>Ga0335072_10012979_pt1 | contig 11882 bp, 8 predicted proteins | sample Lox_Sample_21_FD_206725 | JGI IMG/M metagenome (GOLD analysis project Ga0335072, IMG submission 206725) | Soil microbial communities from Loxahatchee National Wildlife Refuge, Florida, United States - Lox_Sample_2.1 | ecosystem: Environmental > Terrestrial > Soil > Wetlands | place: USA: Florida...
GCCCTCGCTGCGCTGTCGGGCCGATTGTCCCGAGGTGTTATCACCGTGGCTGCTAGCGAGTACAAGTCGCAGCTGCGCAACCGGGAGGCTGCTGCGGCCAGGCTGACCGCACTGCTCACCGAGGCAACAGCACCACCGCGACCGCCGCGGAAGCCCACGCGGCCGACGCGAAGCTCGGTAGAGCGGCGGCTGGCAGACAAGCAACGCCGGTCTCACCTGAAGCGAATGCGCGGCAGCAACGAGGAGTGACCGCAGCTGGCGGCGCAGCCATCCCGCGATCATGAGTCACCACCGCTCCATGGTCGGCACCGTCTGGTCCGGCATCGCGGCACCCATGGCTAACCTGGACCGATGAACTCGGCGCCCGGCCAGGACCGCAGCAGCCCGGCGGCCCGGCCGTCCCGTCGCCGGGGTGCCAGCGGATTCCGGCCCGAAATATCCCGCAGCGGGCGGTCAGCGCACGGCACCGGGGGCGGGCGCACCGACGCTGACAGGCGGCGCCGCGAGCTGTCCCAGAACTACCTGCGCAGCGCGGAGGCAGCGCGGCAGTTCCTTAGGGTGGTCCACCTCGACGCCGATGGCCTGTGCATCGAAGTCGGCGCCGGGGACGGCATCCTCACGACCAGGCTCGCGGCGATGACCGGCGAAGTGATCGCTTATGAGATCGACAGGGCGCTGGCAGACCGGCTCATAGCCAGAGTCGGCGACCGCCCCAACGTCCGGGTCAAGATGGGCGATTTCCTCACCGCTCGCCAGCCGGGCCGGCCGTTCCAGGTGGTAGGAAACGCGCCGTTCTCGCTCACCTCGCCGATCATCGACTGGTGCTTGCGCTCGTCCCGCATGACCGCGGCCACGCTCATCACCCAGCTTGAGTACGCGCGAAAGCGCACCGGCGGGTATGGCCGGTGGAGCCAGCTAACGGTCAGCACCTGGCCGCAAGTTCGGTGGGAACTGCTCGGCACCATTGCCAGGACTGAATTCCGGCCCGTGCCGCGAGTTGACGCGGGCATTTTGCGGATCGAGCGCAGGGCAGAACCGCTGATCGGGCGAGCGCGGCAAGCAGCGTACCGGCGGCTGGTTCAGGCGGGCTTTTCCGGAGTCGGCGGTTCGGTGCAGGCATCGCTGCGGCGAACCTACCCTCCGGACAAGGTCGCCGCGGCATGTGCCGCGGCCGGGGTGGACCGCCGCGCGGTCGTTGGCTACGTCAGTCCCGACCAGTGGGTGCGGATATTTCTTGAGCTGGATGCCGCCTCACGGGCGCAAGCGAGGGCGCGGGTCAAGGACTGACAGTCCGGAGCGACCCTTACTTTCTGCCGACCACGAACGCTTCCGCGGCTCACCCGCGAGACACGAGCTACCCTCGGCCCCGGATGGTCAGGGTGCGCTGGTACCGGTACGACCGTAGTTGTCCTCAAGCCTGACTACGTCCTCGCGCCAGCCCGGCTGAGCCGTCGAGGCCTCAGCGAAGGTCAGGTCCGTTATCGCCGTGATGCGGTGCACCGCACCCGGCGGCAGGTGGATCGTGTCACCAGGCCCGAAGTGCTGACTGCTCAGGTCGTCTGCTGACGGCCCGTGCTCGATGAGCGCGGCGCCGGAGAGCACGCTGATGGTCTCCTCCTTCTGGAGGTGGTACTGCAGGCTGAGGGCGTGGCCGGCCGTCACATGGATGATCTTGCCCGCGTACTTGCCGTCGATTCCCGCGAAGATCACTTCGTGGCCCCAGGGCTTGTCCTGCCGTGGGGCTCGATAGATCTCAGCGGCGGGTCCCTGGCCTTCCGGGCCGCTGTTGTGCGCTGGGGTCACGGTGCCCTCCTGAATCCAAGCGACGCGCCTGCGCGAGCCACTGAGCAGACGACCATCCTAGTTAGGCCGGCTGGCGCCGCTGTCTGCTGGCACTTCAGCGAGGGCTGAGCGTCAGTAGCCGCGTCGCTGCGTCTTTCAGGACCTCGTCTCTCTTGCAGAAAGCAAACCGGACCAGGCTGCGGCCGGCCGACTGGTCGTCATAGAACACAGCGTTCGGAACCGCGACGACTCCGCAGCGGTGCGGCAGGCTGCGGCAGAACGCCAGTCCGTCGGCCTCGCCTAGCGCGGCGATGTCGGTGGAAATGAAGTAAGTGCCCTGCGGGACGAATACCTCGAAGCCAGCCGCCTGGAGTCCGTCAGCGAGAAGGTCTCGCTTGCGGTGCAGGTTCGCTGTCAGGTCTGTGTAGAAGACGTCGGGAAGCGCGAGCCCGGCGGCAATCGCGAACTGGAACGGGCCGCCGCTGACAAAGGTAAGGAACTGCTTGGCGGTCCTGACCGCGGTGACAAGCTCGGGCGTTCCCGTAACCCATCCGATCTTCCAGCCGGTGAACGAGAAAGTCTTGCCGGCTGAACTGATCGTCACGGTCCGCTCTCGCATGCCGGGCAGAGTGGCGATCGGGACGTGCTGGCCGTCGAAGACCAGGTGCTCATACACCTCGTCGGTGACGACCAGCAGATCGTGCTCCACCGCCAAACTCGCGATGACGGCGAGTTCGTCGCGAGAGGCGACCATGCCAGTGGGGTTGTGCGGCGAATTCAGCAGTATCAGCCGGGTGCGGCTGGTGATGGCATCGCGCAACCGGTCCAGGTCGGGCCTGAACGCCGGCGGCCGAAGGGTCACCGGTACCCGCACGCCACCGGCCATGGCGATGCACGCCGCGTAGGAGTCGTAGTACGGCTCGAACGCGATCACTTCATCGCCTGGCTCGAGCAGGGCCAGCATTGCCGCGGCGATCGCCTCGGTAGCGCCAGCCGTGACCAGCACCTCGGTCTCGGGGTCAACCTCAAGGCCATAGAAGCGCTTCTGGTGCGCGGATACCGCGTTACGCAGCTCCGGGACACCCGGGCCAGGCGGGTACTGGTTGCCGCGCCCGGCGAGCACTGCTTCGGCGGCAATCTTCGCGATCTCGGCCGGCCCGTCAGTGTCAGGAAATCCCTGACCGAGGTTGACAGACCCGGTCTCCACGGCCAGCGCGGACATCTCCGCGAAGATCGTTGTTCCCATCCCGGCCAGCGCACTGTTGAGCAGAGCACGAGTCATGAGCATGCCTTCCGCGATCGCGCCGGCCTGTTCAGTCTGCACGCCGCGCGGCGGCCGGCACCGCCCGATGCCGTGACAATACCGGTCTCCGGCCTCGGCCAGACGGCGCCGCGAGCGCACCAGCGCCGCCGCCACAATCGCGGCGCACGGAATTTGCGCCAGGCCCGGCCGTTTACTGGCAATATCGCCCGTCGTCAGCCGGCGAAGTCAGTACTTCGCCGAGAAGAATCACAAAGCCATGCTGAATACAGGTCTCAAGATCTATTAAGGCATCAGAGTCACAGTCGCAAAGAACTTTCATTGCGTTAGTTGCCGGAATGCGCAGGGACGGCCCCGGCGAACCGGGACCGCCCCTTTGCCATCGTGCAGAGCTTGCAGCTTTGCGTACGGTGACCGGCCGACTCGGCCGGATCTGGTCAGAGCGGACGGACCTGCTCAGCCTGGGGGCCCTTGGCGCCCTGGCCGGCGGTGAACTCGACCCGCTGGTTCTCTTGAAGGCTGCGGAAGCCATCAACTTGAATCGCGGAGTGGTGCACGAAGACGTCGGCGCTGCCGTCGTCCGGGGCGATAAACCCATAGCCCTTGTCGGCGTTGAACCACTTCACGGTGCCCTGAGGCATGTGCCTTCTCCTACTGGGTGATCTCCGGGATCCACGGACGAGGATCCTGGGTCGCCACGACGTCAGGCGCCGTTGCCCGGGTGAGACGATCCCGTCTTGCCCAGCCACCGCCGGCCTGTGTCGCGTACGCAAAATACGAATGCAACCACGTCTATCAAACACCATCGGGTCAGCGGACGTATCAGGGTCCGGCCTACTTAGCAATACGCGAGCGGCTTTAACCGATCAAGCTGGCCGACAATGCCTTGGCCGGCCTGCAGAATACCGGTGGCATTGCACTGAAGATACGGATAATTCGGCCGATGACAACCAGTCGATGCATATCATGTTCGAAGTCTTCTGCCCGGCTGAGCAGCGCCTGCGCCGCTATGTCCGGGGATAACCAGGCAAACCGAGCATGTTGCCGCGGCGGCTGCCGCCCCGCGGGCGTCACGCCCGCCGGGCTCGGTACTCGCTGACCGCCGCCCGGTGGTCGACGATCGGCGCGGGGTAGCCGCAGGCCTTCCGCACTCCGGCGGCGGGATCGTGGATCTGCCCGGCCGGCAGCGCCGACAGTTCCGGCAGGTGCGTGCGCAGGTACGTGTCGTCGGGGTCGAATCGCTGGCTCTGCCGGAGCGGGTTGAAGATCCGGTGCGGACTGGTGTCTGAGCCCGTTCCGGCTACCCATTGCCAGTTCAGCTGATTGCACGCGACGTCGCCGTCAGTCAGCGCGCGCATGAAATGGGCAGCGCCGGCCCGCCAGTCCAGGTACAAGTCCTTGGTCAGGAACGACGCAACGATCATGCGTGCCCGGCCCGGCATGGATCCCTCCGTTGCGAGCTGCCGCATCGCCGCGTCCACCACCGGGTAACCAGTCAGCCCGGCCTGCCATGACTGCAGTGCTTCCGGATCGTCCCGCCACTGGTCGCCCCGGCTCCGGAAGTCCCGCCATGCCGAGTCCGGCCACGCGGCCAGCACCTGGTTGAAGAAGTCGCGCCAGGCTAGCTGGCGCAAGAAGTCCTCGCTGCCTGGCTGGCCCGCCACTTCGGCCGCGATGGTCAGGGCCGAAAGGCAACCGAAGTGTAGGTATGGCGACAGCCCCGAGACATGTCCGGCCGCTAGCAGATCGCGGCTCGCCGGGTATCCAGCCAGGCCGCCAGCCGCCCAGGCCCGTAGCCTCGCGACGGCAGCGCGCTCGCCGCCGCCCAGCCTCTCCGCAGCCGGATGAGAGGTGGTCAGCTCGCCGAAGGCAGGCGGCCGCCCCGGATCCAACCCGGCCGGCAGCCTGATCCGCTCCGGAGGTTCGGCCAGCGGCCGGCGTGGCGACGCCAGCCAGCGCCGGTAATACGGCCCGAATACCCGGTACCCACGGCCGCTGGCTGGCGCCGGGTCACCTGGCTCGGCCAGCGTGACACCCGGATGCCGTACTACCTCGATGCGATGCGCGGCTGCGCCAGTGCACAGGCTCGCCAGCCGCCGCTGTGCGTAGCCGGAGTAGTCGTCTGCCACGTGGATTGTCGTCGCGCCCGTCGTCCTGGCCAGCGCCAGGACCTCTGCGGGCCACCGGCCGCGCCTGATCACCAGGGCTCCGCCGCGGTGCCGCAGGCTTACGTCAAGATCGGCCAGCGACTCCGTAAGGAAGGCCAGCCTGCTCGCGTGCGCCCGGAATCGGCTGATGATCTCGTCGTCGATGACGAAGGCCGGGACTATGGCGGATGACGACGCAGCCGCGACAAGGGCTGGATTGTCCTGTATGCGGAGATCGCGCGTGAAGACCGCCAGTGACGTCTGCACTCACGCACACTAGCGAGCCGGACATGCGCGCGCGGCTGCGGCTGGGATCAGATAGTACGTCCAGAACAATCGCAATTGCACGTTAGGTCTTATCTCGTGCAATTCATGGAATAACAATTGGGTAAACATGTGATTTACCTCATACCGTTTTCTTTGCAATTTCTAATGCCATCCAGTTCGACATCAGGCAAAGTATCCGTTCGACAGCACCCTGCGTGCGTGACGGCAACCTCTGAGTTGCCGCGTCGCCCTGCACCTGCGACACGTCCGCGCGCTGCCGGCCCGCTCATCCAGGCTGGCCTGAAGAAACCGGGTGAAAGCCGAGCGCCACAAGGGCGCCCGACAAAAGGTTCCTCTTGTCCCATTTCAGGACACCAAGCTCCGTCAAGTCAGTCAAGTCAGTCAAGTCAGTCAAGTTCCACCTAGCAGTAACTGGCCCCGCAGTTGCCATCGTGGCCGCGGTGGCCGGAACCGTAGGCGCCTGGTCAGGATCGCTGCAGCCCGGCGGTCCCGCCGGTCAGCCAGCAGCGATCGCCACGCCCGCCGGCGTCGTCCGGTCACTGGCGCCGGTCCAGACCGGACCCGAACCCGAACCCTCCTCGTCAGCCGGCCAGCCGGTCCAGCTTGATGCCTTCTTCGCGACAGCATCAACGCAAGGCGCCAGTCCGGTCATGATGGCTAGCGGCGCGGCCAGGCTGCGGATCCGGCCGCGGACGCCGCGGCAGATCGCCAGGAGGTTGCTGCACCGGTTCCACTGGTCGAAGCGGCAGTTCCGGTACCTGGAGCCGCTCTGGGCCAGGGAAAGCAGCTGGAACGTCCACGCGCAGAATCTCTACTCAGGCGCGTACGGCATCCCGCAGGCTGTTCCCGGCTCGAAGATGGCATCTGCCGGACGGCACTGGCGCTACTCCGCCAGGACCCAGATCCTCTGGGGCCTGCGGTACATCAAGGGGAGGTACGGCTCGCCTGCGGCTGCCTGGGGGCACGAGCTAGCGACCGGCTGGTACTAGCCGGTCCCGGCGACAGAGCCGGCGCCGCGGGAGCGATCCGCTCGTGGCGCCGGCCCGCCGCTCCCGCCGGCCTGCCGCTCGCGCCGGCCCGCCCTCCCGGGGGCCGCGCGTTCCCTGGCCGACAGCCGCCGAGCGCCCGGTCCCTGATCGGCGGCGCGGCCGCAAAGCGCTGCGCGGAGCGAAGCCCGCTGGGATACAGTGAGCGGCCGGACACCACCGCATCAGGGTCAGGAACCTGATTGGCATGGCTAAGCTCACCCAGTTCGTGCTTCGCCGCCGCCGCCTCATCGGCGTGGTTTGGCTGGTGGCGTTGCTCATCGGCGGTTTCGCGTCGGCCAGGCTCAGCAGCCACCTGAGCCAGAGCTTCGAGATACCTGGCACCGGCAGTGACATCGCCGATTCGGCCATCCTCACGCACTACGGCAGTGGCGGCAGCGACTCGCCACTCGTGCCGGTAATCAGGCTGCCCGCGGGCATGACTGCTGAGCAGCCGAAGGCGCGAGCCGAACTCCAGGCTGCGTTCACGGCCGCCTCGACGGTCGGCGTTCCGGCAGGCACCAGGCCGAGCCGTGTTGTCTCATTCGGCACCACCGGGCGCGCAGGCTTCGTCTCCGCAGACGGGCGGACCACCTTCGGGCTGATCTTCACGCCGTCGAACGGCGTACAGGCAGCCGCCCCCACCGTCCAGCCCGCTGCCGTCCAGGCGGCTATGCTCCGCTACCTGCCGCGAGGCTCACAGATCCGGGTAACCGGACTCGGCCCCCTGACAACGGCGGGCGGCTCCGCGTCGGGGCCGAGCCTGCTGGACGAGATACTGATCGGCGCCCTGGGGGCGCTGGCAGTGCTTACCTTCGTCTTTGCCTCTGTGCTGGCGGTCGTTCCGCTGCTGATCGCGGCCGCATCGGTCACGACCGCGTTCCTGGCCATACTCGGGCTGACCTACCTGCTGACCGTCAACTTCGTCGTGCAGTTCCTCGTCGGTCTTATCGGCCTCGGCGTAGCCATCGATTACTCGCTGCTGCTGATTACCCGGTGGCGAGAGGAACTGGCGCACGGTAGCGACAACGAGGCCGCGATCGGCCGTGCCATGGACACCGCGGGCCGGGCGATCGTATTCAGCGGCGTGACGGTAGCACTCGGCCTCCTGGCGCTCATCGCGCTGCCAATCCCGTTCATCCGCAGCATCGGGCTTGGCGGCATGCTGATCCCGCTCATCAGCGTCGCGGTGACGCTGACACTCGTCCCGGCGGTGCTTGCCGGAATCGGGCCGCGGCTGGAGTGGCCGCGGCTGCGGCACGAGGGCACGCCGAGCCGCGGCTGGACCGCGTGGGCGCGGTTCGTCGTGCGAACGCGGTGGGTGGCCTGCCTGGCCGGGCTTGCGATCCTCGTTGCCCTCGGCGTCGCGGCGCTCGGCATGCACGTCGGCGACGCGAGCGTGAACTCACTGTCCCAGAAGGGTCCCGCTCGCGACGGCGTCGTCATGCTCCAGCAAGCCGGGATTCCCGTCGGAGTGCTGGCCCCGATCGAAGTTCTCGTGGACGGCCGCGCGGACGCCGGAAGCCAGGCGGTGATCTCGACTACGACCAGGGTTCCCGGCATCAGGTTCGCCGTCGCGCCGCCAGGACCGGCCTGGCATCAGGACGGCAGCGCCCTGGTCGAGGTGCTTCCGGTCGCCGACGGTGCCGGCGCGGCAGGCCTGACCACGGCAGCAGCTGTGCGCGCCGCGGTGAACTCCGCCGAGCCAGGCGCGCTGATCGGCGGTTACTCGGTCGGCCTTGTCGACCAGATCCACTCGCTGTACGGCGACTTCCCCTGGGTGCTGGCCGGCCTGGCGCTGATCACCTTCGTCCTGCTCGCGCGCGCTTTCCGGTCTCTGCTGCTGCCGCTGAAGGCCATCGCGGCGAACCTGCTATCCGTCGGCGCGGTATACGGCGTCCTGGTCCTCGTCTGGCAGGACGGATATGGCTCGCGAGCGATCTGGGGCCTGCCGGCCACCGGCGCGATCACCGGCTGGATACCGCTGTTCGTCTTCGCCTTCGTATACGGCCTGTCGATGGACTACGAAGTCTTCATTCTCACCAGGATGCGCGAGGAGTACGACGCCACCGGCTCGACCAACCAGGCGGTGATTACCGGGGTAGGCCGGACCGGCCGCCTGGTGACCTCGGCCGCGCTCATCCTGTTCCTCGCGATGGTGGCGCTGGCCGCCGCGCCGTTCACGTTCCTGAAGATCTTCGCTACCGGCGTAGGGGCGGGCATTCTGCTGGACGCTACCGTGGTCAGATCGTTGCTCGTGCCTGCGATCGTGTCCCTGCTCGGGCGCTGGAACTGGTGGCTGCCGCCCTGGGCGGCCAGGTTGCTGCGGGCCGAGCCCTCCCCGCTGCCTGAGGCGTCCGCTACTTCGGCGGGAACGGGCTAGTCCGGCGCCTGTCGCGACGGCAGCAGCTCACTTGGGTCGCCCTGACGGCCTTGGCACACCGGCCCGGTCAGTCCCGACTTGCGCGGATGTGGGCTATCGCGCGAGCCTATGTCAGCACGTCGTGCGCGGTCGACGCGCTTGAGCAGCAACTGTGAGGGAGTAAAGCGTGGCGTACCGGATCCCGGCGGACGACATCGTCTCGATCATCGACGCGCCGCCGACGCCGGCCGCCTCGCTCGCTCCCGGTCGCAGGTTCATCGCACTCGTGCACTACGAAGCGCACCCGCCAGTGGCGCGGCTGGCGCGGCCGCATAAGTCCCTGGCGGGCCTGCGACTCGACCCCGCGCTCGGCGGGCGTCAGCGCATCCGGCGCCTGACCGGGCTGTCGGTGATCGTACTGCCTGGCGGTCAGCCCCGCCGGATCGACCTGCCCGAAGGCAAGTCGGTCAGCTTGCCATCGTGGGCACCGGACGGGAGGCGGTTCGCGGTCACGGTCGACGAGCCTGACCATATCGCCGTCTGGGTCGTCGACGCGCAGGCAGCGACGGCGGCGCAGGTACCAGGGCTGGTGGTCCGTGACGTCCTCGGCGGCGATCCCACGTCGGTGAATTCGACGGTGCGCTGGTCCAGGGACGGAAGCTCGCTGCTGGTGCTCGGCTCGCCAGGGCGGCCGGCCTGGGCAGGCCCGGAGCCGATCGAGCCACGGGTCGAAGAAGCGGCAGGCAAACGGTCGCAGATGGCCACCTTCACCGATCTGCTCCGCACCGAGGCCGACGCGGACGTCTTCGAGGCGCTGGCCACTACGGTCCCGCTGCGGGTCGACCCGGAGTCGGGCGCTGCTGCCGAGCTCGGCCCGCCAGGACTGTACTACCACCTCAGCGAGTCGCCCGATGGCGAGCACTTGCTTGTCCACCAGTTGCAGCGGCCGTTCTCCTATCGCGTCCCGTTCCCGTACTTCGCCCGCCGGGTCGAGCTGTGGTCAGCGACCGGAGAGCTCGAGCGGGTCATTGCCGACTTGCCCGTCAGCGACGAGGTACCGCGGCAGGGCGTGCCGACCGGACCGCGGATGGTTTCGTGGGAGGAGTCCGTGCCTGCCAGCCTGGTGTGGACGGAGGCGCAAGACGGCGGCGACCCGAGGGCTGAGGCTGAGCACCGGGACTTGATCTTCCGCTTGCCAGCGCCGTTCAACGCCGCGCCGCAGCCGGCTGTGCCGGTCAGGCACCGCTGCCTCGGCTGGTTCGACATGGCAGCGGCGGGCAACCTGCTGGTGACCGAGCACGACCGGGACCGCCGGTGGCTGACCTCGCGGCTCGTCGACCTCGCCGCGCCCGATGACAGCAGGATTATCTTCGATCACTCGGCAGATGAGGCCTACAACGATCCCGGCTCGCCGCTGATGACCGTGCACCCCGACGGGACCCGTACGGTGCTGCAGGACGGCAATCACATCTACCTGCGCGGCGATGGGGCTAGCCCGGACGGCGACCGGCCGTTCCTCGACCGCCTGGAGCTCGGTGACCTGACGAAGCAGCGGCTGTGGCAAAGCCCGGCGAACGCCTACGAGCAGGTACTCGGCTTCGCCGGCGACGACCGCGAGCAACTGCTGATCTGGCATGAGAGTCGCTCCGAGCCGCCGAACCTGGCAGTCGTGCGGCTTGACGGTACCGACCGGATCCAGCTGACCGACTGGCCCGATCCGCACCCGCAGCTGACCGGGATGGAAAAGCGGCTGCTGACTTACGACCGCGGCGACGGCGTGCAGCTCACCGGCATGCTGCACTTGCCGCCCGGCTACGACCCGGCCCGCGACGGCCGTCTGCCCGTGGTCATCTGGGCATACCCGCTTGACTACGGTGACGCGGCAACCGCCGGCCAGGTCCGCGGCACGACGGAGCGCTTCACCCGCCTGATGGCATCCGACCCGGTCTGGTTCGTGCTGCGCGGGTACGCAGTGCTACAGGGCGCGACGATGCCGGTCATCGGCGACCCGGAGACGATGAACGACAGCTACGTCGAGCAGACCACCCGGGCGGCGACCGCGCACATCGCGGCGCTCGCCGACCTGGGCATTGCTGACCCGCTGCGGGTGGCGGTGGGCGGGCACAGCTACGGCGCGTTCATGACGGCTAACCTGCTGGCGCACACGGAGCTGTTCGCAGCGGGCATCGCCCGGAGCGGGGCATACAACCGGAGCCTGACGCCGTTCGGGTTCCAGACCGAGCGGCGCAACTTCTGGGAGGCGACCCCGGTCTACGACCGGGTATCACCATTCCGGTACGCCGACAAGATCACTACGCCGCTGCTGCTCGTGCACGGCGAGCGGGACGCCAACTCGGGCACGTTCCCGATCCAGTCGGAGCGACTCTTCCAGGCAATCCAGGCGAACGGCGGGACCGCCAGGCTGGTGATCCTGCCGCATGAGAACCACGGATACATTGCCCGCGAGTCGGTGCTGCACGTGCTGGCCGAGCAATTCAGCTGGCTGGATCGCTGGCTCGGCGGTGCCGGCTAGGAGACGATCGAACAGATGGGTGCCCCGCAGCTGGGCTGCCAGTGCCAGCTACGAGGCACCCATGACTCGCGGTGCCGTTAGTGCAGCAACCGCAGTGTGTTCTGCGCGTCGTCTACGTAGTAGACCCCGCCGCGTCCCGGCAGCACCGCCAGGCCGAACAGCGCTCCAGCGCCGGGCGGGCTGCCGGAGCGGTCCAGGAACCGCGAGAAGATCTGCCTGCCCGAAGGAGTGGTCTCGACGATCCTGCCATTGCCGCCATTGACCGTGAGGATGTTGCTGTTCGGTGCGAGAGCCAGGCCGAGCGGCATGAGCAGCCGGCCGCCCTGGGTCACTACCCGCCCCTGACCCGCATTACTCAGTCGGGTCAGAGCCCTCGGGATGGCGTTGATCCGGCTCCTGAGCGTCTCGGCGATGTAGAGGATGCCGTGCGCGCCGAGTCCCACTCCGGTAGGCCCGAGTATGAACGCGTTGGGGTCGCTGCGCT
>Ga0335072_10012980_pt1 | contig 11882 bp, 9 predicted proteins | sample Lox_Sample_21_FD_206725 | JGI IMG/M metagenome (GOLD analysis project Ga0335072, IMG submission 206725) | Soil microbial communities from Loxahatchee National Wildlife Refuge, Florida, United States - Lox_Sample_2.1 | ecosystem: Environmental > Terrestrial > Soil > Wetlands | place: USA: Florida...
GCCCATGGTCGAGCATGCTCATAGGCAGCAAGCCGCCGACCGCGCAGACGATGACCCCGCAGGCCAGGGCGTAGCTGCCGCTGTGCCGGTGGGCGCGCACCGTGAACAGGGCCGCCAGCAGCAGGTAAAAGGCCATCTCGTAGGACAGGGTCCACGTGACGTTCGGTACGTTCGGGCCGCTCAGGAAGTTGGGGATCATGCCCGCCCAGCAGGTCAGCGACCTCAGCCAGTCCTTCTGGGCCGCGTAGGCGGTGCCGAAGCCGGTGAAGTACAGCAGCAGGACGGCGGTGATCGACACGGCGTACATCGGGTACAGCCGGAACGCCCGTCCGATCCAGAACTCCCTGATGCTCCCCTTGCGCTCCAGCGACGCCGGGATGATGTACCCGCTGACCAGGAAGAACACGAACACGCCGTAGCGCCCGAAGTCGAACCACCGGTACAGCAGCAGGTGCACCCGGTAGAGCACCAGCCCGCTGGAGTGGTCGAACACGACGCACAGCGCGGCGAAGCCCCGCAGCGCGTCCAGCCAGGCCAGCCGCCCGGCCGACGGGGCCGACGGGGCGGCCGGGGCAGGCGGCACGGCCGGGATGATCCCGCTGGCCGGGTCCCCATCGCCGGAGCTGAGCAGCGGATCGCCGAACACCAGCGTGTCCTCGGCCTGCCCCGGCTCGCTTCCGCGGCCGGGCATGGGCATCCCACCGCCAGCGCTTTGCAATTTATGCCTCCCCCGAATGGCACCTGGATCAGGCGACAGTGGCGCGAGGACCTCCCGGTCGCCACTACCGCCCGGTGCGGGTAAATTCTCATTCATGCCAACTGAGCCGAAGGCTGCTGGCGATTCTCCCGCCGAAGCCAGCCCCCGCTGGCTCACTGCCGACGAGCAGAGCGCTTGGCGTGCTTATATCCGGCTCGCCAAGATGCTGATGCGCCAGCTTGACCGGGACCTGCACCCGTTCGGGCTGACCACCAACGACTACGAGATACTCGTCGAGCTCTCCGAGTCCCCCGATCACCGCCTTCGGATGACCGAGCTCGCCGATCTCACTGCACAATCTCGTAGCAGGCTGTCACACCAGGTTACTCGTATGGAAGCACGTGGCCTAGTGCAACGCGACGCTTGCGCCGGAGACAAACGAGGCACTTTCGCGGTCATCACCGAGCGCGGCCTCGACATCATCGAGCGGGTCGCCCCATATCACGTGGAAAGCGTCCGACGGCACTTTGTGGACCAGCTCTCCGGTCAGCAGCTGACGATGATGTCCGAGACGTTCGAGCCGGTACTTGAAGTCCTGCGCAAAACCCGCGACCGGGACTGAATTGCCCCCTGTCCCGGCCGGGTGAATGCGCGGCCGGCGCCTAGAACGGGCCAGCGCCTAGAACAGCACCGACATGAACCGGCCTACCTCGGCAAAGCCGGTCTTGACGTAGGTGGCCCGGGCCGGCTGGTTGAAGTCGTTGACGTACAGCGAGACGACCGGCGCGATCGACTCCTGCGCCGCCAGCACGACGGCGGCCATGCCGGGGGCCGCCATCCCGCGACCGCGGAACTCCGGGCGAACCCAGACGCCCTGGACCTGGCAGGCCTGCGGGGTCGCCGCCCCCACCTCGGCCTTGAAGATCACTCGCCCGTCCTCGATCCTGGCCAGCGCCCGGCCCGACCTGACCAGCTCGGAGACTCGCGCCCGGTAGGCGGCCCCGCCGTCGCCGATCAGCGGCGAGACGCCGACCTCCTCGGTGAACATGGCGATCGAGGCGGGCATCAGGATGTCGATCTCGTCGAGGCGCACCCGGCGTACGCCCTCATCCGGCGCCACCAGCGGCGGGCCGGATATCGCCATCAGCGGCTGCACGGACCGCACCTCGCGGGCTGGCCCCCAGTACGGTCGCAGGTGCTGCCAGAGCTGCGTTACCACGTCCGCCTTGCCGACTACCGACGAGCAGCGCCGCCCCTGCCGCAGTGCCCGGTCGGCGAATGCGGCGATCTCCTGAGCCGTCCCCACCTCCACGGGCACCAGGTTGGCTCCTGAATAGCAGGCCGAGGTGAGCAGCCCGCTCCGTTCATAGCCCCAGACCTGAGCGCCCAGACGGCCCGGGTCGAGGCCCAGTGCCCGTACCCGGGACGCGACGAAGACGTTCGCCACGGGATCGGCATCGCACAGGGCGAGCACCGCGGCGCGGTCACGGTCATCGAGCAGCCGTGGCGACTCGGACCGAGGCCTAAGGCGCAACATGCTGCCAGCCTATAGCGCAAAGCTAACCGAATCAGCAGTATCATCCGCTCGCCGTGGGCGCGGGCGGGGCCGCGCACGTGCCGTTGACCAGTCCCGATCCCTGCGGCAGCGCCCCGGTCGACAGGTAATTGTTGAGGTAGCTCATAACGCAGGGGTCCACCGGCGCCTGCAGCGACTGGCCATGGTTGCCGTCGCCCTCGACGGCCACCAGGCGCGCCGTCGGCAGCGCCTTGTGCGCGTTCTGCGCCCCGGCGTAGGGCGTGGCCGCGTCCAGGGTCCCCTGCAGCATCAGGATGCCGGGCAGGCCGCTGGCGCCGATCTTCATCGGCGTAGCCGGCCCCTTCACCGGCCAGAAGGCGCAGGCCGCGTTGAACCAGGCGTTGCCCCAGGCGTAGAACGGGGCGGTGCTGTCCACCGTCTGGGTGTCGGCCTGCCACTTGGACCAGTCGCGCGGCCAGTCCACGTCCGAGCACTGCACGGCGTTGTAGACCGCGAACTCGTTCTCGGTCTGCTCGCCGTCGGACTCGTAGGCCGAGACAAGGGCCGAGGTGTTGCCGCTGTTCAGGTACTCAGACAGGGCCTGGGCCAGGCTCGGCCATAGCCAGTTGCCGTACCCGCCCTCGACGAACGTGTCATCGAGCTCGTCCGGGCCGATCAGCGGCTTGCCGTTGACGTCGAGCGGCTTGGCGGTCAGCGCCGACCTGGCCCGGTAGTACGCGTTCTCCACGGCCGTCTGGGTGGCGCCAAGCCGGTAGGTCGAGTTGTTCTGGGCCGTCCACGCGAAGAACGCGTTCATCCGGCCCTGGAAGGCGTAATCCTGCTCGATGTTGTCCTGGTACCACACGCCCGTCGGGTCGACGGTGCTGTCGAGCACCATCCGGCGCACCCGGTTCGGGAACATCGTCGCGTAGACCTCTCCCAGGTAGGTGCCATAGGAGAAGGCATAGTATGTGATCTTTGACACGCCAAAGGCGGCCCGGATCGAGTCCATGTCCCTGGCCGAGTCGGCCGTCGTCATGTACGGCAGCAGCCATCCGTACCGCTGCTCGCAGTCGGCCGCGTACGCCTTGGCCCGGCTGATGTTCTGGGCCTCCTCGGCCGCGCTCGTGGGGTCATAGTCCGGGCGGGCGGTGGCGAAGAAACTCGGGTCACAGCTCAGCGCGGGCACCGACCCGCCGACGCCGCGCGGGTCAAAGCCGACAATGTCGTACTCGGCGGCCACCGCCGGGCTGAGCACCGACGCGACGGTCTGCGCGAGGCCCCGGCCGGGGGCGCCCGGGCCGCCCGGGTTCACCAGCATGATTCCCTGCTGCCTGCTCTTGGGCGCGGTCGCCGGGACCATGGAAAGCGCGATGGTGATCTTCCGCCCGCCGGGATCGGCGTAGTTGAGCGGGACAGAAAGCGACGCGCACTTCATCCCGCCGCTAAGTCCGGAGCAATTTTTCCAGCTCAGGCTCGTACCAGAAGAGACGGCCCCGCCCTGTCCGGCTCCGGACGCCGAGCTGCCGCTGGCGCCGGATGACCCGTCGCAGGCCGTGATCAATCCAGCCGTAAGCGTAAAAACGATAGCGGCTAGGCAAAGAGCCAGACGGCGAGACGTTGACATGCCCACAATCTAGCGTCATGCTCCGCACAACTTGCGGCATACCTGAACCGCCGTGAGCTGGAGACCCGTCGGCGATTTCCGACAGCGCTCGCCGGAACCGAACAACCCGGTCATGCGTCTCACTTAAAACTGTTCGGACACTATTGAGGGGGTAGTGAAGTGCTTGCGAGACACCGTCAGTCTCTGATCTTGCAAGCCGTCAGGAGTGACGGCAGCGCGAGAGTCAGCGACCTCACGCAGCAACTCGGCGTATCGGACATGACGATCCGCCGCGACCTGGAGGTTCTCGCCCGGGACGGGCTCGTAGAAAAGGTGCACGGCGGCGCGGTGCTGCCGGGTACCGCGGCGGTCGCGCACGAGCCTGGCTTCGAGGACAAGCTCGTCCTCGAACGCCCGGAGAAGTCATCCATCGCGCACTCGGCGGCCGCCCTGGTCAGGCCAGGAACCGCGATCGCGATCACGGCAGGGACCACCACGTTCGCCCTGGCCCAGTGCCTGGTCGACGTGCCGGGCCTCACCATCGTCACCAACTCGCTGCGGGTCGCGAACCTATTCAGCGGGATCCGGGCGGCCGACGGCCCGACAATCGTCCTGACCGGTGGCATGCGCACGCCGTCGGACGCGCTCGTGGGGCCGGTGGCGGACCTGACGATCAAGGCCCTCCACTTCGACACGCTGTTCCTCGGCTGCAACGGGATCGACCCGGAGGCCGGCCTCACCACGCCGAACCTGGCGGAGGCGGAAACCAACCGGACGTTCATCAAGCTCGCCCGGCGCGTCGTGGTCCTCGCCGACCACACGAAGTGGGGAGTGGTCAGCCTCGCCTCGTTCGCGTCGCTCGGTGACGTGAACGTGCTGATCACCGACGAGCTGCTGCCGGCCGAGGACCGCGCTGCCGCCGCCGAGAAGATCGGCGAGATCCTGGTCTGACGCTGGTGGCTCCCCGAGAGCCACCAGCATCGCCACGATCTCGTGGGGGGAAGCTCTTACTGAACCGTAACGACAGGCTGACCAGGCTCGGTGTCCCGCTCACCGAGCCCAGCCTCTCCCATGTCCTCCGCGAGCTTCATGGCCTCCTCGATCAGGGTCTCCACGATCTTCGACTCCGGCACGGTCGCGATGACCTTGCCCTTGACGAAGATCTGCCCCTTGCCGTTGCCTGACGCGACACCGAGGTCCGCCTCCCGCGCCTCACCGGGCCCGTTCACGACGCAGCCCATGACGGCGACGCGAAGCGGCACCTCCATGCCGGTCAGCCCGGCGGTGACCTCCTCGGCCAGCTTGTACACGTCCACCTGGGCACGGCCGCAGGACGGGCAGGAGACGATCTCCAGGCCGCGCTGGCGCAGCCCGAGCGACTCGAGGATCCCGATACCGACCTTGACCTCCTCGACTGGCGGGGCCGACAGCGAGACCCGGATAGTGTCGCCGATGCCCTGCGACAGCAGCGCGCCGAAGGCCGTCGCGGACTTGATCGTGCCCTGGAAGGCCGGCCCGGCCTCCGTCACGCCGAGGTGGAGCGGGTAATCGCAAGCGGCGGCGAGCTTCCTGTAGGCCTGGATCATAACGACCGGGTCGTGATGCTTCACCGAGATCTTGATGTCGCGGAAGCCGTGCTCTTCGAACAGTGAGCACTCCCACAGGGCCGATTCGACCAGGGCATCCGGAGTGGCCTTGCCGTACTTCTGCAGCAGTCGCTTGTCCAGCGAGCCGGCGTTCACCCCGATCCTGATCGGGGTGCCCGTCTCCGACGCGGCCCGGGCGATCTCCTTGACCTTGTCGTCGAACTCCTTGATGTTGCCCGGGTTGACCCGGACGGCGGCACACCCGGCGTTGATCGCGGCGAACACGTACTTCGGCTGGAAGTGAATGTCCGCGATGACCGGGATCTTGGACTTCTTCGCGATTTGCGGCAGCGCGTCCGCGTCGTCCTGCGACGGGACGGCGACCCGGACGATCTGGCAGCCGGACGCGGTGAGCTCGGCGATCTGCTGGAGCGTGGCGTTCACGTCCGCGGTCAGCGTCGTCGTCATGGACTGCACGCTCACCGGCGCGCCGCCACCCACCGGCACGTTGCCCACCATAAGCTGACGGGACTGCCGAAGCTCGGCCAGCGGTGCCGAGGGAACTGCGGGCATGCCAAGGTCAACACTCATCTGTTTCCCTACCTCCCGCGCGGCCGCCGGGCTTGCTGTTCCCGGTTTGAGCCACGCTCAGAGCTTGCCTGTGACGTTCACTAGACGCGAGGTACCCCGAGGCGCGCCTCCACACATCCCATTCTCGCCTACGCCGGGCGTGCCCGGTCGCCCGACCCTGACCGCTACGTCAGGTGCTAACGGGACGTCTGTCGACTCGTCACCTAATGTTCACCTAGCTCCGTCACAACTTAGCCGATGCTCACGGGGTTCACGATGTCGGCGAGGATCAGGAGCACGCCGATCACCACGATGATCGAGAAAAGGCCGAAGCTGACCGGGACGAACTTCATGTAGTCGGCCATGCCGGGATCGGGCCGGTGGCGCCAGCGAGCGATCCGGGACCTGACCCGCTCGTAGACGACGATCAGGATGTGCCCGCCGTCCAGCGGCAGCAGCGGGAACAGGTTGAAGAAGCCGACGAAGATGTTCAGCGAGGCGATCAGCAGCAGGATGAAGCTGACCTTGTCCTGCCAGCCCACCGGGGCCGCCACGGCCTGCCCGGTGGCGTTGGCCGCGCCGACGATGCTGCTGACATTGCCCGCCGGGGTCGAGGCCCGGTTCTTGGAGAACAGGTCGGGGATGGCCGCGGGCAGCTGGGCCAGCGCGTGCCCCGAGCCGTCAAGCACCTGCCAGAACAGGGAGCCCGAGTAGGTGACCGCGCGCGCCGGGCTGGCCCCCTGGAAGACGGTCGCTCCGGCGATGCCGAGGAATCCGCCGGCCCGGCCAGGCACCTGGGTCAGCGTGGCATGCAAGGTCAGCGTCTGGCCGTTGCGCAGCACCGTGAGCGGCACCGTCGTGCCCGCCTTCACCTGCTTGATCACCGTGGTCAGCTGGGTGTAGTTACTCACGCGCATGCCGTCGAACGAGGTGACCTTGTCGCCCACCTTCAGTCCGGCCAGTCCAGCCGGCGACTTGGGCGCGCCGGCGGGGCAGGCGGCGCCGTTGTCAAGCGCCGATACGCTCGCGGGGACACAGGCGGAAACCGTGCCGAGCTGGGTGGTGTTGGAATTCTCGATCCCGACGCCGAGCGCCAGGCCGAAGATCAGCAGGAACGCCAGGATGAAGTGCATGGTCGAGCCGGCCAGCAGCACGATCACCCGCTGCCAGCCGGGGAACCGGCGGAACGCGCGCGGCTCGTCGAGAGCCTCGACCTCTTCCATCCTCGTCATGCCGATGATCCGGTTGAAGCCGCCGATGGGGAAGGCCTTGATGCCGTACTCGGTCTCGCCCACCCTGGTCGACCAGACCGTCGGTCCCATGCCCACGAAAAACTGGGTGACCTTCATCCCGAACTTCTTCGCGGTGATGAAGTGACCCCACTCGTGCGCCATAACGGAAAACAGCAGCGCGAACAGGAAGATCAGCCATCCCAGCAGGTCCACCCGTGCTCCTCCTGACTGGTCAGCTACGCTCAGTGACCGCGTTCAACTCATTCGCCCGGGCCCGCGCCCAGGCGTCCACCGCAAGCACGTCATCGAGCGTCAGGCTCCCCGCACTCCGCGTGTCGTGTTCCGAGACTATCCGGGCCACGGTGTCAACGATCCGCGTGAACGAGATTCTTCCCGCCAAAAACGCGGCCACGCACGCCTCACTGGCGCCGTTGTAGACGGCCGGAGTGGTCCCGCCGCGGCGGGCGGCCTCACGGGCCAGGGCGACGGCGGGGAACGCCTCGTCATCGAGCGGCTCGAACGTCCACGACGCTGACTTCGTCCAGTCCAGGCACGGTGCGGCCCCCGCGACCCGGTCCGGCCAGGCCAGGCCGAGGCCGATCGGAATCCGCATGTCCGGCGGGCTGGCCTGGATGATCGTCGCGCCGTCGGTGAACTCGACCATCGAGTGGACGATCGACTGCGGGTGGACCACGACGTCGATCTGGTCAAGCCCGAAGCCGAACAGCAGGTGCGCCTCGATCACCTCCAGGCCCTTGTTGACCAGGGTCGCGGAGTTGACGGTGATCAGCGGCCCCATGGTCCAGGTCGGGTGGGCCAGTGCCTGCTCGGGGGTGACGGACTCCAGCTTCTCCCTCGGCCAGCCGCGGAACGGCCCGCCGCTGGCGGTGAGCACCAGCCGCTTGACCTCTGAGTGCTGCCCGGCCCGCAGGCACTGCGCGATCGTGGAGTGCTCGGAGTCCACCGGCACGATCTGCCCGGGCTTGGCCAGCTTGGTCACCAGCGGCCCGCCGATGATCAGCGATTCCTTGTTGGCCAGGGCCAGCGTGCGGCCCGCGGCGAGGGCCGCCAGGGTCGCCCGCAGCCCGGCCGCCCCGTCAACGCCGTTGAGCACGACATCACAGGGGTGGGCGGCCAGCTCCGTCACCGCGGAGGCACCGACGGTGACCAAGATGGCTGGACCCGTTCTTGACGCGATAGAGCCGAGCGCGGCACGGACGTCATCGGCCGCTGCGGGGTTAGCGACCGCGACGGCCTGGACGCCGAACTCGGCGGCCTGCTCGGCCAGCAGGCCGGGCTTCCCGCCGCCGGCCGCGAGGCCAACCACGCGGAAGCGGTCGGGGTTGCGCCTGACGAGGTCAAGCGCCTGGGTACCGATCGATCCCGTGGAGCCGAGGATCACGACGTCGCGGGGGGCTGGCGCAGAAGTCACGGATGCCATTCTGCGCCAACCCGCCGCCGCATGCGAGCCAGGCCCGCCGTCCGTTAGCTAGCGGACACCGATCCGGCCAGCTGCCGCGCCTGGCCGATGATGGCCTGGCAGCCGAGGAGTTGGCCCCGCGCGCCGGAAACAGGGACATCCCAGTTCTCGGCGGCGTAGAGCTCATCCTTGATCTGGATGGCGAGGTTGTCGCGCTCCTTCTCAAGGCCAGTGAGCCGGTCGTTGACGTACCTGAACTTCGTGTCGCCCGGCGTGGCCGACTCGATCGCGCTGGTGGACGCGGACAGGGTCGAGGCACCGAACTCGCCGACGCTGGAGTTGAGCTGCTTGTAGCAGGCGCCGAGCGCGGTGACGTCGCGCCCGCGCAGTGCGGTGTTCGGGCGGGCGAGGATCGCAGTGATGACCCGGCCGTCCTGGACGTAGTCGGTGTGCAGGCCGAGCAGGTACATCTCGGTCGGCTCGATGTCGGTCTCGTCCGTCCAGGGTCCCTTCAGGTGGGTATCGACGACGGTCGTCTGACCGCTGTTGGCCCCGGCCGAGCTCGGGCCGTCGGCCGGGCCCGATCCATCCAGGCCGAGGTGGCTGACGCCGGGCCCGGCGAAGCCGATGTAGTTGGTGTTGATCTCGGCCGCGTAGTCGCCGTGGTCCCACGCGTACCCGTTGTCGACCGTCACGCAGTCGGTGCTGGCGTCGCTTGCGCTCGTGCCGGTGACGCTGGAGTCGCAGGTCGCCGCGCCTTGCTCCAGGTAGTAGTCGGGCTTTGCGAACTCGGCCAGCGTCGGCGTGCGCGCCGGGTCGGCGTTGACCATGTGCAGGATCGCCTCTTCCGTGGGATCGGCCAGGTAGTTCGCGATCTGCTGGGTCTTACCGGTGTAGGGGTTGTCCGCCGTCAGGCTGGCCACGTCATGGTCGAACCCGCGCGTCTGGGACGAGTACTCCGAGGGGTCGCCGTTGATGTAGTACTCCGGCGCCGTGTCGTACTCCATGCCGAACTGCGTGGTGTCACCGGTCTCCTCCGCGAGCAGCCCGGTGACGTTGCCCTCCATCTCGCCGAAGGTCCCGCTTGGGTAGGTGCACGGCACGTCGGGGGTCACGATGGCGCCGGACACGGTGGCGCCGTCGCAGTTCGCCGGGGTGGGCTGGACGGCCCGGCCCACGTTGGCGCCAGCCTCGTGGTCGCCCTCGTCGGAGCTGAGCATGAACAGGGTGTTGGCCGGGGTGATGCCCTCGGCCGCCAGGCGATGGAAGAACGTGCCGAAGGCCTGGTTGTAGTACGCGGCCTGGGCGGTGTAGCAGGCGCTGCCGCTGCCAAGGGCGTCACCGGCGTGGTAGCACGGCTCGCCCTTGCTCGACAGGCCCTGGATGAACTCGTTCCCGTGCAGGTCGGAGATGTACATGTTGACGACCTGAACGCCGGAGGAGAGCATGTCGGACGCGTACGCCAGCGACTGGGACGCGTTGATCTCGCCAAAGCCGGGGAAGCCAGGGGTCGGCACGTACTCGCCGTCGATCTCATTGCCGTTGAGGTCGACCAGGTTGCCCGCGGCGTTGGTGACCTCGTAGCCGTCACGGGTCACGTTCGGCGTGCCCGCGCCGAGTTGCGGGGCTATGTACTTGTGCCCGAAGAGGGCCTGGTAGCCGGTGTAGCCGCCAGGCTCGTCCGGCAGCACGTCGGGAACGGCCGTGTCCGAGGGCGCCGTCTGACCGTACTTGACCGCCGTCGCGCTCGAGCAGAACGAGTTGCCCTTGCCACAGTGCACGGCGACGCCGACGTAGTCGTTGGTCTCCTGGTCCTTGTAGGAGTCCGGGTCCTGTGTGAGCTGCTCGTCTTCCGGCGAGCCCGCGCCGAACACCTTGGGGATGTCGACGCTGGTGTTCTCCAGGTCGACGTTGGCCGTCGCGATCTCGCCCACATTGCAGCCCGCCCGGGTGAACGGGACCCACGGCGCGGGAGTGGTGGTGTCCGGGGTGACCGGCTTCTTCGCGGTGGCCGGCGGCACCGGGGAGTACACCATGTTGGGGTTTGTGTCCTTGTACTGCGCTGGCGTGGACGACGTGTCATAGACCGGGTCGGTCCAGTACGCGAACGAGCCCGCGTTGTCGGTGTCGCCGTAGGACCCGCCAGGCCCGTCGCTGTTGTAGACCTCGTAGTCGTTGGAGACTGGCATGCCCTGCCTATCGCCGTACAGGCCGCTATAGGTCGTGAGGATGTCGTCGGCCGTGTGCGCGATCAGCGGCGTGTGGTTATTCGACAGGAACGTGCCGTTGTTCTCGAAGAAGTCAAGCAGGTTCGGCATCTGCTCCAAGTCGGAGGGGACGTTCGGGTTGTCGCGGTAGAAGTGCACGTTGTCGAAGGTGATCTGGACCACGTGCTTAACCCCATTGCCAAGGTCGCAGCTGGCCGCATCCTTGCTTGAGCTGGCCCGCGCCGCGAGCGCGGCGTGCGCGGTTGCTGCGGTGCTGCCGGCCACGCAAAGCCCGGTGAGCAGCGCGGCGGACGCGGCTACCGCGGCCGCGCGCCTACCTCTGAATCTGCTAGTCGATCGCCCGGATCCGGTCATTCATTCCTCCTGCAGGCCACATGGCACCCGATGTGGTGCCATGCCGTGAACTGACCTTCGCTAAGGCGCGGCGAGCGGGGCGCGCGCCATACGAGATTCACGATTGCACGGGCAGAACGCAGCCGTAAGTGACTAGTTGGCAACCAGTAAGGGAAATCTTTTGCCGTCATTACCCGCGGCCAGCGAAAGGAATGAGCTATTTCAGAGGGAATGCATAATTGCGCGATAGCGCAGCCGGGTCACCAGCCGGTGGGGCACTAGTCGAGGGAGTTCACCGCGCGCGCGAGGGCGAAGTCCTGATCGGTCAGCCCGCCCGCCGAGTGGCTGACGAGGCTGAGCGTGACCTGGTTCCACGAGATCGTGATGTCCGGGTGGTGGTTGGCCTTCTCGGCCAGGTATCCCACCGCGTTCACGTAGCGCAGCGCGTCGCCGAAGTCCTTCTTCGTCACTTTCCTGACGATCTGCCCATCGGCGAGCACCCAGCCCTGGGTGACCGCCAGCTGGGCTTCTACCTGATCTGGAGTGAGGAGGGTCATTCTAACGGCATACCATGCCCAGGTGACTTCGCAACCTAGGCAGACCCCCCTGCGCTCAGTCCACGAGCGCCTCGGGGCAACGATGACGGACTTCGCCGGCTGGCTCATGCCGCTGCGCTACGGCAGCGAGACCAGCG
>Ga0335072_10012981_pt1 | contig 11881 bp, 14 predicted proteins | sample Lox_Sample_21_FD_206725 | JGI IMG/M metagenome (GOLD analysis project Ga0335072, IMG submission 206725) | Soil microbial communities from Loxahatchee National Wildlife Refuge, Florida, United States - Lox_Sample_2.1 | ecosystem: Environmental > Terrestrial > Soil > Wetlands | place: USA...
AGGCCTCAAAGACGGGCAGCAGTGGGGAGCCGGGGGCCGAGGTCGCGGCACCGATGGCGATGGCGAGCAACGACGTGAGGAACCCGACCGCAAGCCCCAGTTCAACCATCTCCGCCCCTGGGGTCACACGTGACTCCGACCCGGGTTTCCAGCTCGTCCATCCGGCGTTGCAACGTCGTGTTCTGCGAGCGTAGGCGGGCCGATTCGCGCCGGGCCGCCACGGCCTCCTGTGCGAATGCTGCTAGAAGGCTGGCGAGCTTCTCTATCCGCTCCGCCAGTTCTGCCCCGTTGGTCCCGGGGTGCCGAGGACCGCGGCCATCCGTTGCGCTGCCTTTGCTCCGCATGCTCGGTTGCGCTCCGCGATCAGGCATGGCGTCCCGCCCGACGCGCGCCGAGGCCTGCGCCGACCGCGACAACGAACACGATGGTCACGGCCGGCACCCGCCGGCAGCACCGTCAGGGACGAGGCGGCGGACGGCGATGGTGTGCTGATGAGGCCGGGCCGCCGCGGGCGCCGACAGGGGGCGATCGGCATTGATGCCCGCGGAGTGCCCGGCCGCCGCCGCAGCCGCGGGGGCGAGCGGCTGGGCGGTTCGTACCGGCGCTTCCGACGTACGGAAGGCGACGGCACGCTTTGCAATGTCAAACGTGACCTGACTGCGACCCACCGCTCGTGTGGTGGCGAACGCCACGGCCGCCACGAGCAGCCCGGTCGCGGCGTCGAAGAAATAGTGATTACCGGTCGCGACTACTGCGAGAGTTACTAGCGGGCCCCAGAGCAACGCGACCGCCCTGGTCCACGGACGGCGGAGCGCGGCCGCCGCGGCGACCCCGATCGCGAAGGCCAGCCCTACGTGGAGGCTCGGCACCGCCGCGTACGGGTTGTAAAACAGGGTCGACCGTCCGGTTAACGTCACCACGGCCTGATGACTGACCATGTCCCTAATGCCGACTCCGGCGAGCCGAGGCGGCGCGACCGGGTAGAGCGCGAAGACCGGCGTCGCGATCAACCAGGTGATGACCACCGTGCCCCGCAACTGGCGGTAGACCCCGGGGGAGCGGCGGTAAAGCCAGATGAGCGCCGCCGGCAGCACGACCGCCTGCGCGGCGAGATAGACGTTCGAAAGCACGAAGCTGGGGACGCCCGAGTCCAATGCGCGTTGCACCGACCCCTCGACCGCGATGTGGAGTGAGCGCTCGAGGGCGATCACCCGGTGAGCGTGAACGCGGGCGAGGGACAGATGCCCTGCCCACGCCCAGCGTGCGGCGTCGTACAACAGGTAAACCGCCGCGAATAGAGCGAACTCGCGACGACCGGCGGTGAAGGCCCCGCGGCCGCCGGGGGCAACGGGCAGCCCGAACCAGCCGCCACTGCCCTCTCGGCGCCGTGTGGAACGCTGGCTTCTCGCGCGCGCCCGGTTGTGGCGCAATCTGAGCTTCAGGTGCTTGGACATGCCTTCTCCTGTGCGGTCCGGCTATCGCGACTCGCCGGTGTCGATGTATGAGCCGGTGACGTGTGGTAGCGCCGCGAAGGCTGATCAATTCACCGGTGTATTTCGCCCGTGCACACCCTGGGGTGCTACCTAGTCACGGTCCCGGGGGGCTTAACGCGAGCGTGACCCGAGTGTTAACCAGGGTGCACACGGGCGAAACGCCGAGGCTTCGAGCGCACACTACGTTCGGCAATGCGCAACGACGAGGTGTTTGACGAAAGGTGATTGCTATGACCAGACGGGACCGCTTAGTGGAACTCGCTTGCCTCTGGCAGGAGATTCGCGCCGACCGGCCGCCTGTTCACCGTCCCCAGGGCGACGGGCAGCTCCCCGCGGCGCGGTACGACCCTGCCGCCCGGGCAGCCCGCATTGGAGCGCACCCCCGCGAGGATCGAGCCGCGCGGTACTGAGGGCGTCGGACCGGCTTGGTTCTTTCCGTGGGTCGCCACGATCGACATTCAGCTCGAGGCGAGGTTCCAACCGGCGCATGGACGCGGCTGGCAGCTTGCTGTGCAGCCGGCGTGGTGCTTCAGCTCGACGGGACGCTGGTCACCGTCGCACTGCCGACACTCGCCCACCAGCTCCGCGTGAGCGGTAGCTCCTCGGCGGCACTGCTCAGCGCCTACTTCGGTGCATACGCGCTGCTGCTGATACCCGGCGGAATGCTCGTAGACCGCTGCGGCGTCCGACGCGTCGCCGTCGCGGGACTAAGCCTGTTCCTGGTCGGAGCCGCATCAGGAGCGGTCGCGGGCGGCTTCGGGCTGCTGATCGTGGCGCGGTTCGTGCAGGGAGCAGGCGCCGGCGTGGTCGGCCCTGCGGCGTTGGCCGGAGCAGTCAGCGGCTTTCCTCCGGAGCGGCGCGGCGTGCCGCTGGGCATCTGGGGCGCCGGCGCCGGGGTCGCGAACCTGATCGGCCCACTCCTCGGCGGCGCTCTCACCTACCTGTTTGGGTGGCGCGCTGACTGGTGGGCGCTGGTGCCGCTCGGGCTGGTCGCCGCCGGCGCGATTGCCATGTACGTGCCGGCGTCGCGCGAGCGAGAGCGCTCAGCAGCGGGCCGCGCTCCTCTGAACCGCATGGTGCTCACCGCCTCTTTCGTCGCGGCGATCACATTCGCGGTGATGATCGGCCCGTTTTATGTGATCGAGCAGTACCTACAAGACGCCGGGCATTACTCGGCGCTCGCCGCCGCGGCCGTATTGGCGGTCGTGGCGGTGCTCGTCGCCGCCGCCGCTCCCGTGGCCGGGAGACTCGCGGACGCGCGCGGCGAGCGGCTCACCGCCACGACCGGGTTCTTGCTCGCTGGATTGGGACTCGCGCTGCTGGGCACTCCCGGCATCCGGCTCGGCAGCGCCGTCAGTTTCGTGCCGCTGGCCGCACTTGGGGTGGGTCTCGGGATGCTGTTTGTACCCACCTCGCGTGCGGGTCTTAACAGCGCGCCGCAGTCATCGCACGGTCGTGTCTCCGCACTGCTGTCCCTCGGCAGGCTGCTCGGCGCGGCGATCGGTGCATCGGCCGCTGGTGCCGTGTTATCGAGCGGTCTCAGTGCCTCAACCACGCAACAAGCGCTACTGGTCGCGTGCGCGGCCTGCGTTCTCCTCGGCGTGCCGGCGGCGTGCCGCCTCGGGACGCGGCAGACGATGATCAGCTAGCCGGAGCGTGATCCAGGGAGACCGTCGCGATCGGCTCCGTGAACGGCGCGCAAACGATGGCGGGCTGTGTCTCGCGGCGAAGGGTGCCGCGGAGACGGACGAACGCGACGCTGCCGAGCACGCCCGGGACCCACAAAGAGATCGCGTGGTAGACGAGGACGGCGGCGGTGGTCGCCGCGAGCGGCTGGTGATAAAGCGTGAAGACGCCGACCAGTCCAAGGTCCACTCCGCCGATTCCGCCAGGCGTGGGGAGATTGCCGCCGAGCTGACCGATCAGATATCCGAGAACGAGTACGCCGAGTGGCGGGGAGTGTCCGAATGCAACGAAGCAGGCGCCGAGGACCGCCATGTCGAACGCGACTATCCCCAGCGATCCGAGGAGGATCCCGGGCGAGTGGCCACGGACGAGCAGAATGGCGTCGTGCACGCCTTGTGCGAGCGAGTGGCGCGCGAACCGCAACGCGCGGCCCATGCGTCCGGGATGTTCGGCCGCGGGCGGATCCGGCTTTCTGCTGAGCAAGCGGGGGAGCGCCAGCACGAGCAGGGTCGCGCCCAGCGCGGCGGCGCCGAAGCCGTAGGTCAGCGCCGGGTCGCGGTCATGGCCGAGGACACCGGTGGCGTACAGCGCGGCGAAGACGATCACACCGACTACGTTGGGCAGACTGGTGAGGAAGAACAGGGCGACCGACTTCCGTCCGATGTCGTCGGCGCCCATCCCGGCGCGCTTGAGCGCCCAGGCGCCCAGGGCCAGCCCGCCGGCGCCGCTCACCGACACCACCGAATTGGCGCCCTGCTCGGACATTCCGAACTGGTAGCTCAGGCGCCAGCGCATACGCGGGCAGAACACCGCGCGGAAGAGGACAACGTAGGAGAGCGCAGACAGCGCCTCGAGGCCGATGCCCAGGACCAACCATCCGACGGACGCGTTCTCGACATCGCGCCGCAGACTGCCGAGCCCCGGTCCGGTCAGCACGGCCACCACGACCAGCACGCCGATCCCAACGAACACGAGCAGCCGGCGATGCAGCCGCTGTCGGTCGATCTCGGGCATAGGAGGCGCAGAACGCGCCGGTGGATCCACGTCGGCGCCGCCCTCCGCCTGGTCCACCAACGCCGACGCCAACACGGGGTCTTCAGATGGCCGGGCTGCAGCGGTGCTATCTGCCATCGTCCGCTCCCTGGCGTGAGATGTAACGGGTGGCGCGCCACTTAGCGCCCGGACCGGTAAAGCGAACGACCTCGCGACCGTCTGTCAGCGCGACCGCCCAACCGCGATCGACCGGTTTCAAAATGACCGCGACCGGATCACGCCCAGTCATAGCTCACTCCAAACGGAACTGGGAGTTGCGCCAGTTGTCTGGCCACGTCAAGCTCTGGGCGTCGCTTGGCACGAGGCAGCAGCCGGGCATAAATGTCTGCGGCTCGCTCTTCCCGGTCCAGCGCCACGCGATACGCCGCGAACGCCAAGCAGTCGTCCCGCCTTGCCGCGCGCATCCACCTGCCGTACGCAGCGCGCACCGCGGCGCACTCACGTCGCCACGCCGCGTATGCGGCGACGACGGCGCCAATCTCTGCGCGCCGTCGGCCGGCGCGGGAAAACGATCTGAGTTTCATCACCTCACGCTCCCCGTTCAACGGCTCACGGGGCGTATCTGAACGGATGCCGAAAGGCGTCCGCGGCTCGCATATGCGGCACGCGAAAGGCAATGTGACTCGCGGCTCGCACGTCCTCTACGACGACCTGGGTCATTCCGGTCTCCCGGTCCCACTCAAGCGAGATCGTCAGACCATCCGCCTGTCGTGTATCAAGCTCAACAAACACGATTAACTCCAGTGGTGATTGGGTTTCATGCTTCAAATCAGGAAGCACCATGTGATGTGTCTAAGGATGCTCCCGCTCACCGCGGATTGCGCCCGTGTACTCCCTGGTTACTCACCCGGGAGCTGAGTCTGCTCTAACCCGCGTGGCGAAATGTGCACTACGCGAGTGACATGGCTTCGCGCCGAGTGAGCCAATCGGTGAACCGTGCCACCTCGGCCCCCAGGATCGCGAACGCCTGTGGGAGTTCGGCGCGCCGCCGCAACAGGGCGCCCTCTACGACACCGCGGAGATCGTCGATCGTGTGTACCTCGACTCCTGCGAGCTCGCTGACTGCTGGATCGACATCCCTCGGAACGGACAGGTCGATCAGCAACAGCGGCGCGCGCTCCCCGCTCCGGCGCGCGACGGCACGACGCACCTGATCCCGATCCAGGATCGGTTGCGGCGCTCCCGTTGCGCTAATTACGAGAGCAGACCGCGTCAGGGCGTAATCGAGCCGGTCCTGGGTGATCGCGTGACCCCCGTACGTCAGAGCGAGCCGCCTCGCGTGGGCAGGAGCGCGGCCGAAAACCAGGAGCTCCCTTACGTCCCGTTTGACCAGCTGCTTGGCTGCAAGCTGAGCCGTCTCGCCGGTCCCGATGAGCAACACGGTCGACCGGCTGAGGGTTCCAAGACGCCGGCGCGCGAACTCGACACTCGCGCAGGGAATGCTTGTCGCCCCGCGCCCGATGGCGGTGCCCGAGCGCACGCGCCGACCGGCCGAGATCGCCGACTCGAACAGGCGCCGAAGCTCGGCGCCGGCGGTGCCGGCTGCGAGTGCCTGGTCGAGTGCCTTGCGTATCTGCCCCTGGATCTGCGCCTCGCCCAGCACGAGCGAATTCATCCCTGCTGCCGTGGCCCCGAGATGGCGCGCTGCTAGATCGTCGCGGTAGATGTACAGCATGCTCGCGACCTCCGATGTGTCAAGGCCGTGGTAGCCGACGAGGAACGAGGCGAGCCGGCGTTCATCGGGTCGCGATCGAGCCACGCCGTATAGCTCGACGCGATTGCAGGTCGACAGAATCGCCGCCTGATCGAGCAATCCATTCACTGGGTCGGTGACCCGCGCAAGCGCAAGCGGAATCTCGGCGTCGGCAAACGCAAGCCGGTCACGCACCTCGATTCCGGCGATCGCGTGATCTAGCCCCAGCGCGACGAATGCCAGTCGTGATGATCGCATGGCTGTGCCGGCTAACCGGTCGCGGCTTGCTCATCGAGCGCCGGCAGCACGATCGCGCGGAAGGCGAGCCCGACGAAACCAAATAGACAGACGACCCCGGCGGCGTGTGCCCATGTCGCGTCCGCGATGTTGAGGAGGCCGAAGCCGGCGATCAAGCAAGCGGCCGCCGCACGGGCGAGCGGCCGTACGTTCACCGACGGGCGTGTGGAGGTACCTGGCTCGAGATCACTTGCCTCGCCCTCCCGGAAGCGGCCGGCCAGGGTGAGGCGGAAGAGGAGAACGAGCGAAGGGAACAGAAGCACGGCGCCCCCGAGGACCGCGACTACGACGCAGACGAGGGTGTCGTGCCCGGCCGCCGCCTGATGGACGGTGAGGCGGGGAAGGATCGTCGGCCATCGCTCCAGTGCCCAGCCCGCGACGACCGCGGCGACGGCAAGCGAGGCTACATAGCGCGCCATCTCGTACCGGCGCGTGTAGACGAGCAGGACGGTCGCGAGTCCCGCGAGGCCCGAGACGATTACGGCGGGAAGCGCCTTTCCCGTGAGCAGCGAATGGACCAGCGCGTGGTCATCGGCGTTCACGATGAAAAGTCCACCGATCGCGATCGCCCCAGCGACCAACCCCGACGCGAGAGCCCGCAGCCGGAAGCTTCGCTCCAGGGTGGGCTCACGATCGTGGGCCGCGTCCGCCGCCAGATACACGGCCGCGAGATGCGCGGATGTGGCCACGGCGAGCGTGCCGATCACGATCGACGTCGGATTCAGCCAGCTGGACCACATGTCCCCGCTGGCGTTGCCGACCGGGACGCGGTTCGTGGCGATGCCGCCGACGGCGGCGCCGAGCGCGAACGGCACGAGGATCGAGGAGAGGGCGAAGCGCGCGTCGATCCGCCCCGATTCCCGGGGCGTCGCCGCCCCTTCCCGCATCGCATAGGAGACGCCGCGCAAGAGGATGCCGAGGAGAGCGATGAACAGCGGCACCGCGAGCGTGGACATGATCGACCCGAAGGCCTTTGGGTACGAGGTCCAGAAGACCGTCAGCACGAAGATCAGCCAGACGTGGTTCGCCTCCCACACGGGACCCATCGCGCGGTGAGCGAAGTCGCGGACGGCCCGGGCGTTCGGTCTGCGAGCCGTGGCAAGCTGCCAGAAGCCGGCCCCGAGGTCGGCGCCGCCGAGCACGGTGTACAGCGCGAGCCCGGCGAGTATGAACACCATTGGCAACGATTGCAGAAACATGACTAAGCCGCCTGTAGTTGACTGGGAGGTTCGAGTGACACGTCGAGCGGAGTCCTCGCCAGGCGTCGGAGGACCCAGGCGAGGCCGCCCGCCACGACCAGGTAGGCGAGGGCGAGCAGCCCGTACCCGACGGGGATGCCGTGCGCGCCGGTGACCGCTGCGGCCGTCGGCATTATTCGATAGACCACCCACGGCTGGCGCCCCACCTCTGTGACAACCCATCCGGAGATGAGCGCCACCACCGCTAGTGGCCCGGCGGCGAGGAGCGCGTAGTAGAACCACGGTGAGTTCGGCAGTCGCTTGCGCCGGACCCAAACCGCGAGGTAAATGACACCGATGAGCGCCAGCATTGTTCCGATCCCCGCCATCGTCTGGAACGCCCAGTGCACCACGTTGACCGGTGGCCGCTGGCTGGCAGGCACGCTCTCCAGTCCCTGAACCGTGCCATTCCAACTGTGGTCCGTCAGGATCGAGAGCAGATGTGGTATCACGATGGCGCCCTTCATCTGGTTATCGGAATACCAGCCGAGTAGGTGCTCGGACGCGCCGCTCGTCGTCTTGTAGAGGCCCTCGATCGCGGCCAGCTTGATCGGTTGGGTCTTAGCGACGTCACGGGCGGCCCAGTCTCCGACCATGATCTGCACTGGCGCCGCCAGGGCCGCGATCGTCAACGGGATCGTCAGCGCCGTGCGCTCATACCTTGTCCACCGCCCGCGCAGCCGGCAGAATGCATACCAGCCGGCGACGAGGAACCCGCTAACGATGTACGCCGCGACGTACATGTGGATCAGTTCGTTCCACAGATACGAGTTGCCGAGCAGCGCGCGTAGCGGGTGGACATTGACGACCTTCCCGTTGCGGAGCGAGAAACCGACCGGATGGTTCATCCAGGCGTTGACCGCGATCACCAGCAGCGACCCCGTAATGCCGGTGATCACGATCGGGATGCCGCTCAGCAGATGCGCCCGGGGCGACAATCGGCGCCAGCCGTAAACGTAGATTCCGATGAAGATCGCCTCGAGGAAGAATGAGAAGCCCTCGATCGTGAACCCGAGCCCGAACACGCTTCCGAACGTGCCGGTGAAATTCGGCCATAAAAGACCCATCTCGAAGCTCAGCACGGTGCCTGTGATCACGCCGACGGCGAACAGCGTGAGCATCACCTTCGACCAGCGCCGAGCGATCGTCAGGTAGAGCTCATCTCTCCGCCGGTGGCCCAGCCACTCGACGAACAGCACCATGGCAGGGAACGAGAGCCCGAACGCTACGAGCGGGATGTGCACCGAGAACGACAGCGCCTGCATCTGGCGCGCTTGGAGCAGGTAGTGCTGATCGACCGGTGGGAACGCCGCTGCAATGGAATGGGGAGTCATGTGGCGGTCCTCGTGAGGGTTGCGGTCCTACGACCCGGCCAACTATCGACCGGCTCGGCCCGGCGCGCATCCGCGGGATCGCTGATCGCCTGCGCACATCGCGCACCCAGCACCGGCGGGGCATGCCAGGACTTACCGTCAGACATCGTCCCCGTCGATCCCAAGTTCCTTCTCGGCGACCTGCACGCGGGCCTGTAGCTCGCGCAATTCCCGCTGGCGCCGGTGGCGCTTGTGGGCGCGGCTCTCGCCGCCGATCACTCGCGCTACCTGGTCGGGCTTGAGACGGCCGCTCCCCCTGTCGCACACCAGGATCAGCGCCACCAGCCAGAACAAGAACGTGGTGTCGAACACGCATTTCCAGAAGATGCCCCAGTCGCTCTTGGCGTGGTCCTCCCACAGCACGCGGAACGTGACGCGCCACACCCCGGCGTACAGGGCAGCGCTCGGCCACACCCACCAAGGCATCAGCCGGCTTCCCGACTAGCCGCTAGCGGCCAACAATGCCGCCTCGCGTGCTTGGGCGAGGGTCGTGACTGGATCGCCCGTGGCGAGGAACTCCCTCGCCACGTACCCGTCGTAGTCGAGCTCGGCGAGCTTCTTGTAGATGTTTGAGAAGTTGATCTCCCCGGTGCCAGGCTCGTGGTGGCCGGGGACATCCCCTACGTGGATCTTCGCCACGTGGTCTATAGACCGCTCGAGGTTGGCGATCAGGTTACCTCCTGAGATCTGGGCGTGAAACAGGTCGTAACACACCTTGACCTGAGGATGGTCGACATCAGCGACGATCTCAAATGTCTCCGGGACTGATCGCGCGATGTAGTCGGGATTCTCCTCAAGGTCGACGTTCTCGAGCAGGATCGTGACTCCTTTTTCCTCCGCCAGCTCGGCAGCGCGTTTCAGGGCTTCCACGCAACTGTCGCGCTGCGCCCGGGGGGAGAGTCCCGGCACGAGATCGCCACCGAGCACGATCAGTTCAGGACATTCCATCTTCTCCATTACGCTCAGCTCGGCGCGGACGTCGGCGAGGAAGTCCTCGCGCCGGCGCGGGTCCGACGCGTTGTGACGCCACCGACCCGGGGCCACCACCGCGCCTGCCGTGGCATCGAAGGTGATCCCCAAGGCACGGCGCTTCTCGTTGTGCCGGCGCAAATCGTCTTCCGACCATGTGTGGTACTCGCCCGCCAGTTCGACGGCGCCGTAGCCCGCCTCGGCGACCTTTTCGAGGCGCTCATCAAACGGCTGGTCTATCCCCATGGTCCAGAGCATCACCGACATCTTGAACGGAGCTTCCGCCGAGGATGCGGCCGGGCCATCGACCCCCGATGTGGAGTGTCTCTCGACCGTCACATCGCTACGCATCGCTCGTCTCCTGTCACGAGGACTTCGGACGAACCGTGGCCAGCACGAGCACGGCTCCTATGCAGAACCACGCGAACCGGACCAGCACTGGCCGGGTTACTTTCTGTCCGCGGAGGTCGACGACTTCTCCGATGATGCTCAACACCGCCGCTAGTACCGGACTTGTTTCGTCTTGATTCATGGTTGCTGTCCTCCAGATTGATATTGCTTGTACCTATGGCTGCGTCTCAGGGCGCGTCAACGCCTCGAGCTCGAACAAGAACGACTCGTATGCCCGACCGGTGGCGTGGAGCAAGCCCATCTCACAGGTCCGGTTCGCGCTGAGGTAGAGGTCCGCGGGATGCTCGCTCGCATACGCGGCCTCCTCGCGCGTCGCCGAACGTACGAGTTCTGGGTGCAGCAAGCCTCGGTCGCCGGCCGTCCCGCAGCACGTCGTGCCGATTGGGACGACCACCTCGTCCGCGACCGCTTCCGCGATCTCGACCAGTTTTTTCTCGAGGCCAAGGTGGAGGGTCGAGCACGTGGGATGGACGAGCGCCCGGCCCCGCTTACTGCCCCGGATGGAGAGGTGCGGAAGCAAGCCGTGCGTCCACTCGATCGCGTCGATCAGGTGAAGCTGCTCGAAGCGCGCTCGGTGCTCGTCGTCCAGATGGGTGCCGACGTCATCGATCAGCCCGTGTGTGCACGAGACGGCGTCAACCACGATCGGCAGTGCTCCTGCGTCGCTCCAGTCCCACATCGCGTCTGAGACGGCGGCGGCCATCCACGCGTGCCCCTGGGTATATCCCTTCGATGCCCACGGGGTTGCGCAGCAGAGGCCGCGAGTGCCGTCCGGGATCCACAGCGGCTTCCCCGCGCGCGAGGACACCATTACGAGCGCCTCCGGCAGGGACGGTTCCGCGTTCTGGCCCGGAGCTCGGCCGAAGATCCGGTTGATGCAGGCCGGGAAGTAGACGGCGGCGGCCCCGTTACGTTGCGTGACGGGCAGCTTTCTCGGCGCCGGCTGCGGCATCGGCCCCGGTACCGAGGGGACCAGATCCTTGCTGATGGCCGCGCGCGCGACGCCGGTCAGGTCGGTCAGTGCCTTGACGCCGACCGTCCTCGAGACGATCTCGCTGGCACCGAGGCCTGCGCGCCCTAGCGTCTCAACGCGGCCATACCGCTTGGCGATACGAAGCGCCACCTTCTCGCGCGCAGCAGTGCTCTCCCGCTGCCGGAACGCTTTCATCAGCAGCCCGGTGTTGATGTGGACCGGGCACACCAGCTGGCAACTCCCATCGGCGGCGCAGGTCTCGATCGCGTCGTATTCGTACTCCTTGAGCAACTGTTCGAACAGCGGAGTGTCCTCGCCCTGGCGTGCCATCTCGCGCCGGATCACGATCCGCTGCCGCGGCGTGGTGGTGACGTTGCGCGATGGGCAGACGGGCTCACAGAAACCGCATTCGATGCAGTGGTTCGCGCCGGCGACATCGTCGATGGTTGGCGTCGACTTGAAGTGCTCGAGGTGCACGGACTCGCTGCGGGTGAGCACCGTGTCGGGAGCGAGAACACCGGTGGGGTCCGCGAGCGCCTTGATCCGCCACATCATGTCCCAGGCCTTGTCCCCCCATTCGTGTCTGACGAACGGCGCCATGTTGCGGCCCGTCCCGTGCTCGGCCTTCAGCGAGCCGTCGTACTTTCCGATCACCAAATCGACGAAATCGGCCATGAACTCGGCGTAGCGCTGGA
>Ga0335072_10012982_pt1 | contig 11881 bp, 10 predicted proteins | sample Lox_Sample_21_FD_206725 | JGI IMG/M metagenome (GOLD analysis project Ga0335072, IMG submission 206725) | Soil microbial communities from Loxahatchee National Wildlife Refuge, Florida, United States - Lox_Sample_2.1 | ecosystem: Environmental > Terrestrial > Soil > Wetlands | place: USA...
AGCGGGTCGAACGGGTTCTGTCGCTCCGCAACGCGCCTTTGTGCCGGTACATCGCGCTGTCGGCCCGGGCAAGCAGGTCTTTCATCGTATCCTCGGGCATCCGTTCTGCCAATCCGATCGAGGCATCGACACGAAGCTTCTTCGGAGACGGTTTTGCCGTCAAGGTGTAGCTCCCGCAGACCCATTTCTTCAGCCGTTCGGCCTGTGCGCCAGCCTCCGCCAGCCCGCAGTCGAGCAGTACGATGAATTCGTCCCCGCCCCATCTGCCGATCACGTCGCCGGACCGGCACGCCGACTGCAATTCGTTCGCGAACTGCTTCAAAAGTTCGTCACCTGTCAAATGCCCGTGCTCGTCGTTCACTTTCTTGAAGCCGTCGATGTCGATGATAGCCACGCAAAATACCGCCTCCCCGGCCATCCGGCGCTCGATCTGGCTTTCCACGTAAAGCCGGCTGCGCACCCGCGTCATCGCATCCCGCGAGGCGATCTCCTCAGCCTCTTCCAGCTTTGCCTGGTAGCTTGAAACCTCCTTCCGAAGCTGCTCCACGGCGGTCTTACCCTCTTCCGTCATGCGCTCGATCGAGTTCTTCAGCTCCGCGGCGCTCCTCTCGATCGAGACGCGGACTTCGGTCAGGTCTTCCAGGCTCGCGATCGCCTTTAGCCGGTCCGTCACCTCGCTCATCTGTCCCGCGCATCGCTGATCCCGGGTGCCGACCGACTCGGCCGTGCGCGCCATCACGAGAAGCAGCTCTTTTACCTCACCGGTCTTCTGCCGGTAATGCTCGGCCGCGCGTCTTCCCCAATCCTGCAGCCGCTCCTGAACCTCCCTGTCCGCGGCCGTTACGTCCTCGCGGTTCATCGTCACCGAAAGCACGTCCTCAACCTTACCCAGTGACCGCTTCAGCTCCTCGCCCAGGCCGGGACAGGCATCCATACTTGAGCTACCCATCGCCAGCAGCGCAGAGCCGTAGGCAGCCAGCGCCGCGGGCAAAATGCCGTTCTCATCCAGCTCGGCAGTCTCCGCGGAGCCGGCCGCGACGGAATCAAGGTACTTCTTCAGCGAGATCATTTGCCCTCAAAAACTCCTGGCTCGCGCCAACACATGGCTCGCGCCGACTCGCGTAGACACGCACAACACGCCTATCGGCAAATGCCTCCGTTTCCATGAGCAGCAAGCTCAACCGTCCAGCATTCCGTCTGAACACGGCACATATGAGAAAAGCCCGGCGCGCTGGCCGGGCTCTCTGAATCAACTCCCAACTGTCGGTAAACGATTGGAACACTCTTATGCGAGCAGGCGCTTCACCTTCTCTTCAATCACGTCCTGAGGCACATACCCAATCACCTGGTCTGCCACCTTGCCGCCCTTGAAGAACAAGAGCGCCGGAATGCCTCGAATGCCGTAGCGCATCGGCGTGGATCCGTTTTGATCCACGTTGACCTTCGTCACCTTCAGCTTGCCCGCGTAGCTCTGAGCCACACCGTCGACAATGGGACCAATCGCTTTACAAGGGCCGCACCACGCCGCCCAGAAATCCACCAGGACCGGCTGCTCGCTTTTCAGCACCTCCTGGTCAAAATTCGCATCAGTCACTTCCATCACACCCAATCCCGCCATAATCCTCCTTGCAACTCAGGTTCCACAATGATTGTACGTGAAACCAGTCTACAGTGAGATGCGAAACCGTCAAGGAAAGTCGCAGGCCGCACCCCGGCCCCCATCGCCGAAGGGTGCGGCACTATGCGGTCCAGGCAACTAAATGTTCTTTAGTTTATGGTATTTGCGAGGCATCTTGCACCCCAGGGCCGGAAAATTAGAGCGCCCGGACCCAGAAAGGATCACGGGCGCTAGAGCAGCCCTCCCCCAGAACTGCTCACGGTGCGAATGTAGGTGTAAATGAGACGAAGATCAAGTAATCTTAGGTAATATTTTAAGTAACACTCTTGTGTGATTACTCATAAAGATAACACAAACCTAACGAAACTTTACCCTATGATAACCTCTCTGCCAAACCCGGGATAACTCCCTGCACATGCCTCAGTTGCCAGTCGTTTCCAGCAAGCAGCGAGCCCCGTCTGGCATGAAGCTGCACACAATCAGTTCCACCTCGATGGGACTTTCGATGCTCCGTCGAATCGCGGCCAGCGCCTGCTCGAGGCAACTTTCCCTCTCCGCGATCGCCAGCACCGCCGGTCCGGCCCCGCTCAGCGCGGCGCCCACAATTCCATGCTTGCCTGCAAGGCCCAGAAGCGGCGGCAGAAGTGGGCAAATCGGCGCCCGGTACGGCTGGTGAATGCGGTCCCGCATGGCAATGCGCAAGAGGTCCGCCCGCCCCTGAGCAAAGGCCAGACCAAGCATGGCCGCCGACTGGATGTTATCGACAGTATCCCCTCGCGAGTAACTTCCCGGTAGCACCGCCCGCGCTTTGGTGGTAGAAAGCGGCTCCCCGGGAAGCGCAACAATGGCTCTCCACTCCGCCGGTGGAATCACCCGCGCCACTCGTACCCTGGCATCCTCGCACGCCGCAACCACCAATCCGCCCAGCCAACAGGCCGCCACGTTGTCAGGATGACCCTCCAGCAAAGAGGCTTCGTCGATAACGCGCTCGTCGCTCCATGCGAGGTGCCCAAAGTGTACTGCCAGCGCGATCGCCGCAAGCCGTCCTGCCGCCGACGACCCGCATCCCATTCCGAGCGGAATGCCATTGACCATGCGGATCGCCAAGGGCACGACGGGCTGCCCCTCGCTCTCAAGCAGCCGGCTGTAAACGCCCAGAATGAGGTTGTCCTTCATTCGCGCGCAACGCTCCCAGTCGCGGCCCGTCGCAACAATCGAGAACTCCCCGGCCGGTTCGGCCTCAATCTCAAGATAGAAATCCAGGGCCACGGCCACCGCATCGAATCCAGGACCTAAATTCGCCGAGGTTGCCGGCATGCGCAGCCGCAGCCGCCCTGCCTCTGCCTTGTGCGCATGGCTCATTCCACGCTGCCCTTCAGCGCGGCCAGCACCGCCTCCGCCGTAGCTTCCATCGACACCGCATTGCGCCGCAGCGCGGCAATCTCTGCTTCCATCCCACCCGACTCCTCCGCGTCCAGGAGCGTCCCGCGATGGAAATTGATCGTATAGTCGGCGTCCTTGAGCGTGTGCCCCGTCAGCAACAGCACCACCGTCTCGCCTGGAGCGATCACTCCGTGGGTCTGCATCTTTTTCAGTCCTGCCAAGGTCACCGCCGAGGCCGGCTCGCAACCAAGCCCTTCAGCGCCAATCTCGGCCTTCGCCACTGCGATCTCGGCCTCGCTCACGTCCAGGCACCATCCGTCCGTCTCCTGAATCACGCGCACGGCCTTCCGCCACGAAGCCGGATTGCCGATGCGGATCGCGGTGGCCCGTGTATGCGCCTCGACCGGCTCCAGCGCCTCCCCGTGGCTCGCCGCAAAGCTCCTCACCAGCGGATTAGCCCCCGCCGCCTGAATCACCGAGATGCGCGGCATCCGCGCCACCAGACCCAGTTCCCGCATCTCGCGAAAACCCTTGCCCAGCGCCGAGCTGTTGCCCAGGTTTCCGCCCGGCACAATCACGTGGTCCGGCACGTTCCAGTCAAAGGCTTCGGCAATCTCGAAGGCCGGCGTCTTTTGCCCCTCAAGCCGGTAGGGATTGACCGAGTTGAGCAGATAAATCGGTGCCTCCATCACAATCTCGGTCAGCAGCCGCAGGCAGCCGTCGAAGTCGGTCCTCAACTGGCAGGTCACTGCGCCGTAATCCATCGCCTGCGAGAGCTTTCCCCAGGCGATTTTGCCATCGGGAATCAGCACCAGGCTGCGCAGCCCCGCACGCGCCGCATAGGCGGACATAGCTGCGGACGTATTCCCGGTGGAAGCACAGGCTACCCACTCGAATCCCCGCTCCCGCGCCACGCTCATGGCCGCCGTCATCCCCGTGTCCTTGAACGATCCGGTCGGATTCATCCCCTGGTGCTTGGCAAAAAGCTGGTCAATTCCCAGTGCCCGGGCGGCGCGCGGCAGGTGGTAGAGCGGCGTATTCCCTTCGCGCAGTGTCACCGCATTGCCAAAGCTGTCCAGAATTGGCAGCAGTTCGCGGAATCGCCAGACTCCGGACTGGTCGAGTGCCTCGCACGAACAGCGCCGCTCCCGCCAAAGCCACTTCAGCGCGCCGGGATTGGGCCGATCCGGCCCCTTGCGCTCCACCCAGCCGGGAAACTCGACCTCGAAAAGCCCGCCGCAGACTGCGCAGCGGAAGTCCGGCTGGGCGTCCGCACTCTTGATCTGCGCGCCGCATCCGATACAGCGCAGCTGATGCAAATTATCGTTCATACCTGGTGTTAGCCTACCAGCGTACGGCGTTTCCTGTTTTCGCAGGGAAAGCAAGAACCTCGGCTACCCCAAAACTCATCGCCGCTGGCGGCAAAACATCGACGCCTGCTCAGCCGTCTCAGATTGGTGTTCAGCCCGGCACTATGCCAGGCCACAAAGAAACTGTCTTGCGCTCGAAAATCCCCGTCGAAGATGTTCTAAACGAGAGCCGATTTCTGCCGATAAGAAGACAAGGAAGGCCGGCTGCACTCTGGCTGGCCGCAATTCGCAGTGCGGAAGGAGATGCGCATGAAGGGAACCATTGTGAAGTGCATTGAGGAGCTCGTCACGAGTAAATTCGGTGCGGCCAAATGGCGGGAATGCTTGAAGAAGGCAGGCTTTCAAGAGTCAAGACTCTTTTCGGGACTTGAGGACATCAGCGACGCCGAGGTCCTCGCGCTCATGAAGGCCGTCGCAGAAGCGAACGCGCTCTCCATGCCGCAAGTCATGGATGCCTTTGGCGAGTATTGGTCGACGGTCTATGCGCCGAACGTCTACAAGGTCTACTTCCAGGCCGCGCATAGCACGCGCGAGTTTCTTCTCAAACTCGACGACATTCACATTGCCATGACCCGCTCAGTCAAGAACGCGAAGCCGCCGCGCTTCGATTACGAATGGCAGGGCGATAAGCACCTGGTCATGTCCTATCAGTCCAGCCGCGGACTGGTGGCACTCATGCCCGGCCTCATAGCCGGTCTGGGCAAGCACTATAAGGACCACCCCTCGGTGAAGGTGATCGGCAACGCCGTGCACGTTCAGTTCGCTTGAAGAAGGCCGTTGGATTCGGTTCGCTCGACGCATCGGGTTTGTGACTTCGAAGGCCGGCCGCATGCGCCCGCACTGCGCCGCGGCCATCTCCGTCAAAAGCCCACCAGCACCGGCTCCATCTCCAGCCGTACTCGAAACTGCGTCTCGACCGCCCCTGCAATGCGCTCGGCCAGCGCCAGAATCTCTCGTGCCGTCGCCCCGCCGCGCCCATCCGGCCCCCGATTGACCAGCGCCAGGGTGTGCCTCGACGAGATTCCCGCCGCGCCCAGCGAATAGCCCTTCTGGAATCCCGCCTGCTCGATCAGCCACGCCGCCGGGATCTTCACCTTCCCTAGTCCCGCCGGAAACCGCATCGGCCCTCTTTCGCTCGCATCGGCGATGTGCTGCGCGTGCTCCTCGCTCACCACAGGATTCTTGAAAAAGCTTCCCGCGCTGCGGCAGTCGGGATCGCCTTCCACGAGCATCATCCCTTTTGACCGGCGAATCCGGCGCACAGCTTCGGCCACCTCCGCCAGACTCGGCTGGCTATCCTTCGGAAACGTCTGCTTCAGGTCCGCGTAGGCCAGTGTCGGCGCGCCGCCTGACCGCAGCCGGTAGTCTACGCGGGTCACCACAAAGCGCCCCTGATCCGTCGAGTTGAAGCGGCTGCGCCGGTAAGCGAAACCACACTCATTCCCGGCAAACTCGACGAACTCGCGCGTCTCAAGATCGAAGCCCCGGACCCGCTCGATGACCGTAGCCACCTCCTGTCCATACGCGCCCACATTCTGCACCGGCGTCCCGCCCACGGTTCCGGGAATCCCCGCGAGGCACTCCACTCCCGCGCAGTTGTCGTGCACGACCCGCTCGACAAAGCTGCTCCAGTCCTCGCCCGCAGCGGCCTCATAAATTCTGGCCTCCGGCTGAGCGAACTGCTCCGCGGCGTCCGACCCCTCGCGCACAGAAATGCCATGCAGGCCCACGCGCAGCACCAAACCATCGAAGCCCGCATCCGAAACCAGCAGATTGCTCCCGCCGCCAAGCACGAAAACCGCCGCCCCGCGATCCCGCGCCCACTCGGCAGCTTCGGCAATCTCCTCCTCGTTTTCGGCCTCGACGAACCACCGCGCCGGGCCCCCGATGCCGAGCGTCGTAAAGGGCGCAAGAGGTTGATTTTCCTTCGGGATCATCGCTTCAAGCCTACACCACGGAATTTAACGATAGAATGGGACGAGGCAGCTTGGCTGCCGGAGGAAAAAATGTACCCTGAGCTGATGGTGGTCCCCATGCGCGAGGAGTTGGTCCGCGCCGGAATTGAAGAAACCCGCACCGCCGAGGACGTGGATGCCGCGCTGGCACAACCGGGCACAACCATGGTCGTGGTGAACTCTATCTGCGGCTGCGCGGCGGGCAAGATGCGACCCGGCGTGCGTCTGGCTCTGGCCAACGCCGCTAACCAGCCCGATCACAAGATCACCGTCTTTGCCGGCCAGGATCGCGAGGCCACCGAGCGCGCCCGCAGCTACTTCGAGGGCAATCCGCCAAGTTCTCCGGCCATCGCCATCCTTCGCGACGGTAGGCTCGTCTACCTGATGCAACGCTACGTGATCGAGCAGGCCACCGCCCAGCAGATCGCCGGCGAGCTGATCCGCGCCTTCGATGAGTTCTGCGCCAAGACGACGGCCTGAGATCTATGCCGGGACGGAGGCATAAAGCTGTCCCTCAGATTGCGAGGCCCGCTCACGAAACCCATTCCGCCGATTCATCCCGCGTGATTCGTGAGCGGTTCGCTTGCCTCATTGGTGAGTCCAACGATTGTGCGCCCGATTCGGCTGCATCAGGCTCGCGCCTTACCGCCCCACCCGCGCACCCGGCTCCTTCACAGAGCCTGCCGCCAGCGCCCGCTGCACCTTGCTGTGCTTGCGGCTGTAGCCGAAGTAAATGATCTGGCCTACGATGAGCCAGCTCCCGAAGCCGATCCAGGCGGGGGCGTCAAGTGAAACCATCAGCGCCACTGAGACCACCATGCCGCAAATGGGCACGAAGGGAACCAGCGGAGTGCGGAAGGGCCGCGGTACGTCGGGCTGCTTGACGCGCATCACCCACACGCCGAGACAAACGATCGTGAATGCGAGCAGCGTTCCCAGGCTCACCAGTTCTCCGAGAAGCGTGATGGGGAAAAAGGCGGCCAGAAAAGCGGCAAACATGCCCATCACGATGGTGATAAGGTAAGGGGTGCAGAAGCGCGGATGCAGCTTGCCCACCCAGCTCCACAGCAGTCCGTCGCGGGACATGGTATAGAGCACACGCGTCTGGCCGAGGAGCATCACCAGCATCACCGAGGCCAGACCGGCGATAGCGCCCAGGTCGATCAGAAGCACCCCCCATCGAACGCCAATCTCGGCCGCTCCGTCGGCAACGGGAGCCGGCACATTCAGCGTGGTATACGACCGCACGCCCGTCAGAAGCCCGGAGACGAAGATGTAGAGGATGGTGCAGACGATCAATGACCCCAGAATTCCGAACGGCATGTCCCTTTGCGGGTTCCTGGCTTCCTGCGCCGCGGTGGAGACCGCGTCGAAGCCAATATAGGCAAAGAAGACCACGCCGGCGCCGCGCATGATGCCTGACCATCCGAACTGCCCAAAGTGGCCGGTGTTTTTCGGAATGAATGGGTGCCAGTTCGTGAGCATGTGCTGCCAATGGCCGAAAGCGAAGGCCGCCGCCAGGCCGATAAACATCAACACCACTGAAACCTTGATCATGACCGCGGCGCTGGTGAAGTTGGCCGACTCGCGCACGCCCACGACGAGGACGGCGGTGACGATCACCAGCGCCGATAATGCGAAGATATCGACCTGCGCCGAGAGTGTGTGTCCGAAGAGCACGAAGGAAAGCGCGGGGGTCGGATCGAACGGAAGCTTGGCTCCGAAGAAACCGATCAGGCTGCTGACAAAGCCACTCCAGCCCACGGCCACCGTGGCCGCGCCGAAGGCATATTCCAGCACCAAAGCCCATCCGATGATCCAGGCCACGAGCTCGCCCATGGTCGCGTAACCGTATGTATAAGCGCTGCCCGCGATCGGCATCATCGACGCGAACTCGGCGTAGCACAATCCGGCGAAGACACATCCGGTGCCCGCAATCACGTAGGAGATCACAATGGCCGGCCCGGCAAACTGCGCCGCGGCGGTCCCGGTGAGCACGAAGATGCCCGCGCCGATGATGGCGCCGATACCCAGCGTGACCAGGTTAATCGGACCGAGCGCACGCTTCAACGTGTGTTCGCCCGTTCCCTCCGCCTCCGCCATGATGTTTTGGATCGGCTTTGTTGCAAAAAGCTTCGTGCCCATTCACTCTCTCCCCGGCTTCGATAACGCTCCTGCCGCTTTTCCCTCGTCGTCCTTCACCATCCCGGCGAAGCATTCCGCCTTCATCAGGCTCCCGGAGCCTTGGACGCAAGAATCTCCAGCATTTCAACCTGCGGCGGAGTGGCGAATAGCTCCTCGGCCCTGGCAAAGAGTGCCTTCGCGATGGCGCCCGTCAGATGCGCATTCCTTCCCTCTTCATCCTGGAACGTATCGAAGATGCCGAATTGCGCCGGCCCCAGTTTTACCGCATACCAGGTCGTGGTCCCAGTCTCCTCAACGGCCAATGGTAGCGCCGACTTCAGAAACTCCTCGGCCTCCTGCTCTTTTCCCGTCTTTGCATGAAGCAATGCTAAGATCGCCAACTTATCCATCCCGCCCTCCTGTTTTGACTGCATCCATGCGGATGCCTGTTCGGCTTCACGGTCAACCACCGGGTTATTCGTTCGGCCATTCTCAGATAAAGACCGGCAAAGCCGCCGCACTCAGCAATTGAAATACCTCGTAATGAATACAAAACATTCGGCGCATCCATGAGGAAGTCTCTACTCTAAGTTTGAAGGCCCGCTTCCGGTTTGACTGCATTCGCCGCGCGCCGCGACCAGAACAGATATACAGGAATGCCGAGTAGAACGAGCGCCAGGCCCGGCCACGTGTACTGGGGCTTGTATCGCAATAATACGATACAAATCCACACCGCCATTGCAATATAAAGTCCTGGCAGCAGCGGATAACCCAACGCTTTATACGGCCGCGGGGCTTCCGGCTGCTTGAAGCGCAGAACAAACAGCCCGCCGATCGTCAGAATATAAAACACCAGTTCCGCAAAAATGATGTAGTCCAGCAACTGGCTGTAGGAGCCCGAGACGCACAACAAAACCGTCCACACCGCCTGCACCAGCAGTCCCGCAACCGGCGTCTTGTAGCGCGGGTGCAAGTTGCCCACGGACTTAAAGAACAGCCCGTCGCGGCTCATGGCGTAGTAAACGCGAGCGCCGGCCAGCGTCAATCCGTTTGCGCATCCAAACGTCGAGATCAGAATCGCCGCCGCCATAAGCTGCGCGCCCGCCGCGTGAAACACCTCCGCCAGCGCCGCCGTCGCCACCCGATCCTCTGCCGCGTATTGAATGCCTCGCGCTGCGATCGTTGTTCCGTTCGGGTCGCCGTGCATGGGCAGCACGAGCATGTAGCCCAGGGACGTGAGAAAGTAGACTACCAGCACAAATCCCGTGCCCAGAACCAGCGAAAGCGGAATGTTGCGCCGGGGATTGCGCACCTCGCCCGCAGTGAACGTAATGTTGTTCCAGGAATCGGCGGAGAACAGCGACCCTACCTGCACCACGCCCAAGATCACCGCTACGTTTACCAGCGCAATCGGTCCGCCCACGCCCACCTGCACAGGATGCATCGAGTGCCATCCAGCGTTCTTCCAGAACTCGTTCCATCCCGGACCGAAGTTCGCCGCCCACGCCTCGGCCGTGCGCCCCACGGTGAACGCCAGCACGACCAGCGCCGTCAACGAGAGCGCCTTCGCCGAGGTGAAGATATTCTGGATCAACGCCCCCAGCCGCAGTCCAAAGATGTTCACAATCGCAAGGAACACGACGACCGCAATCCCGGCCAGGTTGGCGGTGCTCACGCCGATCTCCATGTTCCCCAGTTCCATTGGCCCCACCCGCCACGCCGGAACGTGGGCAATGTGCCAAAGCCAATGGGTCGTTGACACCGCCGGGAAAAACACGCCCAGAAACTTGCCGAAGGCCACGCACACCGCGGCAATCGTCCCCGTCTGAATCACCAGGAACAACGTCCAACCGTAAAGAAAACCCCACAGAGGCCCCAGCGACTCGCGCAGGTAGACGTACTGGCCCCCTGCGCGCGGCATCATGGCCGCCAGCTCCCCGTAGCTCAGCGCGCCAATCATGGTCATGACAGCCGTCACCATCCAGGCGCCCAGGTAGAGGGCCGGGGAGTTCGTATCCCGCGCGATGTCCGCATCGACAATGTAAATTCCCGATCCGATCATCGTGCCGATCACGATCGCCGTCGAACTGAACAGGCCGAGACTCTGCGCCAGCCTTGGAGCCGCGGCCGGCGAATCAGTTCTGGGTATGGAAGCGAGGTTTGAAGAATCCACTTGGGTTGGTTTTACTTGATTTGGCCGAAAATGTCTCCTGAATTCTTGGTCGGATATGTCTCTTGCGCCGGGGACAGGCGGATCAAGCAAGAGTTTTGAGCCACCGGCGAAACTCCGTCGCAGGGTCGGAAGTGCGAAAGATCGCCGCCGCGACCGCAACTGAGCTCGCTCCCGCGGCAAGTACCAGCGGAGCCGTTTCCAGCGTAATTCCCGCCGCTGCCGTCAGCACACGCTCCGGACCCACCTGTTCGCGCAGCCTGCGCACACCTTCGGGACCGATCGGACTCCTGTAGGTTTGCTTGGTCGTAGTTGCATACACGGGCCCCACGGCCCAGTAGTCTACCGGCGCGTCCAGAATGCCGGGCAAAAGGGTGTCGCTGCCGGCAAACGTGCCGACAATCCGATCCGGTCCCACCAGACGCCGCGCCTCCGCTGGAGAGGCATCCCCCGTATCTACATGTACACCGTCAAGCTCAGTCTGTTCAACAAGATCGGCTCGATCATCGAGAATCAGCTTGATATTTGGTGAGCGCATTGCCTCCCGCAGCACCGTCGCGTCCGCCAGAATCTCGACGTCCGACCCCGTCTTGTTGCGGTATTCAAGCAGGGTCGCGCCGGCTTCTGCAAGCTCGCCGCCGAGCCTGCGCAGAAACTCCGCGCGGGCCATCGTGGGAATGATGGAAGCGTCAAGAATCGGGTAGATTTTAGGAAATGAAAAGTCCATGCGATCACACTAACGAAAAGGCTCTTACTTGTCTGTGATGGAAAGGCGAGACCACAGAACTGCGCTCACCGGCAATGACCAGACGCAATCCTGCCAGGCCCGTCTCTCCCAACAGATTCTCCAACTCATTCCTTTCAAACCACCAGCGCAAAGCGTTCTTTTGAGTAGAATCTCCCCTCCTCGTTCCATCCCGATCTCGAGTTCCAAAATCTACAGCAAAACCAGGGTTGGTGTATCCCGAAGAAGCTACATTCGCGTCCACGCCCCCCCGGGGTCCCCAGTGACGGGCTCATCGTCACTGGGGTAAGACCACAGGGAGGGGCGACCTTAGGGAAGCTCTGCATAAGTGCCTGATTTCGGGAGACCCGTTTCTCAGGGACTGAGGTTTCACTGATTTTGCGGGCCTTATGGCAGGCGACCCACGCACCTGGCGGTTCCCCGGTCTGATCTGCGGCCATGCATTTGCATTTTCCATTTGTTGGTACCCCTCTCCCCCCCTGTACCTTTGATTTCACCTACAATCTGTGTTAAGCA
>Ga0335072_10012983_pt1 | contig 11880 bp, 10 predicted proteins | sample Lox_Sample_21_FD_206725 | JGI IMG/M metagenome (GOLD analysis project Ga0335072, IMG submission 206725) | Soil microbial communities from Loxahatchee National Wildlife Refuge, Florida, United States - Lox_Sample_2.1 | ecosystem: Environmental > Terrestrial > Soil > Wetlands | place: USA...
AATGCGGACGCGTGCTCAGCGGACATGACGACTGCGGCGGCGGCGCCATCGGACATTTGCGACGAGTTCCCTGCCGTGACCGTGCCCTTCGCGTGGAATGCAGGCTTGAGGGATGCGAGGGCTTCGAGCGAAGTGTCAGCGCGCGGGCCTTCGTCGACTGTGAATACGATCTCCTGGCGTTTCGGCTTCGATCCGTTCGGAGTGGTGAAACTTACGGGCACTGGCACGACTTCATCGTCGAACTTGTGCGACTGAATGGCGGCGAGCGCTTTCTGGTGGCTGCGCAACGAAAATTCGTCGGCGGCCGCGCGCGTGATGTTGAAGCGCTGGGCGAGGCGCTCGGCGGTCAGGCCCATGGAAAGATACGCGTCGGGATAGTGATTCACGAGCCAGGGATTGGGCGAGATCTTGTTGCCGCCCATCGGGATCATCGACATCGATTCGGTGCCGCCGGCGACGATCGCGTCGGCTCCGCCCGCCATGATGCGTTCGGCGGCCATGGCGATCGCTTGCAATCCGGAGGAGCAGAAGCGGTTGATGGTCATGGCCGAGACTTCGATCGGCAGGCCGGCGCGCAGCGAAGCGATGCGGGCGACGTTCATGCCCTGTTCGGCTTCGGGCATGGCGCAGCCGAGGATGACGTCTTCGATCTCTTTCGGATCGAGCTGCGGCACGCGCTCGAGCGCGCCTTTGATAGCGACAGCGGCGAGTTCGTCGGGACGGGTAGCGCGGAGCGTTCCTTTGAAGGCGCGTCCGACCGGCGTCCGAACCGATGAGGCAATGACAACTTCACGCATGAGAGTTCCTCAATGAGTAGCTGCAGCAATTGTAAGCCGATCGTTGAGGACGGCTCCAGGGCATCGCGTGTCGGAAATCAAAAGTCAAAATCCCCATCCCTTCGCCTGGCTGCGCTCGCTGAGGGCAGGCTCTGTCGCAAGAAGGGCGACGGGCGCGGGCACGCGGACTCCAGATGTACACACCCAATTTTTTTTGCACGTTCCTGCAAATTCTCTCGAATGAAGAGGTTGCGTGGGGCAGATCGGCCGGTTTTTTGGCAAAATCTTGATTCGGCTGGAGTTAAATGGAAAATATTGAAAACAAATGACTTAGGATCTGGAGTTTGTGGAGTTTGAGGTTTCAGAGAGCAAGCTTTCGTTGCGCGCCTGACGGAGAAGGAAGCGCGGTTCTCAGCCCATGCGAGCATGTCTCCAGTTTGCTCTTTCTATGTTCTCAGTCAAGGACATGCGTCACAAGAAACCGGATATGCGTCTGTGGAAAAGTGGCGAATGGGTGAGATGAGTGTAAGGCGATGTCTTGATTGTTATGCCGCCAGCGGGTTCGGCTGAACACGGGTTCGGCTGAGCACAGAAAACCCGGCACACTCGCGGACGCAGGTGCTTTTCGATCTCAAAAATTCAGGCCAGCCTCATACGAAATATCGTGCCCGGACTCGCGACGAAACGTCGCGATCACACGTGCAGAAGGCGCCTTATGGGTGAAATTCGGTAAGCCGCAGTCAGGATTGCTCCAGCGGCGACGCCGGTCAGCACGCCTTTCCATTTATAGCCGAGTGGTGCAAAGATCGCTGCTGCGGCTGCCGCTGACCCGATCGCAAACCGGATTTTTTCCTCAGTCCCACTCATCGTAAAGTCCTTCACAGTCATCCTCCTGTTGCGGCGAATTCTTAGATACCCATGTAGAAGAACCTGAGTCTGGGTCCTGGCCGACTCGGATCTCAAGGCAGGCACAAAGCTAAGACTTCCGCTACGTGTTGGCATTGAGATGATGGCTTGCGTTGTGGGGTTTACTCCAAGGATCGGGTTGGCCTCCTCAGAATTTCGCGATTCGAATAGGAAAGCCGGAGTAACTAATTCCTGAGACAAGCGGGTGCAATTTTCTTCGCTCGCCAGCGGGATGATGAGCGATATAGAAGAGATGTTTCGCCAACTGAGCTTCCGGCGGTGCGTCGATTGTTTCAGGTAGGCGCGTCTACTTGGATCTTGGTCTTGGGCTCACGATCAAAAACGTATCCTCTGGTTCTGGTTCACGAAGGGCGACCGCACCAGAACGGAGGTGAGGCTTTGGTTTTAGGGGAGCACGGACAAGGCTATCTGGTTCGCCAAGAATTGGTGGCGGGCCGCTGCCCGCGCGTGCGGCCAAATATTTCGGGGAGAGCCTCGCTCGACGTTCCGCATCGGCGCGCCCCATTTCCATATCCTTAACGGGGTCGAGGTGCGCTTGCCGGTTGGCTTTACGCTTCCTCTTCTGACCTTTTCCCATTCGGTGGCTCGTTGCGCAAACGTATTAGCACAGTGGCCTGTTCCGTGCAACTGTCGCAATCAGGCGTTTTACGCTCATCTTCCCGGCGACGGGCATAGTGGCGCGGTCGATTTGCGCGTCAGTCGAGAACAAGCGTTCGCACAAGCATGCGCCTTACCTTCAGCCTTCGTTCCGCATCTCGAGTGCAATCAGGACTTTCTCAGCGGTTTAGCGACGAGCGTAACCTTGCGTCCTCGCTGGTCAGGTGTTTTGCTTGAAGGCGGGAATTCTCGCGATGCGGAAGCCAATGATGTGGCAACTGGCCAGAAACCACCGGGGACGCCGGAAAACCACCATTTTCAAAGCGCGAGCAGCTTCGGAGCAGAAAGCACTCCTGGGCTGATGTTACAGAGAATAAAAGACTTGATAAGCAATTGAATGCCGGTGAGTTTTGGCCCGCCCAATGCTGTAGGTACTACGTAAGTTGGCCTGGAATTACTAAGAACCTTCTGGAGAGATGACATGATAACCAGGAAAGCGCCACTGATGGTCACGGCGGTAGCGCTGTTGACATGGAGCGCGAGCCCTATATTTGGGCAGGACTCCCAACCGCAAGATCAGCCAGCAGCGGCGGAACAGGCGCCGTCGACTCCACCACTGCCTACGCAAGCGCCGCCGCCGGACCAGTCTGAGCCACAGACTGCGCCAATGCCTCCGGCTCCGCAGACGCCTCCGCCACCGCCGGCATACAGCGCGGCGCAGCTCGATCAGATGGTGACGCCGGTCGCGCTTTACCCCGACCCATTGCTCGCCCAGATATTTGCCGCCGCCACCTATCCGGATCAAATTTCCGATGCGGCCCGCTGGGCGGATCAGCATCATAACCTCACCGGCCAAGCCTTGGCTGACGCTATCCAAGCCGATCAGCTTCCGTGGGACCCAAGCGTGCAAGCATTGCTGCCGTTTCCTGGCGTGCTGGACATGATGGCGTCTGACATGCCTTGGACGACGGGTGTCGGTAATGCATTTCTCGCGCAACAGCCGGACGTGATGGCAGCGGTGCAGCGTGACCGAGCCAAGGCTTACGAATACGGCTATCTGCGGAGCAACCCTCAGGTGGTCGTTGGCGGTAGACCTTATATCACCATCATGCCCGCGAACCCGGCTTTCGTCGTCGTTCCTTACTACAACCCGGCTCTGGTTTTCATGGCTCCGCGACCCGGCTTTTTCGTCGGCGGCGCGATCCGATTCGGCTTTGGCATTTCAGTCGGCGTGGCCTTCCGGCCGTGGGGATGGGGAGTTGTTGGCTACAATCGGTTCGACTGGGGCGCGCATAGAGTATTCATTAACTCCGCGCCTTGGGGACGAACCTGGGCCAACCGCGTCGTGTATGTTCACCCTTACCCTGGCGTGAGGCGATTCGTTCCGGCGCAGCGGGCGGCTGAGGCGCACCCGCAGCATCCGCAGGCTGCGCGCGAGCGTCAGGCTGCGCGCGGTGAAAAAGAGCATCGCGACGACCGGCACGATGAACGCTACTGAACCGAATTGATCTGCCGAACTCCGGTGGAGACCGGTTCCATTTGGAATCGGTCCTCACCACAATTTGTAATTCGGATCCGTCGGCAAGTCGCGACGACTGGCCCGGCTTTGATCTTCTAAGGTTCCACAAGAATACCGCTGCCCCCACCGAAAGCACGGCCTGAGCAAAAAGTCGAAGGGTGGGTTTCGTTTTTTGAGAGTCGCGGCGAAGAGCCAGGTTCCTCGCTTCGGTCGGAATGACAAAGTAGCCCACCACCCCGCCGCGTTTCCTGTTGACTAACACCACAGTGCTCGTGTTAAGATTCTGAACACAAGTTTGCCCAGTCTTCATTAGACATGGGCGGACCTGAATTTCATGCAGAGTGGCTGAGGGACGAGCCCTGAGACGCCACGGCAACCGAACCGGGATCATATATCCCGGCTGGCAGGTGCCAACTCTCTCCTGGAAACAGGGAACATGAGATTCGGCTGCGAGCTGTATCTGCATCCGATCGCCTCTTTTCCTTTTCCTGGAAAATGAGGCCTTTGCTTTTTAGGGCCACATTTTCCGGCTCGTCCTCAGCTATTCGCTGCTAGGGAAGCGATCCAAGCGCGCGGTTCTGCGTCGCACAAAACGCGACGCTTCGCGCGGATCGCCCAGATCCTTCGCGAGACAGGAATCGTCTCGCTCAGGATGACAACGCCATAGGAAAGCGAGTAGCCACATGTCACATTACGAATTGCGATGCCGGGAATGCGGACGCACCTGGGGAAATCAGCCCCGCTCGATCTGCGACGATTGCTTTTCTCCTCTGGAAATTGTTTACGACTACGACGCGCTCCGCGCGCAGACGAACGGAAATGCTCTGACCCGCGAACGGATTTCCCAGAGAGCCCCGAACATGTGGCGCTACGCCGAGCTTTTGCCCCTCCCCCAGGGGTTTCAACCACGACTGCCGGTGGGATTCACTCCGCTGTTTCAGGCTCCGCATTTGGCAGAGCGCCTGAGTGGAACTGCCGCGGCGGCAAACCTCTATATCAAGAATGACGCCGTGTGCTTGCCTACGCTGAGCTTCAAGGACCGGGTGGTTGCAGTCGCACTGGCCAACGCCCGGGCGTTTGGATTCGATACGGTTTCATGCTCCTCGACTGGCAATTTGGCGAATGCTGTTGCTGCGCACGCCGCGCGGGAAGGATTGAAAGCTTGGATCTTCATTCCATCGGATCTGGAACCGGCGAAGATTCTCGGCACCAACGTTTTCGGCGCGAAGGTTGTACGCATCGCCGGCAACTACGATCAAGTGAATCGCCTGTGCTCGCAGATTGCTGACGAGCATCATTGGGGATTCGTGAACGTGAACCTGCGTCCGTATTACGCGGAAGGATCGAAGACGGTCGGGTTCGAGATCGCCGAGCAACTCGGCTGGCGTTTGCCGGATAACGTGGTTTGTCCGATGGCGGGTGGATCGCTGATTACGAAAATCAAGAAAGCATTTGACGAGTTGATCAAGCTTGGGCTGGTCGAAGCGAAAGAAGTGAAATTCTTTGGAGCGCAGGCGACGGGATGCTCGCCGATTTCCACCGCAGTGAAAACGGGATGTGCCGAGATTGAGCCGCAGAAGCCGAACACGATCGCGCGGTCGCTGGCGATTGGCAATCCGGCGGACGGTCATTACGCGATCAAGACGATCAAGGGCACCGGCGGATGGAGCGAAGACGTGAGCGATCCGGAGGTGATCGATTCGATCCGGTTGCTGGCCGAGACGGAAGGCATCTTCACCGAAACGGCTGGCGGAGTGACGGTCGGGTGCGCGGGCAAACTGTATCGGCAGGATCGCATTCTGCCGGAAGAGACGACGGTTCTCTGCGTCACGGGCAATGGATTGAAGACGACCGATGTGCTGGCCGGTGTTTATCGGACGGAGCGTCCCATCGCGCCAAAGCTGGCGGAATTCGAGAGCTATCTGCGGCAGACGCTCGACGTGGAAGAAGCGCCAGAAGTGATTCGTGCGGCGCACGAAGCCGTGCAGGTGGGAGCGTAATCATGGCGATCACGGTACAAATTCCGACTGCATTGCGAAAGCACACCGCTGGGGTGGGATCGGTTACCTGCGCGGCCTCGAACCTGACCGAATTATTTTCTGTGCTTGACGAAAAATTTCCTGAACTCAAGCCGCATCTGCGCGATGACAAGGGGCAGATTCGGCGATTTCTGAATGTGTATGTGAACGAGGAAGACATTCGATTTCTCGGCGGCCAGGGATACGCCTTCCAGGAGGGCGATGAAGTTCTGCTGGTTCCTTCGATTGCAGGCGGGGCGGCATAAATTCCAGCCTGTGGCTCGAGGTCTGAAGTCCGCTCCGGCTCCTGGTTGGCGCTAACAACTTAATACGTTGATACCTGGCCGTTGGGCAGCCGCAAGGCATTCGACTTATCCATCACCCATTGCGGAAATTGCGGCGCGCCTTGCGGAATCTTGCCTTGGGTGATCGCCCATTGCTCAATCCATCCAGTGCCTTCTTCTCCGACATATGTGTTCGGCAGGCTGTAGGCCGGATCGCCTAGCGCGTCTTCGAGAGTGATGAAGCGATATCCGCGCTTGCGCAGCACGTCGAGTAATTCGCCGATGTGATCGGCTTCGAGCCGGCTGGCGTGCAGCAACAGAATCTGCTTCGGTTCGTATCCGACGACTTTCACCGAAAGCTGCTCGTAATACGCGCACACCGCATCGTGATAGGCGAGATATTCCTTGACGAGCTTCTGCTGCAGATCGGCGTCGTTGCGGTTCTTCGCGTCTTCGTAGACTCCAGCGAACATCCAATCCCAACCATCGAGAGTGATGGGAGCGATGCGATATCCGCGCTGGGTCAAGAACGCTTCGGCTTCGCGGCGGGTCTGGAGGTCGCGACCGACATCGAGATAGGGATGGCGGAAGTAGCGCAGCTTCATCTTGCGCGGGGCCAGCAGCAAGTTGAGGACGCTTTCGCCCTGAATGACGTCGTCCTCCCAAGGCTTGAGGCCGACCTGATTCAGTGACATATGGCTGAAGGTGTGATTGCCGAGCTCGAATCCGTAGTCGAGCCACATGGAAAGAGCTTTGATGCGTTCATCGACTTGGCCCGGCTTATAGAGTTTCTTTTCATTGACGAAGCCGACTACGGGAACTTTCTGATCACGCAGGGTCCCGAGCAGCTTGGCCGTCATGGCGGTAATGTCGGCCGCGGGCTGGCGATCAGCCATGCCGGAAGGAAGGTCGTCGATGGTGACGGCGACCTGGCGGTCGGGTTTGGACTGAGCGAGTAGCGGCAGAGCAAACAGCAAGAGCGCAATGAAGTTCCAAGTAGCACGGTGATTCATAGTCTGGTCCGGAGTGGAAAAGGTATTAAAGCACGGCTGCAAAGCTGCGGCTAGTGTTCCACTTTCGCCGGAAACTACGGCTAAAAGAGTTGCGACTTGCTGTGCTAGCCCAGGCGCACACACCTCCACTTTCTATTCAATTGAATCGTCGCCTGACCGCCTCTCAAAATTCTCATTTGTAAGCCACCTTCTCAAGCATTTACACATACGGCGTACTGCTGCCGCCTTCCAGTTGCGAGCCTTTCACCGGCGGCGATATTCACAGAAGCGGGACAAAAATTCGTCCCGATCAAGTTTCGGAAGCGGCGATCGCGCAGGCAGAGCGCTGGCAGCAGAATCGCGTGCCGCCGCAGGCGGCCAATGCCTCCAGTTCCACCTGTGACGCCCCTTTCCAGATTTCCTACGGAAATCGAAAAATCTCCAGAACCTACGACCTGCTGCTCGACAAAAAATTTCAATCCGTCGCCACGGCAGATGGCCGCCTTTCCTTGCCGCTGTTTCCCGGTCCGCACGTGCTGCTCGTGCATCTGAATGACGTTCCCTACAAAGTTCCCGCGCAGAAACAGTACGCCGTCGATTTCGCTTTCGACTGCGCGCGCCCCGCGATGTCGGTCGAAATTGGTCCGGCGGCGAAGCCACTTTGAACGCGCAGCCGTAGCAAGTTCGTTACCCCAACCCCTCAGCTTCGAGACCAGGAATTAGTCAACCCATCCAAACTTTTTCCACAGCCCTTTTTCTGTCTTTGTGACACATATCCTTGACCCTGGATACGGAAAGTGAACAATAAAGTCATGCTCGCCCGCTCTCCAAAACGAAAGCTGACGATGAGCGAGCGCTGCTCCGCCGAGAACTCAATTAAGTTTCTGATTCCAAAGAATTTACCTCTAAGCTGCGCCTTTTCAATATTTTGCAAAAATCGTGGCCGATCTGCAAGGGCTAAGTGCCTTGCATGCAATAGTTTACCGCGAGCATGCAAAAAAAATGAGGTGTGTACATATGCGTGCCCGCCGCTGGTCCCGACCGCCGCATGTCCGGTCGCCGAAAACGAAGGCCTACGGCCATCCAGATTGAAACTCCCCCTCAGTCTCTGTATAACTGCAACGGAATCGCTTGCCAGACGCCGCTTCCAACCCGGCCTCCGTCGCGCGCCCGCGCCGGCTGACCATCTTCGCCGCAGCCTTGCTTTTGCTGGCTCTTGCCCTCGTCGTCATCTATACAAGTCGTGCCGCCTTCTTCAGTCCCTTGGCTTTAGTGGTCGTGGCGGCGATTGGCCTCGCAGCTCTGCTCATGCAACTGCGCCTGCGGCAGGATATCGAGAGACCGGTCCGCGCTCCGTTCTGGCTGAACGTTGTGGGATTGATTTGCGCGGCAGCCGCGATTTTCTCCGACCACCTGCATCTGTCGCCGCGGGTCTTTCAGGGTGTCGCGCTCGCCGCCGTGACTTCGTTCGGAATCAGCGGCATTGTCGTTCTGCACGCCTTGCGCAAGCCACGCTCATCCAAATCGGGCTAGCGCTTGAATTCCACCGCGAGCGTCGTTTCCACCGCGGCGGGCTCGCCATTCACCCGGTACGGTTCGAAGCGCCACCAGCGCAGCGCGTCCATGGCGGCGCGAGCCAGGATTTCCGGGCCATTCAACGGGTGCATGCTTACCACCGATCCATCGCGGCCGATTACAACATCGAGCGCGATCACTCCCTCGAGTCCTTCTTTCCTTGCCTCCGGCGGATACACCGGCTCGACTCGATGCACGAGCAACTTCTCCATCACCTCGGCCGGAACCTGCATGCTGGGCGCCTGCTCCGATGCCTCTTGCTTGTTCAAGCCCGATTCCAGCTGCTCCCACCCGCGCTTCCACTTCCACCAGAAACCTGCCGTGGCGCCAGCCGTGATCAACATCAGCAGCGCGGCCAGGAGCCACTTTGCCCACGCTTTGTTCGGACGTATCTCGTGTTCCTTCGGTGTTTCCGCCTGGACCGCGCTCTTCTCGTCTTTCTCCACGACATCAAGCTCAACGATATCGGGGCTCGCCTCGACCTTCGCCTTGGTGCGTTCAGCCCATTCGCGAATCGCGGCGCGCTGCTCCTCCGACAAGCCCAGAAACTCAAGCCCGCAACGAAGCTTGTCGTGGTAACAAACGCGCGCTCGCGCTTGCAGCGCCTCGGACAAAAGCGGCAGCCGCAATTCCACTCCGACGATTTCCCCGGGAACCAGCTCTCCCGCAAGAACTCCGGCAACCCCTCGCTCGCCCAGATTCAGGCAGCGTCCCGGCACCGCTTGCGGAATGCCCGAGCGCAGCACGGTCACATCCACGGGCGCGTTGAGATGAAATCGCGAAGATGTCCTTCGCGCCTGCCCCTGCCATCCCCGAGCTTGTGCCCCTGCCGACATCGATCTCGGTTAGCGCCTCAACTCAATGATCTCGCTGCCTCGCGCGACCAATACCACGCTCGCCATCCCGATGAATAATCCATGCTCGACCACTCCCGGCATGTCGCTGAGCTGTCGCGCAAGCGCGTCGGGATTTTCAATCTCTCCGAAATGGCAATCGAGAATGTGATTGTTTTCGTCGGTCACAAACGGCGTGCCATCGGGCAATCTCCGCAATTCCACGCGGCCTCCCAAAGCTATGATCCGCTTCTCAACCAGCGCCTGCGCGAATCGGATCACTTCCACCGGCAGCGGAAATTTCCCCAGCTTCTTAACCTGCTTGGAAGCATCGGCGACAATCACCAGCTTTTGCGTCGCCGAAGCTACAATCTTTTCCCGCAGCAGCGCGCCGCCCCCACCTTTGATGAGCCGCAGTTGCGGATCGACTTCGTCGGCCCCATCCACGGTGACAACAATCTCCTGGCATTCGTCGAGCGTCGTCAGTGGAATGCCCAGGCTCTCCGCCAGTTCTCTGGAATGAACCGAAGTCGGGATTCCCCGAATGCGCAGCCCCCTTCGGACCTCTTGGCCCAACAGTTCGATAAAGCGGGTCGCAGTCGACCCGCTTCCCAGGCCGACAATTTGCCCATTCTGTATGAATCGCAAACTAGCCCGCGCTGCCGCTTCTTTCTCTTGCTCGTTCGCCATTCTCGTATCCGGTTTCGCGCCCCAGTTCCCGGCTCGCGCCGAATCTCAACGCAAACTCTTCTCGATGTAAACCAAATACCCGGCCAATCCCACCCCAAACAACACAGTCAAGACGGTGATGAGATCAAGCACAAATCCTGCAGGTACAAACGTTCCCGAGTCCAACTGCACCCTCGTTTTGCGGTATCGGACCAGTCCTGCAATCACCAGCAAGACCCCGCTCACGATCGCGCCCGCCCCCATCCACACCGATACTCCGATCGTTCGAGTCGGATGTCCAAGAAAAGTGCTCAACTGCCGGATCGCAATCGAGAAGCGCCCGATCGCGAATCCGAAGATCACGATCGCAGTTCCGGTGCGCACCCACGCCAGGAAGGTCCGCTCGTTGGCCAGATGGTCGCGGGCACGGTTAGGATTCGGACTTTCGCTCGACGGCACAGTTGCTCCCGGCGAGCATTATTCCACAGTCTTTTCGATCAAGGCGCCTGCTCCCGCCAGATTCTTGATCAGATCGGCGGGAAATCCATGTCGCTGCTGCAAATATTCCGGGCTGTTGTAGGTCACCCACACTTTGCGGGTATCGTCTTCCGCGACCAGCGCCTTGAGTGGCAGATCAATGGCGAGACTGGGCGCAGCGATCATGAGCGGAGTTCCGGCCTTGGGACTGCCAAAAAGCACGACCTTCGTCGACCGCATCTTCAGCCCGACTTTTTCCGCCTCACCGCTGTGATCGATGACAGCGAAGACCTTGAGCCCTTTTTCGATGAATGTAGCCTCCAGCCGCCGCATAGTTTCATCGACCGAATAACGGCTCGCGACCTTCACCAGACCAGCCTCTTTCGCCATGGCGTTCTCCTCCGGATAATGCATCCTAGCAATGTTCGCCTGAACGCGTCAGAAGAACGATGCTGCAAGAATCGACTTCAGAAGCGTTCTCCCGAGCAATTGTGCCATTCCCATGGGCTGCCGAATGAACTCGAATCGTTTCGCATATGGAATTGCCAGTGCGGTTCTCTCGCTCATTTTCTGCCTGAGCGCACATCCCGACTTGTTGCATGCGGCGAAGGCGGCTGCCCACGCCCCACAACCACCTGCGGCGCGCCAGCCGGAAGATTCGGGTCTGACGATCGTCAACGAATCCCCGCTCCCGGAAGCTGCTCCGCTGGGATATTACGAAGTGCGCCTGCTGGCTCGCGGCGGCCCGGCGCCGTTTCATTGGCATTTAGAGAAAGGCGCATTGCCGCCGGGAATTCAACTGGAATCGAACGGCCTGATTCGCGGTGCGGCTCGCAGCGGCGGGGAGTTCCATTTCACCGTATCTGTTCACGACGCCAGCAATCAGCGCGTGCAGAAAGAGTTCACGATTCTCGTCCATTCGGCGCTGGAGCTGAAGTGGAAGACGATGGCTCATGTCGATGGCAAGCGCATCGACGGCAGCGTCGAAGTATCGAATGCCACGCATGACGACATGGATCTTACGTTCATCGTTCTCGCCGTCGCGCCCAATGGACGCGCCACTGCCATCGGTTATCAGCATTTCACCCTGCGCCGGGGAACGTTTGGACAGGAGCTGCCTTTTGGCGACACCATCGCTCACGGCACGTATGTGATCTATGCGGATGCCGTCGGCGAAGTGATCCCTAAGAATCTGATTTATCGCGAACAGTTG
>Ga0335072_10012985_pt1 | contig 11879 bp, 9 predicted proteins | sample Lox_Sample_21_FD_206725 | JGI IMG/M metagenome (GOLD analysis project Ga0335072, IMG submission 206725) | Soil microbial communities from Loxahatchee National Wildlife Refuge, Florida, United States - Lox_Sample_2.1 | ecosystem: Environmental > Terrestrial > Soil > Wetlands | place: USA: Florida...
TCGTGCCCGACCTCCGCGGCATCGGCCACTCCTCCATCCCCTCCACCGGCTACGACAAGAAGACCCAGGCCCAGGACATTCGCGCCGTCGTCACCTCGCTCGGCTTCGACCGCACCGCCGTCGTCTCCCACGACATCGGCATCATGGTCGCCTACGCCTACGCCGCCCTCTTCCCCGACAAGGTCACAAAACTCGTCGTCATGGACGCTCCGCTTCCCGGCATCGACCCCTGGAACCAGATCATCGTCTCGCCCGCGCTCTGGCACTTCAACTTCTACGGCCCTGACGCTGAGCGCCTCGTCGCCGGCCGCGAGCGCATCTACTTCGACCGCATCTGGAACGCCTTCACCGGCGATCCGTCCTTGCCCGACAACGCCACCCGCGACTTCTTCACCGCCAGCTACACACGTCCCGGCGGCATGCGCGCCGGCTTCTCGCAATTCCAGGCCTTCGCGCAGGACGCAAAAGATAACCAGGTCTTCGCGCAGACAAAGCTCACCATGCCTGTGCTCGCCATCGGCGGCGAAAAATCCTTCGGCGCCAGCGAAGCCGTCGTCTTCCGCAACGTCGCCACCAACGTTCAGCAGGGAGTCATCGCCAACTCCGGCCACTGGCTCATGGAAGAACGCCCTGCCGAGACCGTCGCGATGATCCGCACGTTCCTCGATGTTCCCGCCGGCAATCCTTGACAATCCGCCGTGCCGCTTCCGCCGCACCCCTTCAAACCACTCCGCTCTGCCGAAGGACCTTGCGAAGCTTTAAGGGCACAGCTACCTCTCGCCGCCACCTACGTGAGGCTCTCAGCCGCAACACGCCCACGCCACAAAGGGCACAGAGTCCGTGAGGCGAGCAGATCTTCTTTAGTGCGTGCGAGAATGCTGCTGATCAGTCAAAGCCCGTTCCGGGTACCAATCCGGATCAATGAGTGCATTGACGATTGTCACGCATTGAGAGAGCCGTACCGAGTCAATCGGCAAAGATCACCTATCCGAGAGGCGGCGTTCGCAACTGGATCGGATTTTGTAAACACTGGTCGACCACACCACGTAACCTTGCGGGGCACGATGAGCTCCGCCTCCACGTGATCGATTGTGTCCTGTGGCAGCCCCGGCCCAGAGTTCATCTTCTCTCTGCTCATTCGATAACTGAAGCCATTGAACAGGAAATTGTTCGCGATAAAGCGGCTTGTGGGGATCGGCAAGGAAGAACAGACCTGTTCGTATTTGCAGTGCCCGAAGAACGTCGGTGCGGACGAAGATGTCTCAATCCGACGCCTTTCCTTGGAATACGGCGTTGTTTGACGACCGGATGAGCAGACCGCAAAGCTATGAACGAAACAGGTGTTCCCACCGCAACGTTGGCCGACCTCCAGACCTTCTCTTCCGAAGACTTGGCGCGTCGCACCGTTGAGCGGCGGGCCGTCGAAGCCGTCATCTGGGGCACGCCGGCGGTCAACTTCGACGTGATGTATCAGGCGATGGTGCGGGATGCTAAGTCCGGCGACGGCAGCAACAAGATCGTCTATTGGTCGCGACTTTTTGACTGGAAGAACCAGACGCTCACTCCCAACCCCGACTCGATCTACTTCATGGCGTTCGTCAATACGAAAGAGGTTGGCCCGGTGGTGCTTGAAATCCCCCCTGCCGATGAAGGCTCGATCACCGGCTCGATTGATGACTGCTGGCAAACGGCGATCGAGGACGTTGGACCTGCCGGGCTTGATAAGGGGAAAGGGGGCAAGTACCTTATCCTGCCCCCCGGATACAGAGAGCTGATTCCTCCGGGCTATTTCGCTTTGCAGAGTTACACGTACCAGGGTTACGCGCTGCTCCGTTCCATTATCAAGAGCAACAGCGACGAGGGCATCGCCGACGCCGTCGCTTACGGCAAACGGATCAGACTTTATCCGCTGTCCCAAGCGGCCAATCCGAGTGCAACCCAATTCGTCGACGCCGTCGATCTGGTTTACGACGCCAACCTTCCGTGGGACTTGCGCTTTTTCCAATCACTCGATCGCAAGGTGCAGACAGAGCCCTGGCTGGAAAGAGACAAGGTGATGATCGATCAACTCAGGTCGATCGGCATTGAGAAGGGAAAGCCCTTCGATCCTGACGAGAGGACACAGGCCATCCTAATGGGTGCTGTCCGCGAGGCGCATGCGTGGCTGGCGGACAAGTACGAACACTCCTACCTTCCGCCGCCGTTCTATCCGGGTGGACACTGGTGCGTTCCGGTGTCGCGCGATGTTATCGAGGGCCTGGAGAGTTTCTTCGCGAACCCGGACAAGTATCCCGTTGACGGGCGGGGCGTCGCCTATACCGTGGGATTTTTCAGCCCGAAGCATTCCGGCGCGGGGCAGTACTACCTGATGACGTTCACCGACAAAGCCGGGAAAGGCCTGGAGGGCCGCAATAACTACCGACTCAAGGTCCCGGCCAACGCACCGGTCACGCAATATTGGTCGGCAACCGTATACGATCGCGATACCCACGCGCTGGTTCGCAACATGCCACGCGCCAGCCGGTCGTCGCAGAACCCGGAGTTGCAAAGGAACGACGATAGCTCGGTAGACATTTACTTCGGACCGAAGGCGCCTGCGGACAAAGAATCGAACTGGGTTCCCACGAGCGCGACAGGAAGGTTCGAGGTTCTGTTCCGGCTCTACGGTCCGGAAAAGGCCCTGTTCGACAAAACCTGGAGGCTTCCCGACATCGAGAGAATTGACGTTCTCTAGAGTGGAGTTCTTCGATGCGACGGATCTTTTTGACAGCAATTGTCGCCCTGACGTTCCTGCCGCACACCAGTCACGCGCAACAGTCAGCCGCCGAGACCGGGAACCTACAGAAAGAGGCGCAAAACCCAGTGGCGGGGCTGATCAGCGTCCCGATCCAGAACAACACCAACTTTGGGATAGGACCTTTCAGCAGAAATCAGAACGTGCTGAATATTCAGCCTGTAATTCCAGTAAACGTAAGTCATGACTGGAACCTGATCATTCGTTGGATCACACCGATTGTGTGGCAGCCCGCACCTGGCACAGCGAATCTGGAGGTTTACGGAATCGAAGAAAACACACCGGCCTATTTTGCGGCGACGGATGTACAGGCCCACGCCGGCGTACTTGGACTGGGAGACATGGTGCCCACGTTTTTCATGTCACTAGTCAAACCACACAAACTGATCTGGGCTACGGGGCCGATGCTCACCTTGCCGACTGCTAGCGGAAAAGTGCTAGGCCAAGGCAAGCTGAGCATGGGACCGTCCGTTGTGGCGTTGGTGCAGCCTGGCCATTGGACCGTTGGTGCGCTGGTGAACAACGTGTGGTCGGTTGCCGGGCCGTCCGATCGCGCGGACGTAAAGCAGATGTCTTTGCAGTATTTCCTCAACTACAACCTGCCAAAGGGCTGGTCGATCACGATGTCTCCGACGATCACGGCGAACTGGCAAGCCGCGAGCGGCAATGTGTGGACAGTACCCGTGGGTGGCGGAATGTCACGAGTCTTCAAACTCGGATACCAGCCAGTGAATGCATCGGCAGCGTTCTTTGGGAATGCCGCGCATCCGGTAGGAGGATCGCCGTGGGGAATGAGACTGCAACTGTCGTTCTTGTATCCCAGAGGTCCGGGGCCTCCGAAGAAGCACTAAGACGGTTGTGCTGGATACTCATGTGCGAATGATGTAGTGCGGTCCGTTCGGAACAAAGTGAAACAGCCACGAGAGGTGAACCATGAATCCGACGACAGAACGGCTGATACCCACGGAAACTCCTCAGCAGGTTGAAACACGCGTTGGCACGCTCGAGTTTACACACGACTTCGCGAATGGCTACCCGACCGACGCAACCGTCGAAAAGCTCTACGACGAGCGTGATTTCCAACGCGCGTGCCAGGCCTATCTCTGGTCCCTTCCGGCGGTTGCATTCACGTCGTTTCAACACGGACTCACAAAGGGGCTTGGCGCCAGGGACGGACAGATCGTCGCTCTTCTCTCTTACGAGGCAAAACGCAGCGTCCTGACCGCCAATGCCACGACGCCGTACTACCTCGGCTTCGCCGATCTCTCCTCGGGGCCTCTGGTCTTGGAGATGCCGGCTCGGGGAGTTCAAGGCGCGATGAACGACTCCTGGCAGCGCGCCATTCCGGGAACCGGAGCGCCCGGCAAGTATCTGGTTCTGGCGCCGGGGCAGAAGGTGCCAGACAAGGTTGAGGGCTTCATCGTGCGTCAATCGCCGACCGTCAATATCTTCCTCGGCGTGCGCCTGACCGACCCCGAACCGGCGACTGCGAAGGCGGCACTGGCGCAGTTGCGAATCTATCCTTACGCGCAACGCGACAACCCCCCAAAGGTGGACCTCCTGGATGCGGGCATCAAACCATGGAGCGGCCTGCCGCCGCGCGGCATGGAATTTTGGGAGCGGCTCAACGACGTGATCCAAAGTGAGCCAATCGAGCCGCGCGACACCTTCTTTCATGCGATGTTGCGACCGCTCGGTCTGGAGAAGGCCAAGCCGTTCAAGCCGGACGCGCGGCAGACCAGGATTCTCATCGATGCGGCGTTGGTCGGCGAGGCGATGGCAAAGGCCAACACAGCGGAGCGTCGCTTCGCGGGTGTTCAATACCGGCCCGATGCCCACTGGGACTTCGCCTTACAGCTGGATGCCGACGATCCTGATGGTTTCTGGAATCTGCTTGACGAGCGCGCCTCTTGGTTCTACGAGGCCATTGGCGCGGGGCCGGATATGGCGCCCAAACACCCTGGCCCTTCTTCCGCGTATCTCAGCGCATACAAGGACAAGGACGGCAAGTGGCTGGATGGAGGCACATCGTATCGGCTGCGGGTTCCGCCAAATCCGCCGATCAAGCTGTTCTGGTCGGTCACTCTGTACGACGTGGACACGCGCGCACTCATTTTGAATGAGCAGAAGATCGCTGATCGCTCGTCGCGCATGGACTTGCGTAAGAATGAAGACGGCTCGGTGGACATCTATTGCGGTCCGAAGGCTCCTCCCGGGTTCGAAGCGAACTGGATCCCAACCGTGCCCGGCAAGAACTGGTTTGCGTACTTTCGGTTTTATCAGCCGACCGAAGCTTACTTCGATCGGTCGTGGCCGTTGCCGGACTTCGAGCGTGTTACATGCGAAGCACCGAGGCCGGCTATTACCCCTTAGGCGAGAGCTAGCACTTTTGCCAGTGCGACCTCGACTTTGAATGGCCTACATTGGCCGCCAGCAATATGGAACCGTTTGGCAGCGAACGATCGTTTCCTTGAGTTCTGGTGATCGGCAAGCCTCTACTCACAAGTTCTTCAAATTGCGGATGTACGACTCCTCCCGGCTAAACAGGTTTGTGAGGGTAACTCCATGAACCCACTCGAGAAATCAAGCCAAACAACCCTTCGAACTCCACTCATCCGACCTGGCAGTTCACAGGCCATATGGAGAGCGGGCAGAAATATCCTTCGGCTCGCAGGGATGGTTGTTGTGGCAGGAACCGTTCTTTGTGCGCCGATGGGATCCGGCGTTCTCGCGAGCAGCGGGTACCAGGCCGCCTCAAAGGACGACAGCGCCATTGACCCTGACGCCATGGCCGCACTCAACAAGATGGGCGCCTATCTGCGCACCCTGAAAGCCTTTCAGGTCAGAGCGGACGTTTCGACTGACAAGGTTCTGGATGATGGCCAGACCATCGAATTTAGTTCCAAGGTCGATATTGTGATTGCTCGGCCGAATCGCATGAGAGTCGAGGTGACTGACGACGACGGCCATCGGTTCTTTTTCTTTGACGGGAAAGACTTCACCATCTATGGACAGGCCGCCGGTTTTTACGCCACCGTTCCCGCGCCGCCCACTCTCGCCAAACTGAGTGAGAACCTTAGCGACAAGTACGGGATCGAGCTTCCGCTGACGGACCTGTTCTATTGGGGAACAGACGATGCCATCACCCAGAGAATCAAGGCTGCGGTCGATATTGGCCCCAGCACCGTGGACGGGATTACCTGCGAGCACTATGCCTTCCGGCAGGAGGGCGTCGATTGGCAAATATGGATCCAGCTGGGAGAGTTTCCTCTACCCCGAAAGCTCGTCATCCGGACTTTGACCGATGACGCAAAGCCGCAACACAGTGAAGTTCTCACCTGGAATCTTGCGCCTTCCTTCAGCGACGATGCCTTCACCTTCATTCCGCCGCCCGGAGTTGGCCGCATCACGATCGCAGAGGTCCAAGCCAAAGCAGCGGCGGCAAAAAAGTAAGGGAGACATATGAAACGACCTGATCTCATCTCAGTCCTCTTTGTCATCGCCCTACTGTTCACTGGACCGACGCTTTCAGCGCAACGGCGCGGCGGTGGTAGTGCTGCCCGCGGCGGCGGAGGCGGCGGCAACTATCGCAGCAGCGCGCAGACCAATGTGAATCGCAACGTGAACAACAACGCAAATATCAACAGGAATACGAACGTCAACGTGAACCGCAACGTCAACGTCAACGTGAACAACAACTACTATCACGGGGGCGGGTATTACGGTGGCGGATGTTGTTATCACCCGGTCGCCACGGCTGCGGCGGTCACAGCCACGGCAATGGTAACCGCTGCCGTCGTGGGCTCGATCGTCGACCGGCCGCCCGCCAATGCTGGCTGCGTGACACAGATCGTCAACGGCTTGTCGTACACGCAGTGCGGAAGCACTTGGTATCAGCCGCAATTCTCAGGAACGACGACGACCTATGTTGTGGTGAACCCGCCGAATTGACGAAGCCGCGCTTCAGCGGGTTTGAGTTCTGGCGTGAATCCAGATCCGCTGCTGAAGTCAACGCGTCTCAAAAGGTGATTTGGCGATTCCGCGATCCTACAAATCTGCCAGTAGAGCAACCTTCTCGTTCCTCTCTCGACTGCCAGTTCCGTTGTTCGATGCTGTCGGTGAGGCAGAGACAGTCAGGAGAATTCAATGGCGCGACCGTTCAAGGGCACAATCAATCTCGACATCCGCGATTCCAAACCAGACTGGCCGGCATTCCTCGCCGACAAGGCACCCAAAGACGCACCTAACGTGCTCGTCATCCTTTACGATGACACCGGTCTAGCGGCGTGGTCCCCGTTCGGTGGCCGGATCAACATGCCAACGCTGCAGCGGATTGCTGACAACGGTCTGATGTATGCGCAGTGGCACACCACCGCTTTGTGCTCGCCGTCGCGCTCCTGCATTCTCACCGGGCGCAATCATCACCAGAACGGCTTTGCATCCATCTCGGAGAATGCAAGCGGCTTTCCTGCGTACAACTCGCACATTCCTCTTGAGTGCGCGCCGATGGCCAAGGTGCTGCGCGATGCAGGCTGGAGCACCTTCTGGATCGGAAAGTGCCACACAACTCCGATCGATGAGTTCACGATGGGCGCGTCCAAGAAGAACTGGCCGCTTGGTCAGGGCTATGACCGCTTCTACGGATTCATGGGAGGCGAGACCAACAACTGGTTCCCGGATCTCATCGAAGACAATCACTTTGTAGACCAGCCCTACGGTCCACAGGACGGGTATCACCTCTCCAAAGACTTAGCCGACAAGGCCCTCAACTACATTCGCGATGCCAAGCAGTCTGAGCCGGACAAACCTTGGTACATGTGGTTCAACCCGGGTGCCAACCACGCTCCGCATCATGCGCCCAAGGAATACATCGACAAGTACAAGGGCAAATTCGAAGACGGCTACGAAGCCTATCGAACCTGGGTGCTGCCACGCATGATCGAGAGAGGAATCCTTCCGAAAGGCACCGAACTGACGCCGATCAATCCGATGCCGGAAGGCCGCTACACTGCGGCAGACCGGGTGCGCCCGTGGGACTCTCTGTCTGCCGACGAAAAGAGATTGTTCAGCCGCATGGCAGAGGTGTATGCCGGCTTCTCTGAATACACAGACATGCAGGTGGGCAGAATCATCGAGTACCTCGAAGAGTCTGGCCAACTCGAGAACACACTGATCTTCTATTGTGCGGACAATGGGGCGTCGGGCGAAGGCAGTCCGAATGGATCGGTGAATGAAGGAAAATTTTTCAATGGGTATCCCGACGACATTAAGGCAAACCTTGAGATGCTCGACAAGCTCGGCGGGCCCGATACCTACGGGCATTACCCGACCGGTTGGGCAGTCGCGTTCTCCACTCCGTTTCGGATGTTCAAGCGTTACACCTACAACGGCGGGGTTTGCGACCCGCTCGTGATTTCATGGCCCAAAACCATCAAAGCCCATGGCGAGGTTCGCGACCAATATCACCATGTCACCGATATTGTTCCGACCATCCTCGATTGCTGCGGCGTCAAGATGCCGAAGACGGTTGATGGCGTGGAGCAGACGCCGTTGGTCGGCACGTCCATGCGCTACACATTCGACAACGCAAGGGCGGAGACCACGCGAGTAACCCAGTATTACGAAATTCTCGGCAGCCGCGGCATCTGGCACAGAGGCTGGAAGGCCGTCACGGACCATGGCCCGCTAAGCGGCATCGGTCACTTCGACAAGGACCACTGGTCGCTCTTCCACACCGACGAGGACCGAGCTGAAGCACATGACGTTGCAGATCAGTTCCCCGAGAAGGTGAAGGAATTAGCGGCTTTGTGGCTGGAGGAGGCGAAGAGGTACAACGTGTTCCCACTGATCGACTACTCGATCGAAAAAGACATCAAGAAGATGATGGAACTTGAATACAGTATTCCGGTCACACCTGGCGGTAAATACACGTACTACCCGGGAACGCTTGAGGTTCCCGAGCGGTCGGTCGCGAACACGCATGGCGTGTCGTACAAGGTAATGGCCGAGATCGACGTGACGAAAGACGCAAACGGTGTCATCTTTGCGCATGGCTCTCGCTTCGGTGGCCATGCACTGTATATCAAGGATGGCAAGATCACGTATTGCTATAACTTCCTCGGTATCCCGCCGGAACAGCGCGTCACCGCTTCCGCGCCCGCACCCGGCAAACACATCGTTGGGGTCGAGTTCACAAAGCAGCGAATGGGACAATACAACGAATCGCATGGCCCGCTGAAGCTCTACGTCGACGACAAGGTCGTAGCAGAAGGTGAGATTCGCACCATGACCGGACACTTTTCGCTCTGCGGCGAGGGCCTATGTGTGGGTTACGACAGCGCCGATCCTGTGAGCAGCGACTACGGATCAAAGTCACACTTCACCGGCGGCACAATCAAAAAGGTTGTGTTCGATGTCGCGGACGATGCGTATGTAGACGCCGAACGGCACATGCAGGCTGCACTCGCGCGTGATTAGGCATTTGAAGTCATCTGCTGGATGCAACACCGACAGGGGGCCTCTTGGAACTGCATGTTCGCGTGTCTCTCGCGTTATCGGTTGTGCTCCTGGCGGCTAATTTCCTGTCGCCGCCTTGCGTTCCTGGGCAACTGGCCGGTCACTACATCGGCGCAGCCACGGGCCTTGAGAACGGAACTGCCGCACCGCCGGGCTTTTACGGGACCTTTTTCCCCGTTGTAGAGCGTGTCGACGAGTTGAAGGGGCCCGGGGGCAATACCATCGCGAGACCCAACATAAACGTCGTCGCGAACATGGCTGCGTATGCGGTCACCACTCAGAAGAAAATTCTGGGAGGATACTACGGACTGAGCGCGATCTTTCCGATCGTCAATACCCGTTTTACGGCAAATCTCTTCAGTGCTTCCGCTGAATCTGCGGGCATATCAGATATTTACTTTGCTCCAATCGTGCTCGGCTGGGAAAAGGGTAATACGAATTGGACGGTCAACTATGGCTTCTACGCGCCGACCGGAAGCTTTGATCCGTCATTGGCGTTGAATCCGGGTCTGGGCTACTGGGAGCATCAGATACAGGCCGGTGCGACGTACTCGATTGGCAAGCCGAAGTTATGGAACACTTCCCTCCTCACCACTTGGGAGATCAGCCAAACCAGGAGCGGCGATATCAAACCCGGCCCCATGTTCACTGGTGAGTACAGCTTTGGCCGGCGTTTCGATAAGTACCAAATGAACGCGGGCGTCGCCGGCTACGGCTACAAGAAGCTATCTCCTGATTCGGGCACTGGCGTCAATCCACTGCTGGCCGGAATCACTGACCGTTCCTTCGGCATCGGTCCTGAGTGGAAGTACACCAATCTTAAATGGCGTCTGGGATTCGACTTCCGGTTCGAGCACCAGTTTGCCGTGCAAGCGAAGACTTCGGGAGGCGTCTTCGCGATGAGCATCACGTATCTCGACCTCACTCCACCGCCAAAGAAGTGACGTCAAGTTCCGGGCCAACTAGCCATGCCGGAGCCTTATCCCTTCATGAACATCAGCCTGCCGTTGTGTTTGGTAATCTGTCCGACGAGCATTGGCCGATCGGCTGCATTCTTCATGTATGTGGCGGGTCTTGGCAGTGGCTACGGACGCCGCGCAGCCGGAGTCTTGCGGCTTAGCTATCACGCTGTGGGAGTTCGGGACGAACCCCAGTCGGAATAGTAGTACATGCGCCGTCCTCTACCGCGCTGAGGATGTCTCACCGCGTTTCATTTGGCGACAACAGGCCAATGCACTTTTCGAGAATCGATGGGCTCGAATTTGGTTTGGCGATCTGGCAACAACCGAGCATTAGCGCCAACTTCCTAATTGTCACCTCGAACATCTACCGACGGCGTGTCCCTACAAGTCCGAAGCGACTCCGATATTCTGTGGGAGTCAGCCCAATAACCTTCTTGAATACCTCACGAAACGCACTGTAGTCGCGATACCCGACCATGGTGGTAATCTCTTCGACGGTGTGAGTTGAAAACTCCAGCGCCTCTTGTGCCCTGCTTACGCGAACGTTCCTGAAATATTCGCTCGGCTTAAGGCCGGTTGCCTGTTGAAACCGGCGCAGCAGAGTGCGCTCTCCCATAGCGGCAAATCTCGCTATCGTTGCAACGCACAGATTCTCCGAGTAATGGGAGTGAATCCAGTGTTGAAGCTGCAGAATTTTGGCGTCACCGTGAAGCAGGTTCGGAGAGAAGATGGCATAGAGGCGCTGCTCGCAACGCGGCGGATCTATGACGAAGAACCGCGCTGCCCCCAACATCACTGTCGGGCTCATCAGTTTTTCGATCCATCGGAGGCCCAGATCGAGCCATGCCATAACACCTCCGGCCGTGAAAATGTCTCCATGATCGATCAGCAAATTTTGGGTCTCAATCCTGATCTTCGGAAATCGACGTTCCATTTCTTCTGCGTGAGACCAGTGTGTCGTGGCTGTTCGGCCATCCAACAAACCTGTTTCGGCCAGCAGAAAGGCTCCCGCACACACTGAACAGAGTGCTACACCCTCAGCGTGCCTTGCTTTCAGCCAATGGCAAAGTCGCTCCCGTATAGGGTCGCTGCCGCGGGGAGCCCCCATACTGGGCGGAAGAATGAGAACCGCGAGCTTCTGGGTGCGATCGGGATGGGTCGTGTAGATTCGTCCGATTCGCCTCGAGTTTTCGTCAAGCCTCCAGTGGCTGACCGAAATTTCTCCGCAGGATGACCCGCCACGGGCGCGATGAATAGTATTCGCGACGCAAAATAGGTCCGTCAGCCCATGAACGGCTGCGAGCTGCGAGTTCGGATAAAGAAGTATCCCGATCTCAGCTCCGCTCATGGTGGGCTTGAGAGTCTGTTTTGCCTCTGAGAATGTCATTTCCGACCTCTGTTAGCCGGTTCGCCGAATTGATACAAGTATCTACCTACCCATGCACTGCGGTCAGGGCGACGCAAATCCAAATGCAAGAAGGGGAGAAGAAGATGGACACGATCACGTTGAAAGATGGCACTACGATCTACTACAAGGACTGGGGCAGTGGTCGTCCCCTCTTCTTCCACCATGGCTGGCCGCTCTCAGCAGACGATTGGGACGCTCA
>Ga0335072_10012987_pt1 | contig 11878 bp, 15 predicted proteins | sample Lox_Sample_21_FD_206725 | JGI IMG/M metagenome (GOLD analysis project Ga0335072, IMG submission 206725) | Soil microbial communities from Loxahatchee National Wildlife Refuge, Florida, United States - Lox_Sample_2.1 | ecosystem: Environmental > Terrestrial > Soil > Wetlands | place: USA...
ACTCTGCTCCAACAAGAGCAGTACTTAGATCCTTGAGCGGTTCTGGATTCTTCTTTAGTGGTAGGCGTAGCTTCTCCCCTCCATTTCGAGACACAAAGGCACCATGGCCTTTGATTGCTGTGTAGAGTTCGTCAAGGAATGGATTGTAAATAACTCCAACCGTTGGTAGTTTCTTGATGGCGAACCCCAATGAAATACAAACATAGGGAAACGAGTGCACGAAGTTCGTAGTACCATCAATGGGGTCCACAATAAAAGTAGGGGCATCTGTGAGCTGCATGCCAGGCTTATGGGTCTCTTCACCAATAAACTCGTAATTAGGATATTTGCCCATCAGCTCGGTGGAAACCATGGTCTCGACAGCTTTGTCAGTTTCAGTTACGAGATCGGCCGCTGATGTTCTGTCAATGGCTGAACAAAGAGGCAGTCCGGCTTTACTGACAGTTCAATTTTGTTCCAGAGTCGATGGCGTTGAGACTGGCAGACATGATCATGAGCCCGGCCTGGCGGGCGATCTTTATGAACAGATCATGGATCTCTTGAAGGTTTGGCTCCGCCATTTGGAAATGCGATACACGATTCTCAAGCTTACAAGAGTCGGATAGCTTTGTGCTCCGTGGAGTAATGGAAAATTCCTGAAATCCAGCTCTTTCTAGGAAGTGCTAAAATTCTCTGCTGGAAGCAACTTTCTCAGGCCCCTTAATAATAAGAATGATGGAATAATTCTAATAACAAATTGGAAGGGTCAAACTCAAGCCATAGAAAATATGCAGTGATGCGATCATAATGGCCTCGACCAATTTCGGCCATCTCCACTCACCGCTGGGCAGAAAAATAATTTAGATTCCAACGACATTACGGAGGCCTATGCCTCGAAAATATTCTGTATGGACCTTCTGTCAAGAAGGATACCGCTGCTCTTTGTAAAGCATTTCAAGATCCGTCTATGCTCAGTCACAGAAGTCCCCTATTTAGCTTGCAGGATGTCGACTTCTGCTGGGGCGTCCCCATATCCTATCACAACTCCACCTGCTGCTGGTCAGCACATTTTGCACAACGGTAAAGAATATACCACGATCAAAGAAGGCCTAGCATACATTCTCATACCCGCATCTGCTTCGACTGTGCCGCAGACAACACCAAAGGGCGAGAACGAATCCCAATCAGTCTTTTACAATCCCATTCAACAGTTTAATAGAGACCTGAGTGTTCTAGTGATCAAGGCATATGGTGAGGAGGCAATTGAGAGGAAGAAAAGCGATAAGCCACGGTGGGCGACAAAGCGGGGCAAGAAGAGGAAGCGTGATGATAACAATGGCGAGGGTAAAGAGCTTGGGAAGGCTGCGAGGCTGGAAGCCAGCGACAAGGCTGAGCAGTTAGATTATGGAGCGATAACTCCCAATTTAATAGGAGTTGAAGCAAAGTCTCCTCAAATAAATTCCCTGGAGAATGATGAAGATGGAGACGTGGTAATTGAGCAGATCAGCTCAGAGCAATCCTTGGTGGACAAGGCTGTATTGAAGAGCTTTCCTGAACAAGAAGTCTATGCTGTCTCAGATGCTGTCACTGCGGATGCTACGAGAGAGAAGCCCCTAGATGCCGCGACTGCTAAGCTTCATCAACCTACATTTACAATTTTGGATGCTCTCTCTGCGACTGGCCTCAGAGCTCTTCGCTACGTCCAGGAGATCCCTTTTACAACATCTATCACGGCAAATGATCTCCTACCAGCAGCCACAGAAACCATCAATTTGAATGTACAGCATAACAACTTGACAGGAAAGATTGTTTCAACCACCGGCAACGCCCTGACACACATGTACAGTCTAGTCGGCGAGGGGACAGATCACAAGGGCCGAGCGAAACCAAATAAGAAGTATGATGTGATTGACCTGGATCCGTATGGCACAGCAGCTCCATTCCTAGATGCAGCAGTCCAATCTGTCCGGGACGATGGCGGTCTTCTCTGCGTGACCTGCACGGATGCAGGAGTTTGGGCCTCGAACGGATATCCCGAGAAAGCTTATTCGCTCTATGGCGGTATACCCATAAAGGGTCCACACTCTCATGAAGGAGGGCTACGATTGATTCTTCATGCAATTGCAACTTCTGCAGCTCGTTACGGTTTAGCCATTGAACCTCTACTCAGCCTCTCCATTGACTTCTACGCACGAGTATTTGTTCGTATATGGAGGTCTCCTGCGGATGTGAAATTTCTAGCTGGCAAGACCATGGTAGTCTACAATTGCGATTCTGGTTGTGGCGCATGGACTACTCAGCTTCTGGCAAAGAATAAACCAGCCCCAAATAAGAGTGGGAAAGGAACCTTCTATAAGCATGTGTTTGCTTTGGCACCAAGCGCAGGAGAGTATTGTGAACACTGCGAGACGAAGACGCACATGGCTGGACCTATGTATGCAGGACCACTGCATTCACCAGCTTTCATCCACCGGATCCTTGACGATTTGCACAGTGTCTCCAAAGAAACATATGCGACGACAGATCGAATTGAAGGCATGTTAAGCCTGGCGCTAGAAGAAATGCTATCTCCACCCGAAGCCCAAACAGCTCCCGGCCTTGAAGCGCCACCTCCAGGAAGGAATGCACGCGAGGACCCAGCAGCAGTGGATCACTACCCCTTCTTCTTCATTCCTTCTGTTCTCAGCAAAGTCATACACTGTGTAACACCACACGAGAATGCGCTCAGGGGCGCATTGCGGCATTTAGGATACAGAGTAACGAGAAGCCATACCAAACCTGGGACTATCAAGACAGATGCGCCGTGGAGTGTCATCTGGGAAGTTATGAGAGAATGGGCGAGGCAGAAGGCGCCTGTCAAACCAGGCGCTGTGAAGGAGGGTATGCCGGGTTGGAAAATCCTGGGACTGGACAAAGCTGGCAGGTCTAAAGATCAAGGGGCCTTGAAGGAAACTGCAATGGATGGCAAGAGAACCGCTGGGACCGCTGATGTTCCATCGGATCTCAATGGTAAAGCTAATGGGGGAAAACCTGACATAGTATTTGATGAAGCTCTAGGGAAGGAGAGGGATTCCAAGAAGTTAGTCAGATATCAACAAAATCCAAGGGAGAACTGGGGGCCTATGAACCGAGCTAAGGGATATTGATATGCCATATCAAGCAAGGCAGAGATCATGTAATAAATATACTCAGTTCCCTCCACATGGGACTTGAATGCCGTTTAGAATCAATTCTATTTTTGGAATTAGTCTAGCACCATGGTATCATCCCCTCCATCACCCGGCCCCGCCGGCTCAACAGGAACACCTCTCCCCCTCCCCTCGAGCAATTCCCTCCTCACCTCCGGCCCAATCGCCGAATGCCCTTTCGTCAATAACAGGTCCAGCAACGCCTCTCTCTGGTCTTCCGTGATATCATTCCTGTAGCGCTGAGCAAACGCAAGCAAGCACTGATGCCAAATAACAGGCAATTTCGTGTCCTTCCCCACCGTTGCCGGAGACCCATCCGTGCCATCAACGCCCTGCATCCCATTCTCAGGAGGCGTTACGGTCCGGAAGCGTAAGAAGTGGAAGACGATCGAGTCGATGACTTGATAGGGCAGCGCGTATTTCTTCTCCAGCAGCGTCTTGATGAAGATATTCGTCGCGCCTCCGCCTTCAGTGCCGGCAGAGGCCTCTTGCGCCGCAATGTCGCAAAGCCCCTTTAGCGCTGCTGCGGAGTGGAGGACTGGGACGGAGACGCGAGCGAGCACGGCGGATACGATGTGTGCTTCTCGGAGTGTGCAGGTGCCGCTTGCGACTAAAGGGAATAGGAAGCCTTTGAACCATGCAGCAGGTTTATACAGCCCCTTTTTGAGAGCTTTGAAGAGGTGGACATTTAGCTTTTTGGTTTCGTGAATCTCATCGCGGACGCGATCGAGGATGACTATTTCTAGGAAGCGTTGGGAGACGGTGGGGGTGCTGGAGATGAAGATTTTGGTGGCTTCGTAGCAGGCATTAGGAGTCCATTTGTCTGGACGGGTTATGGCGAGGATATCTTCCCAATGGGGGACGGTGGGAAGGATTTTGAAGGGTTTGGGGAGCTTGCCGGACTTGTAGCGGGAGAGCAGAAAGCCGATTCTGGGATTAGCTATTAGAATTGCTTCAATAGAAGAACTATCGGGGGAGCATACTTGGTATAAACTTCTATGACCTTCGGGGGCAACTCATAATCCTCATCTACGGCTCTACCGCCTCTAGGTTGTCCAGCAATATTTTGATTTTCTTGCGCTGCTTCGTGCGCAGCAATTTTTGCTAGTATTAAATCCGCTAGATTCATCCCAGGTTCCTGATCTGACTCTTCCACTGCTCCCCCCCATCCCTGCTTTAGCAATGGATCCTCTTGTACTGGGAAGAATTTGCTAAAAGTTTCAAGGTCTTCAGGCGCAAGCTCTACCTCCTCCACAATCTCATCCTCATCTCCCCATACCTCTTCATCTTCGTACCCCGCATCTTGGTCTTCATCATCGAGTCTTGGATTGAAGTCGAATGGAGCATTGACCTTTGGAATTCTTTGTGTTTCTTCTTCTTCATCTATCAATTCTTGACCAATCCTTAAGATGTTTCGAGATGCCCTCGAGTCCACAAAATTGTCTTCACTATCATCTTGTTTTCCCGATTTCCGCTTGCTGGGCTTGGAACGGAGGGTTCCTGTAGCAAGAAGGTCGTCTTCGAGCGGATTATGACGACGTAGCTGACGTGCTTCTGCTATAGTGCTAGTTGCTTTTGGCATAGTGTAGGACGTGTTGGTATATCCTTTGGCACGGCACTCAGAGTGATGGGCGTAGTATCTGGATCGCCGGACAAAAAAAGTTGTGATCGATCGTTCTACGCTAAGATATGCTAAGATAAGGTTAACCCATGCCAGAAGCCGCGATCACGTGCATTAGCCAAGTCAACCCCTCTTCTGTTAGAACTAACGTCGGCTTCATATGTGCTCTTCAAAACCTCTCGACTTTACAACAAAAAAATATGGTTGATTCTTTCACGTATGAGTGATATGAGCATTCCACAGTTCGTCGTTACTTTGCCCAACCATCCAAAGGCCATACCTCATGGCACTAAGAATACTCAACCCGTTCATCCTCGTGAACTTGGGTTAGAGATATGCTTCCTCCTTTGAAGGAGCAAATGGCTTAAGGCGTTCTGGAAGGGTTTCAGACACCACCACTGAGATTTGCACTGATGATCACGCTCTACTTTACTCGTTCGTGACTGATAACATTTACGCGATGCTTGCAGCTATGCTTTAGCAGGGATTCTTTGTCCTCTGTCTGTGCCTGTATTTAATCTTGCTGCATCCGGCATTTCGAAGCAATCTTATACTTCGAATTTGCCGAGTCGCCATAAATTCCTGTTTATTGCCTCAAACCCTATCTATCTTAATTTATTATCATCTTTATCTGTTTCCTAGAAGTTATCTTGACCGCAATATCGCTATCAACATTTCTATATTATGCCTCCGAAATGGACCTCGCTCTCTGAGCCTGAGACGCCTCTTCCTCCAACAGACTTGGGCAAGAAAGCTAGGTCAGCTGCAATTGGGGTGATCCCTACCTCGAAGGCGTCTTTTAAGCCAGATTTAAAGCCAAGCACGTTCAATTATAACTTGCTAGAACAAGTCCCGCATCTTCCAGGCCCTTTGGATGAACGTGCACTCTACAAGCGGTTGCAGCATTCGGATCATATCAGTGGCCTCCTGCTTATCGAGGATACAGAATTCCTTGTGGCTTAGAATCATGAGAGCGCAAACTCTTACTGGACTGTGATAGCCCATGTGATATATGGATGGGTGAATACTGGTCGTGGATTAAGGCGCAGCATTTCCCCTGGCTAAACCGGATTCTGAGCAGTTCTGGCCACCCTTACACCTTCGAGTACACATATATTATTCACAAATGCTCGGGGTGGTTTCATGGCAGGAGTCCAAGCACGCTGACTGCGGTGAACGGAAATATTAAGGAAAATGGATTCAGTGAGATGTCGCATGTGATCGCGGACTTATATGATATATATCTTTGTCACGTTCGACCTGTATCGCCCGGGCGCAAATACCTTTACTATGGGCAAAACCAATAGATTCACCACTATAAGCCGTCGCAATGCGCCTAACAAGTACACACGGTAGATGCGAGCAGGTGAATATGATCCTGTCCACTATGAACTTATGGTGACTGACGCAATTCTTGCTCGTTCGGAGTATTATTTCCCGGAAGTCACCTCCAAGTCTACGGAAACTTTGGAAACCAGTCCAGACACACAAACGAAATGCAGGTGGCAATACAAGCATCCCGAAGTTTACAGGATTAATCAGAAACTACAACCGAAACCAATAATTCCATCATCGTCGGAGGCCGACCTTGCAACGGCTATAGGTGCCATGTTACAGGCACGAGCTTTTTTAATCGAACTTGGATATCTCTCTTATATAAACATCCCTACGGTAGAATTTGCCAACAAGGAGGCGTGGAGGATATTGACTAGAGCAAGCAGTTGTACAATGTGATGGCGTCCGGCCAACTGCGCTCTGAATACTTTGATCGGCAATTATGCAACCCCGAAGGCGGCTGCTAGAGAGGCTCTCATTATATCTCTTATAGGCGATGATGAGACGATCATTGAAAAGTGCCTGGGTATTATCATTGTGAGCACTGATGGAAATGGTAATACTCCTCGAATCCCGCGGCAATATGAGCCTCAGAATATAAGCCCGCCGTCGACAACAGCCCAGCCTTCGACAACCTAGCTTTCGATAGCCTTCAGAAAAACTTAGCCCTAAAGATCTTAGGTATTGGTTTCCTCAAATCACAGAAGAGGAGATAGGTTAGAGACGTTAGAATATGGAGAACCTGAAGGACGAAATAGAAAGGCGCAACCTCAAAGCGCTGTCAAAAACTAGAGCAGGGATGGTTAAGACCCTTGAAGATGACTACAAGCGAGCCTCTGTTAAGTTCTATAAAGGCTTTACGAAGCTGAATCTAAGACAAAGATAAAGGAAAAGGTTATGGGAATTCCTAAGAAATCGGAATTGGTTCTGATAGTTAGGACACAAAACCCTAGGATGTCATTCAATGGGGACAAGGGGGAAGAGATGAAGAAACGGAAGTGGGGCCAAAAAAAGGGGACGTGTTATTATGGGTACTAGGAATATCAAGTATGATTACAGCTTTGCTCTTCGCGATGAAAAGCAGAGACTTTAGCGAGCGAAGTCTGTAATACAGGCATTTAGCGTGTATCGTTGCCGATCTTTCACTGCTGTGCGTGCACATACTATTACTAGAACCTCTAAGGTACTACATATTATACATCTTTTATTGTGCATTATTTAATATCAAGCAAGACTACTGTAATTTAGAAACTATAAAAGTAAGGTCACACACAGCGGGGCATTTTTACAAATCCGAACCTACAGCAGTAGATATGAAAGCGGTGTACTTAGTTCGCACTAAAAATCGACACCGATCAGTGTGGACGTGCCTATTAATACATTACAGGGAGTGGATCATCCTTAGCTTTGAAACCCAACCTACCAAACTAGAGGATTCCCTGAGTGATTGCATTTTCGAAATTCAAGGTCTTCAATATCAGCTGAAGCATCAGTAAACAAATTTTAACTATCGGTTTCTCTTTTCAATATTATGCTGAAACGCCTTTGGCTCTATCGCTTAAGTGGTCACCTCTCGGCGGTGGCTTCTGCGACCCCTGCCGCGCGCGAGCGACGCCACCAAATGATGATTGGAGTTATCCACTTCAGTGAAATTAGATTTACCTCCCGTATCATGGTTAAGCCTCGCAGCTTAGTGCCTTTGCGCGATAATGCTGTGCAGCCTTGAGCGTTAAGTGAGACGGAGGGCTGACTACCATTGCAAAAAAGAGAATACAACAAGAAGCGGCATGTTGTGCAACCAAAGTCATCACTGTTCACACAGCGCTAATGTACCCCTTTTGCGTGCTTACGTGCTTCCTTCACTACAGTAGAGAAGTTGTCAGTCTACCAGTGTCACTACTTAAAGCTACACAAGTTCTTGTTTACTCTTTCTCTCACTTGAATAACACACAACATCACATTTTAAACCCGAGAAAGTTTTTCCATTGCTTAACACATCACAGAAAATCATCTCACTCCAACAAGCTAGAATTCCAACATTGACAGCGAAATGTATAAACCAACTTTTGAACAAGAACAATACCACTACCGTGGCCACCAACAGCACCTTGAACGACCGCATACAAGTAGCAATACCCCGCAACATCATCACCTGCCACAACAGAAAAGGCTCCATCAGCAGCAACAGCAAAAATCAGTACAGTATCCTGAGCCGAGACTTTCCAAGCAGAGCTAACATCTTTCCGTACAGGAGCTGGAGGAGCGAGATGAGAGAAAGAGAACCGACGCATTATTCAAGATATGGGTTAAGAAGTTGAAGAAATTGTTGCAAAATCAGCTGCAAAGCTCGCTGCCAAATGTTTCCATTCCAGACGTTTCGATACCAAACATATCCATACCGAACGTATCGATGCCGAACGTGTCTATGCCAGATGTTTCAATAACACACATTAAGGTACCGAAGCTAAACCATAAGCGGTCATATGAGCATTCAGCGCCAGCCCAGGAGAAGAAACCGCAGTTAGTACGAGATCAGCGGAACCATGTGCAGCACCATCATCACGATCAGCAACAGCAGCCTCCACAGCAGCCTCAACAACACACTCCACAACATCAGCAAGCTTTAGAGAGGCCTCAACGACACTCTCCGCATCAGCCTCAACTTCAGCAGGCTTTAGAGAGGCCACAACGACGCTCTCCGCATCAGCCTCAACCTCAGCAGGCTTTAGAGAGGCCTCAACGACACTCTCCGCATCAGCCTCAACATCAGCAGGCTTTAGAGAGGCCTCAACGACACTCTCCGCATCAGCCTGAACATCAGCAAGCTTTAGAGAGGCCTCAACAACACACTCTGCATCAGCCTCACTACCAGTGTCAGCAACAGCAACAGCAGCAGCAACCCTACGCCTGTAAGCCAACTGGGAGCCAGCAAACTCATCTCAGCGATCCTTACAAGCAACAATCCAATAGGCGTAACGCAAAACGGACACAATACACCAATAGCCCTTATCAACAACAATCTAACAGTGAGGCAACTCAGCAGCAAGCATATGGGAATAACCCATACCAACAACGAGGGTACAAGGATGACTCAAACCAAGGACAAGATAGCAACAACCAATACGAACAGCAAAGTTACGCTAGTGACGCGAGCCAGAATGGTGACAACGACTCATCATCTATCACTTCATCTTTTGAGCAGGATCCATCGCAGCAGCAAAGCTATTGGGACGATGCCAACCAGCAAAGCTATGACAGCTCCTCATCCATCTCGCAAGATCCATCGCAACAGCAATGTGAAGATCCAACCCAAGATCAGGGGTCACAAAATGGAGGGATCAGTCTCAGTGGCCTGGTTGATTGGTCTCAGGCCAAAGTAAATGGATCTGGTTTTGCTGGTGCGTTCAATCTGTCGGGTGGAGGTGGGAGCTTTTAGAGTGGCTTTACAGCATTGGAAAGGGGATGCTATATTGACGATTTCCGCTAAACCCTAATTCTCCTTTCTCTTCGTGTTTTTCCTTTTGTTTCTTTTCCTTTCTTTCTTTATTGTGTCTTAGTTTTATCTTTCTCCTTTGTTTTTGGGAAGGCTAATGACTGATGCTATATTGATATGAGAATGAATTTTTGCTGGGAATAATTAAGCACTGGTGCTGCTTGATGCTTAGAGGTTTCCTCTCACCTTTTCCAATATAGCTTTGTTACGAGGAATGATATGATTTGTCATGAAGCAGAGACATAGTCGCCCAGAGACGCAGTGACAGGAGTCTTGACCTGAGAAACCTATAACTTGGTGCTGTAACGACATTGCACAGATATCTGGGTAGAAATGTATGACAAGTACGTTCAGATATGCAAGAAGCCGTGATCATCGAGCTGCCACCCGCTGGGTTCGCAGTATATTAAGTGATGGTATGAAAGCCAAATAGATTCCCTTGGTGTTGAAGCTGCAGAAAATATAGTAGTTAGTCTGAGTTTATGACTAGAGACCCGATTTATTTCAAAAGCTGTAGTGCTATCAATCATGGCGAGCCAATCTGCATAGACCATGGAGGGCTAGAAGGTAACTGTATCCGTAAGGCTGGATCTGCCACTAAGGCTGGCTTGGATCTAGAAGCAGCATATCTAAAGTAGAGTCTAACGGATGCAAATATCCTTGAAATATACTAAAGCCTTGAGCTAAGGGATTCTTCTAGGTATACCAATTATATAAATATTTTGGTCTAGAAGTCTTTGGCAGCCCTGTGTTAGGCGAACAGAAACCTCGCAGAGATGAGGGGCCGATGCGGCACACTAAATCCGATTTTTAGCGACCGGAAGGTGCCTACGTCATATCACTGATAGCGTGAACTTTGGAAAATTTAGCGATCATTTCTGGAATTTTAGGCACGGAGAGGTCAAACTCTAGGCATCATTCGGTCAGCCGTAAGCGAAAGTCGACCTGCAGGTCTAATTCTCTCAGCACCTATCGTCCCACAGCTGCCTTGTGCTTTTGCGTCCACCTCTAGTTGAACTAGCACGAAGTCAGCCTAATAACCGGCACCAGAGCATTCCCATTTTGATCCTGGGTAACTATTCTTGCTACATGCGTCTTTTTATGTACTAAGAATAGTACTATACAAGTCAATGACTCTGCAAGACTGTGTCGTCGATAAAAAGCAAATCTAACATCCTCAGGCTAATACCTATCCTCAAACAACTTCACCGAAGCCAGTCTCTTCCTTTCGTCAACCAGTTCCGTCGTATGATTGGAATTCGTTGTCTTTGATTCCGGGAAATAGCTGGTAATCGGATGTTGGAGTAACCCAGCATGAGGTAACCTTCGCTCTCCACTGGTCTAAACAATCCAAAGGCGAGCTGGATCATTTTGTACAATTGAAACGTGTCGGGGAGAGAGAAATGATTCCATCCGACGAGAGGGTCATTTGGGAAAAATAGTGGAAAGAGTAGTTTAAGCTTGAAGCTAAAGGACTTTGGCAGGATCCTCCGCCAAAGTTGAATGGGAGATGGGCTGCTTCCGACTTTAGGCAAAAGGGTGTGCCCACCATAAGGAGCTGTAGTTATTCGGAGAGCACGTAAATCGCACCCGTAATGGTCCCATCCAATTACTGTCGAAGAAGGGGAGATCCCGATTCTCTTGCATCTCTCGAGGAATTCGGCAGGGGTCAAGCGTACAGCAGGAGTTGATGACAGGTTGTATCTTGGTGCTTGCTCATACACCTTCCTAATGGTCCTGCAGGCAATGATATAGGAGATCGGATCGTGCAGAAGATTACGGGCTTGCTCGTACAGCTCAGCCGTGCTGCAGCCATAATCGATGTGTGCATAGAGAAGAACCTTTCCATCAGAGCCCACGATCGTGGCCTCGTGGACGAGTCCCTTTGCCATGTTACCCTCGATGTCGACGAAAAAGAGATCTGGATCCTGATTTTTGAACATTACCTTTGCCCGTTGCCATTCAGGAGGGCAATCGATTTGAACTTGTTCCAAGTATTTCCGGGCGTCGAAAGCCGTAGAGATGCCACTGGCTCGAAGCTTACCCTGGCTTCTCTCAAAAGCCAAGCAGCCTTGTTGCCTACAAGCATCCACCGCCTGCAGTAGATGATTCTGACAGAACCTGGCAATTTTCCACTGGTCATTAATGCATGCGCTAAACTGGCACTTTGGACCAGCGTCTGCCTCAGCCAGACAGCCAGTGCCGTCCAGAGATCTTCTCATGTTCAATGCGATACTGCATTGAACGCATCGAGGCTGCAGT
>Ga0335072_10012988_pt1 | contig 11877 bp, 7 predicted proteins | sample Lox_Sample_21_FD_206725 | JGI IMG/M metagenome (GOLD analysis project Ga0335072, IMG submission 206725) | Soil microbial communities from Loxahatchee National Wildlife Refuge, Florida, United States - Lox_Sample_2.1 | ecosystem: Environmental > Terrestrial > Soil > Wetlands | place: USA: Florida...
CAAGCGGCACGATGCTGTCCGGCCGCCCGCCGGGCAGGGCGGCGTGCGAGGCGGTGACGACGATCTGGCCGGCGTCCTCGGGTCGCAGCATGCCGACCGAGTCGGCGCAGATCAGACGCGGCTCGCCGGGCAAATCGCGAAGGACAAAGCGGTTGCCCTCGGTGATGGCAGGCGGCGCGGCGGTTGGGATAGCTGCTGCCTGCATCAGGGCAGCGCAGGCGCGCACCGTCTGGCCCGGCGCACAGCCGAGCGTGGCGGCGGCGCGGTTGACGTGGCTGATGAGGCCGTGCGCCAGCGTGTGATCGCCGTCGCCGATATGGCAGGAGGAGGCTGCGGCGGTGGCGGCGGGCAGGCCGATCCCGTCGAGATAGGGCAGCCCGGCAATGCCGGCATCGTCGGCGCCGATGCCGGCGTCGTTCATGATGACGCCCCGGATGCCCCATTTCGCCGCGTTGAAGGCGTTGTATTTGCCACCGTACGAGCCTGAGACGATGACGGCGCCGGCATGGGCGGCCGTGGCGTTCGAGCAACTTGGGACGGTGACGATCTGCGGTGTGTCGGGCATCAGGGCTCCAGGGTCTTCGCGGGTCGGCGAGACTTTGGCTTGCGTGCCTATCCGGTTAGCGCAGGAACGGTTCGCGAGGTCTGCGGCGCATACGATAGCAGGCCGGCCGGTCTGAGCTAACCGGACAGGGAGCGTCCGCGCCTATCCGGTCACCGCAGGGACGGCTCGCGAGGTTTGCGGTGCATACGGTAGCAGGCCAAGCTGCCTGCGCTAACCGGATAGGCGATGTCCGCCTGGATGCGCCGGGCGCCACGCCGGGCCACCACGCCTGGCCGGCACGCTACGCCTCGCCCGCGCACTCCAGCATCGCCGCCGCCAGCGCGTCCGACGGAGCCTTGCCACCCCACAGGACAAACTGGAAGGCGGGAAAGAAGCGCTCGCACTCGGTCAGCGCGATGTCCACCATATCCTCCAGGCTCTCCGCCGAGGCGCCGGGCGCGCCGCGGAGCAATACGGAGTGGCGGAACACCGGCATGCCGTCCTCGCCCTCCAGGCCAAAATGCCCGATCCACAGCTTCTCGTTGGCGAGCGCCAGCAGTTCATAAAGCGTGGCCCGGCGCTGCGCCGGCACCTTCAGGTCGAAGGCGCAGGTGAAGTGCATGGCGCTGATCTCACGCGACCAGTTGAAATACAGCGCGTAGTCGCACCAGCGGCCTGGTGCCTCGGCGGCCATTTCGGAATCGCTTTGGCGATCGAAGGTCCATTCATTGGCCGCCACAATTTGCTCCAGCACGTCGAGCGGGTTGGCGGCTGCCTCGGTGTAGGCGGAGAGGGACACGGACATGCGGGGTCTCCCATCGTAAGGAAGGCCGAGCGGGGCGCCCAAGGTGGGCGCCGGGGGGACGGGCATGAACGAAATTGTGTGGTTTCGTCCGGGGTTACCCGCTGGTCCTAACCTACCGGGTGAACTGCCCGCGCCGCAAGGGGGACGTGCGGCGGATATTTTTTCCCCGCTCGTTGGACTGCCTCCGTCGACGTGCTGCCCCCCCGTCGGGGTGGCGCCATCGCCGGGTCGCACGCCGGCAGGCCGCCGGCGCGCCGCCTCCGGTCAGTCGGCCTCTTCTGGATATGCCCCCGCGGCAGCCCGCGCCGTGCGCGGCGACAGCGCGTCGATCAGGACCGGCAGCACGATCAGGATCAGCACCGGAGCCAGCAGGATGCCGCCCACCACCACCAGGGCCAGCGGCCGTTGCACCTGCGAGCCGATCCCGGTGGACAGCGCCGCCGGCAGCAACCCGACACAAGCGACGACACAGGTCATCAGCACAGGGCGAAGCTGGGTCTGACAGGTGTGCATGATGGCCGCGCCGCGATCCATCCCGTCCTCCACCGCCAGATTGAAATGGTTCAGTACGATGATGCCATCCATTGCCGCGATGCCGAACAACGCAACAAAGCCGATGGCGGCGGAAACGCTGAACGGCGTGCCGGTCAGGTACAGCGTGAATATGCCGCCGATCAGCGCCATCGGTATCACGCTCGCCGCCAGCAGCATTTCCACCAGCGAGCCGAAATTCGCATACAGCAATAGGCAGATCGCGCCGATGCTGATGGGCACGACAAGCTCCAGGCGGCCCAGCGCTTGCTCCAGATTGCCGAACTCGCCGACCCATTCCGCGTGATAGCCGCCGGGCAGCACAACGTGCCGCGCCACCTTCTGCTGCGCTTCCAGCACCGCGCTGCCCAGATCGCGGTCGCGCACGCTGAACTTGATTGGAATGTAGCGTTCCTGGCCTTCGCGATAGATGAACGACGGCCCGGAAGTCAGCGTCACCTTCGCCACGTCGGTCAGCGGGATGAACACGGTGTTGCCGTTGGCATCGGTGGTGCCGACCGGCAGGTTGCGAATGGCCGCCAGGCTGTCACGAAACTTCGGTGCCAGCCGGATAATGATCGGGAAGTTGCGGTCGCTGCCTTGCTCATAAAGATTGCCGGCCGCCTGGCCGCCGATCGCGGCCTCTACCGTGGCATTGATATCGCCCGGCGCCAGGCCGTAGCGCGCCGCCCTGGCGCGATCGATGTCGATTTGCACCGTCGGCTGACCGAGCGAGGTCAGCACGGCAAGATCGGTGATGCCGGGAACCGTCGCCATCACGTCCTTGATCTTGTCGGCAGTGCTCTCCAGCACGTTCAGGTCGCCGCCGAACAACTTTACCGAGTTCTCACCCTTCACACCGGAAGCGGCTTCCTCGACGTTGTCCTCGATGTATTGCGAGAAGTTGAAATCGACACCGGGGAAGGCGGCGGCCAGCTCCTTGTTCATCGCATCCGTCAGCGTCGCCTTGTCCACGCCGGCCGGCCATTGATCGAACGGCTTCAGAGGCACAAAGAACTCGGCATTGAAGAAGCCGGTGGCGTCGGTGCCGTCATCGGGGCGGCCATCCTGGGAAACGACCGTCACCACTTCGGGGAACCCGCGGATGATCGCGCGCATCCGGTTGACGTAGCCATTACCTTCCTCGAGCGAGATGGAGGTCGGCATGGTGGCACGAATCCACAGATTGCCCTCTTCCAGTTTCGGCAGGAATTCCAGCCCCAGTGTGCGTACCGCGAGGCCAGAGCAAGCAATCAGCAGCAGCATGCCGCCGAGCGTCAGGATGCGGTTGGCCAGAGCGAAGCGCAGCACCGGCAGATAGACAGAGCGCAGCGCACGTACCACCCGGGTTTCCGTCTCCTCCACGTGTTCCCTAAGCAGCAGTGCCGACAGCGCCGGCGCGATGGTGAAGGTGGCCAGCAGACCGCCGGCGATGGCGTAGGCGTAGGTCTTCGCCATGGGGCCGAAGATATGGCCCTCGATGCCGGTCAGTGTGAACAACGGCACGAAGCCGGCGATGATGATCGCGGCGGAAAAAAAAATCGCGCGGTTCACCTCGGTGGCCGCGTGGCCGATCACGGCGAATTTGCCGCCAAGCTCCATGGAGGAACGCGAGCGCGCCAGGATCACCGAGGAGACAAACCGACGCGCGGCAGGCTGCGACAGGCGGCGGAAGATGTTCTCCACCATGATCACCGTGGCATCGACGATCAGGCCGAAATCGATTGCGCCGACCGACAGCAGGTTTGCCGATTCGCCGAGCAATAACAGCAGTCCGATCGCAAAGGCCAGCGCAAACGGGATGGTCGCCGCGACGATCAAGGCGCTGCGCAGGTTGCCGAGAAAGATCCATTGCAGCAGGAAAATCAGCGCCACGCCCATCATCATGTTGTGCAGGACAGTGCGCGTGGTCAGCGCGATCAGTTGCGAGCGGTCGTAGATCTTCTCCAGGTGAACGCCGGGAGGCAGGATGCCCGAGTTGTTGATGCTCTGCATCAACGCCTCGACGCGCTTGATGGTGGGCAGGCTCTCGGCGCCGCGCCGCATCAGCACGATGCCCTGAACGATGTCGTCGTTATTGTCCTGTCCGGCGATGCCAAGGCGCGGCGCGTGTCCCACCGTCACCGCCGCCACGTCGCGGATCAGCACCGGCGAGCCGTTATTGGCCGCAACCATGGTGTTGGCGATGTCGTCCATCGAACGGATCAGCCCGACGCCGCGCACCACCGCCACCTGTGGCCCGAAATTCACCGTCTGCCCGCCGACATTGATGTCGGCATTGCTCAACGCCGACAGCACCTGCGGGATGGTCAGGCCATAATGGCGCAACTTGTCTTCATCGATGGTGACGTCATAGGTCTTGGTCTTGCCGCCCCAGCCCGTCACATCCACGACGCCAGGCACTGCCTTGAAGCGGCGTTCCAGCATCCAGTCCTCGATCGTCTTCAGGTCGGTCACGCTGTAGCCGGGCGGCCCGACCACGCGGTAGCGGAGGATCTCGCCGATCGGGCTTTCCGGCGAGATCTGCGGCGTGACGTTATTGGGCAGCGGCGGAAGCTGCGATAGCCGGTTGATCACCCATTGTTCGGCTTCCTGGTAGGTGAAGTCATAGTTGAACTGCACCTTGATGTCGGACAGGCCGAACAAGGAAATGCTGCGAATGGCGGTGACGTTGGGAATGCCGGCCATCTGGATTTCGACCGGGATGGTGACGTAGCGCTCCATCTCCTCGGCGGACTGGCCGGTGCTTTGCGCGACGATATCGACCAGCGGCGGCACCGGATCGGGATAGGCCTCGATGTTGAGGTGGAGGAAGCCGATGATGCCCGCACCGAACGCCGCCAGCATCAGCACCACCATCAGCATGCGCTCCTTCAGCGCAAAGGCGATGATGTTGTTCATTGCGGACGACGCCGTGCGCGGAGGTTGGACATTCAGTCCCCCGTAACAGCGCGATCGATGAACAATGACCCGGCGGTCACCACGCTTTCGCCGGGACGCAGACCATCGGTCACCTCCGCCATCCCGTCCTGCACGATGCCCAGCCGGATCTGCCGTCCCTCAATCGTCCTCTGCGCCGGACTGGCGACCCACACGTGCACGTCCGACCCGTCATGGACCAGCGCGCCGACCGGCACCGCGAGCGCAGGCAGCGACGGGCCGGTGATGATGCGGAAGCTCGCGAACATCTCCGGCTTCAGCGCACCGTCCGGATTGTCGAGTTCGGCCCGGACCGCCAGCCGATGCGTGGCGGCATCCATCTGCGGCGCCACATGCGTCACGCGCGCCGCGAATACGCGATCGGGGAACGCCAGAACATGCACCTGCACGCGATCCCCGATATGCACCAACGGCGCATCTTGCTCGCGCACGTTTGCCACCAGCCAGACCTTTGAAAGATCGCCGATTTGGAACAAGGGATTGGCTGCCCCGGACGCGGCGCTGACGATCGTTTCGCCGGGCCCGACCTGCCGCTGGATCACCGTGCCGGAGATCGGCGCCGTCACCGTCGCCACCGGATCGAGCTTCAGCAGATCAGAGGATGCCTCGATGCCGGCAATCTCCGCCTCGCTGCGTCCCAGAATGCGCAGGCGATTGCGCACCGCCGCCAGCGCGATCTCATCGCTGCTGACGTTGCCCTGCGCTGTCGCGAGATCGACCTCTGCCTGCTGCCAATCCTTCTGCGCCGCGCCATGCGCGAGAAACAGCTCGTGCTGTCGCTTCTCGTTGGTCTGCGCCAGGTTGAGCTGCGCTCGCGCTGTTCGCAGCGTGGCGACGGCCGAGATCAGGTCATTCTGCGCCTGCACGAACTCGGTCGACTCCACCGCGCATAGCGGTTGGCCGGACGTGACGCGATCGCCGGCGCTGACGTACAATTTCACCACGCGGCCAGAAAAGGGCGAGAACACCGGCGTCACGAGGTCGTCGTCGATCGCGATCCTGCCGTCGGTATCGCGCGCCGGCTGGAACGCCATGCTCTTCACTTGCTCCACGTGGAATCCGGCCCATTGCTGTGGCGTGGGGTGAAACGTGTTATCCGCCGCGGGCTCGTCCGCGGTCGCCTGCGGGGCAGGCCTCGGCGCGATCATCCCCCACAATCCGCCACCGCCAAGCAACGCAACCAAAACCATGGCGGCCACGCCAATGATGGCGAACTGCGCTCGCCGCGAAAGGCGCCGCCCCGGCGGCACGTTGAGATCAGGCGAGACCTGCTGTGCCGGCTCCTTTCGGCCTGGCGGTTCGGGCACATCCACGCGGCAGACTCCTGGCCCGGTGTCCGGGGCGCGCCGCCGCGATACACCGGCATCGCAACCCCAAAGCAATCAGCCCCCGCATCGCAGGGTCGGCAGCGGCCTTGTAAGTCGGTTTGCTTACGTTTACCTGACAGGCCTGCCGTGTCTCCGCGCTGCGATATCACTCGGAGATTCCAACAACAGCGAGGCGGTGCCAGCCTCATGCGACTCTTGCTGGTCGAAGACAATGCGCGCCTGATGGCCCTGACGCGGGATGCGCTTGGCCGCGCCGGCTTCGAAACCGACGGCGTGGCCTCTGCCGCAGAGGCCGAAGCCGCGGTGCAATCGATGACATATGCCGCGATCATTCTCGACCTTGGCCTGCCGGATCAGGACGGCCTCGTGCTGCTGCGCAAGCTGCGCGCGGGGGGCAATACGCTGCCGATCCTGATCCTGACCGCGCGCGGCGGGGTGGAAGATCGCGTGCGCGGCCTTGATGCCGGCGCCGACGACTACCTGGTGAAGCCGTTCGCGCAGGAGGAATTGCAAGCCCGCATCCGCGTCCTGCTGCGCCGCCCCGGCGGCTTGCTCGGCCAGGCGCTTGCGCTCGGCAAGCTGCGCCTGGACACGATCTCGCGGGAGGTGACGATCAACGACACCCCGCAATTCCTGTCGCCACGCGAGATGGCGGTACTGGAAATCTTGCTCCGCCGCAGCGGCCGCGTGGTACCAAAGAGCCTGCTGGAGGACCATTTGTTCGGCCTGTCCGCGGATGTGGGTTCCAACGCCGTGGAGGTGTACGTCCACCGGTTGCGCAGGCAACTGACGGAAGCCGACGCAGGGGTTGAGATTCATACGATCCGCGGCATCGGCTATTTGATTTCGGGACCCGAGCGATGACGTCGCCAGCCCACGCCGAACAGGAACTGTCCAACCGCTCATGATGCCTTTCAGCTCCATCAAGGGCCGGCTGATCGCGCTGCACGTCATCGCACTGATCGCCGCGGCGGTCGTGCTGCCGCTGACACTCTATTGGCGCGTCGATGCCACGGCGCGGGAACTGCATGAGCGGGCCTTGCGCCAGCAGGCCGAGCAAATCGCCTCCTATCTGAGACGCGGTGCCGATGGGCAATGGATACTCGATCTGCCCGACAGCCTGCGCCACCTCTATTCCATCAACTACGACCGCTACGGCTACGCGGTGCTAACAGGCTCCGGCGCAGTATTGTTCTCGTCGCGCGCGCCGGGCGAGCCGCTGTTTCCCGCACAACCGCGCGGCGATAGCCCCACCTACGGCGAACGCGATATCGGCAAATCCCGATTCTTCGATGCAAGCGTGCCGGTCAGCATCGGTTCGCAAACCCTGTGGGTGCAGATCTCGCAGGACCAGGCGCATCGCGACGTGCTGATCGACGACATCGTTGCCAATTTCCTGCCGCATATCGCCTGGGTCATTCTGCCGATCCTGCTGGCCTTGCTGGGCATCGACCTGCTGATCTTCCGCAAGGCGCTGCATCCGCTGGAGGAAGCCTCGGCCCTGGCGCGGCAGATCGGTCCGGCGCGCACCGATCTGCGCCTGCCGGAGGCGCGCATGCCGCGCGACGTGCTGCCGCTGGTGCGCGCGGTGAACGCCGCGCTGGACCGGCTGGAGCATGGTTTCTCGGTGCAGCGGGAATTTGTCGCCGACGCCGCGCATGAGTTGCGCACGCCGCTCGCCATCCTGCAGGCGCAGGTGGAGGCTCTGACCGAGCGCAGTGCTGCCGACGAATTGCTCGCCGACATTGCCGGCATGGCGCGGATCGTGAACCAACTGATCGAGACCGCCGAGTTCGATCGGCTGACGATAGGCCCTGGAGAGCAAGCCGACATCAGCGCCGTCTGCACCGACGTGGCGGCATTCATGGCACCGATGGCGCTCGCGCGGGACCGCGGCATTGCGGTTGCCGCGAACACGCCCGTTTGGGTGCACGGCAACGCCGGCGCCTTGTTTTCCGCGGTGCGCAACCTGGTGGAGAATGCGATCGCCCACACGCCGCCAGGCACGACGGTGGAAATCGCCGCGGCCGTCGACGGCACGATCGTCGTGAGCGATCACGGGCCCGGCGTTCCGCCAGAGCAACGCGACCTGATCTTCCAGCGCTTCTGGCGCGGCGACCGCAGGCGCGCCGCCAGCGCGGGGCTCGGGCTCGCCATCGTGGCGCGCATCCTCCAGGCGCATGGCGGCAGCATCGAGGTGCGCGATGGCCCGGAGCAAGGCGCCATGTTCATCGTTCAGTTGCGTCTTGCCCCGTCCGGCAACATCGGGTTGGCGCAGCCGGCGCGTGTCCCCGCGCTGTAGCCTCGAGGACGCCGCCGCACCGCAGCCAGCGGACTGCCCTCCCTCCGGGGCGCGCTGCGACGGCGCCACGTCTCAGAACGTGATGGTCGCACGCACGCCGACGACCAGCGCATTGTTCAGCGGCTTGCTGCTCGAACCGTTGGGAATGCCAGCGCCTGGATTGATGACGTACTGGGCGTCGGGCTGCAGCAGCCACCACGGCGCAACCTGATAGATATAGGTGGCCTCGATCACCGTTTCGTTGGTGGCATATGCCGCACCGAAACCGTTGAACGCCGCCAGCTCCATGCTGTAGCGCCGCGCCGCCGCGCCGATGCCTTCATAGGAAACGGCGAGGCCGAACGAGTCATTGTCGCGCCCGAACGGGGCCTTCCAGTTCACGCCGGCCTCGACGAAGAGATTGCTGAGATTGCGATCGTCCGGCGCGGCCATCACCTGCGCGAATGCCGCGAGACTCTCGGCGCTCTTGCCGCCGCGTTGCCAGACCGTCTGATCGGCAATGACATACGCGGCATAGTCGCCATCGTGTCCGCGGGGCACGCCATTGCCGGCAGAGTTCGCCAGCAGGGTGCCGTTGGTATCGTATTGCTCATCCGCGAACCTCGCCGAGTCATACCAGACGCCAAGCTTGTACGTGCCCGGCAAACCCGGCGCATTATCGCCTTTATTGCGGGAGTACCAAACTTCCCAGAACAACAGCGCGTGGTCGTTGAGGCGGAAGGCGGTGCCGGTGTGGTCGCGAAGCTGCGGATCACCCGAACCGGACGGCGCTGGATCGCCGTTATACGCCGCTGCGACCAGCGTGACCGCATCCGTGGCCTGAAAGCGGATCCGCACGAACGGCGTGGCCATCGGATAATTGGGACCGCCGTCCGGCAGGTCCGAGGCCGGCAGAGCAGGAAATCCGAAACTGGAATTGATGAACATCGCCGCGTCATCGGCGATCATCATCTCGTCGTTGGCGCCTTCCTGGCCGATCCGCACATTCAGCCGGCCGTTCAGCGCCACTTGCTCCAGCCAGAGATCGTACAGCTTGTTGCTGTCGGTGGCTTCGATATTGCTGACGAGTTGGAGGTTGCCGGCCAGGCTACCGGAGGGGCCGTGGCCGTGTATCTGGAAAAAGTCGACGAAGAACGTCGCGCCGTCCCACCCCATCAACTTGTTCAGGTCGATTCGCAGGCTGGCCGTGGTCAGGCCGTCATACGTGACGCCGCGCCTCGCCCCACCGGTCAGGTTGGCCCATCCCTCGCTTTGCTCTTGCAGGCCGAGCGTAATGCCATCGTCATCTTGCAGGCGGGAGCGCAGCCCATCCCAGTTGCCGGTCAGCGTCCCCTGCTGCCAAAGGCCGGTCGATGTATCGGACTGCGGCGACCCGGTCTGCGCCGCGGCCGACCCTGACGATACCAGTGCGATAGCGGCAAGCGCCAGGAACGAAGGGCTACGAAGCATGTGCCGGCAGGGTAGACCACAGGACCGTCGCCAAAGCGATACCCATGGCCATCGGCAGGTGACGTCGATTCGAAACCGGCCGGCCTAGCTGGCAGGCAATCCCGGGACGGGCACGCCGAACGTTTGCAGCAGCAGCACCACGTTCAGCGCCAGGATGATCACGGTGCCGGCGACGGCACCGGCATCCACCAGCCGGCTGTTGACGAACTTGCCCATGATATCGCGGCGCCGCGTGAACAACACCAACGCGATCATCGGGATCGGCAGGGCGAAGGACAGCACGACCTGGCTGATGACCAGTGCCCGCGTCGCGTCAACGCCCAACCACACCACGCCGAAGGCCGGCAGCATGGTGACCAGCCGCCGCAGCCAGATCGGGATGCGGAAGCCGACGAAGCCCTGCATGATCATCTGCCCTGCCATGGTGCCGACAACGGAGCTGGAAATGCCGGACGCCATCAGCGAGGCGAGGAAGACCGCCGCGGCGGCGGCGCCGAGCAACGGGGTCAGCGTGTGGTACGCGGTCTGGATTTCGGAAACCTCGCTGTGCCCGGCGTGGAATGCAGCCGAGGCCATCGCGACCATTGCCATGTTGACCAGGCCGGCAACCGACAGCGCGACGACCACTTCGGTGTTAGAGAACCGCAGCAGCTTCCGCCGCTCGGTGTCATTTCGGGCCGGCGCGCGGTGCTGGGTCAGGGCGGAATGCAGGTAGACCGCATGCGGCATCACGGTTGCCCCGATGATCCCCACCGAAATGGTCAGCGCCGCCGCATTCGGCATGATCGGCAGCACCGAATGCACCGCCGCGTCGCCCCAGTTCACCGGCGCGATGAACATCTCGACCAGGTAACAGATGCCGATCGCCGCGACGAGGCCACCGATGATCAGTTCGAGCGGGCGGAAGCCGCGGTTCTGGAACGTCAGGATGCCGTAAGTGACCACGCCGGTTGCCGCCATCCCGGCGAGCAGCGAGGTGTGCAGCAGCAGTGCTAGGCCGATGGCGCCCCCCAAGAATTCGGCGAGGTCTGTCGCCATCGCGGCCACTTCGCTGGCCGCCCACATCGCGTAGACGAGACGCGGCGGGAATTGCTCGCGGCACATCTCGGCGAGGTTTCGTCCGGTGACGATGCCGAGCTTGGCGGACAGCGCCTGGAACAACATGGCGATGAGGTTCGCCAGGACGACGACCCAGAGCAGCGTGTAGCCGAACCCGGCGCCGGCCTGGATGTTGGTGGCGAAATTGCCGGGGTCCATGTAGGCGATCGAGGCGATGACGGCGGGGCCGGCGAACAACAGGGCGGACCACGGCCCTCGCCGCCGCCCGGCAAGAACCTCCCGAATTGCCACGGTGGTCCGGTCGGTCAGGGTTCTCCCGACCACAAAATCGCTCATCGCCGTCCTGGCCTCCATCTCGCAGCATGATGTAGCCTCTGCTACATTTCGTGCAAGAGGTTTCCATCCGGAGCCAAGGGTTCAAAATGAGGCGAGGGCATCAACCGGCCGCCCGGTCGCGGGGGGGGGCCGGCTGCCCAGGCGGAGATTCTAGTGGGGTTTGCTTCAGGGCGCAGGGCGAAGCGGTGCCCGGCGCGATTCCCGCCGCGGCCATCGCCGCCGCGGCGGGCGCCTCGTCGCGGTGGGCGCGCGGCGCACGGCACTACGCCGGGCGCGCCGGTCACGGCGTCGCACGGCTCATGGCACTGCGCCGGTCGCGCCACCGTGAGCCTGAAAAAACCGGGTGTCAGATAGCTTTCACGATGCACCAGCACCCCGGCGCCGTCCGCATCGGAGCCGGCCGCAGGGGCCGGAACACGCGGGCAACCTCGCCGGCACCTCGGAGGCTCAACCGGCGGCGCGGTCGCCCCGGGAGCAATGCCCCGGGGCAACCAGACAATCCGCCGGTAGCTAAAGTGCGGCGATCACCGACTCCGCCTTGCTGACGTCGAACCCGCCCGGTGGTTCCACGGCGAGATGCGTC
>Ga0335072_10012989_pt1 | contig 11877 bp, 12 predicted proteins | sample Lox_Sample_21_FD_206725 | JGI IMG/M metagenome (GOLD analysis project Ga0335072, IMG submission 206725) | Soil microbial communities from Loxahatchee National Wildlife Refuge, Florida, United States - Lox_Sample_2.1 | ecosystem: Environmental > Terrestrial > Soil > Wetlands | place: USA...
CATTTCGGCGGCATTGACGTCGTCCGGCGGAGTCACGAGCTTCATGCCGCCAAGTGCGAACTCAGCCACCAGGCCAACGGGCCGCACCGTGCCCTGCATCATGTTGTCGTGGTTGCCGTGCACCGCGTACCACGGCAGGCCAAGGCCGGTCGCCCGGAAGGGGCGGCGGACCGCCGTCAGCACGCCAGGTGCATCCGGGAAGCCGTACTTGGTCTTCGGCAGGTCCGCCGGCCCGGCGTCCGGGTGCCAGTACCGCTCGTCCTCGACGGACGGGCCGGCGACTCCCTCGTAGCGCTGCAGGTCGCCCGAGTCGGGCACGACGTCACCGCCATCGAGCAAGTCGATGTAGCTGCGCAGTTCGTTCAGCTGGCAGTTGTCGGTGGCATCGCCAGTCACCACGGCGAAGTTCAGCGGGCCGCCCGAGATCGGTCCCGCAGCCGCCTGGCGTACGGCCTGGACCGTCGCCTCAGCCACCTGGTAGGTGAAGAGCTCCTGCGCACGATAGGTCCCGATGATTCCGATCGCGGGCCGCAGCGGCGAGTCCGGGTCGGAGAACCTGTCCACCAGCTCTGCCCGGCCGGGCGATTGGTGATCCATAACGTGCGTGTCGGACAGGTGCGCAAGCACTAGCAGCGGTTCCGCGGAACGGCGCCAGCCCGGCGGCAGGCTGCCGCTCGACAGGTCGGCCCTCACTGCGTGCTGCTCGCCCGCCTCGGGCACGAGCCGACGGTAGCCGCCCTCTTGCGGCTCGCCGGGAATTACCCGCCCGTGTGCGGTTGACGGTGGCCTGCCAGCCTGATTAGGTCCACGAGGAATCCTGGCGGACATCCGGGAGACCATCGACAGCGCTCCTTCTGTTTCGGGTGAGGCACAGGCTAGCGGCCTCCAGCCAGGCTGTTGAAGCGGCTCTGAGCCGACAAAGCTGATGACGGGTCTTGCACAGGCATCAAGACTGCTGCAATGTGACTGGCGGATGCGTCGCTGTGGCGCTGAATGTCGTCTACCGGGAACTGGAGTCGGCCAGAAGGTGGCAGCGCACGAAGCGCCAGTGGCACCGGGTGCGAACATTGCGGCAAAGCCGGTCGGCATCCGCGACGTCGCCCGCATGGCCGGCGTATCTGTCGCATCGGCGAGCTTGGCGCTGAATGGCCAGCCCGGAGTGTCCGACCTCACGCGCGGACGGATTGCCGCCGCCGCGGAGCAGCTTGGCTATCGTGCGAACCCGCAGGCCCAGGCATTGCGTCGAGGGCGCACCACGGCCTACGGGTTCGTCGTGAGAAATCTGGCTAACCCGTTTTTCCTGGACGTCATGAGCGGCGCCGAGCAGGTCGCCAGCGAGTCGGGCGCAACCTTGCTCGTGCTGGACTCCCGCTACTCGGTTGAGCGGGAAGCCGAGCATCTGCGCAACATGGCGGCCCAGCGGTTCGCCGGGCTGGCCATTGCGCCAGTTGGGGCCGGCAAGTCGATCAGGCTCTGGCAGCAGCTGCGGCCAGGAGCTCCGGTTGTCGCTCTGAACGCTACCGTGCGGGGCGTCAGAGGCGTTTCGCTCGTCGTCCCCGATAACGCGGCCGCGGTCGAGCTGCCGATGCGGCGTATCGCTGAGCTGGGACACACGTCGGCGGCGTTCATAGCAGCGCCACGCAGGCTGATGGCGGATGCCGACCGGCTTGCCTTTTTCCGCGCGCAGGCGGACCGGCTGGCCCTCCGACCGTACGTCGTGCATTCACGGCTGACGATGCAGGATGTCGGCCGCGCCACTCGGATGCTGCTATCAGGCTCGGAGCCGCCGACGTCGATCATCACCAACTCCGACTACACGGCCCACGCTATTTACAAGGCAGTCCGTGAGCTGGGGCTGCGAATCGGTCCCGTCGTCTCGGTGGTTGGGCACGACGATCTGCCCACCTCAGAGCTCCTCGATCCACCCCTAACGACGATTCGGATCGACCGTCAGGAAATGGGTCGTCAGCTAATGGCCCGCATGCTTGCGCAGGCGCCCACCGAGGACTTCATCGCGCCGGTCGAGCTGGTCGAGCGGGCGTCCCTTCAACCCCCGGAAATCCCCACGTCATACCGCGTTCACCTGCGCTGATGAACAGCGGCCTAGCCATGCACGTCAACTCGGTAACGACCCTTGACACGTGCGCGGACACTGCGCCAGCATGCCAACGGCTAAACGTTTCAGACATTTGAGCGTCTCCGTTTATAGATCGGTCGTCCGGCATCGGCGGCTGGCGGAGATAGCGGATCATGGGCTGACGAAGCCCAGCCACAAGGTGGGGAAGTTAAACAGGAGGCAGTAAGTGAGAACTTCGTTCCGACTCGGGCTGGCGGGTGTCGCAGCCGCATCGCTGCTTGCAGCTGGATGCGGCTCAAGCCCGTCGTCGTCCTCCAGCGGTGGATACAACTGGTCCAACGCCACTTCCGCCGCGTCGGGCGGGGGCATGTCGGCGCTGGTTAAGGCGGCCAAGAGTGAGGGCACGCTGAACGTCATCGCGCTGCCGAACGACTGGGCGAACTACGGAACCATCATCAAGGACTTCACGGCTAAGTACGGGATCAAGGTCAACTCCATCGCGCCGTCTGACAGTAGCGCCCAGGAGGTGACGCAGATCGAGCAGAAGAAGGGCACGTCGCTAGCGGCCGACGTACTGGACGTTGGCGGCAGCGTCGCGACCGCGAGCACGAGCCTGTTTGCCCCGTACAAGGTAGCTACCTGGGCATCGATCCCGGCCGGCCTGAAGGATCCAAGCGGGCTGTACTTCGGGGATTACGGCGGCTACATGTCGGTGGGCTACAACTCGGCCAAGTTCGGCACGATCACCTCGCTGAGCCAGTTGCTCGGCTCCAAGTTCAAGAGCGCGGTCGCGCTTAACGGCAACCCGACCGAGGCCAACGCCGCGCTGAACGGCGTGATGATGGCGAACCTCGCCGAGGGCGGTACCGCCTCCAGCATCGCCGATGGCGTGAACTTCTTCCACAAGCTCAAGGCTGCGGGGAACTACGTTCCTGTGCAGGCCACCCCCGCGACCATCAAGGCCGGCACGACTCCGGTCGTCTTCAACTGGGACTACCTCAACACCGCGGCGGTCGTCGGGCAGTCGGCCTCGACCTGGAAGGTGTACATCCCGTCAAATGCCACCTTGGGCGGTTTCTACTTCCAGGCCATCAACAAGGACGCCCCGCACCCGGCGGCCGCGCGCCTGTGGGAGGAGTTCCTGTTCTCCCAGGCTGCCGTCGGCGGGCAGAACCTGTGGCTGGAGGGTGGCGCCCGGCCGTCTGAGCAGGCCGCGATGACGAGCAACGGCTCCATCAACAAGACTGCGGCCGCTGCATTGCCGCCGGTCATGGGGACGCCGATCTTCCTGACCCAGGCCCAGGCCACCGCCGCCGCGACGTACCTCGCGGCGAACTGGGCCAAGGCAATCAGCTAGGCATAGCTAGTGACGGCCGCTGCTTCGACAAAGACCGGCGCCCGGCCCGCAAGGGCCGGGCGCCGGCCCCCCGTTGCCTGGGTCGGTACGGTGCCATTCCTTGCCTACACGGGCGTCTTCCTTCTGCTGCCGACTGGGATCGTCATCTGGAACGCCTTCAAGGGCAACACCGGAGGCTGGACCTTCGCCAACATCACTGGGCTCAACACCGGTCTTGTACGCAGCGCATTCGTCGGCTCCCTCGAGCTCTGTGTGATCTCATCGGTGGTAGGCGCGATTCTCGGCGCGATCCTGGCGTACGCGGTCGCGTCGGGGGATCCGGACGGGTTGATCCGGCGGCTCTACATAGCCGCCTCCGGTGTGCTCGCGCAGTTCGGCGGGGTGACGCTCGCCTTCGCGTTCCTCGCCGCGATCGGTCCGACCAGCGGCATCCTGTTCCATGCCAGCTGGTTCTATGACTTCCCGTGGGGCATCGCGGTGATCTACTGCTACTTCCAGATACCGCTTATGACGCTGGTATTCCTGCCCGCGATCGACGGCCTGCGGATTCAGTGGCGGGAGGCCGCAGAGAACCTGGGCGGGTCGACCTGGCAGTACTGGCGCCATGTCGGCGCACCGCTGCTGGCGCCGGCGTTCCTGGGAGCGACGCTGCTGCTGTTCGCCAACGCGCTGTCCGCATTCGCGACCATCGAAGCCTGGGAGGACCAGATTTCCTACGTGGTGCCCCAGTCGATCAGCACGTCACTTATCAGTGAGGTCGGGCTGGCGAACGTTCACGAAGGTGACGCGCTTGCGGCTGGAATGATCGTTATGGTGGTGATCGTGATGAGCGGGTACTTTCTGCTCCAGCGCAGGGCGGCCCGATGGCAGCGCTAAACCAGCCGCTGGCCGACCTGGCCGCGGATCTCACTGGTCCGGCCGCCGCCAGGCGCCCGAGCGGCCTCCGCGCGAGCCAGCGCAGGCGGCTGAACGCCTTCAGATACGTCGCGTTCATCGTCTTCGGCTTGTTCTTCCTGCTGCCGCTCTTCGCGATGGTGCGGTTCTCGTTCGAAGGTGCTAAGCCCGGTACGTGGTCGGTCGCCGCTTGGACGCAAATCGTGTCCTATCCGGGGCCGCCTCCGCTCCTGTCGTCGATTGAGATCACGCTGGAGTTGGCAGCCATCTCCAGCGCGGTGATGCTGTTGCTGGTCGTGCCTACGATGATCTGGATACGGCTGCGGGTGCAGTGGTTCAGCAAGGTCATGGAGTTCATCTGCCTGCTCCCGTTGACCATCCCCGCGATCGTGCTCGTGGTCGGCCTTGCTCCCATCTACAACAAGATCGAGCGGTACAACGTTTCCGCGCTGATGCTGTTTTGGGCCTACGTCATCCTTGCGTTGCCCTACGCGTACCGGGCACTGGCTGCCGGACTGGCCGCTGTCGACGCGAAGACGCTGTCCGAGGCAGCCCGGGGCCTGGGAGCTCGCTGGCCAACGGTCATGTTCCGCGTCATTGTTCCGAATATGTGGCAGGCAATCCTGAACTCTCTGCTGCTGACGGTAGCCCTGGTGCTCGGTGAGTTCACCGTCGCATACCTGCTGAGCTACGTGAACCTGCAGACCAATCTGTTCGAGATCAGCCGCAGCTCGGAGAACGCCGGCGTCCTGTTCTCGGCCTCTGCGGCCACGCTGCTGTTCGCCTTCGCATTGCTGCTGATCCTGTCCTACGTTGGCCGGCGCCTGCGCCGCGGCCGCCCGTGAGGTGGAGCACGTGAGTTCATCGATGACAGTCGAGCCCGACAGGACCCGGACCGGTGTCGAAGTGCAGATGCAAGGCCTGAGCCGGAGCTATGGCACGGTACGCGCTCTGGACAACCTCGACCTGACGGTTCAGGCGGGCGAACTGATCGCGTTGCTCGGACCCTCGGGCTGCGGTAAGACGACTACCCTGCGTCTGGTCGCCGGCCTGGAAGACGCCGAGAGCGGCACGATCTCCGTCGGTGGCCGTGATATCACCCGTCTGCCGGCCAACAAGCGGGATATGGGCATGGTCTTCCAGGCTTACTCACTGTTCCCCCATATGACGGTGCAGCAGAACGTTGCCTTCGGGCTGCGGCTGCGCGGGATGGGGACCGCTGCCAGGAACAAGCGGGCTGTGGAGATGCTTGAGCTCGTCGAGCTAGCCACCCAGGCTGATCGGTACCCCCATCAGATCTCGGGCGGGCAGCAGCAACGGGTTGCACTCGCTCGGGCGCTCGCCATCGAGCCTCAGGTGCTGCTCCTTGATGAGCCCCTCTCGGCGCTGGATGCGAAGGTGCGGGCGCAGTTGCGCGACCAGATTCGCAGAATCCAACTTGAGGTAGGCATTACCACCTTGTTCGTGACTCACGACCAAGAGGAAGCGCTGGCGATCGCCGATCGTGTCGGCGTGATGCGGGCAGGCCGCCTTGAGCAGCTCGCCTCACCAACCGAGGTGTATTCCCGTCCTGCCTCGGCCTTTGTCGCCGAGTTCGTTGGCCTGAGCAACAAGCTGGCCGGAACGGTAAGTGGCTCGACGGTAACGGTGCGCGGCCAGGAACTGCCGCTGGTTGATACCTCGACGCCGGCCGGCTCAGTGACGGCGCTCGTCCGACCCGAGGCCGTCACGCTGGCCTCGGATAGTACCGGCGACTCAGGGCCGCTGAGCGGTACCGTGATCGCCACTACATTCCTCGGCGCTACCAGCCGGATAACTGTCGACCTCGGCGATACCACGATCTTGGCCCAGCTCGGAACCTCTGAAGCCACGGAGCTTCCGGCCGGGAGCCGGGTGACTCTTACGATCAGGCCGGACCCGGTGCTGGTCTCGGCAGTAGAAACGGCCGCGAGCGAGGAGTGAGCGGCGGGCATTCGCCACTGACAACTACCCGTCGGCTCGGGCCTGGGGAAGTTCAGCGCACTGGTTCTCTCGCGCAATACCGGAGTATCGAGATTATCGCTGGCGAGCCGCATCTGGTTCGTGCTGACCTGGGTGCCGCTGACATCCCGGCGCGTGCGTCGCGGCGGCTGCTGCTAAGCCTGGTCCACCTAACCGACATGCAGCTCGCAGATGTGCAGTCGCCGACGAGATTTGAGTTCCTGAACAGGCAGTTCGCCGACCCCAGATACGCCGCGATCGTGCCAGTGCAGCGTCCGCAGGAAGCGCTCAACGCGCACGCTGTCGATGTCATGCTGCGGACTGTCAACGCGTGCCGCGGTCCGGCTACTGGCGCGCCGCCACAACTGGCAGTCACCACAGGCGATGCGATCGACAACGCCCAGTGGAATGAAGTCCAGGCATTCCTTGCGCTTTTTGACGGCGGCCAAGTCGCGATGAATTCGGGCGGCCCGACCTACCAGGGCGTGCAATCGCTGGACTGGCCGGACGACATCTTCTGGAAGCCGGACGGCATAGCAGTCGGCGGACCGGACCTGTTCCGGGCGGCATTCGGCTTCCCGCACCAGCCGGGGCTGCTGCGGCGGGCTATCGCGGAGTTCACAGCACCGGGACTGCAGATTCCGTGGTTGTCGTGCTTTGGTAACCATGAGGCGCTGAACCAGGGTGTCGGCGCTGTCGCCGCTGACCTGGCCGCCGCCATGGTCGGGGGCTCTAAGCCATGGGCGCTACCGGACGATTTCGATCACGACCGCGCACTCGAGCTGTTCACGCTCCGCCCCGAGGCCTTTCTGGCCGGACCGTCGATATCCGTAGCGGCAGACGCCAGCCGACGACCGGTGACCCGACAGGGCTTTGTCGCCGCTCACCACCGGCCGGGCGCGCGACCAGACGGGCACGGATTTACTGAGCGCAACCGGCTTGATGGCACCGCGTACTACGCATACGACACCGCGGCTATCCGGCTCATAGCCCTGGATACGAACTGCCTGACCGGCGGGTCTGCCGGGTGCCTGGACTACGACCAGGCTCGCTGGCTAGAGGAGCGCCTAGCCGAAGTCCATTCCGCCTACCGGGACGCGACGGGGAACACGATCCGGACGTCCAACGACGACCGGCTGGTCGTGATCTTTTCTCATCACGGCATCGACAGCCTTGTTCACCCGCTGATCAGCCATACCGGCCCAGACGGGCAGCCCGCACTAGGTGGTGATGCGGTCCGCGCGTTGCTGCATAGGTTCCCGAATGTGGTGCTGTGGCTGAATGGTCACACCCATCTCAACGCCGTCCGGCCCTGGCGGCGGCCAGATGATCCCGCCCGCGGCTTCTGGGAGGTGACGACAAGCAGCATCGTCGACTGGCCGTGTCAGGCCAGACTGGTGGAAGTCGTCGAGATCGGTGGCCAGCTGTCAATAATCTGCACAATGATCGATCACGACAGCCCCACTGGCCCTGGGTCGCTGCAATCCGGCCGTCAGCTTGCCGCGCTACATCGCGAGCTTGCTGCCAACGTGCCCTTTGCCGGGATGGAGTCAACGCGGCCCGGAACGCCAGCTGACCGGAATGTTGAGCTGAGAGTGACGGCACCGTTCCCGCTCGCACGGCTTGGGCCCTGATCCTAGCCTGTCAGGCGGGTCGCGCTCAGCGCCGCCAACTGGGCGATTGCAGCGCTGTGATGTCGCTGTCGCTGCCTTCCATCTGTACGTCCGCGACACTCGTGCGGCCCATCGTCCACAGCGTCAGCTCCACCGGGTCGCCGCTTACCGTCACTACCGGGGTGCGGGCTTTCACCGTGATCCGGACTCTGCCGTTCCCGCTATGAGAGTTCTCGCCGACGGAGTCTGACCGGGCCAGTTCGACCCCGACCGGAGCCTTACGCACCATCAGCCTGGCCAGGCGGAGCCGGTCCCACAGCAGGTCTGCGAGCTCGCTGCTGATGGCGCGGGGCTGCCAGTCCGGCTGGGCCCGGCGAATGTCCTCGTGGTGCACGAGGTACTCCACGAGGTTGAGCCGCTCGTCAGCGCCGGGCAGGCCGAACACCGAGAACCGCGGCGGGCCTGTCCTGATCAGCTGCACCAGTTGAGGGAACGGGGTCTTTGCGGTAAGCCGGTTCTGGACATGGCGGGTATAACCGGCTAGCGGTCCGCCCATGACTCCGGCGCCGGCGTCCGGGCGGTGCTCCCGCAAGACCAGATGTGCGGCCAGGTCGCCGGTCTGCCAGCCTGCGCAGAGGGTTGGCTGGCTGGGGCCAAGTTCAGCCAGCAGGTCACAGATCGCACGGCGCTCGTCGTGGGCGTGAGTCACTCGGTGCTCCTAATGTCAGCCGGCCCCTGGATGATCATCGCAGCGGGCGCCGCCGCGAGGACGGGGATTGCAAGTTTGGCAAGCGTGACACTGAGGCTGATCGTAGGTGATCCGGCCGCGGCTGAGTCCACCGGGCGGATCGCGCGCAAAGCCGTGGCATACGGCGGGTTGAGGGGTGTCATTCGTCGATGGCGTTGGCGTCGGTGGCCAGGACCGCGTCGACGTCCGGTAGCTCAGACAGGGCCGCGGCCAGTTCGGTGACTGGCTGCCTGCCGTGGACGTGCAACGTGACATGAACCATGCGCGGGCCTGCATGATCGGTGCCGTGGCCGGAGGGTGCCGCGGGCTCGGTGGCGATGTCGTCGATCGCGAATCCGCGGCTGGTGGTTTCCGCGATCAGGTCCCGCAGAATGCCACGGCCGTCAGGGTACCGAACCCGCATGGCCGAGACAGCGGTCGCCGACCGGGGCAGACGTCGCACTAGCACCGGGAACGCCAGCGCCACGACGAAATAAATGCCCGTGGCCAGTACGGCAAGGACCGGCAGTCCGGCGCCGGCGGCAGATCCGATCGCCGCGGTCACCCAGATCGAGGCCGCGGTCGTCAGGCCGCGGACGGAGTCCCGGCGGACGAAGATCAGACCGGCGCCCAGGAACCCGACGCCGGTCACGATCTGAGCGGCGACCCTGGACGGATCGAGAACGACCAGCCGCGGCTGCAGCACGTCGGTGAAACCGTACTTGCTGATCAGCATGAATAGCGCCGCGCCGACTCCGACGAGCGTGTGCGTCCGCAGGCCCGCGTTCTTCTGCCGGATCTCACGCTCCAGGCCGACCGCGGCCGACAGCAGTAAGGCTAGGCCCAGCTCTCCCGCCTGCCGCCAGCCCTCGCCATTCAGCGCGTGCGGCCCGGCGACCGCCGCCACGATAGCTGCCATCTGGCGAGCTTAGTCCGACTGAACCCGGTGAGATTCGATGTGCGGCGCGATTAGGGCGTGCAGAGCCGGTCGGTGCTAGGCGGCAGCTGGCTGTCGGGTCAGCAGCAGGTTGCTCAAGTCCGCAACACCAGCCGGAGCTATGACCGGTACGGACTTCCACACCCAGGCGGTGACGTCGCCACTGCCATCGGCCAGGGTCGGCCCGACGAGCCCGGCGAGGCCGGATTCGTGCCCCAGGTGGTTGCGGACGAACCGCAGTCCCGCCAGCGTGTCCTCGATCAGCCGCCGCTGCTCGGACGGGCGCCGGGCGAGAATTCTGTCGTACACCTCAGGCCGGTACCGGATGAGGGTGGCGTCCACGATCGTGACCCGCCAGACAGCATCGCTGATCCCGGCCAGTCCGGCTGGCCGGTCGCCGGCCTTGGCTTCACTCAGTCGGCTGATGGTCTCGGTCATCGCGTCAGCGGACCAGGCCGGCGCACTGGATCCCGCTGCGTGGCCGCTCGCTCGCGCCTGGTTCCACCTGAGCCGGCAGCGGGGGGAGCAGAATCGCGCGTGCTCGCGGACTGGTGCGAAGTAGGTGCTGCACTGCCAGCATCGCCGGGATTCAGCCACGAGCCATGATACGTGCTGTCAGGGATATGGCACTGGCGCTGAGCCTGGCTGGAGCATGGCCGTTACAGGCGCCAGCAGCGGCGGCCGGCGTCGGGCTGGCGGCGTCGTGGCGCTAGCCTGCTGACTGTGCATTCTGGGAGGCAGGCCTTGAGCAGTGACGTCGAGCGGCAGCACAGCGGCTTCCTGCGCGGGCCGAGCTCGCCACGGCGGGAACTCACCGTCGTCTTGCTGCTTGGCGCCGCCGGAGCCGGGCTCATCTTCTTGGCCACCAGGCAGGGCTGGGCGCAGGTGGCCACTAACCCGCCCCGGCCGCTTCCGGCCAGCCGCATCGAGGTGACCGGCGCAGCTCTGGTGCCTTATGCCGATGCGCTCGTAGTGGCCGGCCTGGCGACTCTGGCGGCAGTCCTGGCCAGCAGGCGCCTGCTACGGCGGCTGGCCGGCGGGCTGTTCGCGTTGATCGCCGCCAGCCTGGCGGCCTCAGCATTCACCCTGTCCCGCGCCGGTGCGATCACGGCCGCGACAGCGAACATCACCCCGGCCTCATCGAGTGCGGCCTCGGTTACTGACGGTAGCGGCGCCGTTTCGACCGGCACGCCGGACGTGGCCGGAACCACTCCACATGTGATCTTCACGGCGGTCGGCTGGCAGGCGATGGTGGTCGCCGGCGCGATCGCCATGATCGCTGCCGGAATCCTGATTGCCAGCCGGGCCGAGCGGATGGCGGTGATGTCGAGCCGCTATGACGCGCCGACAACCGCCCGCCAGCAGGTGGCCGCAAGTGCGCCGGGATCGGTCGAGGCGCCCTCCGACTCGGCTTCGATCTGGGAGGCACTCAGCCGCGGCGAGGACCCGACGTCAGCCGGATCGAGAACGGCCTGATCGCGGTGTGCCGGCGACGGTGATTGCCCCAGCAAGGCGCGAACGCCGCACAGAGGGACAGATGCTAACGGACAGTGCAATACTGGGGCCGCGAAGCGCTGGGATCTGTTCTACTGCGGAAGGTGGCTGACATTATGCTCTCGCAGGCCAGGACGCGCGATTCCGTCACGAGCTTTGTTGCAAGGCTGCTCGTCGCGCAGGCAGGTGCTTCGGCGGCCATCGGCCTGGGCTACAGCCGGCGCAATATGCCCTGGCTTGTGCTGACTCTGATCGTTGCCGTGGCCCTCTGCGGGCTTGCCGGGCTGGTCAGGTCGGGCAGCCATCCGACCTGGCTGGTTGCCATCACTGTTGAGTCCGGGCTGGCCGCCGTCGGGCTGTTCCGATTCGCTTATGCCGGCTATATGGGCGGTACGCTGCTGGCCCTCATTACCCTCGGCACGCTGTTGCATCCGGCCGTGGCCAGGGCGTTCGCGGCCGCACCGCGGCGGCTCGGGCACGCTGGCGAGAATGTGGCCCTGGCAGAGGGCACGCCCGACGCCGTCGGCGACCCGGCGATCGGCTAGGCGTGAGCTCTCGCTACGATTTCCAGGCAAGGCATCCCACCCGAGGGGACGGCAGAACCGCGTGAGCGTCCTTGACGAAATCCTCGATGGAGTGCGTTCCGACCTTGCCGCCCGGCAGCGGGAGACCTCGCTGGAGCGGGTAAAGGAACTGGCCGCCAGAAGGCCGCCATGCAAGGACGTGATGGCGGCGTTCGCGGGCACTGAGGTCGCTGTCATCGCCGAGGTGAAGCGGGCCAGCCCGTCCAAGGGCGCG
>Ga0335072_10012990_pt1 | contig 11877 bp, 11 predicted proteins | sample Lox_Sample_21_FD_206725 | JGI IMG/M metagenome (GOLD analysis project Ga0335072, IMG submission 206725) | Soil microbial communities from Loxahatchee National Wildlife Refuge, Florida, United States - Lox_Sample_2.1 | ecosystem: Environmental > Terrestrial > Soil > Wetlands | place: USA...
GTTTCGAGCCCACGCTCCACGTCAAGCGGAGTCTTGCCTGGTGCCAAGGGAATCCGGTTCGAGACGCGAAAAATATGCGTATCGACGGCAATGACAGGCACGCCGAAAGCAATGTTCAAGACCACATTGGCGGTCTTCCGGCCAACACCGGGAAGCGTTTCGAGCGCCTCGCGGTTTTGTGGAACCATGCCGCCAAAATCCTTGATGAGCCGCCCCGACAGAGCGATGACGTTTTTGGCTTTGGTCCGGTATAGGCCGATTGTCTTGATCATGCCGCAGAGCTCTTCCTCGCCAAGCGCCAGCATTTTTTCGGGGCTGTCGGCGATCGCGAAAAGCGCAGGTGTCACCTTGTTGACGCCGGCATCGGTGGCTTGCGCTGAAAGCACGACCGCGACGAGGAGGGTATAGGAATTGATATGGTGGAGTTCACCCTCCGGATGCGGGCTCGCGGTTTCGAAGCGGCGGAAAATCTCCGCGATCCTTGCCGCGTCTGGCGGGGCTTGCCGCGTTGCGCGGGTCCGCTTCGGCCCCGGCACCGCCTTGGATGACATGGCGGTGCGCGAGGGAACTTTCGCCAGTGGTTTTTTATTTGGCCTGTTTTCTTTGCCCATCCTCGCCATATAAATTCCTCTTACACAAGAGAGCAAGGGGAGAGGCTTTTCGTTGAGGAAATCCAATGTCCAGTGAGATTTTGGACGCGGCACCTGAGAATTTGCTTCTCTTCTCCGCCCGGCTAACGCCGCACCGTTCTTTGACGCGGCGCAATTTTCACCTGCTCATGGTGATTTTTTCTTGCGTCAGCTTTTTTTCGACCTTGCCTTTTGTTCTTTTGGGGGCATGGCCGGTTGCCGGTTTCATGGGGATCGACGTCGCTATTTTCTATTTTGCCTTTCGGGCCAGTTTCCGGTCGGCTCGCGTCTATGAAGATGTGAAAGTGACTTTTTTTGAGCTCATGCTCACCAAGGTCAGCGCCAGGGGCAAGCGGGTGGAGTGGCGCTTTAATCCAGCCTTTGTGCGGCTGGAACGGGAGCACCACGAAGAATTCGGAACGCAGAGGCTGGCCCTCGTGTCGCGGGGAAAGGCCGTGGAGATCGCGTCTTTTCTCGGGCCAGCGGCCAAAGCCGGCTTGGCCAAGGATCTCTCCTGGGCGTTGGCCGAGGCCCGCCGGGGGCCTCGGTTTTCTTGATTTGTGAATTCCAGGCCTGACACAGCCGAAAGACGATGCATGGCTGGGGAAGACGAAGTTCCTGTCGGGGTTCAGCGCCAGCTTGCGAAAATCCGGCCGCCCTGGGGGAAGGGCGGCCGGTCCGGATAAGGGGTCCGAGCCAAGTGTCAAAGGCGGGATCGGCGCGGTACCGCTGCCGGTGAGGCACGGAGGCATCAAACTCCGTAGATTGACACTAGCCCATGCGGCGGATGGTTTCTTGACCCGAACGAACTATGAAAGCATGTCCGGGAAGGTTTTCATCCCGGGAAATCAGATGAAGGGGGCTTGGGTCGAAACCGCATCAAGGAAACAGGACGGAATCGGCATAAAGGCCGCGCGACTGGCAAACCGCCGTGGGGCGAAATCGCGCGGTGTCACCATAAAGATTTGCTTGCGGCACGGGAATGATCCGGCATCTTGGATCAAGAAGTGGGTTAAAGTAGCCATAAACAGGACCTGCAAATTCCACGGGAGGCGGCAAGGGCGCTCCTGGCCCTGGAGCGAGATCGGCGGCCTGCGCCGTGCCAATCCCCACCCATGCCAGGAAACTCATGCGCCGAACCCATGCGCAGGGTAGAAGACCGTTGCGTTTCTTCACGATTGTCTCTGGCATTGTCATTGTCCCCGGCAAGACCCGTTCAACGCGACTGGTCCCCCTGTCCCATGGTCCGTTTGATGCCTGATTCGAGCTAACAATTCATCAACCGGCAGAGGCGTTGGTTTCGCCAGCGGCGCGCCGCGCCGCGATTGGTCCCCGGTTTCCCATCTGATCAGGGGGGCAGCCATTTCCAAGGGTATGTGCAAGGGTCCGTGAACTATTCCTTGATCTTGAGGTTGTTAAGCTTGGCGAAAACGGAATCGAGATCAATGTCGGTTTCCGGTCCGGGTTTTTCGACCCTGGGCACGCCAAAAACACCGGCTTCCGTGGTTTCTTCGTCATGCACTTCGCGCGTCGTGACTTCACTCGGGACGAGGGTTTGACTGCGGTCTTCCTCGACGTGCGGACGATCCTTGGCGGCGCGATTGACTTCCAAATCGAGATCCATTTGCGAGCATAGCCCGAGTGTCACCGGGTCGACTGGCGACAATGCCGCTGAATTCCAATGCGTCCGGTCGCGAACGGCTTGCAGGGTCGTCTTCGTGGTGCCGGCGAGGCGCATGATCTGCGCGTCCTTGAGTTCGGGATGATTGCGAACTAGCCAGAGAATCGCATTGGGACGATCCTGCCGCCGTGACAGTGGCGTGTAGCGCGCCCCACGCTTCCGGCTCGGTTCGGGTAGCCGCACCTTCGAGACCGCGAGTTGCAACTGGTGCTTTTCATCCGCTTCCGCCGCGGCGATTTCCTCGCGGGTCAACTGGCCGGATGTGATCGGATCATGACCCTTGATCCCAGCGGCGACTTCACCATCCGCGATCCCCTTCACCTCCAGCGGATGAAGCTTGCAAAAATTGGCGATCTGCTCGAATGAGAGCGAGGTATTCTCGACAAGCCAAACTGCGGTGGCCTTGGGCATCAGCGGCGCGTTGCTCATAGGGAGTCTCCTTTTTGGTCCGAACGGATTTGCGCTCGAATCCGAATAAACTTCGCTTCGATCGCCGATGCCTTCAGCGAAGCTCAAGAAAATATGTAAGATGGGAAGAGTCACGTATATAGCCCATTGGGCTGCCCGAACGCAATCACAACCTCACGAGGAATTGCGTTGGGCAGAATGCCAAATGGCTTGGCTGATGACGTCTTTTCTGTACAGTGATTCCCGTCTAGGAAAGAGTTCTTCCCGATTTCATGACATCGGGACATAGATGGGATGGCCAGATCTCAAAGGGAAGGTCTTGTTTGAGAAGTCCGCACTTTTGGGGGATCATGATCGAGACGAGCCCGTTTTTCCCGCAAGTACAGAGCAACCTCTGCCGAGCAGAAGCCAGCGCAAGTTTCAGCAAGGTTCGGCTTCAGTTCCAGATTTGCTCATTCGGGCGATTGTCCAGGGACTATTGACAGAAATCATGCTGCGGTTTTTTTTTGGTTTTGTGGGGCTTTGCTTACTGGCAGCCGCCTTCGTCACGCTCACCGTTGACGTCACGCGTTCCGTTACAAGTGGAACACTCTATGTGACATCAATTGATGAGGGCTTCATGGTGGTGCTGCCCAGCAAATTCGTCGTCGCTCGAGACTTCGTTGAGCGCCACGTTTATCCGGTTATCTGGGATCCCGTCCTGGCTGATATTCTGCGATTGCCGGTATGGCTCGCCCTTGGTGTCGTCGGGACGCTGACGCTCTGGCTTGGTGGCAAACCGGCGCCCAAATTCGGTTTTTCAAGCCGTTGAACGGCGATGCCTCGATTGACTTGCCGGACCTATTGAGGCTTGCGGGCTTGCGGTATAAAGCCCATGTTTTTTAAGTGATTGATGCTGCTCACGGAGGAGGCGGTCGATGTTTTTGTTCCGCAAGCGCCTGTCCTTGCCAACCCCCGCCGAGGCTCTGCCTGGCCGGCGAGAGCCGATTTTGACCGCCGAAACCCATTTTGTCACGGGGCATAAGCTTCAACCGCCGTTTCCGCCAGCGACCGAGACAGCTCTGTTTGGGATGGGGTGTTTCTGGGGTGCCGAGCGCACTTTCTGGCAGCTCGGCGAGGGCATTTACGTGACTGCTGTCGGATATGCGGGCGGTTTGACTCCAAATCCCACCTACGAGGAAGTCTGCTCCGGCGCCACCGGCCATAATGAAGTTGTGCTGGTGGCTTTCTATCCCCAAAAGATATCTTATGAGGTGCTTTTAAAGACCTTCTGGGAGAACCATGATCCAACACAGGGGATGCGGCAAGGCAATGATGTCGGCACCCAGTACCGCTCCGCCATCTATGTCGCGGATGCGGCCCAGCGGGCCGCGGCCGAGGCCAGCAAAACCATCTTCGCGAAAATGCTGGCTGCGCGCGGTTTTTCCGCCATCACCACGGAAATTGACGAGCGTCGGGATTTCTATTACGCCGAAGCCTATCACCAGCAATATCTTGAGAAAAACCCGCAGGGTTACTGCGGCCACGGCGGCACCGGCGTGGCCTGCCCGATAGGGTTCGCGGAGAATGATAAAGACAGCATGTCACCGATTCCAGCGAGCCCTGCTTGATCGGGGCAGAGTCAGCTGTGCGGAACGGCACGGCTGCAATAAAATATTTACTTTAAACAGGCATGACGTCGCTTGGAAATAAACCGGTAGGGGCCGGGCCGCGGCGAAACATTTTTGGCATTCATTGCGTTACCAGGACGGCGGGCGTTTGTGGTAGTGAAGGCCAGGGTTGGAGTTATGAGATGGCATTGGGTAAAATTTTTGGAGTTCTGGTTGTTTTGAGCCTTGCCGCGACGGGAGCCGCCGTCGCCGGGGATATGTCCAACGGCACGGCGTGCGCCAAGGGAATTTCAGCATCTATTAAAGGAAATAAAGCAGCTAAAGCCGATAAAGAAATCAAGGGAAACAAGGCAACCGCCAAGTGTGGGCTTGAGGCGGTCAGTGTTCGGCACGTCAAGCCACAAGCGCCCATCGTGATGGGGCGTAGCGTCGGCGTCTATCACAAGACGAAGCTGCATCACGTGAAAATTAAGCCGCTGGATACGAGTGACATCCCCGTTGCCGCCGACAGTTCCAACTAAATCCCCTCCGTGCTCCAATGAGCGCGCCTCAAGATGAACTGACAAAAAGGTCTCATCGCGAGGTCAGGACTTGTTTGCATTCGGGAGGCAGTTGCGCCATCGTCAAGGGTGGTCTTGGCTTTTGCGGGCCGGGCCTGGGGTGAATGATCGCGTCCGAAAACCACCAAGCGAGCGAGGCGGCATCGCAACCATCTCCAGGCGGGACGGGATCCTGCTCCCGGCAAGCATCTTCCCCGGCCGGACAAGCAAGGCGGACATGAAAATGATAATCATGCCCATAATAGGGGCGGACCTTGGTGAGCCATGACCGGTCGCCTGTCGCCTCCCGGCACAGCGCTTTCTTGATTGCCGCGTTGACGAAAATGCGTTGCACGGCAGGGTCTTGCGCGGCTGCCCTGATGACCGCGAGATGATCGGGTGTCCATTTCGCCGGATCGACGTCAAGCCGGTCGTCCCGCACCATGTTGGCCGCCGACATTTCCTCCCGCTCCAAGCGCGATAGTTCGCGATTTGGCATGGGGGTCAGCCAAATGTCGACGTCGAGACCAATTTGATGCGATGCGTGTCCTGTGAGCATCGGACCGCCGCGTGGCTGCGACATATCGCCCACGAGAATTCCTGGCCAATGGCTGACGGTTGGCACCTTCCGCGCGAAACGTTCAAGAAAGGCGAGCAGCGCCGGATGCCCCCAATTGCGGTTGCGCGACAGCCGCATGACCTGCCAAGCGGGGCCATTGACCGGTAGCGCCTCGCCGCCCGCGAGGCAGCCTCGCGAATAAAATCCGATTGTGCGTGCGGCCAAAGCAGCTGGCACCACTTGCCGCCCGAATAACTGCTTCGCGGGCGTGGAGGGATCCTCTGGATGCGCAAGCGGCGGCAGTGCGACAGGTTCGAGGGAGCCCTTTTCCTGTGCAAGCGTTCCCCCCGCTAGGCCCGCTAAAGCGAGCGTGGCCGTTAACACGATCAACCGCGGATGCATCGGCCCGCTTCCTTGCCAGTTTGACCGAGCCATGTTAACGCTCAATAATAAATATGGAATAAAGATGAACTAAAATGGGTAGCGTGCCTTTTGAAATTTGCAAGTGCCTCCGTCGCTGTGGCATGAATGGACCGCGCCTCCCCACGAAGAAATAAGAATTCGATTCCAGCCAGTAATCAAAGGGCTGCCATTTTTCATAAATTGGCATTCGCGGCGGCGGCATTGGTAGGACAAACGGGGTGAACGGGATTCTTTTTGCGGCCATCGCCGTGCAGGGCCTTCCCGGCCAAAGATTGCAAACGCCGGCCAATTTCATGCTGTCGTTCGTCATATGCGGGCTTCTGTTGTGGCGCCCCGCTACGGGGCTTGATTCCTCGGCGCGGCGGGGGGCTGTTTGATAGCCTATTGTTTGGCGGCGACTTTTTTTGGGCCGCCGCACTCGGCGGACCGCTTTTGACCCTTGACCGGATTTGTGCGGTGTCCCTGATCAATTTACCGAGAACTGGCGACGGGAAAATGGATCAAAACATTGACGAATAATTAATTTTCTGGACTTTACGCGCCGCGCGAGGCAAGATACTTCAAATTTCAAGTAGTCTAGCAGCAAATATCATGGTCGCCGTTCCAGAGGCTTCGTTCAAGAGACTCCGCATCCTGATCGTTGAGGATGAGCCGTTCATCACACTCGCCTTGGAGGCGATGTTGCCGGAACTCGGCTACGATGTGGCTGCTTCCGCCGCGCATGTTTCCACGGCCCTGGAGTTGGTCGACCGCGAAAGGATCGATGGTGCAATCCTCGACGTGAATCTTGGCTTGCAAAGGATTGATCCGGTTGCCGATATTCTCGCCGCGCGTGGTTGTCCCTTCATTTTTACGACTGGCTACAATATTTCGGGCCTGCCGGCACGCCATGCTGGGCGCGCCGTTCTGCAAAAGCCGTTCGGATTTGAGCAACTTGCAACGCTGTTGCTGTCGGAATTCGGTTCGCCGGTTGATGCGCAATCGCCTTTTAGAACGAATTCCGCACCTTCGCCGGGCGATCGCTGCCCGGGCGATCACCGATCGGCGCCGCGCCGCGCCGCGGGTGTGACACCAGGTCTTTGAAAGCGGAAACTCTGTCTCTGGTATGTGAATTCTCGCGCGCCCCGCGACATTTCCGTCTCATCCAGGCGAGTATCTGAGGTGCGGCGTTTCTGACATCGAGTATACGGTGTCCTTCCCCCCTTAAACCTTTGATTTCCGCCTTGGTCGTGACACAGTCGAAGATCAAATCGCTTTTTGGAAATGTCTATTCTATCCTTATAAAACACGGGAACAACCGAGTGCTTGATTTCATTCCTTGAAGGGGACGAGGGATCCTCTTGCCGTGAAAATACTTTTATTACATGTGATCCCTTCAAGAGCTATCAGAGCGTCATGGTCGAATCAGCAACGATCATTTCTGGCCCTTCCCCGCCGCCCCGCAGACGCCTGTGGCGAATCTTCTTTTTTTTCATTATCGGGGTCGCCCTGCTCGTTGCGATCGCGGCAGCCATGGCGCCTTGGGCATTTTCGAATACGGCCTTGCGCACCGAGATCGCTTCGCAAATCCGCCGTATAACGGGTCTTGTCACCCTTTCTCAGGGGCAAGCGGTCTTTGTTGTCCTCCCGCAACCCCATGTCAGCATTGATGACGTCAGATTCACCGACCCTTCCGGCGCTCTTCGCATCGATGCGCACTATCTCAAAGGGTACGTCCGGCTGGCGGCTCTTCTTGCTGGACGGATCGAGATTACTTCGGCCACCCTCGGGCAGCCGGACATGCGAATCAATCTCGATGGACGGCCGATGCCGCCAGACAGTGTGATCGGGCGTGTCGCTGTCGCCTCGCCGGCAACCGCAGAGGCTGCATCCGCGGATGAAGCGAGACTTGGTGCCGTTACTCTCGTCAATGGCCGCGCCCGCTTGATGAGCAAGCAACTTTCGCCGGATGTGATGATTGATGCCATCAATGTGACGTTGGACTGGCGTAAGGCCGGCGCCGCGGCGATCCTGACCGGGCAAGCCCAGTTGCACGGCGAAACCGCGGCGATCGCCGCTTGGATTGCAAGCCCGGCCGGGCTGCTGCGAGGCCAGCAATCCCCGCTGAGCCTAAAGATCGATGCCCCTTCTCTCTCATTGTCGGCTGATGGCGGTCTTGCAAGCACGCCGAAATGGCAATTCAGCGGCGAGATTCACGCCGCAACACCGTCCCTGCGGGCGATTTTGGAAGAAGCGGGATATCCGCTCCCTTTGCCTGGGCCTTTTGGAGATTTTGAAGCCAATTGCGAAATGACTGTTTCGGCGAAGAGCGCGGTGCTTTCCGACCTGCATTTGAAGTTCGATGGGAATGAGTTCGAAGGAACCTTGGCGTTTCAGGAGCGCGACCAGATACCCGTTCTCTCCGGTACATTGGCAACGAACCGGCTTTCGCTCCGGCCCTTGCTTTCCGGTCTTCCGCCCGTGGCCGGACGCGACGGCCAATGGAGTCGCGATCCCTTTGATCTAGCGGACTTGGGCTTAGCCGATCTTGATTTGCGGGTTTCGGCGGCGCATCTGCTTTTTTCTCGTTATGAGATCGAGGACGCTGCCTTTTCGGTGATGCGCCATAGCGGCCGTCTGGAATTAACCCTTGCCGGAGCCAAGGCCTATCAAGGTGCGATCAAGGGCCGCTTGACTTTTGATCGGGGGGGCGATGGCGTCAATATGCAGGCGGCCGGAGCGGTGTCCGGTGCCGACTTCGCGGCTTTATCGTTTGATGCATTCGGATGGCGTGAATTTTACGGGTCCTTGAGCGGCACGGCCAATCTTGAAAGCACTGGCGCCAGCATGAGCGAACTCATGCGCAACCTCGATGGGACGTCGCAAATTGACGTCGCGCAAGGACAACTCGGAGGGATCGATCTCGAATCCGCCTTGCACCGGATCAACAAAAGCCCTCTGGCACTACTGACCGACATTCATCGGGGAAGGACCTCTTTCGAGCATGCGAGCTTTAATTTGCGCTTTGTCAAGGGGGTCGCAGGCATCGAAGAGGGCAAACTCGAAAGCCCGAGCCTCAGACTTGGTTTCGGCGGCACCGTTGATTTCGGCGAACGCGGGCTCGATCTGCACGCCATTGCCAAGCCCGCTGACGACGTGGCCGCGCCTGGCAAGGAAGCACCCGTTTTTCAATTCGATATTGGTGGCGCATGGGACGATCTGGCATTTACACCGGACGTGCGCGGCCTCATTCGCCGGTCCGGCGCGGCAGCGCCGCTGTTTTCACAACAGCGCGATGCAGGCAAATCTATCGTCCCCGGTGCGGCAGGGACACCATAACCGCGTTTCATTGTCACGGAGGCGTCCCACTTTGAAACTCAAGTCGCGGAAGCGCTGGCGGAGAACGAATGCGGCGCCTCGCTGATCGGTGCCGCGGCCCCACTGTTGATTTGCAGAACCGAGAGACCACGTTCGTTGGTGCCATCGGGCCGGAAACGGAAGACGCCGTCGGCGCCATTGAAACCGGACCGGTTGGTCAGGACGTTTTGTGAATACCGCTGCGAGCCTTGCGTATGGGCAAGCGCCGCGGCAAGCGATACGGCATCATAGGCGAGAGTCGCGATTCGGGTTGGATCGCCGTGATATTTGGCGCGGTAACGCTCTACGAAGGCGTTGTAGCCGCCATTTTCGGGGGCGGCGAACCACGCTCCCTGCAATGCCGGAAGCTTGAGGACGCGCGCGTCGTTCCAAAGACCCGTCCCGAGAATCTGCACTTGCTTGCCGTTGATCCCGGCCGCGATGAGGGCCTCCGACATGGCCTGCATCGCATCGGCCTGTTCAGGGATGAACAGCGAATCGATTTGATCGTGAAGGGCAGCGATCTTTTGCACTGCCTCGGTCATCGTCCGCGGCCCGTAATGTTCGATGCTCATGATCCTTAAGTTGTTGCGGGCGGCCGCCTGCTGGAATTCGGTTTCCGCCACCCGTCCATAGTCATTTTCCGGAATGAGGGCGGCGATCGATTTCTTGCCCTTGGAGGCAGCGAAATCGACGATCCTGTCGACGTAGTTCTCAATCAAAAAGGAAAGCAGAAACAGCCCCTGGCCGGCGGTTGACGTGTCGGTCGAAAAGGCGATGACCGGTTTGCCCGCGGCGCGCGCCACCTTGCCAACTTCCCGCACGCTTGAGGCAAACAGCGGACCGATGACGAGTTCGGCGCCCTCCGAAATGGCCGCCTGGGCGGCCGCACGGGCGCCATCGGGGTTCGAATGGTCATCCTTGACAAGCAGGGTCACATCATTGCCGCCAGCCTCCAGATAGGCCAGTTCGGCGGCGTTGCGCAACGAGATCCCGACGACACTTGGCCCAGAGGCTTGCGTCAACGGGACGATGAGCGCGACACGCGCGGGACCCGAGCCGATTTGCTCGCCGCGGTCAGGTGGAGCGTCTTGTGCCTGCGGGGCTGGTGCGACAACCCCGCCCGGGCCGCCGTGCCCAAACATCCCATTCATCGACCCGCAAGCCGCGACCGACAAGCAAAGCCCGAATATCCAGAATGTCCGGGCGGCACCGGCGTGACAATCCCAAAGACACCACGCCACTCGCCACCAGTCTTTCTTGCATGGGGGACGGATCATTTGGGCAAAGCTCCAATTCACGTCTTTCCAAAATCCCTGACTGGGGCATCAAAGGCGGCCAATCGGGACGTCATGGAAATCCCAAACCTTTTCAGTCATAAAAATGAAGCCACGGCAATAGAAAGCCTATTGGACTCGGGCTTTGGCTTGCGGAAAAAACACACTCGTTCTATAAATAGAACAATTGACCTATTTATAGAACGTAATTTTGGCCGCAACGGCCACCTCAACCGGGCGGATTGGACACCATGAATTCCGGTAATCGTGATGGATGGAATCGTGAGGGCCGAGGGGGGCCTGGAGCTTTTACCGCCTTCGGTCTCAAGGCCGAGGCGGAGCCGATCCGGCCAGGCCTTCATGTGGTCGCCACGCCGATTGGCAATCTCGGCGATATCTCATTTCGCGCCCTCGCGACGCTCGCGGCGGCCGATGCGATTATTGCCGAGGATACGCGCGTCACCAAAACATTGCTTGCCCATTATGGAATAGCGACGCCGCTTGTCGCCTATCACGAGCATAATGCCGCGGTCATGCGGCCGCATCTTTTGGCCCGGTTGGCCGGGGGCGCGGCGCTGGCCTTGGTTTCGGATGCTGGCACCCCTCTGATTTCTGATCCAGGCTTCAAACTTGTCAGCGATGCGCTGGCGCAAAACGTCGAGGTCGTTTCGGTGCCGGGCGCTTCGGCTGTGCTCGCTGCCTTGGTGGTGGCGGGCCTGCCCACCGACCGATTCTTTTTTGAAGGATTTTTGCCGCCAAGAAGCGCCGCGCGGCGGACCCGCATAGCCGAGCTTTCCACCATTCCTGGAACTCTGGTCTTTTTCGAATCGCCCCGCCGGGTTGCGGACACAATGAGCGATCTGGCGGCCGTGCTGGGCGACCGCAAGGCCGCGATCGCCCGCGAGCTCACCAAGCATTTTGAGACGGTGCGCCGCGGAGTTTTGCCGGAACTGGCATCCGTCGTCGAGGGCGAGGCGCCGCCAAAGGGCGAGATTGTCATCCTCATCGGGCCGCCGGGCGCCTCCCAGCCGCTGGTCCAAGAAGACGTCGATGAGCGGCTCGGCAAGGCCTTGGAAGGTCTTTCCGTCAAGGATGCCGCCGCCGTGGTTTCAGCCGCAACCGGACAGCCGCGACGCAAGGTCTATGCGCGGGCCATCGAACTTTCGACGCGCGAGCGATGACGGCGAGAACCCCGCGCGACCGCAAAAGGGCGCATGGACTGGGACTCTTTGCTGAACACCTCGCCGTCGGGCTGCTACGCCTCAAGGGTTACAGGATCCTGGCTCGCCGCTATTCCATCAAAGAAGGTGAAATTGATATTGTCGCAAAGCGCGGTGAAACCGTGGCATTTGTTGAAGTGAAGGTGCGGCCAACCCTTGACGAGGCCCGGACAGCGATTGGCTTCATCAAGCGCC
>Ga0335072_10012991_pt1 | contig 11876 bp, 12 predicted proteins | sample Lox_Sample_21_FD_206725 | JGI IMG/M metagenome (GOLD analysis project Ga0335072, IMG submission 206725) | Soil microbial communities from Loxahatchee National Wildlife Refuge, Florida, United States - Lox_Sample_2.1 | ecosystem: Environmental > Terrestrial > Soil > Wetlands | place: USA...
TTATGGAAGGGATTCAGGCGGCGAAAGAAACCACGGGGAAACCGATCCGACTCATCTTCGTGGGGGGCGCTGCGAGTCTCGAGATCGCTCCCGGCCAGATTCTCCTCGACACGCCGAATTTTCCTCCAGCGTGGAAGCCCGCGGCGTCCGCGTCGCGCGAGGTTCTCGGCACCCTTCGGCGCGAGGGCGCGGCCGCCGGCCTTGACTGGACCTACTTCAGCCCCGCCATGTTCATCCAGCCCGGCGAACGCACCGGTAAATACCGGCTTGGCACCGATCAACTCGTCGTCGATTCCAAGGGCGAAAGCCGCATCTCCGCGGAAGACTACGCCGTCGCGCTTGTCGACGAAATCGAAAAGCCGCAATTCACCGGCCGCCGCTTCACCGCCGCCTACTGAGTACGGAGTTCGGGGCGCGCGTGACGCGCGCCCCTCCCGTGAAAGAGCGAGCCTTGAGGCCTGCTCACCACTTCGGAATGCCGCAGGCGAAGCTCGCCGCGTCCTTCGGATCGCCGCTGCCCTTGTAAATCGCCGCCTCGGGATAGGGACACGCCGGATGGGTCCGGTCGACCTCGTCGCCCACCTTGTGCGTGTTGATGATCACGTCGGGCGCCTTCCCGGTCTCGCGCCATTTCTCGATGACGCTCAGCGCATCGAACGTCCCGTTGTCGCCGAATCCGAATCCCGGGCACATCCCCATACCCGGCACCATGAAGAGCCGCACGAAATCGTACGTCTCCTTCTTGCCGCCCATCGTCTTCAGCACGTTGTTGTAATACTCGACCATGCTGCGCGGCGGCACCGCCGTCTCGTCCCACGCCTGGTAGATCAGCAACTTCCCGCCGTGGTCCTTGAACGGCTTGAGATTCGGGTCGTTCGAATCCACCAGCGCGCCCACCCTTTCGTCCGCCGTGCGCGTATCGCGATCCACGTCAAACGTGTGCCAGTCCCAATTGAGATCCCCGAAAACCACTGCCTTGAAGAATCCGGTGCTGATGCTGATCGGCTGCGGCCCGGCCGCCATGATGCCCCAGCCGAGTTCGCTGCCCGGCTCGAAGCCCGGAAAAATTTCCGAACCGTCCTTGAACTTCGCTCCCGCGTAAATCAGCTTCGCGGTCTGCACCTGCGGCTCCGTGAGGCACGACGCGAGGTCCTCCTTGCCGGGGCAGCGAATCGTCTCCGGATCGAAATGGCATCGCATCGGGTCCTCGATGAACCCGTCGCGCACGCCGTCGAGCCCGTCGCATGCATCGAGCGCCGCGCGATTCAGCACCGGATACTTGCTCGGGGGAATGTAGCTCGGCGCTTTCACGCCATCCTTGAGCGCGACCCACGAGATGTACTCCGACCCAGCCTGCAGGTGCGTGATGTAGTACGCGGGATCGCCCGCGGCGATCGCGTCGTAATCCTCGGGGAATTTCTGCGCCTCGGTGAGCGACTCGTTGCCGCCCTCATGGCAGCTGCTCAAGAACGAAAACTTCGCCGGCTTGCCGTAGTACGCCAAAATCAGCGCCTTCGCCGCGACCGCCGTTTCGTGCATCGCGCGGTAGCCCCAGTCCGCGATTTTCTCCGGATGCCCGATCGCCCATTTGTCCGGCGCCTCGCTTGTCGCGCCCACATCCGAGTGCCCCGTATCCGTCGACGCCGCTGCCGATCCGCGCCCCACCTCGCGCGCGAGTCCCGCGTAGCTGACCGCGCCGATGAATCCCGGATTGCCGATGCCGATGTATTTGTTGTCCCAACTCGCGGGAAGCGGCAGCCACACTTCAAACCCGATGTGCGAATCGCTGGTCGGCGCCGAGAATCCCGCCACGCGGCAGAACGGCGCGGAAACCTTCAGCCCGGCCGGTGTGCCGAATCTCCCGCCCGTGCTCGGCACTTCGAAATCCGCCGGCTCCGCCGTCGCCGTGGTGATCGTCACGTGCGGAATCTTCGCCGATGCCAGGCTCTCGCACGACTCTTGCGCCGAAGCTCTCATCGGCGCCGTCCACAAAACAGCCATCGCCGCCAAACACAAAAACACCGACCGCTTTCCCATGGATCCCCCCGGTTTGTCCGTTGCGGCTCGCCCGATTCCCCACAGCTCGAGCGGCGCCGCCTCCGAGCGCCTACGCCTCTCCCGGCGCAGCCTACTCGGTCGCGGGATTGTACACCCGGTGTCCAGTTCCCGGCGTTTCCTGAGTTTTCGCGCGGGCTCGCGCCCACGGCACACCAGCCCGTGCCTGTTTAGAATCGCGCACACACCGCCGGTCGCGACACTTCTTTACAATGGTTCGTGAGCGGTTTCGGTAGAAGAATCTTAGGCGCAGGCATTTCATGAAATCCGTTCCCATCCTGATGATCGACGATGACGCCGAGCTTTGCTCCTCGCTCGGGCGTCTTCTCGCCATGGACGGATTCCATCTCCACGCTGTCCACGATGCCGACGCCGGCATCCGCGAAGGCGTGAAGGACGACTACGAGCTCGTCATCCTCGACGTGATGCTTCCGGGCGGCGACGGCCGCAAAGTCCTGCGCCGCATTCGCATGAACTCGAGCGTGCCGGTCATCATGCTCACCGCGCGCGGCGACGAAGCCGACCGCATCGCCGGCCTCGAAGCGGGCGCGGACGACTACCTGCCGAAGCCGTTCAACGCGCGCGAACTCGTCGCTCGCATGCGCGCCGTGCTGCGCCGCAAAGGCACCGCCGCGCTGCCCGAAGCATTCGATATCGGCGACCTGCACATCGATAGCCGCACGCGCCGCGTCGTGCAGCACGGCACCGACGTCGAGCTGACCGGCGCGGAATTCGACATCCTGCTGCTGCTCGCGCGCTCCGCCGGCAAAATTCTCAGCCGCGACGAAATCGCCGAAGAGGCTCTCGGCCGCCCGGTCGGCCTGCTCGACCGCAGCGTCGACAACCACATCAGCAGCTTGCGCAAGAAACTTGGCGCGCAGCTCGGCCCCGTCGAACGCATCCGCAGCGTTCGCGGCGCGGGATACATCTACACCGGCAACGACTCCGAAGAGCCCGCGGGAGCCGGCTAGTGCGCGGCATCTTCTCCAAGATTTTCCTCTGGTTCTGGTTCGCGATGGCCATGCTGAGCGTCGCGATGGTGTTGTTCGCTGCCTTCACCGGCTACCAGCCGATCGGCCGACGCTGGATGTCGCACGCTCTCGACCTCTACGCCCACAGCGCGGTCGATTTCTATACGCACGGCGGCGCTCCGCTCCTGAATCAGTATCTCGACGACATCGAAGACTCCTCCGGCATTACCGCCGCGCTGCTCGACCCGCACGGGCACGACGTCAGCGGCCGCGGACTTCCCCCGCGCACTCTCGAGTTAGCCGAGAAGGCGACGGCTACCGGCCACTCGCAATTTCGCACCTATCTGCGATGGAGCGGCGCGCTCGTGGTGCCCTCGCCACAAGGCAACTACATCTTCGTGGCGCAGGTGCGCGCGCTGCGCGGACTGCTGTTGCAGCCCGACCTGAGCATCGCCCTGTTACGCCTTGCCGTCGCCCTGCTCGCCGCAGCGTTGCTCTGCTTTCTGCTGGCGCGGCACATCGCTCATCCGATACGCCAGTTGCAATCCGCAGCAAGCCGCATCGCCGAAGGCGACTTCTCCGTCCGCGCCACGCCCGCCCTCGCGCAGCGCAACGACGAACTCGCCGACCTCGCGCGCGATTTCGACGCAATGGCCGACCGCATTCAGTCGCTCCTGCAAAAGCAGCAGGAACTCCTCGGCGACATCTCGCACGAGCTGCGCTCGCCGCTCACCCGCCTCACCGTGTCTCTCGAACTCGCCCGCCGCGGCGACGTCACCGCCTTCGAGCGCATCGATAGCGACCTGAAACGCCTCGGCGACCTCATCGACCAGATCCTCACGCTCACGCGCCTGCAGTCCCAGGTCGACCAAAGCACGCTCATCCCCGTGAGCCTGCGCACCATCCTCGAAGGCGTGGTCGAAGACGCGCGCCTCGAAGGACACAACGAAAACAAATCGGTGCGCCTCGATCAGCCAACCGACTGCCGCGTCAAGTGCGACCCGAATCTCCTGCGCAGCTGCGTCGAAAACGTGGTCCGCAACGCGCTGCGTTACACGCGCCCGGACACCTCCGTCGAAGTTCACGTCTCGGTGGATGGCCTCAATGGATCGCCTGCCATGGCCGAGATTCGCATCGACGACGAAGGCCCCGGCGTCCCGCCCGAAGCTCTCCCTCGGCTCTTCGAGCCCTTCTTCCGCGTTTCGGGCGCGCGCGACCGCTCCACCGGCGGCGCCGGCCTCGGCCTCGCGATTTCCCAAAAGGTTGCGAAGCTCTATGGCGGCAGCATCGAGGCGGCGAATCGCGAGGGCGGTGGCCTCGAGGTAAAAATCACGCTCCCTGCTCAAAGAAATACTGCCTAGGCATTGGAAATACAGGGCTTGCGCAGCGGCCCGCCCGCCGGACACTTCCTTACAAACCCCGCCCAAAAGCCCGTGTTAAACCAGACAAGCGCGAGATCGAGGCGCTGAAAAACACAAGGAGAGTGCTCAGATGAAATCCCTTCCGAAGCTGGCAATCGTAACGGCAGCCGCAGCCCTCGGCCTGCTTGCAACCAACGTCAACGCACAAACAGTCGCCCATGGTCGTTTCGCCCATCGCAACGCGAATGGCGGCGTCACCACCGGGCACGGAACCGCAGTCCGCGGCGCCAACGGCGGCTATGCCGCGCGCGGCCGCGTCACCACCACGAATGGACAAGGCCAGGGCGCGACCGCCAGCGGCGGCGCGTTCAAGACGGCCAATGGCGCGCAGGGTTCGCGTGAAGGCAGCACCACGTGGAACAACGGCAACGTGACGCATCAGGGGAGCGCGCAGGCCTCCGGCCCGAACGGCGGATCGGTCCAGACCAGCGGCTCTTCGCAGCGTAACGCGGACGGCCAGTTCTCCGGCTCGCGCAGCACCACCGCGACCGGCCCGAACGGCGGCACCTATCAGGGCAACACCACGTTCCAGAACGGCTCCGCCACGCACACGACGGACGCCACCAACAAGAACGGCGACACCTATCAGGGCTCGACGACCTACACGAAGGGTGAGGGCGTCACCCACACCGGAACCTGCACGGATGCCAGCGGGCAAACGATCGCCTGCAAGTAATCTTTGTCACGCATGCGTAAGCGTTTCACCGAAAGCGGCCGCCTCCGGGCGGCCGCTTTTTCTGTAGCACCGGCGTCTCGCCGGCTCCGTCGCTTTGGGACCGTGGCCTCCTCGCAACGGTCATTCTGAGGCCGCGACGTTTGCGGCCGAAGAACCTCTCTTCGTTCGCGACATTCTCCCGAGTTCCCCTTCCTCGGTTTGTGAGGATGGGGCTTTTGACTCTGTAACGGGCGCACGGGCCGAAGCGGGCGACACTTCCTTACAGAGCGGGGCGCGCCCCGCACGTAATACATGGTAGAGGACGAAAAAATCCTCGATCGAATTTTCGGCAGAGAAAGGACTCTTCCATGAAAAAGACTCTGATGGCTTTCGCAGCGGTAGGAACTCTCGCAGTCGTGATCGTCGGCGCGCATGCTGTCCACGCGGCAGGTCCGTTCGAAGGCGGCATGCGGCGCGGCTTTCTCGCGCGCCACATCGCGGACGACCTCAACCTGACGGACGATCAGAAGGCGCAGATCAAAACGATCCTCGTCGACGAGCGCCCCACGATCCAAGCGTTGCGCCAGCAAATCGAGCAGGACAACGAGCAGCTTCACTCCAAGACGACGTATGACGACGCCTTCGTCCATTCGATGGCGCAGCAAGAATCGGCCACACTGGCGAACGCCATCGTCGAGCGCGAGAAAATACGCAGCGAGATTTTCGCGGTGCTCACTCCGGACCAGCAGCAGAAGTTGACGCAGATCGGCTCGGAAGTGCGTGCGGTCGTCGATGATCGCCTCGCGCATCTCGGCGACGGCCTGTAGTCCCGAAGCGCGGCAAGAGAAGGAGCGGCGAGCGCCGCTCCTTCCCCCTACTGTTTGCTCTTCTCGAGCGGATAGCCCTTCCCTGCCCAGTCGGTCGCGAGATTTGTCGGCAACAAAAGCACCCGCAGCCGCGCGAAACCCATGTCATGCAGCGCCACAAACGCCGGCCGCAAATTCGGGCAGCGCACCATCGGGCAGCAGCCGCAATAAATCACCACGTTCGAAGATTTCGGCAGCCCCTTCGCCCACGCCCTCAAATCGGCCAGCCCTTCGTCCTTCGACGCCGGCCCGTGAAACGACGCCCCCGGCACGTGCCCGCCGTCGTACAGAAACTTGAATCCCACGCACGCCACCACCGGCCGCTTCGCAGGATCGGCGTCGCCGATCTCCTTCGCGAGGTCGGCCGGCGTCACCGTCTCCGCCGCCGTCCACGGATCGGCGGGCGCTTGTGTCTCAGGGGGCGCGGCTTCGCCCATCGCGCAAACCGCCGAAATCAAAACGGATGCGAAGATCGCCCATGCCCAAAACGCTCCATCGCCGCTGCGAATGCGCATGTTCCTGTACTCCTTCCGCTGAATCAGGACTTGTTCCAAAAGAGTCTCTTGGAAACGGGTCGCAGGTCAATCCACGGGGCGGGACATCTCGTATTCCACAAGCGCGGGATCGTTGGGATAAGGCTCGGTTCGTCCGGTGAGCGAAAATCCCAAATTCTCGTAGAACGCAATCGCGGATCGATTGCCGGACGTCACCATCAAATCCAAGACTGGAATTCCGCGCGTTCGCACCGAAGCCAGCACTTCCTGCACCAGTTGGCGGCCGATTCCCTGCTGCCGGTGCGTCGGCGCAACCCACATCGAGACGAGCAGTGCGTGCGTCGGGTCGTCCTGCTTGAACAGCGCTCCAGCCATGCCGCAGGCGACGCCATCGTCCATGGCCAGCAGCAGGATCGATTGCTCGCCGCTCGCGCGCCGGACCCATTCGGCATCTTCGAACTGCGACTCCTGCGCGTAGGTCGCGCTGAACGCCAGCGGCGTATCCTGCAGCGCCCGCAGGCGGATCGCCTTGAAGACGAACGCATCCGCGCGCGTAGCTTGTCGAATCGAAATCATCGGCTTCGTTCTCCGTGATGCCGCGCCCGGCACGGACCGAATCTCACGAGCCGGCTGCTGCTGGCGAAACCAGATAAGCGCATCAGCCTCCACGACTCGGATCCAAGCGGACTTTTCATCCGTGTAGGCATGCGAATCGTTGGGATGGAGTTTCTGGGCCCGGCGTTTTTCACTCTCGTAAGCCTTGGCCGCTTCTGGATGGCTGCGCATGTAATCTCGGAACGCGAGATGCCGCGTAACGTACGGCGACTCCGCTTCGAAAAAGTGCAACTGGGCAATGCGGACGCCGCCTTCCTTCGAAAGCGTGCAATAGCGCCGTCCCGGGATGCCAAGCTCTCCGTGCCACTGATAGCCGAGGGCTTCCGCGCGCGAGCGTTGACGATCCAAGTCCGCTAGCGTCGTCACGAGCGGCATCAAGTCGACGATCGGCTTGGCGGCCATCCCCGGAATCGCCGTGGAGCCGATGTGTTCAACGGCCAGCAGGGTCGGCCCGAGCACTTGCAATCCTCGACAAGCTTTGCGGCTTTTGCAGGCCACTCAACGTCGTATTCGACTAGAACGACCGGAATGGGCGGCGGCATCGCCATGTCAGTCTGCGGGCCGGCCGAGAGAAATTCAAGCCGAGGCCCCACACACGGCGCGCTCGCTTGCAAATTTCGCGCGGCGTGCTAGGTTGTCAGTAGGTTTTCGGCGCGGCGGAAATCGGAGGGGATTCTTCCGGGACGTCGGAGCTGCAAACCGCGGCTGAAATGTGATTTATGTTGACTGCAATAATTATAAATTGGACTTTCACCGCTCGGGCGCGAAAATAAGAACATGAATTTGACGCTCGGCATCGATCGAAGGAGGCCGAACTAGCGTATGGCCCCGCGCACACTGTACGAAAAGATTTGGGACGCGCACGTCGTCCACGAAGAACCCGGCCAGCCCTCTCTGATTTACATCGACCGGCACCTCATCCACGAAGGCACTTCCCCGCAGGCGTTCTCGGGACTCAAGTCCGCCGGCCGCAAGGTCCGCCAGCCTGAGCTGACCTTCGCCGTGATGGATCACTCCGTATCGACCAAGAATCGCGCGATTCCTCTGGCCGATCCGGACGCGGTCGCGCAGTTTGACGCGCTCGCTCGCAACTGCCAGGAACACGGCATAAACCTTTTCGACATGCAGAGCCGCAATCAGGGCATCGTCCACGTGATCGGCCCGGAGCTGGGCATCACGCAGCCCGGCTGCACGATCGTCTGCGGCGACAGCCACACTTCGACGCACGGCGCCATGGGCGCGCTGGCTTTCGGCATCGGCACCAGCGAAGTGGAGCACGTGCTCGCCACGCAGTGCCTCTCCCAGTACAAATCGAAGACGCTGCAGATCGATGTCGAGGGCAAGCGGCCTCAAGGCGTCACCGCGAAAGACATCATTCTCGCGATCATCGGCAAAATCGGGATCGCGGGCGGCACCGGCTACGTCGCCGAATACACTGGCGAGGCGGTACGCGGCCTTTCGATGGAAGGGCGCATGACGATGTGCAACATGTCGATCGAGGGCGGCGCGCGCGCCGGCATGGTCGCGCCGGACGACACGACGTTCGCCTACCTCGAAGGCAAGGCGTTCGTCCCGCGCGGCAAAGAGTTTCAGGAAGCGGTCGCGTACTGGAAGTCGCTGGCGACCGATCCCGGCGCGAAATACGATACGACCATCACGCTGAAAGCCGGAGAGCTCGCGCCGATGGTCACCTGGGGCACGAATCCCGGCATGGTGACGCAGGTGACCAACCGCGTGCCCGATCCTTCGTCCTTCGCCGATCCCGTCGATCGCAAGGCGGCCGAGAGCGCGCTCGTCTACATGGACCTGAAGCCCGGCACGAAGATCGAAGACATTCCGGTCGATCGCGTGTTCATCGGCTCCTGCACGAATTCACGCATCGAGGATCTGCGCGCGGCCGCGAAAGTGGTCGCGGGCAAACACGTTGCGAAATCGCTGAAGCAGGCGCTGGCCGTTCCCGGTTCCCGCGTCGTGAAGCTGCAAGCCGAAAAAGAGGGCCTCGACAAAGTCTTCCGCGACGCCGGATTCGAATGGCGCGACGCCGGCTGTAGCATGTGCATCGCGATGAACGACGACGTGCTGCCGAGCGGCGAGCGTTCCGCCAGCACCTCGAATCGCAATTTCGAAGGGCGCCAGGGCAAGGGCAGCCGCACGCATCTCGTCAGCCCGATGATGGCCGCCGCAGCCGCGATCGAGGGCCATTTCGTCGACATCCGCAAGTGGAAGGGCCTGGACGGAGCCGAATAACGATGCAAGCTTTCACAAAACTCACGGGACTTGTTGCGCCGATCGATCGGGTGAACGTCGATACGGACCAGATGGTGCCGAAACAATTTCTGAAGCTGCTGACGCGTGAAGGCTACGGCCGGGTGCTCTTCTACGACTGGCGCTACCTGCCGGGCGAAAAACCGAATCCGGATTTCGTGCTCAACAAGCCGCGCTACAAGGGTGCGAGCGTCTTCATCGCGCGCGCGAATTTCGGCTGCGGATCGAGCCGCGAACACGCGCCCTGGGCGATCCTCGATTACGGCGTGCGCGCGATCCTGGCGCCGAGCTACGCCGATATTTTTTATAACAACTGCTTCAAGAACGGGATTTTGCCCGTCACGCTCTCCGACGAGCAGATGGACGAACTCTTCAAGCGCACCGAGCAGAACGAAGGCTACCAGGTGACGGTCGATCTGGAGCAGCAGATGGTGACCGACAACAAAGGCCTGCGATATACGTTCACCGTCGATCCATTTCGCCGCGAGTGCCTGCTGAAGGGGCTTGACGACATCGGCCTTACGCTGGTCCATGAACCGGAAATCGCCGCATTCGAGAAAAAGAACGTCCGCGTGCCGGCAATGCACGAAGCTCTCGACGTAAAATTCCATCACAACTAAGCGGGTCGCGCTGCACCATCTTGGTGCAACAAAACCTGCTCCCGCGGCGACAACGTCGTTGTCGCCGTCGGGGGCTTACGGCGGCTGAATTGCGACAAAGTGGCGCGAAATGCCGCGTTTTGCGCCGTAAGCGTTCCCGCCCGGCACCGAATCGATCATAATGGGATCGGCGCAGGCCATGGCGAGGAACCCTTCCCTCCAACGCAACGAGCGGGACATGATCCGGCGAATCTGCCGCGGCCAGACCGATCTTTTCTACGCGCTGATCCAGCCGTACGAGCGTTCCGTCTTCGGCATCGCGTACTCGGTGCTGAGCAACGCGGCCGACGCCGAAGAAGTGGCGCAGGAAGCCTTCCTGAAGGCGCTGAAGTCGCTGGCGGGATTTCGCGGTGAAGCGAAATTCGGGACATGGCTGGTCCAGATCGCGCTCAACGAGGCGCGCGGACGTCTTCGGCGCAGCCGGCCGCATCTGCATCGCTCGCTTCAGGAGCGGCAAGACGGCGATGAAGGCGAATTTTGTCCCACCGATTTCGCGGATTGGCGCGAGATTCCGATCGAGGCGCTCGAGCGCAAGGAATTGCGACAAAAGATCGAGCAGGCGCTGCAGTGCCTGCGGCCGATCTATCGCGAGGTGCTCGTCCTGCGCGATATCGAACACTTCAGCATCGCTGAGACCGCGGAAATTCTGGGGATTTCGAAGGACGTGGTCAAAACCCGGCTGTCGCGCGCGCGGCTGCAGATGCGCGAAGCGCTGGCCCCGGGCTACGACGGCAGTTGGACGTCCGGATCGCTGACGTACAAGAAGGTCAGGCCATGGTAAAGCGGGCAATCAATACGGCGAAATCGAGGCGCGTCGTCATCGAGATCAGCTGCGCCGAAGTGTGGCGTGAGATATCGAATTATATCGACGCGGACGTTCCGCCGGAACTAAGAGCGCGTATGGAGCTGCACTTCAGCAAATGCAGCCATTGCCACGCGGTGCTCGACGGGACGCGCAATACCGTTCACTTGCTTGCGGACGGCGATTGGTACCGGCTGCCGGCCGGATTCAGCGAGAGGCTTTTCGAAAGGCTTTCGGCGACAGGGCGGAAGCGAAAGACCTGAGTAGCGGCCTCAGGACTTCGCGTGGGCAAGAAGCCCGGCGATGAGATCTTCGGGAAGCTGCGGCTCCTGATCGGCGTTGTCGATGTAGAGAAAGATGCGCCACTTGCCGTCGCGCTCGCAACGCCACGCCTCGACGTAGCGGGTTTTCTTTACCACGGGCGGGCCGCCGGCTTTGGGCCGCAGCGTAAACTGATGCAAACCGTGCTCGACGGCCAGCGAACCGGCGACCGCGACATCGACCACAATGGGCGAAAAGTCCACGTGGTATTCGCGAAAGAGCTTTTCGAGCCGAGCGCGGAGCACGGTGTTCGAGTCAGGGTCGTAGAAACTCGGAAAACCGTCGCTGAAGTCGGTCCGGGATTCGGCGAAGGCCGAAAGAACGCCTTGAACATCGCCGTTGCGGTACGCTTCGCGCATGCGAGTCTTGGCGGCGTCGATCGCGGCTACGCCATTCGGCGGAGACTTGCTCCGAGTTTTTGCGCTTTTGGCCTTCATCGCCGAAGAACGCCTCGATGGTACCAGCAGCCGAAAATAAAGTCGCAAGTTGTTGTTACCTTCCTCCGATTCCCGACTCTCAGGAGAAAATGAAAAGGAGAATGCATATCCATGTCGCATCACTTTGATACGCCGACGGCGCGCGAAGATCCGCGAATCAACCTCTGCGACTTTTATTTGTTTCAAGGACGCCCCGGAAACACGGTCATGGCGCTCACCGTGAACCCGGATGCAGGCGGAAAGGCTCCCGACACCTTTCGTGACGAGGGGCTCTATGCGTTTCGTTTCGATACGAATGTTGATTCCGTCGAAGAT
>Ga0335072_10012992_pt1 | contig 11876 bp, 9 predicted proteins | sample Lox_Sample_21_FD_206725 | JGI IMG/M metagenome (GOLD analysis project Ga0335072, IMG submission 206725) | Soil microbial communities from Loxahatchee National Wildlife Refuge, Florida, United States - Lox_Sample_2.1 | ecosystem: Environmental > Terrestrial > Soil > Wetlands | place: USA: Florida...
GCTGAAAGCAGCGCCTGGCGAGCCATACCCAACCATCGCCTCGCGGCGATCGCCGCTGGACCAGCTATTCGCCAACGCGCCGGACGTGCTGGAGCATCTGCTGGTGATCGCGAACCGCGTGGAGGCCATACTGGACGACAAGAACCGGGCGGCGATTGCGAAGACCCTTGCGAACCTTCAGGATACCACGGACGTTGTCGATCGCCGAAGCAAGGACATCGATCGTTTGATCTCGGATTCCGGAGAGACCATGCACAACCTGGCCACCGCAAGCGCGGTGCTGGACACGCTGGTTGCCAATCTGGAACACACGTCCGGCAAGGCCGACCGGCTGGTCGCTTCGGCGGACACCACGTTCAACCGGGCGAGCAAGTTGGCTGACGATCTGGATACGGTCGTGCGATCGAGTGCGCCCGGACTGCAACGGTTGACGAACACGGATTCGGCGCGGCTCGACCAGCTTCTGGTCGCGGCAAACCGGCTGACCGACAGCCTGACACGGCTGTCGCAGGGGCTGGAACGCAACCCGCAAAAGATCCTGTTTGGGTCCCGTCTGGATGGATACCGGCCGCCATGAACCGCCCTGCGATCTCCCGCCGCCGCGTCGTTGCGGCCGCTTGTCTGGCGCCGCTGGCTGGTTGCAGCATGCTGACCAATCCGCCGCAGCCACGAATGTACCGGCTGGATCCCGCGGACCTTGATCCGGCGGCCTCGCCCGCGCGGCGCGGCAGTCTGGCGATTGGCATGCCGAGCGCACCGCAGAATCTCGATTCGGATCGCATCGCGCTGACCCGCGGGCCGGCGCGCTTCGACTATTTTGCTGATTCCACCTGGACCGATCGCGTGCCGGCGCTGCTGCAGGTGTTGCTGGTGGAGGCATTCGAGGCCAATGGCCGGGTGGCTGACGTGTGGACCGATCAGGACGCCATGACGGCCGGCTATCTGCTGCAAACGGCGGTTCGCGCCTTCACGGCACGCTACGACAGTGCGGCCGCTGCGCCGCCGGTGGTGGAGGTGAGCCTGGACCTGCGCCTGATCCGCCAGCCGGAGCAACATACCGAGGGGCGCATCTCGGTATCCGAACAACGGCAGGCCGCGCGGAATGAACTTGGCAGTGTTGTGCAGGCATTCGATGTTGCCACGGGAAAAGCGCTGAACCGCTGCGTGGCATGGACGCTGGGCGCGATGCGGCGCGCCTGACGGGGTGGCCGCTTTGCTTGCCGCCGCGTTGTGTCACGGCTTCCGGGACAGGTCTTTCGTCATGAAGATGCGGGATGTGCCGGGTGGATCACAGGCGACGCGGCCGAATTCCCGCCACCCGTGACGTTCGTAGAAGGCCGGTGCCTGAAAGCTGATCGTGTAGAGTACGCCGGCGCGGCAGCCTCGCTTCACCGCTTCTTCCTCTGCCATGTGCAGCATGCGGGTGCCGAGTCCGTGGTTGCGCAGTTCGTGCGGCAGGAAGACGAGTTCGAGAAACATCAGGCCGAGCGAGGTTCGGCCAACGATGCCGCCGAGAATCTGCTGGTTGGACGGATCGCGCGCGATGACATAAAGCGGCCGCGCATCCCAGTATCCCGCTTGCTCGACGCCATGGCTGGCGAGTCCGTCATTGACGATCCGGTGCGCCTCATCGTCGGCAATGCCGGTCAGGATTAATGATGGTTCGATCATGTGGATTTCCCGCTTTTGCCTGGTGTCATAATGTTTGCAACAGATCCTTTGCGGCTTTCAGGTCGGCGGTTCCATGACCTTCCACGAAGCGGCCATGTACGTCCGCGAGCAGGGTTCGTGCCTTGCTGATGTAGCCTCGATCCCGCCAGAGTCTTGCCAGGTCGATGGCCGCGCGCAGTTGCCATGACAAGGCCGCCTGCGTGCGCGCGAGGTCGATTGCGCGGGTAAGATAATCTCCGGCGGCGGCGGCGCCGTCCAGGCCATCCATGCGCAGGCTTATCGCTGCCTTGATGCGGAGCAACTCGGGCAGGAACCAGCACGCATCGCTGCGTTCCGATTGTGCGATGGCATCATCGATCAGGGTACGTGCCCGCGAGACTTGTCCGGCAGCGGCAAACCGCGCGGCGAGCGTGCCAAGGAACCCCAGCAGGTACTGCCCGAAATGCGATTGGATGAGCAATCCGGTACCGGACTGAAGCCGTTCCAGTCCCGTCCAGATGTCGCCGCGCCTGATGAGCAATTCGCCCTCGAAGCCGACGGCATGCGCATGCCAGAGTTCCAGCACCTGGCGTTCTGTCTGGTCGAGGAGCATCGTCGTGTATCGCTGCGCTGCCTCGAGGTTGCCGGTCAGGAAGGCGATGGGACATGCGGCGCCCGCGAGGGCATTGCAGAGCGACTGGGGATGCCCGGTTCGCTCGGCGTCCTGTACGTTGGCCGCGGCGATCTTCTGGGCCTGATCGGGAAAGCCCTGCAGCCAGAGGATTCGCGCAAGATACATATGTGCGGTCACGCGCTGATCCGATTGGAACCGCAACGCATGCGATCGGCGGGCCGGCGTGACGTAGGCCGCGAGCATTCTCTCGATATGCTCTCGCGCGCCCTGCTGATCGCCGAGAAAGTGCAGCGCTGCCCCGATCAATCGGTCGCCGACGAGTCGATCGTTGGTGTCGGACGCGGTTGCGGCGAGGCTGGAAAACCGCCTGGCAACCGCCAATCCCTGACTGAATTCTCCCCGGTTGACGTGATTGCCCCAGATTCCCCAGAGCGCGCGGAGCTGGTACTCGGTATCGCCGAGCGCATCGGCTATCTTGAGGGTTGCATCCCATGCCGCGCGTGTGTCGCGTGCGGACACCAGCGTATAGGCCTGCGACGCAGCGACCGCGGCATAGAGTTGCATTTTGCGGCGGTCGTCGCCGGCATTCCCCTGCTCCATGGCAACGAGCGCGCGTTCGGCCCGCACACGGCACTCCTCCAGGAGCCAGAGTTCACAGAACAAGGGCACGGCGGCGGCCGTCAACGCGACGCCGATCATGGTGTCTCCGCCGGGAGAAAATGCCCAGTCCAGAGCCGCTCGCACATCGTCCAGTTGCGGCGCATAGGTGTCACGCCATTCGAATGTCAACCGCGTTTCCCACTCTTCTTCCGCTTGGCGCATGATGTTGCGGAGGTAATCAGCGTGCCGGCGAGCGCAGGTTTGCCATTCGCCTGCTTCGCGGAGTTTCGTAAGCGCGTATCTGCGGGTGGTGTCGAGCAATCGGAATCGCGGTATGGTCTCGCTGACGTCCGCGACGACGAGCGACTTCGCGACCAGGTCGGCGAGGCGGTTGATTTCGGCGGCGCCTCTGGTGGCCGACTCTGCCGTTACGGCTGCGGCCGCTTCAACAGTAAACGTGCCGCTGAAGATGCCGAGGGTTCGCAGGAACCGCTGCTCGTCCTGGTTCAGCAAGCCATAGCTCCAATCGAGCACGGCGCCCATCGTCCGGTGTCGCGGCGTGGCGGTGCGGCGATACCCACCCAACAATGGCACGCTGTCATCCAGGCGTGCGGCGAGGCCCTCGACGCCAAGTGCCTCGACGCGAGGCGCGGCGAACTCGATCGCGAGCGGCAGGCCGTCGAGTTTCCGGCAAATCTCGACGACAAGCGGAGCGTTCGCGTCGGTCAGCGCGAATTCCTCGACGCTCGCCGTGACGCGTTCGACGAACAATTGCACCGCGGGGAATTCGGCGGCCTTGCTGGCGGTCAATTCCGGTGATGGGCGCGGCGTGCCGAGCGGTCCGAGGCGGTACCCGACTTCGCCCGCGACCGCGAGCAACTCCCGGCTGGTCGCGAGGATGGTGACGCCGGGTGCCTGGCTGAGAATTGCGTTTGCCAGACTGGCGGCTGCGTCGATGACATGCTCGCAGTTGTCGAGCAATAGCAGCATCCGCTTGTCCCTGAGGCCGGCGGCGAGCGCGGGGGCCGCATTTTCGCTGCGGATTTCCAGGCCGAGCACGGTGGCGACCGCACTTGGCACAAGGCGCGGGTCACCGACCGGTTCCAGATCGATCATCCAGACGCCATGCTGATAATCGTGGATCACATGCTCTGCGACGGCGAGCGCAAGCGTGGTCTTGCCGATACCGCCGGCACCGACGAGCGTGACCAGGCGCTCACGCGCGAGTCGTGAAATGAGCGCCGTCTCGGCTTCCTCGCGGCCGATCACCCGCGTTAGCGCGAGCGGCAGGTTGTGCATCCCTGCCGGCTGGATTGTTGGCGGCGCGGGGCTCGCCGATGGCTCCTCCAGATTCACCGGTGCGACGAAATGGTAGCCCTTGCCTGGAATGGTGAGAACGTAGCGATGGCCGGCCTGGCCGTCGCCAAGGGCGCGACGCAAGGTGCTGACCTGAATCTTCAAATTCGATTCTTCGACGAAGGTTCGCGGCCAAACGCGTGCGAGCAATTCGTCCTTGCCGATCACCTCGCCGGCGCGTTCGACCAGAGCGACGAGGATTTCAAACGCACGGCTCCCCAGGCGCACCGGCTTGTTGCCCTCGAGCAGCAGCCGCTGTGTGGGAATCAGTCGAAACGGGCCAAACGAAATCGCGCGTCCGTCCATGGGGCGGTTCCAGGTTGCATCCTGCATTGTCCGGTTTTGCTCGACCCGACCAGCACTGCATTTGCGACCGAGGGGCCATCGGTCGTGTTTGTGCATGTTATGCCGCAGCTCGGGCTCTGTAAAATCGGGACGGCGACGATATCAGCGGCCACCAAGGGCTTGGGGCAATTGCCGGGTCGAGACTCTTTGTTCGGGTGTTTTTCGACCTGGTCAGAACTGTTGAACGGCAGCGACCTGCGCATCAGCGTGCGGCAGCATTTTCCCAATCATCGCAGCGCGGGACGGCCGCGATAGACATAGTGAATATCTGCGCCCGCAGACTCCGTCTCTGCCAGCGCCAGGATCCGGCCGTGATGTGGGGACAATTCGCAAGCGGGATCGGTGGCAGTTGCATCGCCGGCAAGCGCCAGCGCCTGACAGCGGCAGCCACCGAAATCCACGTCGCGCAACGCGCAGGACCGGCATGGCTCGGACATCCAGTCGGTGCCGCGAAATGCACGGAAAGCCGGCGACTCCTGCCAGATCGTTGACAGCGGATAGTCGCGCACCGACCAGAACCTGAGATTGGGGATCGTTTCCGCGGCGTGACACGGCAGCACGCGGCCCGATGGCGTGACGTTCAGGGACCGGCGCGCCCAGCCGCCCATGCAGGCCTTTGGCCGCCGCGCATAATAATCCGGGACGACCATGTCGATCACCAGCCGGCCAGCGTAGCGCGGCCGGATTTCCTCGATCTCTTGCATGGCCTGATCGACCTGCGCGCGTGTTGGCATCAGTGCCGCGCGGTTTTGCAGGGCCCAGCCGTAATACTGGGCATGGGCAATCTCCACCCGTCCGGCGCCCAGCGATGCCGCGATTTCCACGAAGGATGCGACGCGCGCGATGTTGGCGCGGTGGATCACGGCATTCACCGTCAGCGCGAATCCCTGCTCCACGACCGAGCGTGCAAACGCCAGCTTGCGTGCGTGGCCGCCGGGATAGCCGGCGATGTGGTCCGCGCTGGTGGCATCCACGTCCTGTAGCGAGAGTTGGACATGGTCCAGCCCCGCGTCTTTCAGGCGTGCCAGCCTTGCCGCATCGAGCCCGACCGAGGATGTAATCAGATTGGTGTACAGTCCCGCTTCATGGGCGGAAGCGGCGATTTCCACCAGGTCGCGCCGCGACGCCGGTTCGCCACCGGAAAGATGCACCTGCAGCACGCCCATGGCGGCCGCTTCATCGAACACACGAGCCCAGCTTGCTGCGTCGAGTTCGTCGGCCCGGTCTTCCAGGGCCAAGGGATTGGAGCAATACGGACATGCGAGGGGGCAACGATGGGTCAGCTCGGCGAGCATGCCGAGCGGCGCCGTCAGAGACGGTCGAGGGGATGCCTCGCTCATGGTGCAAGCATCCGCTTGGCGTGCAGTTCGACGAGTATGTCGGTGACGTCGCCGGCGATTTCTGTACGATCGGCGTTATAGACCGCGGCCAGTTCATCGACGATCTGTGCGATTGTGCGGGTGCCGTCGCAGCGGCGCAAAATCTCGCTTGCCGGGCCTTCGGTTTCGATGACGCGCTCGGGCCCGAGGAGGACCCATGCGTTCCGCACGCGGTCGAGGTGCAATCTCACGCCCGGCGCGAGACGCGGACGCTCAGGGAGTTCCGCTGCGTCGCCCTCTGGCATCAATTGAGTCCGAACAGCGCAAGCGACAGGCGGCCTCTGACATAAGAGGATCGCCGCGGCGCTGATGAAAGATACCTAACCTGTCGCGCCGGCGGCGGGCGATAGGCCGTAGAACCGCGTCTATCGGCCAGCCCGCCGCTAACACGAAGTCGTGAATCAGAGCTTCCCGGCGAAGTAGCCGTTGATCTCCATGCCGATGCAGATTTCCCGCAGCTTCGGGCGTGTCCAGGCCATCGGAAATCTCCTCACTTTACTTGGGACATTCTGCGAGGTCGCAGGCCGGCTTGGTCACCAGCGGCGTGACGCTAGCAGACGGTGGGGAGGGCGTCCAGCGCAGCCGCCGGTTGCGGCGGCGCCCGGCGTATCCGGCGGGGGCGGCCGGCGCAGGCGGCGGAAGATCGCCGGCTTGACCCTTGGGACATTACCGCCAATACGCTTCGCAAGGATTGCCGGAGGGAACGCCGCATGATCCGCGATTCAGCGACATTGCCGCCGTGCCCGGCCCGGCGGATCGCATCGGCGCGGCTTCGGGTGCACTGACGTGCCGGCGGCGCCAGCGAGTACCGGGTTCCGTTCCATGCAGGTGCGCGTTCTTGGCGCCGCCGCCGGCGGGGGGTTCCCGCAGTGGAATTCCAACGCGCCCGGGTGCCGGCGCGCCAGGTCGGGCGATCCGTTGGCCATGCCGCGGACGCAGGCCTCGATAGCCGTCAGCATCGGCGGCGAACACTGGTTCCTGTTCAATGCCTCGCCCGACCTGCGCCAGCAGATCGAGGCAACCCCGTGCCTGCAACCGCGTCATGGCTTGCGGTCGTCGCCGGTCGCCGGCGTGGTGCTGACCGGAGGAGACGTGGATGCGATTGCCGGCCTGCTGACGCTGCGGGAACGGCAGGCGTTCACGATCTACGCGACCGCTGCCATCCTGCAGGTTCTCGACGCCAATCCGATTTTCGAAGTGCTTGCGCGCGACGTCGTCGTGCGTCAGGCGGTGACGCTGGGGGAGGCGGCGGCCCTGGCGCTGCCGGATGGCACGCCAAGCGGGCTTGCGGTGGAATTGTTCGCGGTGCCCGGCAAGGTGCCGCTGTATCTCGAGGACGGGACGGTGCCGCCGATTGCCGAAAGCGATACCACCGTTGGCGCCAAAATCAGCGGGGCAGGGCGGCATCTGTTCTTTATTCCCGGCTGCGCGCGCATGAGCGATACGCTCGCGGAGCGTTTGCAAGGCGCCGACGCCGTGTTGTTCGACGGCACGCTGTGGACGGATGACGAGATGCTGCGTGCCGGTATCGGCAGCAAGACCGGCCAACGCATGGGTCACATGAGCGTCAGTGGCCCAAACGGCACGATGGCGGCGTTCCGGACCATCGACGTCCGGCGCAAGGTTCTGCTGCATATCAACAATTCCAATCCGGTCCTGCTGGATGATTCGCCAGAGCGTGCGGCGGTGATGGCGGCAGGCTGGGACGTCGCCTATGACGGAATGGAGATCGCGCTATGAGTGATCGCGTGCTGTCCCCGGACCAGTTGGAAGCTTCGCTGCGGCAGATCGGCGCGGAGCGGTACCACTCGAACCATCCGCTGCATAAGATGATGTACCAGGGGAAGCTCTCTCGCGGGCAACTGCAGGCCTGGGCGCTCAATCGCTACTACTATCAGTGCCGCATTCCGGTGAAGGATGCGACTCTGATCGCGCGGCTGCCGACATCGGAGCTGCGCCGGGTCTGGCGGCGGCGGCTGCATGACCACGACGGCGACGCGCCGAACACCGGCGGCATCGAGCGATGGCTGAAGCTGACCGACGGCCTGGGACTGAACCGCGATTACGTGATGTCAACCGAGGGGCTGTTGCCGATCACGCGGTTCGCGGTGGACGCCTATGTGGACATCGTGCGCGAGCGGTCGATCCTGGAAGGGATCGCATCCTGCCTGACGGAATTGTTCTCGCCCGCCATCATCGCCGAGCGCGTTGGCGGCATGCTGGCGAATTACGATTTCATTACGTCGGAGACACTTGGCTATTTCACGCCGCGCCTGGACCAGGCGCCGCAGGATGCGGATTTTGCCCTGGCTTACGTCAAGGAACATGCCCGCACGGCGGAGCAACAGGCGCAGGTGCAGGCGGTGTTGCGTACCAAGTGCGATATTCTGTGGGCGATGCTCGATGCGCTGTATCTGGCGTATGTCAATCCGGGCATGATTCCGCCGGGCGCTTTTGTACCAAAAGACGTGTGAGCAGTGGCGTCGTTTGTGAAGTTTGCGATTTCTAAGAATCTTGAAACGGCGCAGCGGATCGGTCGCTGGAACGTGATGTGGTGAAAGTCCCGCCCGGGTCGTAAAACACATGCCGCATCCTGCAACGACAGGAGAAGGGATAGTTTGCGTTCCTGCCCAGGCCCATCCGGGCTTCGGCCGGAGCGGAACGGCGGGCGACAAACCGGTGGCCCTGCGCATGGGCGCGGGGGATTTGGTTACGCTGACGTGCCAACCGACGGCGGAGAGGAAACCATCATGACATTGCGCCAGAAACTGCGGGCAACCGCGGCACTTTTCGTGCCGGCGACGATTGGCTTTGTGGCGGCGATCGGCATCGCGGGCAGCGCCTGCGCGCAGGACACGCCGAGCGGCCAGGATTTCGTCAATGCCGGCTCCGACACCGCCAACTGGATCCTGCCGGCCAAGAGCTACACCGGCAACCACTACACCGAGGCCACGCAGATCTCGCCCACCAATGTGGGCCAACTGCATCTGGCCTGGAAATTTGCCATTGACGATACGGGACCGGTCGAGGTGTCACCCATCGTCTATCAGGGCACCATGTACGTTACGTCGGCGCACGATCACGTCTATGCCCTGGATGCGGCGACCGGCAAGCTGAAATGGTCGTTCAGCGACAGCCCGCATGTGATCTCCTTCGCCGCCAACCGCGGCATTGCGTTGTTCCACGGCAAGGTCTTCATCGCGACGCTCGATGGCCATCTGATCGCGCTGGATGCGAAGACCGGGCAGAAGGTTTGGGACAAGGTGACGGTGGATGACACCGCCAATTCCTTCTACACGATGGCACCGGTTCCGTATCACGATCCCGCATCCAATAAGGACATGCTGTTCCTGGGCGTTTCCGACGGCGATTGGGGCGGCAATGGCAACCTGACGGCCTATAATCCCGACGACGGCAGTGTGATCTGGCGCTGGGACACGATCCCGGCGCCTGGCGAGCCCGGTCATGATTCGTGGAGCGGGGATTCGTGGAAGCGTGGCGGCGGGGCAACGTGGAGCGGCGTGACGATCGATACCGAGACGCACATCATGTATCTCTCTCTCGGTAATCCCAGCCCCGACTTTCTGGGGACCGTGCGCAAGGGCGCCAATTTGTACACAGATTCGATGGTGGCGCTGGATATCTCGGGCGCCAAGCCGAAGCTGCTTTGGTACCATCAGTTCATCCCGCACGATACGCATGACTGGGATCCACCGATGCAGCCGGTCTTGTTCACCGGGGAGGTGAACGGCCAGACCCGCAAGCTGGTCGCGGCCGGCGACAAGGCGGGGAATTTCTGGATCCTGGATGCGAGGACCGGCAAGCTGGTGGACCATACCGCGGTGAGTTTCCAGAAGGGCCAGAACACCGAACCCAGCCTGGAAGGCAACGTCGCGTGCCCCAACACGCTGGGCGGCGTCGAGTACCAGGGCGGCGCTTTCGATCCGGCGACGAACAATTTCTACGTGCCCAGCCAGAACGAATGCGGCTTTTGGCAGGCGACCAAGGACGCGGTGTATATCGCCGGCGAGTTCTATCTGGGCGGCACGTTCCCGAAGCTGATCGGACCGGATACCGGGCAGATGAACGCGGTCAACGTTTCCAACGGCGTGTTCTCGTGGCGGCATCATTTCGATCTGCCGAATTACGGCGGCGCGCTGGCGACGGCATCGGGGCTGGTATTCTCGGGCAATCTGGGCGGCAACGAGAATGCGTTCGATGCCAAGACCGGCAATATCCTGTGGAGCTACGACACCGGCGGCTATATCCAGGCGCCTAGCGAAGCGTACGAGGTGAACGGCAAGGAGTACATCGTGGTCGCGTCGGGCCAGGCGGGCAACGCAAAGATTCCCGAACTGCCGACCGATCCGCCGCGGCCGAACAGCATCAACGTCTTCACGATAGGGCAGTAAAGCGGACTTATGCGCGATTTTTTCCGGGGTAGGTTGAGGCCGGTCCGTCGCGGCGGACCGGTTGCCGGCGTGATTATCGGCGGCGGGCTTTGGCTGCTGGCGTGCCACGCCGCCATGGCCGGCGGGGCATCGCCGGTTGACGACCATCAGCAGGCGGTTGCCGCACTGACCGATGTGAAAGCGGCGCTCGGCGAACTGGTGCGCGCCGATGCGAGTTACGCTGCCGATCCAAAGGTCTATCATGGCGCGGCGCAGCGGGCGATCAACGCGCTGGGCGGCACGCGTGACGAAAACTATGTCGCGGGCGCGGGCACGTCTGGCGATGCCGAGGGGGCGGTCGGGCATATCGATGCATTGCTCGATCGCACGGGCACGCTGGTGTGGACCGCCACGGTGGAAAGCGCCGAGGCCAATATCCGCGCTGCCATCTCGCATTTGCTGGATGCAAAGAAGTCCGACGAATTGCTGGAGTACGCGACCGCGGCGTCGCGCGCGATAGACTACCTGGAAGTGGCGCGTGGGCGTCCGAATGAAACCGGCGTGTTTGGCGGGCTGGAAGGCGTGCTGGCCAATACCGAACTCGGCGTTCCGGCTGGCGCGAACCGGGAGGACGCGTGCCAGGCGCCTGCCGCTGCGCCTTCCTACGGCACGCATGGCGGGTACATTGCCTGGGTGGCAGTGCCTGCCGGCGATGCGAGCGTGGCGTTGCCACAGCCTGCCGCTGCGGACAGCGTGTCGGTGCAGCATGGCATGGTGGTGCTGCATACGGCTGCCATGAAGCTGGTGGCGGATGCCTGCGCTGCACACGCCAAGGCAGATCCGCCGGGCGGCACATCGCCGCCAGTCGTGCAAAGCGCTGCGCTGGCCGCGCCGTCGGCGGCAGCGGCTGCGCAGGCTGCGCCATCGGCGGCGCAGGTTGCCGTGCAGCCGGCGCCGGCGCCGCCACGGGCGTTGTACACGCAGGCGCAGGCCGAGCGTGGCGAGGCGATCTTTGCCACCAAATGCGTGTCCTGCCATGGCGCGAACCTGCAGGGCACCGCCGCGCCGTCGGTCGCCGGCAACGATTTCCTGGTGACGGCACAGCACAACGGCTGGACGCTGGAGATCATGCGCTACATCGTGTTTCAGCAGATGCCGCGCAATTCACCGGCCTCGTTGTCGCCGCCGGACGATGCGGCGGTCATGGCGTACCTGCTTGCTTCGAACTGTTATCCGGCGGGCTCGAAGCCGTTTCCGGCGCAGGATGATCCGGCTTTCGGGAACATCAAGCTTGGGCCGGTGCCGGGACAGCACGCGGGACAGGACGCCAAGGGCGTGTGCAAGCTTAACTGACGGTGGGTTTTGTGCTTGCGCCGGCGTTGGGAGTGGTTGGCTCTGGCCCGGCCATCACGAATTTCGTGACTGCCACCAGCGAAGACGTGGATGGCCGGCCTGCGCCGGCCATGACACAAACGAGTCAGGGTCCACTGCTGGGCTTCGGAGTGACTGGCTCTGGCCCGG
>Ga0335072_10012994_pt1 | contig 11875 bp, 8 predicted proteins | sample Lox_Sample_21_FD_206725 | JGI IMG/M metagenome (GOLD analysis project Ga0335072, IMG submission 206725) | Soil microbial communities from Loxahatchee National Wildlife Refuge, Florida, United States - Lox_Sample_2.1 | ecosystem: Environmental > Terrestrial > Soil > Wetlands | place: USA: Florida...
AGCCAGCGGATGGTCGAACGCCTGAGCGCCCCGAACCGATATTCTCTGCCACCACCACCGGAGGACGCTGCCCATGAATCGCCGAATGCTCTTGCGGCAACTCGCCATAGGAGCGGGCACAGCCGCGTGGCGGAGTGCCTTTGCAAGTCCCGTTGCCCTCTCTGGCGACCCGGTGGCTGCAACCACCGCGGGTAAGGTGCGCGGATTTGTCGATCGCGGCATCTATGTCTTCAAGGGCATCCCCTACGGAGCAGACACCGCGCAGCACCGCTTCATGGCTCCGCTTCCGCCTGCTCTCTGGACCGGCATCCGCGATGCGCTTGAGTTCGGTCCACGCGCTCCGCAGGCAGGCGGCCACGGCGTGGGCAGTCTGCGCCGCGGATACTATCTGCCTCCGGAGCAGGGCCCGGTCAGCGAAGACTGTCTCCATCTCAACGTGTGGACGCCAGCCTTGCGCGACCAACGCAGGCGTCCGGTCATGGTCTACATCCACGGCGGCGCTTACTCCAACGGCTCCGCCAACAGCGTGCTCTACAACGGTGTCCATCTCTGCCATCGCGGCGACGTGGTCTTTGTCACACTCAATCACCGCCTCAACCTCTTCGGCTTTCTCTACCTCGCTGACCTCGCACCCGGCTTTGAAGACTCCGGCAACGCCGGCATGCTCGACCTGTCCCTGGCCCTCCGCTGGGTGCGCGACAATATCGAAGAATTTGGCGGCGATCCCGGCCGCGTGCTCATCTTCGGCCAGTCCGGCGGCGGAGCCAAGTGTGCCACGCTCATGGCCATGCCTTCCGCCCACGGACTCTTTCATCGAGTGATTACCATGAGCGGCCAGCAGATCACCGCCAGCCGCCGCGAGTCGGCTACCGACCGCAGCCGCGCCGTGCTTGCCGCGCTCAATCTTCCCGTCAGCCGCATCGGGGATCTGCGCACCATGCCCATGCAGCAGTTGATCCAGGCCTCGCATGCCGCCGGCTACTACGGCCCGGTCAAAGACGGCCGCGCTCTGCCCCGCGATCCCTTCGATCCCGACGCGCCGCCGCTCTCCGCATCCATCCCCATGATCCTCGGCAACACCCACGACGAAACCCGCCTGCTCATCGGCGCCGGCGATCCATCAGACTTTTCGCTCACCTGGCAGTCGCTGCCTGCCCGTCTTCATGTCGTCGCGCAGTTCATGGGCAACCTCGATCCGGCCGCCGTCGTCGCCCAATATCGCGCCATGTATCCGTCTTACTCGCCCTCTGACGTCTTCTTCGCCGCCACCACTGCCTTCCGTTCCTGGCGTGGCCAGCTCATTGAAGCGGAGCGTCGCGCAGCGCAGACCGCGGCCCAGCCGCATACCTGGGTCTACGAGCTCGACTGGCCATCCCCGGTCGACGGCGGAAAGTGGGGCGCGCCTCACACCCTCGACATTCCGCTGGCCCTTGACACCGTAGACATAGCCGATGGCATGACCGGCGACGGCCCCCAGGCGCAAAGCCTCGCCTCGCTCATGAGCGATACCTTCATCCAGATGGCGCGCACCGGCAATCCCAACCACGCCGGCCTGCCACACTGGCGCCCCTACAATCTCAACCAGCGATGGACCATGAGTTTTAACACGAAATCGCAACTGGTAAGCGACCCGCGCGGCCGCGAGCGCAGGCTCGTTGAGCAGGTGCCCTATACCCAACCCGGCACGTAGACCGTCGGGACCACAGCCGCGGCTCACGCCCGGAAAAGCACAAGCTCACCGCATTGCAATTGTCCTGGAGAGCGGCGTCCGCTCAGGCTTTCATAAAGCCGCGCCGGTCAGCCTCGGGTGCCTGTTCTTCGGCACGGCCGTCTGCCCCTTACGCTCTGTGGGGCGCTCCATTCCCTGCGCCGCCTGCGCCATCCGCAGGTGCTGCTCCATCAGCTTGCGCGCCTCCAGCGGCCGGCGTGCCCGGATCGACCGGTAGATCTCGCGGTGCATCTCTGCGGACTCGCGCAGGTCGGTCGACCGCTCCACTGTTTTGCGCCGTTTGTCGTAGAGTGCTGAGGTAATGGTCTCGATCAGCGCCGCCAAAATGGGATTGCCGGAGGCCTGCGAGATGATCCGGTGAAACAGCAGATCGTGAATCAGATAATCGGATGGATTGTTGATGGACGCAAACATCTCCGCCACTTCTTCGGCCAGGGCAGCGTGATGTTCTTCCTTTCCCCGCTCGGCGGCAAGCGCGGCCAGTTGGCTTTCTAGTATAATTCGGGCTTCGAACATTTGCCAGGACTGAAAACCATGCAATGCGCCCATCAGACTGAGCGATGCCTTGCCAAACTCAGGCGGACCGTCGGCCACAAACGTGCCCACGCCATGCCGGATCTTCATCACGCCCATCGCCGCCAGGTAGCCGATGCCCGTGCGCAGGCTCGCCCGGCTGATCTTCAGTGTGCGCGCAAACTCCCGCTCCGGCGGAATCTTATCGCCGGGCTGCAGGGTGCCGTTCTCGATCAGCGAGCGGATGTGGTTAACCACATGCATCGTGCGATGCGTATTCGGCTCGTCTTGTCTGGTACGCGCCATAAGTCGGTTAGACCTTGCTTCGAGTCTCAAAATAAGCGGCAGAACGAGATTAACACTGAAACTCGGCCGCTCATTCAAAAACTTCTCACACTCCGGGAAAAATCGCCAAAGCGCGCCGCGCATGTATACTTGTGGTCTGACCTCTATTGTGGGCCAAGCCCGCCTGCGGCTAAGCTCGCCTGCTGCGCCATGTGCTGCTGAAAGCAGTGCGTCACCCAAATGCCGCCCTGCAATCGTTGTGAACGACGTTTGAACAGTGGAACCGCTGCCGGCCATCCACGCGAGGAATACAATGAGTGCCATGCTGATCGATGAAGACCGTTTGTTTCCTGCTGAAACCAGTGCCCGTAAAGTCGCACGCGCCTTGTACGCTCACGTCCGCAACCTGCCCATCGTCAGCCCCCACGGACACACGCAGGCTGCGTGGTTTGCCCACAATGGCCCATTCCCTGATCCCGCCACGCTCTTCGTGCAGCCAGACCATTACGTCTTCCGCATGCTCTACAGTCAGGGCGTCTCCATGGACGACCTTGAGATCGGCCAGCCGGTGGTCAAAAACCCGCGCAAGGTGTGGCACATCTTTGCCAGTCACTACTATCTGTTCCGCGGAACACCTACGCGCATGTGGCTCGACTACGCCTTCCAGGAGCAGTTCGGCCTGCACGAGCGTCTCTCTGAAAAAACCGCCGACCTCTATTACGACACCATCTCCGCACGCCTCAGCACGCCCGAGTTTCTGCCTCGCGCGCTTTACGAGCGTTTCAACATTGAGGTGATGGCCACCACGGACTCGCCCCTCGACTCGCTTGAGAACCACACCGCCATCCGCAACTCCGGATGGAAAGGCCGCATCATTCCCGCCTTCCGGCCAGACTCCGTCGTCGACCCCGACTTCCCCGGCTTCCAGGGCCTCGTGGCCAAACTCGGCGAGCAGAACAACGAAGACAGCTCCACCTGGGCCGGCTATCTGAACGCACTCGCCAAGGCACGCGCACGCTTCCGCGCGCTCGGCTGCACCTCAACCGATCACGGCCATCCCTCCGCGCTCACCGCCGATCTTCCCACCGCTGAAGCCGAGTATCTCTTCGCCCGCGTCATCGCCGGCGAAGCCGATGCCGCGCAAAAAGAGCTCTTCCGCGCCCAGATGCTCACTGAGATGGCTCGCATGAGCGTCGAAGACGGCCTCGTCATGCAGATTCACCCCGGCTCCTCGCGCAATCACAACCCCTTCATCTTTGAGCGCTACGGCAAAGACATGGGCGCAGACATTCCCCGTGCCACCAACTATGTTGACGCGCTTCATCCCCTGCTTGCCCGCTTCGGCAACGAGAAAAACCTCACCATCATCCTCTTCACCCTCGACGAAACCACCTACAGCCGCGAGTTGGCTCCGCTGGCCGGTCATTATCCCTGCTTGCGCCTCGGCCCTCCCTGGTGGTTTCATGACAGTCCTGAGGGCATGATGCGTTTCCGTGAGCAGGCTACCGAGACCGCAGGTTTCTATAACACCGTGGGCTTCAACGACGATACGCGCGCGTTCCTCTCCATTCCGGCGCGGCACGACATGGCCCGGCGCATCGATTGCGCCTTCCTCGGCCGTCTCGTCGCAGAGCACCGGCTCGACGAGGATGAGGCTTTTGAAGTCGCGCACGATCTGACCTACGGCCTGGTCAAAAAGGCATACCGACTCTAGAGGTTTCCGCCTGCTCGAAAGCAATTGCACTCAAGAACCGTTTTTTTTGAGGATGATCTATGGATGGAAACGCGGGAACAGTCGCTCAGCAGGAAGAAGACCTGTCACCCGGCTCAGGGATCGGCCATGTGCGCTGGACCATCTGCGCCATGCTGTTTGCGGCAACCTCCATCAACTATATGGACCGCCAGGTCCTTGGCATTCTGAAGCCCACCCTTGAGCACAGCATCGGCATGTCTGAGGTGGCCTACGGTTACGTGGTGGACGCCTTCCAGTTTGCTTACGCGCTCGGCCTCATCGGCGCCGGCTGGTTCGTTGACAAAGTGGGCACCCGCATCGGCTACGTGGTCATCATGGGCATATGGAGCCTCTCGGCCATGGGCCACGCGCTCGCCAACACTGTCGTCGAATTCGGCATTGCCCGTTTCTTTCTCGGCATCGGTGAATCCGGCAACTTTCCCGCCGCCATCAAGACCGTCGCCGAGTGGTTTCCGCAAAAAGAGCGCTCGCTGGCCACCGGCCTCTTTAACTCCGGCACCAATCTTGGCGCCATCCTCGCACCGCTCATGGTGCCCTGGGTCACCATTCACTACGGCTGGCACGCGGCCTTCCTCGCCACCGGAATCTTCAGCATGGCGTGGATTCTGCTCTGGTATCGCAAATACCGCAAACCGACGGACCATCCGACACTCACCGGACGCGAGCTGCGCTACATCTATCAGGAAGCTGCCGAAAAGATGGGCCCCTCCACGGCCTGGGGACATCTGCTCGGCCTGCGACAGACCTGGGCCTTCGCCCTCGGCAAGTTCCTCACGGATCCTGTCTGGTGGTTTTACCTCTTCTGGATGCCGTCTTACTTCTCTCAGCGCTTCCACCTCGATCTCTCCCATCTCGGCCTGCCGCTGATCATGGTCTATAACGCCTCGGCCGTGGGCAGCATCGGCGGCGGATGGCTGCCGGTTCCCTTCCGCAAGTTGGGCATGTCGGCCGTGCGCGCCCGGCTCACTTCCATGTTCGTGTGCGCCTGTCTCGTGGTTCCCGTCCTCGGCATCAACTACATCCATTCCGAATGGGCCGCCATCGGCCTGCTTGGTCTGGCCGCCGCCGCTCACCAGGGATGGTCCGCCAATCTCTTCTCCACCACATCGGATATGTTCCCGCGCTCGGCCGTCGGCTCGGTCACCGGCATCGGCGGCATGGCCGGCTCGGTAGGTGGCGTGCTTCTCTCCACCAGCGCCGGATACATCCTCCAGTTCACCCACAGCTACGCAAGTCTCTTCGTGCTGGCAGCTACGGTCTACCTGCTGGCCTTCTTCGTCATCATCATCCTCGCGCCCGGACTGCGCAAAGTCGAGGTGCCCGCATGAGCCTCTATTGTTCCGTCGGAAGTCCTGACACCGACATCGCGCCCGATCAGCTCAAGCAGATGCTCCATGAAACCCTTGCCAAACTCGGCACCCGCAACACCGTGCTTGCCGTGCCGCCCGACCAGAGCCGCGAACACTCCCAGGCCGGCCCGCTCACCCGTTACACCTATGAGTACTACGGTGACCGGCTCAAGACCGTGCTCCCTGCCATCGGCACCCACACGCCCATGCGCCCCGAACAGCTCACCCACATGTTCGCCGGCGTTCCGCTCGATCTGTTTCGCGTCCACAACTGGCGCACTGACATCGAGACCCTCGGTGAAGTGCCCGCTTCGTTTATCCGTGAACAGTCCGAGGGCAAGCTCGATTACCCATGGCCGGCCCAGGTAAACAAGCTCGTCTCCCAGGGCGGTTTCGATCTCATCCTCTCCATCGGCCAGGTCGTGCCTCACGAAGTCATCGGCATGGCCAACTACACCAAGAACATCGTCGTTGGCACCGGCGGCCGCGAAGGCATCAACCGCAGCCACTATCTGGGCGCCGTCTACGGCATGGAGCGCATCATGGGCCGCGCGGAAAATCCAGTCCGCAACGTCTTCAACTACGCCTCGGAGCACTTCCTCCGCCATCTGCCCATTGTTTATGCGCATACCGTCGTCAGCCGCAGACCCGGCGGCGGGCTCGCCGTGCGCGGCCTCTTCGTCGGCGATGACATCGAGTGCTTCCTCCGCGCCGCCGAGCTCAGCCTCAAGGTCAACTTCGAGATCGTCGATGAGCAGATTCAAAAAGCCGTCGTCTACCTCGAGCCCAGCGAGTTTCACAGTACATGGATCGGCAACAAGGCCGTCTACCGCACCCGCATGGCCCTGGCTGACAACGCCGAGCTCATCATCCTCGCACCTGGCGTCCACGAGTTCGGCGAAGACAAAGGCATCGACACCCTCATCCGCAAATACGGCTACCACGGCACGCCCGCCACGCTCCAATTCGTCAACGACAATCCCGAGCTGGCCAAAGAGCTGGGCGCGGCCGCCCATCTCATCCACGCCTCGTCTGAAGGCCGCTTCAAGATCACCTGGTGTCCCGGCCAGCTCACCCGCCAGGAGATTGAAGGCGTCGGCTACGCCTACGGCGATCTCAAGACCATGCTCGCCCGCTACGATCCGCACAAGCTCGTCAACGGATACAACACTGTCGAGGGCGAAAACATCTTCTTCATTGCCAATCCTGCGCTCGGCCTCTGGGCCCATCGCAGCCGTCTCTAACTGAACCCCAGAACAGGAATCGTTATGGCAACCTCAAAGTTGAAACTCGGAAGATATTCGATCGGCACCGGTGACCGCTTCGCTCACCAGGCAAAGGCCCAGCTCCAGGCCTGCGTAAAAGCCCTCGAGAGCGGCATCGAAGTTGTTCCCGTCTGGAACAAGTCGAACCGCGAACACACCATCATCGGCTCGGAGCCAACCTCCACGCGCCAGGCCGCCGATGCCGCCGTCAAGGCGCTCAACTGGAAGCTCCCGTACTACTGCGACGCCGACCACATCACCATCCAGACCGTCGACCGCTTCCTTGCTCCCTGTGACTTCTTTACCATCGATGTCGCTGACTTCATCGGCCAGCCTGCCGAACCGGCCCACATCGAAGCCTTCGTCAACCGTCATCCCGAGCTGCTCGGCAGCATCGAGCTTGCCGGAATCGATCAGCCCTTCGACATTACCCGCGAAATCCTCACCGGCACCGCGCACAAATTTCTCGCCGCGGTGAAAAAAGCCGGCGAAGTCTACCGCAAAGTCGAGCACGCCAAAGGCGCGGGCAACTTCATCCCCGAAGTTTCCATGGATGAAACCGACCGCGCGCAGAGCCCCGTGGAGCTGCTCATCATCCTCGCCGCCATCGCTGACGAAGGCATTCCCGTGCAAACCATCGCGCCCAAGTTCAGCGGCCGCTTTAACAAGGGCGTCGACTATGTGGGCCATGTGGCCCAGTTCGAGCGCGAAATGGCGCTCGACGTGGCCGCCATCGCCTACGCGGTCCGCCAGTACGGCCTGCCCGACGATCTCAAGCTCAGCGTCCACTCCGGCAGCGACAAGTTCTCCATCTATCCCGCCATCTACGCCACCATGCAGAGCACTGGCGCAGGCGTACACCTCAAGACCGCCGGAACCACATGGCTTGAAGAGCTCATCGGACTGGCGGAAGCTGGTGGCGATGGTCTCGCCCTCGCCAAGGAAATCTACGCTGAGGCTCTCGCTCATCTCGAAGAGCTCTGCGCCCCCTACGCGACCGTCATTGACATCGATCCCGCCCGGCTGCCCTCTGCCGATGAAGTCCGCAAGTGGACCTCCGTGCAGTACACCTCCGCGCTGCGTCACGTTGAAGGCGCGCCCGCTTACAACGACAGTGTCCGCCAGTTGCTCCACGTCGGCTTCAAGATCGCCGCCAAAATGGGTCCGCGCTACATCGATCTTCTCGAAGCCAACGAGCCGGTCATCGCAAAAAATGTAACCGAGAATCTGTTTGACCGCCACATCGCCCCGGTATTTCTCGGCCGCAGCATCTAGCAACTCAAAAACTCAGCACAGAAAAGGGTGCCCCACCCTGAACGCGCTCTTCGCGTTCAGGGTGGGAAAGCAGGAACACCAACTCAGCACGGATAGGCATACCCCAGGTCTCGATTCTGAGACCGGGGAGAGCACAGACTCAACGGAGACCAGATGAGCAAAAATCTATTCAGTCTTGAAGGCAAAACCGCAGTCGTCACCGGAGGAACTTCTGGCATTGGCCGCGCCATGGCCCTCGGCCTTGCCGATGCCGGCGCAGACGTCGTCGCCACTGGCCGCCGCGAGCAGCAGGTCAACGACGTCGCCGCTGAGATCGAGTCCCGCGGCCGCAAATCCCTGCGCGTTCCCTCTGACGTCAACGACCGCGCCTCGCTCGAAAAGCTTCTTGCGGAGACCCTCGCCGCCTTCGGCAAAGTCGATATCCTCGTCAACTGCGCCGGCATCATCAGGCGCACGCCCACCCTCGACCTGTCGGAAGACGAGTGGAACGGCATCCTCAATACCAATCTCACCGGAACCCTCCGCGCCAGCCAGATCTTTGGCAAACACATGCTGGGCCGCGGTTATGGGCGCATCGTCAACATCGCGTCATTGAATAGCTTCGTCGCGCTCACTGAGGTCGCCGCATACGCCGCCAGCAAGGCCGGCGTGGCTGCGCTCACCCGCTCGCTCGCCGTCGAGTGGTCTCGCCGCGGCGTCACCGTCAACGCCATCGCCCCCGGCGTCTTCCGCACCGACATCAACGCCAAGCTTCTCGACAGCACCCCGCGCGGTCAGGAGTTGTTGATGCGCACGCCCATGGGCCGCTTTGGCAAAACCGAAGAGCTCGTCGGCGCAGCCATCTATCTCGCCTCTGACGCTTCCTCCTTCGTCACCGGAGAAGTTTTGGTCGTTGACGGCGGCTTCCTCGCCAGCGGCGTCAATCAATAGCCTTCAGCCGCAGACAACAGCAGCAAAGAAAAACGTGCTTTCCCCGGTCTCACCTCTGAGACCGGGGAAAGCACGTTTTTCAACCAGCCGCGCAGCGCGCGCCGCTCACCCGCTCTTACTTGAACGAAACCTCCGCTCCCGGCCCTTTGATGATCGCCTCACCCTTCGCGGCGGTCACCACCACGTTCGTTCCCTTCACATCCGCATAGCCAATCGTCAGCCCTTTTTGCGCGCTGATGTTCACATTGGTCAGCGTCACATTCTCCACCGGAGACTCAGGCAGCCCCACAATCGCGCCCGCCACCTGGCTGCCCGTCGCCGTCACGTTTTCAATCGTGATGTCGTGAAAATGCGGCGTCAGCCGCCCCACTGGCTGCGCCGTTTCGCCCGCCGGCGGAAACACCTTGGGATAATACTCGCTGATAATGATCGCGTTTCTCACATTCTTCATGTCCAGATCGCGAAAGACCAAATGCCCCACGTCGTGCCCGCGGTCGCGATTCGCCTTCACGCGAATCCCGTTGTCCGTCCCCTCAAAGTGAATCCGCTCGGCCAGAATGTTTTCCGCGCCGCCAGAGAGCTCGCTGCCCACTGACACCCCATGTCCATGCATGAATGTGCAGTCTCGAATCGTAATATCCGTGCTCGGCGAATCCGGCCCCGGCGAGTTGATCGGTCCTGACTTGATGGCCACATTGTCGTCGCCCACGTCGGAATACACGTGATCGATCAACACATGTGACGATGAAAAGGGATCGATGGCATCGGTGTTCGGCGAAGGATACGGCGCCAGAATCCGCACATTACGGATCGTCACATCGTCGGAGTAGTACGGCACCAGCTGCCACATCGGCGAATTCTCGATCGTCACCCCTTCCACAAGCACATGCCGGCAATGATCGAAGATCACCAGCTTCGGCCGCGGATGATTGCCCAGCACGCCATGATCGTGCGTGTTGCGCGCCTCGTCCCACCAGCTCTTCCCATTGCCGTCGATCGTTCCCTCGCCAGTAATCGCCACATCCTCGGCGCCCGTGGCGCTGATCAGCGGCTGCGCATCCGGCATCTTGAACTCCACCTTCGCCGGATAATCCGCATGGTCCGGCGAGCCCAGCAGCGTTGCGCCCTTGTCCAGATGGAGGGTGATATTGGTGCCCAGCACGATCGGCGCGCTCAGGTAAGTTCCCGCCGTCAGCACCACCGTGCCGCCGTCCTTCTTCTCGCACGCGTCAATCGCATCCTGGATGGCAAGCGTATCCTTGGTTACGCCATCCCCTTTCGCGCCGTAGTCGCGCACGTTGCATGTCATCGCCCCATGTGCCGCTGCCGCTGACGCCGCCAGCCCAAGCACCGCCAGCACCGCTCCCACCCCGCTCGTCACCCGCATCTCTTCAAGACCTCTCGTTTCAAAAAATCTCTCTTCAAAAATGGATCCCCGCCGGGCCATTCCCGCCGCCCAACCATCATACTCGTTCAAGCGCCCAGTGGTCCTACCACTGGGCATGTCCATCCCGCGAAAAACACTCCGGCCCGATTTTGTCCAAACCTGCTACAATTTCGCTGGTCTTCCTCCGGACCGCAAAATCGCCATGAAAATCTCCCATCGCCGCCGCCTCTTCGCGCTCATCCTTGCCGTCCTGGTTTGCTCCGCCGCCGCGCTCCACGCGCAGCCGCGCGTCACTCACGCTCAGGCCGTCGCCCGCGCCCGCCAGATCGTCGCCCGCATGACCCTCGACGAAAAGATCGCCCAGCTCCACGGCATCCGCGACGCGAACAATTTCCGCGTCATCCCCGGCCTGCCGCGCCTCGGCATCCCGGCCCTTCACATGACCAATGGCCCAGCCGGCGTAGGTCCCGGCGGCGCGGGTCCGCAAAAACCCGCCACGGCCATGCCCGCGCCCATCGCCGTCGCCGCCACCTGGGACCCATCCCTCGCCCATACCTACGGCAAGCTTGAAGCCGAAGAGACCCGTTCCCTCGGCAGCCAGCTCTTTGAGGCGCCCGACATCAACATCGCCCGCGTCCCGCAGGGAGGGCGCGTCTTCGAGAGCTTCGGCGAAGATCCCTTCCTCACCTCGCGCATCGCCGTAGCCGACATCGAAGGCATCCAGTCCATCGGCATGATCGCCAACGTCAAGCACTTCATCGCCAACAATCAGGAATCCTCGCGCATGAGCGTCGATGAGGTCATCGGCGAGCGGCCGCTGCGCGAAATCTACATGCCCGGCTTTGAGGCCTCCATCAGAGAGGCGCATTCCGCCTCGCTCATGTGCGCTTACCCGAAAGTCAACGGCGCATTCAACTGCGAAAACAAGCCTCTGCTCGAAGGTGTGCTCAAAAAAGAATGGGGCTTTAGCGGCTTTGTCGTCTCTGACTGGGGCGCAACCCACAGCACCGTCCCCAGCGCTCTCAATGGCCTCGACGTCGAAATGCCCACCGGCCGCTACTTCGGCGACGAGCTGCGCAAAGCCGTCGACGCCGGCCAGGTCCCCGTCTCCGTCCTCGATGAAAAACTTGTTCGCCGCTTCGCCACCATGATCGAGTTCGGCCTCTTCGATCCGCAGCCCAAACCCGCACCCATTCCGGCATTCGAACACGGCGCCGTTGCGCGCGATATCGCCGAGCAATCCATGGTCCTGCTCAAAAACGACGGCAACCTGCTGCCGATCGATCGCAAGACAGTCAGGAACATCGCGCTCATCGGTCCATGGGCCGTGCGTGCTGAGACCGGCGGCGGCGGCAGCTCGCACGTCATCCCGCTCTACACCATCACGCC
>Ga0335072_10012995_pt1 | contig 11874 bp, 11 predicted proteins | sample Lox_Sample_21_FD_206725 | JGI IMG/M metagenome (GOLD analysis project Ga0335072, IMG submission 206725) | Soil microbial communities from Loxahatchee National Wildlife Refuge, Florida, United States - Lox_Sample_2.1 | ecosystem: Environmental > Terrestrial > Soil > Wetlands | place: USA...
AGGAGCAATGGAACACCTCTATCGTATGGTGTTCACGGTTGCGAACATATATCTCGATCCATCACAGGGCGGCTCATACCTCGAACCGGCCCAGGAGCAACTTCGCTTGGCCCGCACCTATATGGAAAGCGAAGAAGCTCTTTGCGGCTGCAATCCGCCGGTCTATGCCCTGCTCTTCCCCCAATTGTCCGAACTAAGCGACCGAATTAAGACCATGCGCGAGAGTGCTTTGCCCTAGATGCATGCCGGGCAGCGCGAGACTGAGTACCGCGTTTTCGAGTTTCCTCACACCAAAATTCCCAGTTGAGCTGTATGGCGGGCATTCCCCCTCCAATGTTCCCATGCATTCATGAACGTTACTCAACGCACCGAACCGGCAGCCTGCAAAGCAGTTTTCGAACGCGCACTGCAACAGCTCGACGATACTTCACACTCCAGCGTAGACGCGCGTCATCGCGCCATCGCTGTCAATAAACCCGACATTATGGTGAGGGCAAAATCCCAGGAACAAGCTTTGAAGGACGCTGCTGACGCCTTGTCGTCCCTCTGGCGCAAGAGATGAGTGCAACCGCCTCGGCACAGCTCCCTAATAAAATCCGGCGTGCCTGGCGCGATCAGTGCGCATAAGGAATTCCTGTACAACCCGTCGGCACGTCAGGAAAGTCTCTTGGGCGGTGCACCCCTGGAATCTACCCGCAACATCCGATTCTTTCTTCCAAGTCGCTGGTGCTACGATACTTTGCGTTGGGGCCGATCCGCCACTGTCGACCACCGTATCGCTATGCGTACGCCTATGCCGCCCCGCATTCTCATCGTCGACGATAGCCTTCAGGTTCGAAATGTCATGCGCAAGATCTTCGAATCCGAGCCGGGATGGCAGGTTTGTGGCGAGGCCAGCAATGGCAAAGAGGGCATCGAAATCGCCCAGCAGATTCATCCCAACCTAATCATCCTCGACCTCTCCATGCCCGTAATGAACGGTTTGGAGGCAGCCAGAATTCTCAATGCCTCTATGCCGGGTGTCCCTCTGGTCATGTTCACTTCCTTCAGCACTCATGTGCTTGAGGAACAAGCGCTCGCCGCCGGAATCCGCAAACTGATCGTGAAGTCCGGGTCCTTGTCGGAGCTCGTCGGTTGTGTGCGGGGGTTAACGAAGAACGCGGCATAGCCCCGGTTCAAAGCTAATCGGGTAGGGTCTTACGATCTCTCGTTGCGCAGAATATTCAAGCCAGCCAAAGCATCTGAAAGCGCCAGCCGTTCCTCGGAAGTGGCCTGGCGATCTGCTTGAAGTTCCGCGAGCCGCCTGTCAATAGCCGCTTGCGCATCCTGGACCAGTTTTGGCAAACGTGTGCGGTCGGTCTCCAGAATTGCGGCCTCGTACTGTCTTTGCCATCCGTAGCTTTGCGTCATCGTCAAAGGGAAGCACCGAGTACGACCCCTCCAGACGCCTCATAAGCGCGTTCAGGCGATTAAGAAACTACATCTCTCTCGGTCAGAAACGGGTATGGGTTCGCTGAAGAGCCCTGTCCTCACCTACTACGCGCCGGCTCGCTTGTACGTAGATTATCCCCTCTAGGTTGTCCCGGCAATCGGATGAGCACTTTTAGCGTCTCGGGGATTCACTGTATTGCTTCTCATTCCTGATTGATCTTTATTCAACCAGTTAAGAGATTCGCACTAATTGCATTGGGGCAAAGCTAATGATGGATAACCAACCATGGTCACCCGCGCCAGCACGCTACTGGAAAGACTTATTGCAGGCTACGGTCGTAGAAACCGACTGCAGCGATCTGCCGCAACGCATCAAAGAAGCGCAGGATGCGGTAATGGACGAAATCGAATTCTGCTACCCAACGGCGAGCAACAGTGAACGTCAGTCGCTAGTGAATTCCTTGAACGCTCTTCGCGAGTTTCGCCGTCTGTGCGAAACCCCAAGACCAGGGAAGAAATTCACGCAAATGCCACAATGCGGCGAAGCTCAGGCCTGAAGGTTACGTTATTGCAGCTGCCCTGGAATTGATCCGCGTCCGGTACCCGACATCAGAGCGCTTCTTTCACCATCGAAATCTCACCATCGAAAGCCAGCCGAGATCGGCATCACCGAGGTCTGCGTATCGCTGGTGTAAGCGCGGTGATAACGAAACTCGGCGAAAAGGCTGGCATTATGCCAGCGATGCAAGCGATAGGTGATTCCTCCGCCGAAGTTGAACCCGCCTGCCACCTTTGTGTTCTCCCTCAGTGACTGCGACGTCAGCACGAAGCCATTGACGCAATAAATGTCCCACCACACCCATGCCGGCTGGCAAGTTGCGCCGGCGGGAACGGTTCCAGTCGTCGAGTTCACGATCCGCTGATAGAATCCAACGCCAAAAATGCCATAGGCTCCGTAGTCGCCGAGATGCACGGGAGAGCGCACCAGCCCATCCAGCGACCATGAGTTCATGTATCCCGATGCCTTGTTGATCGACTGGCTGTTCGCCACACTTTGCTTCAGGTCCAGGTTGTAATACATGTATTCGGCGTTGAATCCGAACATGCGGTTGAAGTTCATCCCGGCGCCGGCCTCGATCTGATAGGAATCGCCCACGAATCTGCTCACGTCACCACGCCCCAGACCATAGCCGCCGCCAATATCAAAGTTGTAGCGTGGGAATTTCGCTTCCTGCGCCGGCGCCGATGCGATGGAAAGTGCGGTAAAAATCATGCACAACAGCGTACGTTTCCTCAATCTCCGCTCTCCTGGTTCAGATCTAACTTTCCGACTATTATTTTTCTGACTAATTGTTTTTCCGACGATTGTTCGGTTATGCCTTGGTTAGATGCGCGTTGCCGTTCCTTCCAGCAGCACTTTTCCTCCAGCGCCTGCTTCAATGAGGATCGCCCTGCATCGGCGTCGCATGTTGCATCTTGGCGAACAACCGCGGCCAGTACTGCCGGAACATATTTCCTGCAGCGCGCGACGCCAAATCCACACCGTAGCGGAACAACGTGTCTCCCGCGGTGCGATTGCGATCGGGCCAGTAGACATTTGCCAGGCCCTCACCCATCAGTGGGCCCACCAGTCCGGACACATTTTTTCCCCACTCACCGCGATCGTTTCTGGCGATGAAGAGGCACCGGAATGAATATTTGATTGACTGCTTGAACGTCAGATTGTACTCCGGAAAAAATTGCGGGTCCTCATGCAGTGCCGAGGCAAGAACGAAGGTGCCGAAGAACTGTCCTGACGAATACCTGGCCATTGATGCGCCGAATCGCTCTCCGTACCCTGTCCATCCTTGCTGAAAACCGGTTGGGGAATTGGCGGCCTGGGCAAAAGCCGACCCGGTCAAAGACCACAATACGATGTGAACCGAAACGCTGTTGTCGACGAAAAGCTTGAACTTTCCCGCGGGAGTTAGCGCGGTGGTGCTCGCGGCGATGTCAGGAAATACGATCGACTTCTTCTCCAGAAGGTTGAACAGCTTCACCGGTTGCAAGGCCGCGTTTTCTGCCTGCTCCTTCATGGTTGGGGACGTCTGCTCGGGCGGCTTTGTCTGCTCCGGGTTCTGTTGCCCCTCCGGCGCGGGTTCCGGTGATTTGGTCTGCTCCGGGGGCTTTGGAGATTCCGGGGGCGACGGCTGCTGCGAAAAACCGGCCGATGTGACGAAACTCAAGATGATCAGAATGACTGCAGTTCGAAGGTCGCAAATCGCGAGTCTTCCCCGGAGTCCTTGTCTGGCGGCACCATTCCATGCGATGCCGCTTCGGCAATGTGGCATCGGTTGAGATTACCGAATCGCCGCCCCAACGGCAAACTCACTCGCTCCCCAGCACAAATATGCCGGCCAATCACTTCTCTTGAATCGAATCGAGATACCTGACCAGCGCCTCGATTCTGACCTGCGCGCTGTCTTTGCGCCCGTGCGCCATCGAGCGAAATACCGGACCCCAAATCGGCATCTCCGCGCTTCCATGCGAAGGCTTGCCGAACTCCCCATCAATCGCCTCCCGCACGTGCATCTCCGGAAAGACATCATGATTCTTCTTTGCCAGCTGCGTCAGGTCCACCGGCCAAACCTTCAGCTGCGGAGAGAATGGCCCCCCGCCCTTGCCGTCAGCACCATGGCAGAGCGCGCAATAAGAGCTATAAAGCTGCCTCCCGGAAATCGGTTCTACGCCGGTTGTCGCGCCTTTGCCGCTTTGCGCGACGGCCAGGCCACAAGCCGTGAGCATTGCCAACATCCAGATTACCTTTCGCATAGCCGTCTCCTCCCTGTCTTCTTCTCAGGGCCGTCGGCCGGCGCGCCGAGTCGGGCGCGAATCAATCCTCTCCTCCATTCACGCGACCTCTCCCGTCCTGCTCATCAGGTATTCCAGGAGTTCACCCACGGTCAGTCCCGCCTTCAGCAACTGGATCATCTCTTCGGTGCTCACGCCAATTCGCTCTCCTAGAACGACCAGCTTCGCGACCGCACGCTCCAGAACTTGTTGCTGATAGATGGTCAGTGGTTCCAAAGGGTCTCCCTCTGCCCTAGGAAGGAATTGCACGTCAGTCATAGCGGAAGCTCCGCAGCTGTAGCTCGCTGCTCTGCCCGACTTTCACGCGCGACCAAACACCACAGCTCTTGTCATTATGATCAATGAAAAGTCGCCGAGGGCGCTGTGACCAGCCTTACCGACAAATGTGACAGGTGAAAGAGAGCATTGAGTCGCGGCCGAAGCTCTGAGCAGTCTCATAACCCTCATATCCTTGCGACGCGAGGGCGTGAGATGCTCTTGCTTGGTGGAGGTGCGGCTAGCTGCGTCTCCACGATGAACCGGCCACTAAGCCGTACGATGATCTTCCAGGAGAACATCCCGCTTGCACCTTTCACCACCCTCCGAGTCGGAGGCCCAGCTCATTACTTCGCCGAGGCACGGTGCGAAGACGAAGTACGGCAAGGCCTCGAATTCGCGCGAGGTCGTGCCCTTCCTTTGTTCGTGCTCGGTGGCGGAAGCAACCTGCTGGTTGCCGATTCCGGTTTTCCTGGTCTCGTGCTGCGCATCGCCATAGGCGGACTGACGCACGACTCGTCCGGCTCGAGGGCTCTGTTCTCTGTGGGAGCGGGCTACGAATGGGATGCTTTCGTGGCCCAAGCCGTGGCCCAAAGCTGCGCCGGGATTGAATGTCTAAGTGGCATTCCGGGCAGCGTCGGAGGCACTCCAGTACAGAACGTCGGCGCCTACGGGCAAGAGGTCGCCCAGACAATCGACTCGGTCGAGGCATTCGACACCCGGGAAAACCAGACGGTAGTTGTGTCCAATGCAGGCTGCGGCTTTCGCTATCGCTCGAGCATCTTCAATACAAGCGAGCGCGGCCGCTACATTATTCTGCGGGTCAAATACCGCCTGCAACGCGACGCTGCTCCCACTATCAAATATGCAGACCTGCAAAGACGTTTTGCCGGTGCAAGAATGGAGCCATCGCTAGTGGAGGTGCGCGAGGCAGTTCGTGAAATCCGCCGGTTGAAGGGCATGCTGCTGGTCGAGGGAGATCCCGATTCCCACAGCGCCGGATCGTTCTTCAAGAACCCGGTGCTCACCAAGCCGCAATTCGAGGATCTCATCTCTCGCGCCGAAGCAAGAAGCCTCAAAGTTCCGGCTTATCCCGCTCTTGAAGCACAGCACAAGGTTTCCGCAGCCTGGCTGGTGGAGCATTCCGGGTTCAGCAAGGGATTCCGCCTCGGCGCGGCTGCGATCTCGACAAAACACGCTCTGGCGCTGGTCAATACCGGGAATGCGCACGCCAGCGACATCCTCGAACTGAAGGACGCGATTCAGCGGCGCGTGCAATCCGAATGGGGAATCTTGCTGGAGACTGAGCCTGTTTTGGTTGGGTTTTAGGCGTGGAGAATGGCCACTTGCCGAGGGCGGTTTCGGGGAGAGGATTTTGAGACCCCCTTAGCGTGATCTTTTAAAATCAAAGATTTAGACGGCATGGAATCGCTAAATCTCTGATAAATAAATCATTTACCAGTAAATTCTTTATAAACCAATGAGATAGACAGGATCGATGAGTCCCAGCCGAAACCTGAAGCTCGAGACCTGATCGGCGAACTGATACCCAAGACCTAAGACCTGACACCCCAAGGCCTAAATCTGGAGCCTCAAGCTGCAGCGCTGAAGCCCGCCTGTTGCCTTGTTCGCTCAAAGAAAGGGCGGCCTCATCCCGAAGCGGTCGCTTGCCCACGCCGGCCCAGGGGGTGCTTTCGCTACGCCAGGATCCGCCCACTAGGTTGATCGGCAAGTTGGCCGGCGCGCTTGAAAATCCTCAGAAACATCTCTTTCGTTAGCTTGCCCGTCTGGGTGTTTTGATTCGAAGGATGGTAGGACGCCAGCAGCACGCGACCATTGGGCAGTGCGTACTCGGCGCCATGGCGAAACAAATATTCCCGCCTGGTGGTAATCACTTTTCGGCGTCTTAAGTAATTCAGATAGCTGTCAAAACCGATGCGTCCCAACGCGACAATTACGCGCACCTTCTTCAGCCCTTCCAGCTCGCGCTCAAGGAAAGATGCGCAGTTGACCAACTCGCTGGGCAGCGGCTTGTTGTCGGGAGGAGCGCATCTTACCGCCGCAGTAATGTACAGATCTGTCAGTACAAGACCGTCATTGCGATCCGTCGCCATCGGCTGGCTGGCAAATCCCGTCTCATAGAGCACCGGATACATGAACTTTCCCGAGGCATCTCCTGTAAATGGCCTGCCAGTACGATTCGACCCATGGGCCCCTGGAGCCAGGCCCAGAATCAATACACGCGCAGCAGGGTCCCCGAATCCGGGCACGGGCTTACCCCAGTAATCCCACGCCAGATAGGCGCGGCGCTTCTCGCGCGCGATGCGCTCGCGATACTCGACCAGTCGCGGACAGCGCGTGCAGGCGACGACTTCAGAGTCAAGGATTTTGAGCCAGTCAGGAATGCGCATGTGGAGTTCGATCGACAGACCAAATTCCTTTGAATTCCCGCGCTAGTTACCTCAGAGCGCTCGAACCAGCATCCAACCACATTACTAGCTGGCCCTTCTTTATAATAGTGGCAGTCCCTTTTTCGAGGATGGGCACAGAAGACGGGCACAGTAAGACGAGCTTCATTTGGCACGAGCTTTGGCTAGGACGAGCTTTTTCAGGATGACCTTGGATCGTAGACGTTTTCTTAAGCAGTTTGCAGTCGCTGGAATCGGGCTTGGCGCCATCGCTGGTATCGATGGCTTCCTGTTCGAGCCCGAGGACCCGGTCGTGGAGCGGATCACCATCCGCCTTCCCCGGCTGCCCGAATCTTTCGAAGGTTTCCGCATCGCGCAGATGGCCGACTTTCATTTCGGTCCGTACATTGGCAAGCCGCAGATCGAACGCGCGGTTCAAATCACTCGCTCGCTCGACCCGAATCTGGTCGTGCTCACCGGTGACTTCGTGTCGGCCCCGCTTTTCCAGTCGCATGGAATTGCCGGCGCTCGCCACGCCGAGCCGTGTGCGCAGGTTCTGCAACAGATGAGCGAGTGTCCCATGCTGGCGGTGCTGGGCAATCACGACCATTGGAATGGCGCCGGTCTCGTGGATGAAATCCTGACGCACCACGGCATCAAAGTCTTGCGCAACGCATCCGTTCCGCTGGAACGCAATGGACAGCGCTTGTGGATGGTGGGCGTCGATGACGTGATCGAACGAGCGGCCGATGTGGGCAAGTCGTTCGCGGGCGTTCCGGTGGAGGAATCGAAGATCGTTGTGGTTCACGAGCCCGATTTTGCCGACGTGATTGCGAGGCATCCTGCCGATCTTCAATTGTCCGGGCACTCGCACGGAGGCCAGGTCTGGATCCCTGGCATTGGGGCACCCATCCTGCCGCAGCTGGCGACAAAATATCCGCGCGGTCTGTACCGGGTCTCGAACCTGCAGCTCTATACCAACCGCGGCATCGGAGTGATCACGCCGCCCGTCCGCCTCAATTGCCGTCCCGAAATAACCCTCATTACTTTGGTGGGCAGGACGTAGCTTTCCGCCGTTTGACGTTACTCTCTGGCAATCTTTACACTCAAGGCTGCGGCATGGGCGTGCAGCGGGAGCCTTGCCCTTCCAGCCTCGTTCTTTGAACGCTGCAGGCATTTTTTGAAAGGCAAATTGTGAGCCCCACGGAAACAAAAGAAAGCACCAAGCGCGAGATTCAAATCGAGATCCCCGCCGAAGAGGTCGGTCGCCAGACCGAATCGCTGATCCAGAAATATCAGAAGCTGGCGCGCATTCCCGGCTTCCGCCGCGGTCATGTCCCGGCCTCGATTATCCGGCAGCGTTTTTCCGAAGAAATCAAGACTGACGTCGTGGAAGCGCTCATTCCCCGATATTTTCGACGGGAAGCTGAACGGCTTGGCGTGCATCCCATTTCCCAACCGCGCGTCACCGATCTTCATCTGCATGATGGAGAACCGCTGCGATTTAAGGCTGCCTTCGAAGTTCTGCCCGAAATCAAAGTTGAGGGCTACAAGGAGCTGCGGGCCGACAAGCCCGAGATTGCCGTCGCCGAAGCCGATGTGGAGCAGGCAATCAATGATTTGCGCGAGCGCCACGCGAAGTTTGACCCGGTCGAAGGCCGAGCTTTGGCCGATGGGGACTTCGCCCAGGTCTCGCTCGATGGCACTCCCAAGCCGGCAGCAGGCGAGTCGGGGCCGGCTCAGCAGGAAGCCGCTCAACCGGTTCACATGGATGAGGTGCTGGTCGAAATCGGCGGCAAGAACACCATGCCGGAATTCACCGAGAATCTGCGCGGCGCAAATGTCGGCGACGACCGAACCTTTGACGTGCGCTATCCGGCAGACGCCCAAGACAAGCGCCTGGCTGGCAAAACCTTCAGCTACACGGTGAAGGTCCATGCGGTCAAACAGAAGACCCTTCCCGAGCTGAACGAGGAGTTTGCCAAGCAGTTCGGCGAGTTCACGAGTGTCGACGACTTCCGGCAAAAGGTGCGCGAGCAGATGGAAGCCGAACGCCGCCACGAAGCCGAGCGTTCGGCGAAAGACAAACTGGTTGACGATCTGATCAAGCGCAACGAATTCGAAGTTCCAGACGCGTTGGTTGAACAACAGATCGACGTTCGGCTGGAGCGCGGGCTGCGGGCTTTGGCCGCGCAAGGGCTTACCGGCGAGCAGATGAAGAAAATGGACCTCCCGCGTTTGCGCGCCGGCCAGCGGGAACAGGCGGTTCACGATGTGAAGGCACAGTTACTGCTGGAAAAAGTTGCCGATCTCGAGAATTTACAAGCGAGCGACGAAGAAGTGGACAGCGAAGTGGAGTCGCTTGCCCGACAAACAAAACAGACCGCGGAAGCGGTCCGAGCTCGTTTGACACCAGATGGGGGCCTCGATAGAATTCGCAACAGAATCCGCAGCGAGAAGACCCTCGACTTTCTGTATCACCAGTCCGCATGACCGACACGCGGACATTTCGATCCTCCCCTGAGTGACCGTGAACGCCGTCTCGGGGCAGGAGTGTGGAAGGTGAACTTGAGCGATTCTAATAAAGTGACCGATCCAAGAATGATGCTGGTTCCGATGGTCATCGAGCAGACCGGGCGCGGCGAACGCGCCTACGATATTTATTCGCGACTGCTCCGCGACAACATCATCTTTATAGGTACACCCATCGACGACAACATCGCCAACCTCGTCATCGCGCAAATGCTGTTTCTGGCCCAGGAAGACCCGGAAAAAGATATACAACTCTACATCAACTCGCCAGGCGGGTCGATCACGGCGGGAATGGCGATTTATGACACCATGCAGTATGTGAAAAATGATGTCACTACCATCTGCATCGGACAGGCGGCGTCGATGGCAGCCTTGCTGCTTTCGGCCGGGCAGGCCAAAAAGCGGCTGGCGCTTCCGAACTCGCGCATCCTGATTCACCAGCCTTCGATGGGAGGGCTTTCCGGTCAGGCGACCGACATTGATATTCACGCGCGCGAAATCCTTCGTATGCGGGAGATTACTAATCAGTTATTGGCCAAACACAGCGGGCAGAAGCTCGACAAAGTGGAAAAAGACGTGGAACGCGATTTCATTATGAATTCGCAACAGGCCAAGGAGTACGGAATCATCGACGATATCATCTATAAGACAAGATAGAGGGTATGATCGGTTGTCGCATCGGGGACGTAGAGTGGGGCGTCTCCTTCTCAGATTCTGCGGGTAGGTAAAGCAAGGGGTCAGAAAAGGAGTAGGGCCGAGTGAAAACCAGATCAGGCTCGGATGAGATGTTGCGCTGTTCGTTCTGTCACAAGTCACAGGACGCGGTCGCGAAACTGATCTCATCGCCGAGCGACTATCCCCGTGCATATATCTGCGACGAGTGCGTTGCCGTCTGCAATTCGATTCTGGAAGATGACCGCACTGCGACTCCTGCCTCCGCCGTTCCCAACCAGCTGCCGAAGCCGCAGGAAGTGAAAACTTTCCTCGACGAATACGTGATCGGGCAGGAGCAGACAAAGAAGAAGCTGGCCGTCGCCGTCTACAACCACTACAAGCGCATCTACATGAACCGCCAGCGCACCAGCGATGGTGTCGAGCTGACGAAATCGAACATCCTGCTGATCGGGCCAACAGGCACCGGCAAAACACTGCTCGCGCAGACACTGGCGCGGATGCTCGACGTTCCTTTCGCAATCGTCGATGCCACTACGCTCACAGAAGCCGGCTATGTCGGCGAGGATGTCGAGAACATCATTCTCAAGCTTCTGCAGGCCGCCGAAGGCGACGTCAGCCGCACCCAGACCGGCATCATCTATATCGATGAGATCGACAAGATCGGGCGCAAGGACGAGAATCCATCGATCACGCGCGATGTCTCCGGCGAAGGCGTGCAGCAGGCGCTGCTGAAGATTCTCGAGGGCACGATTGCCAACGTTCCTCCGCAGGGAGGGCGCAAGCATCCGCATCAGGAATTCACGCCCGTCGACACGACGAACATCCTCTTTATATGCGGTGGGGCTTTTGTGGGGCTCGAAAAGATCATTGCCCGCCGCGTAGGCAAGAAATCTTTGGGTTTCCGCACCGGCGCGGAGAGCGAAGAAGAGCAGACACTGCCTTCATCGAAGCGCAGCTTCGAACTGGTCTCAGAGACCCAGCCTGAAGACCTGATCAAGTTCGGGCTTATTCCTGAGTTCGTTGGCCGCCTGCCGGTGGTCGGCGTGCTGCAAAGCCTCGACGAAAACGCGCTTGTCGAAATTCTCACCCGGCCCAAGAATGCCATTGTCAAGCAGTACCAGCGTCTGTTCGAATTCGAGAATGTTCGGCTCAAGTTCTCCGACGACGCCAATCGCGCCATCGCCCGCCAGGCCATGATCCGGAAAGTCGGCGCGCGCGGACTGCGCATGATTCTCGAAGAGCTGATGCTGGAATTGATGTACAACCTCCCCAGCCAGAAGAAAGTAAAAGAGTTTGAAGTGACGCGTGAGATGGTAGAAAAGCGGAATGTCTCTCTGGCGATGATCGAGAAAGCCGCGAGCTAGAGAGACTGGCAGCAAGGTCTTGCTATCTGGCGAAAGATACGTGCAGGCGAGCACGGCAGTAAACTCCGATCCGATATTGGTTGTAAGATGAGGTTGTGATCTTTTCTTGTGCCAGGACGGGAGCCTGAATTGTCGAATCCAAAGGAAAAATTCGAGAGCAAGAAGTTGCCGATGATGCCCATCCGGGACGTCGTCATTTTCCCTTACATGATGACGCCGTTCGTGGTGGGGCGCGAATCGAGCGTGCGCGCGCTCGAAGAGGCTCTCGCGGGCGACAAGAAAATCTTCCTCGCCACCCAGCACGATGCCTCCATCGACGAGCCCAAACCGAATGACATTTTTCAGGTCGGCACCATCGT
>Ga0335072_10012998_pt1 | contig 11873 bp, 4 predicted proteins | sample Lox_Sample_21_FD_206725 | JGI IMG/M metagenome (GOLD analysis project Ga0335072, IMG submission 206725) | Soil microbial communities from Loxahatchee National Wildlife Refuge, Florida, United States - Lox_Sample_2.1 | ecosystem: Environmental > Terrestrial > Soil > Wetlands | place: USA: Florida...
GAAATATTCGGCTTCCGGACCGTAGGCGTGGCGCTGGCCGGGCAGGATCACGAAATCGAACCGCTTGTTGGCCTTAATGAGCGCATCGGCGAGCCGCAGGGTGTTGGCGGGGTGTACGTTGTTGTCGATGTCACCGGTAGAAATCAGCAGGTGGCCCTTCAGGTTTTTAGCGATTTCGGAATTCTTGTCGATGGAGTATTCAAAGGTGACCTTGCCGTCCTTTCCGGTCACTTCTTTCACGCCGTGATGCTTCTCGCTCCAGGGCGCGTTGTAGATATTGTTCTCGTGATTGCCGGATTCCGAGACTGCCACTTTGAAGAAATCGGGGTAGACCAGCATGGCGGCGGTAGACATGAAGCCGCCGCCGGAATGGCCGGTAATGCCCACGCGATCGATGTCGATCCACGGATAGCGCGCGGCAAGTTGCTCGACAGCCGCTTTCTTGTCGGCGAGACCGTAATCGCGCAGATTGCCGTAGCCGTAGGTGTGGTACCACTTGGAGCGGTGCGGGTTGCCGCCGCGATTGCCCACTTCCACCACGATGAACCCCAAATTGGCCAGCGCCACGTTGGCCTGGCGCGGGGAAAAAGTCTGCGTCACGCTCTCGGTCTGCGGGCCGGGATAGACATACTCGATGATCGGGTATTTGCGATTGGGATCGAAATCGAAGGGCTTGTACATCACGCCGTAGATGTCGGTAATGCCATCGTCGGCCTTGACCCTGAAGGGCTCGGGGAATTTGTAGCCCGCGGCCATGAGCGGGCCGGCATCCACTTTCTCCAGTGGCATGTCGACGTTCCCTTGCGCGTCGTAGAGGATCGATTCCGGCACGGTGTTCACGCGCGAGCTGTTATCGACGAAATATTTCGCGTTGTCCGCCACGATCACCGCGTGCGATGCGTCGCCGGGGTCGAGCAGTTTCAAACCGCCGTCCTCGAGGTTCACGCGGTAATCGTGCATGTAGTACGGGTCTTCGCCGGCTTCGCGTCCGGACGCGGTCATGTAGAAGTGGCCCGCCTTTTCGTCGATGTAGGAGATATCTTCGGCGACGAACTCGCCCTTGTCGACCTGGCCTTTCAGCGTGCCATCGGAGGAATACAGATAATAGTGGCCCCAGCCATCGCGCTCCGACCACCAAAGCAATTCCGATCCGCCGCCGAGGAAGTGGATGGGCTTCTCTTCTATATAGACGTTCATACGCTCCTGGACGATCGGCTTCACTTCGCCGGTCGTGGTGTCGGCCACGCAAAGGTCGAGGCGATGCTCGTCGCGGCTCAGGCGCGTGAAATAGATCTTGTCCGACGCTCCATCGCCCGCCCAGGTATTCTCACCCTTGTCGTGCTCGCGATTGTAATTGGATGCGCGGTCGGACTCGATGCGAATGCGCTGGTCTTTGAAGCCGGTGACGTCCGCCTTCATTTCGGAGCGTTCCTTGGTGGCAACCTCGAAGATCTCGAGATGCGCCTGGGGATAATCGGGGTCGCCCGGCATTTCATATTTGTAAGTTTCGAGCGTGGGCCGGGGGTTGGCAAGCGAGTTGATTACCCAAAGCGGCTTCACTTTGCGCGTGTCGGAGCGCACCACGGCGAACTTTTTGGAATCTTTCGACCAGGTAACGTTGGCGGCGCTGCGCTGGCGGCGGATCTGCTCTTCGTTCTGCTGGCCGCCGTTGTTTTCCTGCTGCTGTTGCTGCTGCTCTTGCTGCTGCTGGCCCATGCCGCGGCCGCCGTAGCCGAAATACTCTTCGCCGTCCTTGGTGATCTCGGTCTCCACGATGGACTTGTCGTTGGCGTCTTTCAGCGCCTTGGCGTAGTTGGCATCATCCATCATGTAGAGGTTGTAGTTGCGAGCGAAGACGATGGTTTTGCCGTCGGGCGAGATACTGGCCCAAGCGGGTTTGCGCGGCGGCTTCTCGTCGAGCAGTGTCAGCTTGCCAGTGGTCAATTCGTACTCGAAGGCGAGCTGTTTCTGGTTTCGTCCCGGCGGCGGGGCTTCAGCCACCCCGCCGCGGCCCTGCTGCTGCGGTTCGCGGTTGTCGTCGCCGGCCTGGTCGTTCTGCTGGTTATTCTCCGTGGAGGTGACGGTAGTGGTCTTCTTTTCGCCCGGAATCACGGCATCTTTCGGCACGTTGATTTCGAACTGGATGGAGCCGTCGTTTTTGACGTAGCGAATGGTGTTGATGGGGAGGTGCTGGGAGTCGTACGGCAGTCCGGTGGCGATGGTCAGGCTGGAAGCGAGCTTCACGGCATCGAAAACAAATGTTTTGGTCTTCTTGACGGGGTCGACGACGTAGAATTTGCGCCCGGCGCTGGTTTCGTAGGTATACCAGAAGCGGTTGCCGTCGGCGAGCCAATGCGGCGTCACGGTCATGTCGAAAACCAGCTTGGCCACTTTGGAGGAAGTCCATCGGGCCGCCAGTTCGTAGTTGGCCTTGGCGGGTTTGGCGGAAAGGCTTGACGGAGGGTCGTCGGACCCGGCGAGAGAAGCGGCAAGCAGGACGGTTAGGCCGGCCACAATGGCGGCAATCCGAGCCCATCGGGAATTGGCATGGCGACGCATCGGGAAAACTCCTCCTGATTGGGGTGGTTTCGACTACTATATCCCAAGTACGCGGGCGAATTCCGGCGTCCGTCCGGCGCGGACGCGGGCCAGTCGCGGCTGCAATCCGCGCGCGATTTTCTGCTCGAATGCCGACCAGGCGCCGGTTTCCGGAGCGATTTACATTCGAGTGGCATCGAGTCCCAGCCGATAAGTAGAGATGGATGGCTGACTCGTCGACACTGAAAACGCTAACGATCTCATGCAAGTAGTCTATTCGGTACCGCTCCTGGTCACAGGGATTGCCGCGGCCGTGTTGATGGCCTACATCTGGAAGAGGCGCAATGTCCCCGCTGCCGCCCCATTGCTCGGGCTGTTGTGGTCGCTCGCCTTCTGGTGCATTCCTTGCGCGTTTGAGCCTCTCAGCTCAACAGTAGCCGCACGGCTTCTTTGGATGAGGCTGGAATTGCCGGCCATCACGGGGCTGTCCGCCTTCTACCTACTCGTCGCTCTTCAATACACCGGTTTCCGAGTCCCGCGGTGGGCCTACGCCGCGCTGTTCGTGGTACCCGCTACGATTCAGGTCACGGCCTGGACGAACAGTCAATGGTACTGGCGCCGGATCTGGATTGACACCGCAAGTCCCCTTCGGCTTACGGGCATAGATTGGGGACCGGCGTTCTGGTGCTTTCTGGTGTACGGCTGGCTGGCTGTAGTTGTAGCGATCTTATTGATTGTTCGCCAATTCGTGCGTGCCAAAGGACCGCGCCGCCGGGAAACCGGCATTTTTCTGGCATCGACTGCGGCGCCTCTCATCGCCAACGTCCCCGATGTCCTTGGGCTGACACCGGGCTGGCCAGATCTCACGCCATTCGCTTTCGGGCTGACCGCCGCCGGGATTGCCTGGGTGCTGTTTCGTTTCCGGTTCCAGGCCATTATACCGGTGGCCTGGAGGGCCATCTTCGAAAATATGACCGACGGGGTGCTGGTCCTCGACGCCGAAAGCCGGGTGCTCGTAATGAACGCCGCTGCCGAGCGCTTTCTCGACACGCATAACGAACGAGTGATCGGCCGGCCGATCGACACGGCTTCCGATACCTGTTTGACGTTCCGCCGATTGATTGAAACGGGCAACACCGAGGGTGACATTGAACTCGGGAGCGGTAACGACCAGCGAACTTGCGAAGTGCGCGCCTCTCAACTGGCCGACAAGCGGAGCCAGGTAATCGGACACATCCTGACGATTCGCGACGTAAGCGCCTCCCGGGCCGCGGCTCGCGAGTTAAACGAGGCAAGGCATGCCGCGGAAGCGGCCAGCCGTGCGAAAAGCCAGTTTCTGGCCACCATGAGCCACGAAATCCGCACCCCGATGAACGGCGTTCTGGGTCTTACGCAGTTGGCGCTGGAGGCCGGGCTCACCGGCGAGCAGCGGGAATTTATTCAGGGAGCCAGAGACTCGGCCGACACGCTCCTGGCCATCATTAACGACATTCTCGATTTCTCGAAGATCGAAAGCGGCAAGCTGGACCTCAATCCGGCCCCCCTGGCTTTGCGCGAGACAATCGCCCGCATCGCCAAACCGCTGGCTTTCCACGCCGCTGAAAAAGGGTTGGAGTTAATGGTGGACGTCCGTCCCGAGGTACCGGACCATCTGTCCGCCGATTCCACGCGCCTGGCGCAGATCCTTACAAACGTGGCCGGAAATGCGGTGAAATTTACCGCTAGGGGTGAGGTCGAGATGTGCGTAGCGTTAGACGGCATTGCCGGAAGCCGCGCCCGCCTGCATTTCTCCGTTCGCGACACGGGGATTGGAATTCCGCCGGATAAGCGGGAGTCCATCTTCGATCCGTTTTCGCAAGCCGATGCCAGCATCGCACGGGAATTCGGCGGCACCGGCCTGGGCCTCACGATCTCCAGCCGCCTGGTCCAGTTGATGGGCGGGCGGATCTGGGTGGAGAGCGAACCCGGCGCCGGCAGCTGCTTCCATTTCACCGTGGAAACCGGTGTTTTACCCAGCGCCGCCGACGTCCAAACGGGCGCCGATATCGATCTTCAGGGCGTGCGGGTTATGGTGGTCGACGACAATGCCGCCACTTGCCGCATTCTCTCGGAAATGCTGCGCGCTTTGGGGATGAATCCCAGCACGGCGGCGGCTGCCGATGAAGCCCTGGCTGCATTGCGCCGTTCAGCCCGCAGCACACCCTTTCGTCTGGCGGTGATCGACTGCCATATGCCGGAAGCGGATGGATTTTCGCTGGTGGAGCGGATTCAAGAATGCGGCGAACTCGCCGAGCTCGCCATCCTGATGCTTACGTCCGCGAGCGGACAAGGTGATCTGGGCCGGTGCGAGCGCCTTAGCCTGGCGGCTCACGTTCCGAAACCGGTTTCGCCTTCGCAGCTTCTGGGCGCCGTACGCCGGGCAGTAGCGGCACGAAGCGAAACCGGCGGCAGGGAACCCTTGGCAGCGGCATTGCGGTCTCCGGACATGTCAACGTTGCATATCTTGTTGGCCGAGGACAATCCGGTAAATCGTCTGGTCGCGGAGCGTTTGCTCGAAAAGCGCGGCCACACCGTCACAGTTGCGGCCACTGGGCGGGAAGCCCTTCAGATAATGCAACATGCCAACTTCGATCTGGTCCTCATGGACGTTCGCATGCCGGAAATGGATGGGTTTGCCGCCACCGCGGCGATTCGCCAGAAGGAACTCGGCACTGCCATGCACATCCCCATCATCGCCCTGACCGCCGACGCCATGGTCGGAGATCGTGAACGGTGCCTGGCGGCTGGCATGGATGGCTACATCCCCAAGCCCGTGCGCATCCAGGATCTCGTCAGCGAAATGAACCGCCTGCAAAGAGCCGGCAAGATCGGGGTCCTGGTGGACACCGATCGCGAATAGAAGCGACGGGACCGGGTGGGACAGGATTGTCGGGCGCGGCGTCCCGCAGAGGGCCGGTCACCGTAAGCATCGCGTAGTGGACAGTGAACGAAGCATTTTTCGAGCAGCGTCATTACAGATCCGCGCGGTTGGCTCCGCTTGTGCGCTCCCCCGTCACAGCGGTAGTCTGAACGCATGTTCCGCCGTTCACCTCTGTTACTATTTGCCTTTATCGCCATCGCCGCGCCGCTCCTGGCGCAGACCGTACAGGCCCCCGATATCACCAAACAGCCAACCCTCTACGTGGTGCCGTACGCGCATCTCGACACCCAGTGGCGCTGGGAGTTTCCGCAGACAATCAGCGAGTTTCTGCTGAAAACCATGCGCGTGAACTTCGACCTGATCGAGAAATACCCGCACTATGTTTTTAATTGGACCGGCGCCAATCGCTACCGCCTGATGAAGGAGTACTTCCCGGCGGATTATGCGAAGGTGAAAAAATATGTCGCGGCGGGAAGGTGGTTTCCGGCCGGATCTTCGATGGAAGAAGGCGACGTGAACATGCCCAGCGCCGAGGCGATCATCCGGCAGGTGCTGTACGGGAACACGTATTTCCGGCAGGAATTCGGCAAGGCCAGCGCCGAGTACATGCTGCCCGATTGTTTCGGCTTCCCGGCGTCGCTGCCGAGCATTCTGGCGCACGCGGGCGTGAAGGGGTTTTCGACGCAAAAGCTCTCGGCCGCGTGGCAGCCGGCGCCCAAAGTTGGCGGGCCCGATTCGCCGGAACAGACCCCGGATGGAATTCCCTTCAACGTGGGCGTGTGGGAAGGCCCCGACGGGGCGACCATCATCGCCGCGCTCAACCCCGAGGACTATGGCAGCAACATCACGACAGATCTCAGCAAGGAACCTCCCGCCGGCTCGCGGGAGCAGAATTGGGTGAAGCGCGTGCAGTTGGATGGCGAGGTGACCGGCGTCTACGCCGACTATCATTACGTGGGCACGGGCGACACGGGCGGAGCGACCCAGGAATATACCGCGCGCATGCTGGAGGCGATGGTCACGAAGAGCCAGACCGTTCTGCCAACTCCTGCCCCACGCGGAGGGCGCGGCAATGCGGCCCCTCCTCCGCCGGCGGGACCGCCGGTCAAAGTGGGCGATGGTCCGCTCACCGTCATTCCGGCGACGGCCGACCAGATGTTCCTCGACATCAAGCCCGGCATGACCTCGAGGATGCCGCGTTGGAAGGGGGATCTCGAGCTGATCAATCACTCTGCCGGATCGCTCACTTCCGAGGCCTATCACAAGCGCTGGAATCGCAAGAACGAACTGCTGGCGGACGCCGCAGAGAAAGCGTCGATCGCGGCTTCCTGGCTGCGTTCCGGGCGTCCGTATCCGCAGAAGAGGCTCAATGACGCGTGGACGCTCGTCATGGGCGGCCACTTCCACGATACCGCCGCCGGCACGGCGACTCCGGGCGCGTACGAGTTTGCCTGGAATGACGACGTCATCGCCATGAATCAGTTCGCCGGCGTGCTGACGGACGCAACTCAGGACGTCGCATCGGCGCTCGACACGCGGGCAGCCGGCACGGCGATTGTGGTCTACAATCCACTGAACATCGAGCGCGAGGACGTGGTGGAGGCCAATGTCGCTCTGCCCGCGGGGACCAAGGGAGTGCGCGTCACCGGACCCGATGGCAAGCAGACGCCAGCGCAGGTCGAGGGCGACAAGGTGGTGTTCGTCGCTAAGGCGCCCTCGGTAGGGTATGCCGTTTATGATGTCGAGCCGGCGGCGGAAGCCATGCCCTCGACGCTCAAAGCGAATGTTCGGGCCTTCGGCCGCGGCGGGCGCGGCGTCGCGCCGAATGCCGCCCCCACCTCGCTCGAGAACGATCGCTACCGCCTGACGTTCGACAACAACGGCGATGTGGCCAGCATTTTCGATAAAGCGCTCGGCCGCGAACTGCTCTCCGCTCCGATCCGGCTAGCGATTTCGAGCGACCACCCGGCGCAATGGCCAGCCTGGAACATGGATTTCGACCAGGAACAGGCGCCGCCGCGCGCGTTTGTCCGGGGGGCCAGAGCGCGGATCAAAGAGAACGGCGCGGCGCGGGTCACGGTGGAAATCACGCGCACCGATGCCGAGGGGTCGCACTTTGTCTCTACGGTGAGCCTTTCCGCGGGCGACGCCGGCAATCGCGTCGAGTTCGGCGAAGCGGTCGACTGGCGGACGCTCTACGCGAATCTGAAAGCCACTTTCCCGCTGGCGGCGAATAATGAGGACGCTACTTACAATTGGGGGCTTGGAACGGTGCGCCGTCCGAACGCCGCGGAGCGGCAGTTCGAAGTCGCCTCGCACCAATGGATCGACCTTACCGACCATACAGGCGCATTCGGCGCGACGATTCTCACCGACTGCAAGAACGGGTCCGACAAGCCGAACAACAATACGCTCCGGCTTACCCTGTTGCGTTCGCCCGGCGTGGACAGCAACTATACCGACCAGGCCAACCAGGATTGGGGCCATCACGATATCGTTTTCGGGCTCGCGGGCCACCGCGGGGATTGGCACGACGGAGAGACCGATTGGCAAGGCTATCGTCTGAACCAGCCGCTCATGGCGTTCGAATCGCCGAAGCACGAGGGCGCGCTCGGCAAGCGGTTCTCGCTGGTGACGGTGAGCAATCCGCGCATTCAGATCATGGCGCTCAAGAAGGCCGAACTGAGCAACGAAGTGATTCTTCGCATGGTGGAAATGGACGGCCGCCCGCAAGAGCACGTGGTGGTGAAATTCGCCGGCGCGATCCAGGAAGCGCGCGAAGTCAATGGCCAGGAGCTGCCGCTCAGCGGCAGTCCGACCATCTCGGGCGGCGCCTTGGTGACGAACTTCACGGGCTATCAGCCGCGCACTTTTGCGCTGAAGATCGCACCATCGGCGGCTAAAGCCGCGACGGATAGCGAAAAGCCCGTCGCGCTGACGTACGATCTGGCGGTTTCGAGCAATGACGATACTAAAACCGCGGGCGGATTCGACGGCAAGGGTAATGCGATTCCGGCCGAAATGCTGCCCCCATCGATCGACTTCGGGCCGGTGACATTCCATCTCGCGCCGGCCGGAACCGGGAAGCTCGATGCGGTGACGGCCAAAGGGCAGACGATCCAACTGCCTGAGGGCCAGTTCAACCGCGTGTACGTGCTTGCGGCCTCTTCAGGCGGCGATCACAGCGCAACCTTCAAAGCCGGCGACAAGCCGGTCGAATTGACAATCGAAGACTGGGGCGGATTCATCGGCCAGTGGGACAAACGCTTGTGGAAGATGCCGGTGCACGATTGGGCAATTTCCGCAAATCACGCAGTGTGGCCCCCGGTCAATCCGACGAACGGCCGCAGCGAACCTCGTTATCCCGATGACTACGTTGGTTTGACGCCCGGTTATATTAAACCGGCGGATGTGGCATGGTATTGTTCGCACCATCACACCGCGGATGGTTTGAACGAGCCATACCAGTACTCGTATTTATTCGCCTATGCCATCGATTTGCCGGCCGGCGCGAAGACACTTACATTGCCCCAGGACGGCAATGTCAAGATAATGGCGCTATCGGTGGCCAATGAGGGTCCGGTAGTGAAGCCCGCGCAGCCGCTTTACGATACGCTGGGGCGGACCGGGCCAGAGGAGAATCGGTAAGCTGGAAAGGCGCCATTAAAGCGCATTGAGTTCCGCGATGCGGCTCGTCAACACCTGGACGAATTCATCGATGTCCTGGGATTGGTATCCTGCCGCGCGGAAAGCGTCGCGAAGCTGATCGGGCGAGAGATGCGCGAGCAGACTGCCGATCCATTTGGCGTCGGCGCGCGGAATATTTTGGCCGATCCACTCGAGGTGCACGCGCATCATGTACTCTTTTGGATCGCCCAGCCGGAGGAATCCCGGCCGGCCAGGCGCCTCGAACCAGACAGCTTCGGGCGTGGACCTCTTGATGAATTTCGATTCGCTGTACTCTTCGGGATCTCCCTTGGCATGAGTGGTCGGCCAACAGCGGCCAGGGCACCCGAAACTCGCGCCGAGATCGCTCACCAGGTACACATTCAGGCCGTTGATCTCGTAGACGGCGTTGTTTTCATCTTTGAGGTCCCAGTTGTTGATGAGCGCCATCATGACGCGGAGGCCATTAAACTCGCGCGAGCCGTCGAACGGACTATTTTCCCATTCCCAAGTGCCCAGCTTTTTGCCATCGTCGCGTTTCAGCCTGACATTCTGGATGGCGCCATTCGGGCCAACTAATTTCTGGCCGCGATGCAAGCGCGCGGGCAACCCCTGCACTTGTATTTCGGGAAGGAAATAATCTTCTGTGGTGTAGTACCCAACCGACCACACGATGCGGGTGGCGGCGGTTTCCGGCCGCGCCTCGACCCCCATCTTCACTTTCCACTTCACTCCGTTGGCGTCTTTGACGGAGAATTTGGGGCTGGTACCCGCCAGGTCTTCTTTGTCGAACGTGAAAGGTCCACGCGGAACATGATCGGCACCGCCCGATCCATGAAGCAGGTCGCGGGTGGAGATGTTGCCGGGATCGGTCCAAAGCACAGCCTTCCCGGAGGGTTGGACGGGCGGCTTTTTAACTCTTACTTTGTTACTGTCGCCGAGGCAAAGTCCCGCGGTGAGGCAGGCTATCAAACATACCGTCAATAATGGAATTCTTCGTCCGAGCATAGTTCCGGCCCCAGTTTAACACCCCTTGTTCAGGCGGCATCGCTTGCGGCGCCGCGAGTCTTGATCACCGCTTCTTCGAGCACATCTTTGACAACTTCCTTGACGGCTTCCTTCACCACGCCTTTGACGATCTGCTGGACTTCCTCCGGAATCAGGTCGACTTCCTCGAGTCCACCCACCAGTTCCTGCACCGCGCCGTCCAGGAGAGGCGCTACGGGAGGCAGTTCCTTGCTCACCGCCTTCGCCACTTTCTTGGCGATCAAGTCGGTCGGCAGAGGCTCGAACTCGGGTTGCTCGGGCATCTGCTCCGCGGCCTCCCAGTCCTCCTCGAAAGTCTCGCGCACTTTGTGCGCAATGTGCGCGTCGCGGAAGATCAGCCCCACTTCGCGGCGCTCATCGAGTTCCATTCCGCGCAAGCTCTGGCTCCCGACAAACACCCAGCTTCCATCCCGAACCATGGAACGGGTGTGCAGGCGGTGGTTGGTAAGCTTGCGAACCGCGACTCCGGCCGGCCTTCCCGAAACGCGTCCGATAATTCGCACGTCAACGCCGGCCTTAGCTCTTTCCGCCAGCAGCCGGATCATGGGACGGTCGCTTACTTTCGGATCGTACACGATGAGCTGCTTTTTGGCGGCCTGGATGAATCGCGCCAGTTCATGCCGCGCGTTCAGCGGGCTCACCAGCAAGCTGCTGGACGATGTTTCGAAGGGCTGGCGCGCGGTGTCGCACTCGAACAAGCGTTGCGCTTCGCGGATGGCTTCGCGGTTCTTCGTCATCACGCCGAAGCTGCGGCTGTGCTCGATGTCCTGGTGAGTGAAATTGAAGGCCAGAACGTGCAATTCCTGACCATCGATAACCATCCACTTGCCGTGGTAACGAATCAGGTCATCGGCGGTGCGGGCCACTGTCACACCGGCGGCCAACAGTCGAAGTTCCAGTTTGCGCAAGCTTTCTTCGCCGGCGCGATTGGTGTGAGCGATGAGGGCATACACCGATACCCCGCGACTCACGGCATTGGCCAAAGCCCTTTCGATCTCGCGCTGGTCGAAACGGAAGATCGCGATGTGAACGCTCCTCCGCGCGCTGGCAATTGCCTTGACCAGAGGCATCACTCCTTCTTCCGGCTGGATCAGCAGCTTCACAAAACGGCTCCTTTCGCCTCCCCGAGTTGTCAGTGCATGCGGAGTGCCGTTTCGTCCGGTACGAATGGACACAATCCGGGGTCATGAGTTGAGCACACCCTCACCACCGCGGAATTGCAGTTCGTAAAGATGGGAGTACAGACCTTCGTGCTGGATCAGTTCGTCATGGGTGCCACGCGCGGCGATCTGGCCGTTTTCCAGTACGAAGATCACATTAGCGCGGCGGATGGTATCGAACCGGTGCGCGATCACCACCGCGGTACGGCCCTCGATCAGGCGATCGAGCGCTTCGAAGACCAGCTTTTCCGATTCGGCATCGAGCCCGGTGGTGGGCTCGTCGAGTATCAGGATGGGGCTGTCGCGGATCACCGCGCGGGCAATCGCGATGCGTTGCCGCTGGCCGCCCGAAAGCGTGACACCGCGTTCGCCAACCACGGTGTCGTAGCCATCGGGCATATTGGCGATGAACTCGTGGGCGTTCGCGAATTCGGCGGCGCGCAGAATTTCCGTTTTCGTGGCATTCGGCTTGCCGTACGCGATGTTCGCCCAAATGGGCACGTGGAAGAGGACGGTTTCCTGCAGGACGAGGCTGATCTGCT
>Ga0335072_10012999_pt1 | contig 11872 bp, 10 predicted proteins | sample Lox_Sample_21_FD_206725 | JGI IMG/M metagenome (GOLD analysis project Ga0335072, IMG submission 206725) | Soil microbial communities from Loxahatchee National Wildlife Refuge, Florida, United States - Lox_Sample_2.1 | ecosystem: Environmental > Terrestrial > Soil > Wetlands | place: USA...
ATTCTCTCGGGTCATGCAATCGATTTGCACCCGGTCCTTAGCTCGGCTTTGCGCATTTCAGGCAGCGAGGCAGAGAGTCTGGAAGACTCGATTTAGCAGGGTGGTAGGAATTTCGATGGTCTCGCTCGATATCCGCGAGATGGAAAAATCCGGCGGGCACCACAGCACTCGCCGCACCGCGGCAATCGCATCACTGAATGTCGGTTCGGTCTTGCGGTACCAGACGGTGGCGTGCGGCCGCAGAGCTGCGGCGCCATGGCGTGCCAGATCATCGGCCCAGAGAGTGATCAGGGAGAACAGGCCGAGGAGAACTGGGGTGGTGCGCAGGATAGCGCGATCGGACCACTGACGCTGGGTTTCCACGCCGAGATGGGTGCGGACCTCCTGGAACGTGGTTTCCAGCCGCCAGCGGGAGACGAACCAGCCAAGGATGATGGCCGGGGTTGCCGTCTGATCAGTGCTGAGAAACGCCGCCGGTTCATGCTCGCCGGTCGGATCGCGCACCAGCACCCAGCCACCGGCAGATTCACTTTTCCTCCATCGTGCTGAGTCAACAAACCAAGCATGATAGTCTCATCGCCGACGCCCACATTATGGTCGTATTTGAACTTGTCGGAGACAAATAATCTCTCTGTGACAAACTCAATGGGACGTTGATGTAGCGGCGGCATTCCGAACTCTTGTGAAAGTCCGATTTTGTCTGTGACATCCAAGGCTGCCAAATCATCAGTACGAGAGAATACCCGGTCGGAAGGGTCACATTCCCAGTAATGAACATACGGTGATGGGGCTGTATCCGAAGAATTTACTCGGGTATTCGCAGACCCTTCAGCTACGTGGCGATTTATGACCGCATAAATGTGGAAGCTGAAGGGAACGCTCTCCGAGTCGCGAACTACAAAGAAGCCCGTTCCACCGGGGCCATGAAGCGAGTTGTCGCTATCGTTCTTGCCGAACGCAAAAAATACACAGCGTTCCATGCCATGGGCTAGGCGGGGCACGCCGATGCGCACCCATCCGTGAACCACCCTGCCGTCCTGCTCGCGGCACCAGCAAAACTCGCGATCAAAGTCCAGATCCCTGAAGGTGATGCCTCGACAGATCATGGCTATGCGCCCAACTCATAGCCTGAGTCGAGTATGCCATTACTCTAGCGTAAGCAGGCCATCTACGCAGCATCTATCGGGACGCGATGCTGCCAAACGCGCCCGATCTGCTCGGAGAGATGGTCGGCGCAAGGCCAGCCATGACGGTTGGACGGTATGTTACTTCGACATGATCGGGTGCGTGCCGAATGCCTTTTCCCAGATCGCATGCGTCCATGCGCCTTTCGGCGTCTTGGTGATGACGGGGGCGGAACCGCCCTCCATCAGCTCCTTCACCGTGCGATTATAGGCGGCAACGTCCAGATAGCCCAATCCGTGTGGATCCGGCACCAGCAGCTTGGCGATTTCCGACATCATCCGCGTCTGATGCGCTTTGGTCTGCGCGCCTGTCGTATCGTTGGCCAGCACGATCTTCACCGCTTCGGCCTGACGGTCCATGGCGTAGTTCCAGCCCTCCATCGAGGCCTTCAGGAACCGTGCCAGCTTGTCAGCCATCGCCGGATTATTGATCTCGTCCTGCTTGGCGTACAGCCCGTCTTCCAGGGTTGCTACGCCTTCGTCCGAGTATTTGAACACCACCAGTTGCGACGGCTTCATGCCAGCTTCAATCAACTGCCAGTACTCGTTGTAGGTCATGGTGGAAATGCAGGCCGCCTGCTTCTGCAGCAGCGGATCGACGTTGAATCCCTGCTTCAGCACCGTCACGCCATTTGGACCGCCGTTGGTGCTGAGGTGCAGCTTACTCATCCAGGCCAGGAACGGGTACTCGTTGCCGGAGAACCACACGCCCAGCGTCTTGCCCTTGAAATCGGCAGGCGACCTGATGCCGCTGTCCTTGCGGCAGGTCAGTTCCATACCGGACCGCTGGAACACCTGCGCGATGTTGACGATCGGCACGCCCTTCTCGCGCGCGGCGAGCGCTGACGGCATCCAGTCCACCACCACGTCCGCGCCCCCGCCGGCGATGACTTGCTCCGGGTTGATGTCCGGCCCGCCGGGCTTGATCGTCACGTCCAGGTTCTCGGCTTTGTAAAAGCCTTTTGCCTTCGCGACGTAATAGCCGGCGAACTGAGCCTGCGTGACCCATTTCAATTGCAGGGTCAGCGGATCGGCGGCATGCGCCATACCCGACAGGCCCAGCGCGAACGCCGCGGCGAGAAGCAGTCTGCGCATGTTTACGTTTCCCCTTTCGGTTTAGTGATAGGATGGGTGCCAGAACGTGACCGCCCGTTCGAGCAAAGACAGCAGGGCGAAGCTGAGCGTGCCGACCGTGGCGGCGACCACGATCTCGGCCCATACGATGCCGAGATCGAGTCGCGCCGCCTCGGTGGAAATGCGAAATCCCATGCCGACGATCGGTGTGCCGAAGAACTCGGCGACGATGGCGCCGATTAGTGCCAGCGTGGCATTCAGCTTCAGCGCGTTGAATATGAAAGGCAGGGCGGACGGCAGACGCAGTTTCAACAATGTGGTGCGATAGCCGGCCGCATAGGTTCGCATCAGGTCGGCTTCCATTGCGCCGGTCTGCGCCAGGCCAGCACCGGCGTTCACCAGCATGGGAAAGAACGTCATAGCGACGACGACAGCGGCTTTCGATTGCCAGTCGAAGCCGAACCACATCACCATAATTGGCGCGATGCCGACGATCGGCATGCTGCTGACCAGGCTGCCCAGCGGCAGCACGCCGCGGCGCAGGAACGGCGAGCGATCCAGCGCGATCGCCACGAGCAATCCGGCGCCGCTGCCGATCAGCCAGCCAGGGATGACCGAGCGCAGCACTGTCTGGCGGAAATCAGCAGCCAACATCGGGATGTGCGTCGCGATGGCGACGCCGATATTCGACGGAGGCGGTAGCAGGATGAACGGAATCTGGTAGCCGACGCAGGCAAGCTGCCACAGCCACAGTACCAGCACGCCGAACACCACCGGCGTGGCGATGCGGAAGGCGCGGGCGTCGTTCCTTGACAGCAACACCAGTGCGACAGTGCCGATCAGCAACGAGAGCAACAGCAGGAGAGTGGTGATCACAGCCGGCCGCCTCGGCCGCGGACGAGCAGAACCTGGGCGCCGTCGATCAGGGCGATCGCCAGCACGGCAAGCAGGCCGGCCATCAGCAACGCGGCCCAGATCTGCAAGGTGAGTCCGTAGTACGAGCCGGTGAGCAAGCGTGCGCCCAGTCCGGCCTGCGCGCCTGTCGGCAGCTCGGCGACGATCGCGCCCACCAGCGCCAGCGGCGCCGCCACTTTCAGCGCGGGGAACAGAAAGGCCATCGATGCAGGCCAGCGGAGCTTGGTAAAGACCTGAGCCGTGGTGGCGTTATAGGTGTGCATCAGGTCGCGTTGCATCACGTCGGAAGAACGCAGGCCCTTCACCATGCCGGTGGTGATGGGAAAGAAGCTCAGCCAGCCGGCGATCAGTGCCTTTGGCAGAAGGCCGGTGAGACCGATGTTGCCGAGCACCACCACCACCATCGGTGCGATCGCCAGCACCGGGATCGCCTGGCTGGCGACCAGCCATGGCATCAGGGTGCGGTCGAGTGTCCTGACGTGGACGATGCCGATCGCCAGCGCGATGCCGGCGGCCAATGATATGAGAAGGCCAACCAACGACTCCCACGCGGTGATCAGCGCATGGTGCAGCAGGCTGCGCGGCGAGGTGACGGGGTAGTCAACCAGGGTGGTGACCATCTCGGTGGCCACCTGGGCGGGGGTGGGCAACAGGGGGCGGTCGAGCGACTGCGTTGCCTCGGCGATATCGGTCCACGAGGCGTTGTCGTCGGCCAGTGCCTGTGCCTGCGACCAGTTCATTGGCACGGACGCGGCGAACCATACGGAGATGACGACGACAAGGACGCACAGGACTGGCAGGACGCGAGTCATGACAAAGAGGAACCGTCAAACGTTGCCTTATCCATCCTCATGCCCCTCACGCAGCGCCGCGCGCACGTCATGCGCCAACGTCAGGAATTCGGGCGTCTCGCGCACGTCCAGACCGCGTTCCCGTGGCAGTCGGCTGTCAATCACCGCCACGACCCGGCCCGGCCGCGACGACATCACCACGATGCGCGTGGACAGAAACACCGCTTCCGGCACCGAGTGCGTGACGAACACCGCAGTGAGGTCGGTGCGGCACCACAATCCGTGCAAATGCATCGTCAGTCCGTCGCGGGTGATTTCGTCCAGCGCGCCAAACGGTTCGTCCATCAGCAGCAGCGACGGTTCGAAACTCAGTGCGCGCGCGATCGAGGCACGCTGCTGCATCCCTCCCGACAATTGCCACGGAAAGCGCCGCCGGAACTCGGATAACCCGACCAGATCCAGCACGCGCGCGGCACGGCGCAGGCGTTCCTCGCGCGGCATGCCCAACACTTCAAGCGGCAGCATCACGTTGCTTTCGACATTGCGCCACGGATACAAGGCCGGCGCCTGGAACACGTAGCCATAGGTGCGCCGCCGCCGCGCCTCGGCCGGCGTCATTCCGTTCACCGTCAGCAAACCGCTGGTTGCCTGTGTCAGATCGGCGATCAGCCGCAGCAACGTCGTCTTGCCGCAACCGGACGGGCCGATCAGCGACACGAATTCTCCCTTGCGGATCGCCAGGTCCACGCCGGTCAGCGCGACCGTCACGTGGCCGTGCGCGGCGAAGGTCACACCCAGGTTGCGCGCCTCAATGACCGTTTCGGCACTGCGAGACTGCGATTCTGAGGGCGGCGCCGCCTGGCGTGACAGTGTCCGCACGTCCGTCAGGGCGGGCGCCTCAGGCGCCACGGCCTGCATGTTCTGCCAGGCGTTGGTCGGTCTCCAACACGGCGCGCAACAGTACGTTGGCACCCGCGATCACGTCGGATTTTTCCGCATGCTCCGCTTCATTGTGGCTGAGGCCTTTCTCACAGGGCACGAACACCATCGTCGTGGGTGCCACACGCGCGATATAGGCCGAATCGTGCCCGGCGCCCGAAACGATGTCGCGATGCCCGTAGCCTGCCGCGTCCGCCGCGCGGCGCACCGCATCGATGCAGTCGGGATCGAAACGCACCGCGGGCGAATCCCACACGCGGTCGATGACGGTCTCGACGTTGCTGTCGGCCGCGATGCGTTCCAGTTCGGCGCGTGTTTCGGCTTCCATCGCCGCAACCGTCGCATCGCTCGGGTGCCGCAAATCGATCGTAAAAAATACACTCCCCGGCACGACATTCCGACTGTTAGGTCTGCTCTCGAGCAAGCCCACCGTCGCCACGGCATCGGGCGCATGATCCCAGCCGATGCGGTCGATCGCCGCCACCATGCGGCTGGCCGCGAGCAAGGCGTTCCGCCGCAGCCGCATTGGAGTCGCGCCGGCATGGCCCTCGGTGCCGGTCACGGTCACTTCGTACCAACGCATCCCCTGCACGCCGGTCACCACGCCGATGGTCTTTGCTTCGTCTTCCAGGATCGGACCTTGCTCGATATGGATTTCGAAATGCGCGCCCAGCTTGTGCGACCCGCAGGGCACGCCGCCCTTGTAGCCGATGCGCACCAACTCATCGCCGAACTTTTGCCCGTTGCGATCTTCGCGCGCATAAGCGAAGGCGTTGTCGAAAACGCCGGCAAACACGCCCGAGGACAACATTGCGGGGGCGAAGCGGCTGCCTTCTTCGTTCGTCCAGTCGATCACCTCGATCGGCGCATTGGTCTCGTAACCTTGGTCATTCAGCGTGCGCAGCACTTCCAGTCCTGACAGGACGCCGATGATGCCGTCGTATTTGCCGCCGGTGGGTTGCGTATCCAAATGGCTGCCGATGGCAATCGGCGGCAGCGAGAGATCGCGGCCGGGACGGCGGGCGAAGATGTTGCCCATGTCATCGATCGTGACGGTGCAGCCGGCGGCTTGGCATTTGGCGCGGAACCAGTCGCGCACCTGGCGATCCAGATCGGTCAGCGTCAGCCGGCAGATGCCGCCCTTCGGCGTGGCGCCGATCTGGGCGGTTTCCATGATAGTGTCCCACAGCCGATCACCGTTGATCGCGATATTGCCGGCAGGGACGGGGGATTCGTGTTGGCTCATGGTGGGCTCCAAGCGCCGGCCATGACGCAGTACGCGGAGCGTGCGCCGGCCATGACGCGAGGGGAAAGGCCTTCGCCGATCATCATTCCGCCGCCTCCTGGCGCAACGGATTGTTCGGGTGATGCTCCCAGGTCAGCATGCCACCCGGACCCTCCTGCCGTACCATCGTGATGCATCCATCCACAGGGCAGGCGAGATAGCACAGATTGCAGCCGACGCACTCGGAATCGATGACTTCATAGCGCCGCTGTCCGTCCACGTGCAGTGCGGCGATCGCCTGATGGGAGGTGTCTTCGCAGCCGATATGACAAAGGCCGCATTTGATACACAGCGATTGGTCGATGCGCGCGACGATCTTGTAATTCAGGTTCAGGTCGTTCCAGTGCACGTAGTTGGGCACTGCGCGGCCGCGCACCGCGGCGACCAATCCATAGCCCTTGCCGTCCATCCAATTTGACAATCCGTCGATCATGTCCTCGACGATCTTGAAGCCCTGGTGCATCGCCGCAGTGCAGACCTGCACATTGTGGGCACCCAGCGCGATGAATTCCGCCGCGTCGCGCCATGTGGCGATGCCACCAATTCCCGACACCGGCAAATCCGGTAGTGCGCGGGCAATGTCGGCCACCATGCGCAAGGCGATCGGCTTCACCGCCGGGCCGCAATAGCCGCCATGCGTACCCTTGCCGTCCACCACCGGCTCCGGCGCCATAAGGTCCAGATCGACGCCAGTGATCGACTGCAGCGTGTTGATCAATGACACGCCGTCGGCACCGCCGCGTCGTGCCGCTGCCGCCGGTGCAAGAATGTCCGTGATATTGGGAGTTAGCTTCACGATCACCGGCATCCGTGTGTGCTGCTTGCACCAGCGCGTCACCATCTCGACATAGGCTGGTACCTGGCCGACCGCCGAGCCCATCTCGCGTTCCGACATGCCGTGCGGGCACCCGAAATTCAGTTCCACCCCGTCGCAGCCGGTGTCTTCCACCTGTGCCAGAATGCGCTGCCAACTTGCCTCGGTGCACGGCACCATCAGGCTGACCACCACGGCACGATCCGGCCAGTCGCACTTGATCGCCTTGATCTCATCCAGGTTCACTCGCAGCGGACGGTCGGTGATCAACTCGATATTGCTGAAGCCGGCGATGCGGACGCCGCGGTAGCTGACGCCGCCGTAGCGGCTGGCGGTGTTGACGATCGGCGGATCCTCGCCGAGCGTTTTCCACACCACGCCACCCCAACCCGCCTTGAACGCGCGCGCGACGTTGTACGCCTTGTCGGTCGGCGGCGCCGAGGCCAGCCAGAACGGATTGGGCGAGACAATGCCTGCGAAACTGGTGCGCAGATCGGCCATCATGCGCCTCCGCTCAATTGGCGATGGATCGCTGCGGCCGCCACCTTGCCGTCCTGCACCGCGACCACCGTCAGATCGGCGCCTGCAATGCAATCGCCGCCGGCATAGACGTTGGGCAGCGACGTGCGACGGTCGGCGTCCACCACGATCCGCCCGCCGCGCGTGTCCGGCAACTCGCCTGCCGCATCAGCCGCAAAGCTCTGGCCGATCGCTTTTAGCACCATGTCGGCGGGCAGCACGAAATGATCATCGGTCAACGCCAGCCGGCCAGCCGCATCCAGCGTCGTGCGCGCAAACTCGACGCCGGCGACGGTCTCGCCGCGCGCACCGACGCCGGGAATCAGGCGCACCGGCGCCGCCCGGTGCCGGATCCGAACATTATGCGTCTGCGCCCATGCTTGCTCTTGGCCGGTCGCCGTCATTTGTTCCGAACCACGCCGGTACACGATGGTGACGTCCTCGGCACCGAGCAAACGTGCCTGAGTCGCCGCATCGATTGCGGTGTTGCCGCCGCCGATCACTACCACGCGCCGTCCCACCGCCACGCGGTGCTTCGGCTCCTGCCGCACCTCGGCAATGAAATCGATCGCGTCGCGCACGCCGGGCATGGTCTCGCCGCCAAGGTGTAACGCCTTCACGCCCGCCTGGCCCATGGCGAGAAACACCGCGTTGAATTCCCGCCGCAGCATGTCCAGCGCGAGGTTGCGGCCCAGTACCTTGCCATATTCGATTTTGATGCCGCCGATCGATAGAATGAATGCCACTTCGCGCTGGGCGAATTCGTCAGGCACCTTGTAGGCGGCGATGCCGTATTCGTTCAGTCCGCCTGGTTTCGGCCGTGCCTCGAACACAGTTACCTCATGGCCGTGCCGTGCCAAGGCATGAGCGCAGGCCAGGCCTGCCGGGCCGGCGCCCACCACCGCCACGCGCTTGCCACTCGGCGCGGCGCGGGTGAACGGCGCGATGTCGCGGGCCATCAGCCAATCCACCGCATGGCGCTGCAACGCGCCGATCTGGATTGGGTTGTTCTCCTGCGCGGTGTGGACGCAGGCACGCTCGCACAACTCCTCGGTCGGGCAGACCCGGGCGCAACTGCCGCCCAAGATATTCGCTTCCAGGATCGTTTGCGCCGAGCCGCGCAGGTTCCCGGTGGCGATCTTGCGAATGAAGGACGGAATGTCGATGCCGGTGGGACAGGCTGCGACGCAGGGCGCGTCGTAACAGAAATAGCAGCGGTTGGCCTCCACCACTGCTTGCGCCGGCGTCAGCGGCGGATGCGCATCGGCGAAGTTCGCAGCCAGGGCCGCTGCATCCAATCGGCCTGCGGCGATATCGCCGAACTCGCTCACTGTCTCGCCTCCCGCCAGCGACAGCATGGAAGCTAACGGCAGCGGCGGCGCGGCTGTCAACGCATTTCTTGACTGAGCGGACAGGAATGGTCAACAATCATGCAGCAAGGCGTCCAAGGACCGTGACTGCCCAAAATGGATACAGGCATCGCCACCATCCGGCAGGTCAGCATGGACCAAATTTTGGCCGCGGCGGAGAAGGTGTTCGCCCAGCACGGGTTCGAGGGCGCCACCATGGCGCAACTCGCCGCCGCCGCCGAATTGCCCAAAGCCAACCTGCACTATTATTTCGGCACCAAGGCGGGGCTGTACCGCGCCGTGCTGGAAGGCATCTTGGCGCTGTGGCTGGACGATGCCGCCGCCTGGATCACCCAGGATCGCCATCCGGCCGAAGGTCTGGCCGGCTACGTCCGCGCCAAGATGGCGCATTCGCGCGCCCGGCCGCAGGCGTCCCGCATCTTCGCCGGCGAACTGCTGCGCGGCGCGCCGCGCATCATGCACTATCTGGGGCTGGAACTGCGGCGACGGGTGGATGACGAGTTGGCGCCGGTCATTGCCGGCTGGAGCGCCGCCGGACTGATGGACCCGATCCATCCGGTGCACCTGTTGTTCACGATCTGGGCGATGACCCAGACCTACGCCGATTTCGACGTGCAAATCCGCGCCGTGCTGGGCAAAGTCGCGCTAGACGACGCGGAATTCGCGGTCGCGACGGAAACGGTGGTCGCCCTGGTACTGAAGGGCTGCGGCGTGCGGAGGCCGCGCGGGAAACGAAGGAGGTCGGCATGACAATACTGGTGCGCGGCGGGACGGTTGTCACTGCCGATAACAGCGTCCGCGCGGACGTGTTGTGCCAGGACGGCGGGATCGCCGCGATCGGGCCGTCGCTGGAGGCACCGAGCGGTGCCGGCATCGTCGATGCCGGCGGCATGCTGGTGATGCCGGGCGGGATCGATCCGCATACGCATATGGAGCTGCCCTTCATGGGCACCACCGCAAGCGAGGATTTCTTCACCGGCACATCGGCCGGCGTTGCCGGCGGCACCACCAGCATCATTGATTTCGTGATTCCCAATCCAGGCACGTCGCTGATCGAGGCCTGGCACGCCTGGCGCGCGAAGTCGGAGAAGGCAGCGGCAGATTACGGGTTCCATGTCGCGGTCACCTGGTGGTCGGAGCAGGTGAAGGAGGAGATGGGGATCCTGACCAGGGAACATGGGGTCAACAGCTTCAAGCATTTCATGGCGTACAAGGGCGCCATCATGGTCGATGACACCGTACTGCTGAATTCGATCGGGCGTGCGCTGGAACTTGGGGCGATCTGCAATATCCACGCCGAGAACGGCGACGCGGTGTTCCATTTGCAGCATAAGCTGATGGCCGCCGGCATCACAGGACCGGAGGGGCATGCGCTGTCGCGTCCGCCGGAAGTGGAAGGCGAGGCGGCCAACCGGGTGATCGCCATCGCCGGCATACTTGGGGCGCCGATCTACATCGTGCATGTCTCGACCGCGGAGGCGACCGAAGCAATCGCGCGTGCGCGCGCCAAGGGACATCGCGTCTATGGCGAAGTGCTGGCGCAGCATCTGCTGATCGATGAGAGCGTCTACCAGACGAAGGACTGGGCCACCGCGGCGGCCTATGTGATGAGCCCGCCATTCCGTGCGAAGCATCACCAGCAGGCACTGTGGGCCGGGCTCGTGTCGGGGCAGTTGCAAACCACGGCGACGGATCATTGCTGCTTCTGCGCGCCGCAGAAGGCGATGGGGCGTGATGATTTCACCTGCATTCCCAACGGCACCGGCGGCATCGAAGACCGCATGAGCGTGCTGTGGCACCACGGCGTCGGCACCGGGCGGCTGACGCCCAACGAGTTCGTTCGCGTCACGTCGACCAACGCGGCGCAGATATTCAATCTGTACCCGCGCAAGGGCGCGGTGCAGGTGGGGGCGGATGCCGATCTGGTCGTGTGGGATGCGCAGGCAAGCCGCACGATTTCGGTGAAGACGCATCATCAGAACGTCGACTTCAATATTTATGAAGGGATGGAAGTGACCGGGTTGGCGCGGCACACGATCAGCCAGGGCAAGCTGGTGTGGACCGACGGCGACCTGCGGACAGTGCGCGGAGCGGGACGGTATATCGAACGCCCCTGCTTCGCGCCGCCGATGCTGGCGATCGCAGAGCAAAACCGTCGAAACGTGCCGACCGGGGTGAGACGCGGGTGAGGGCACGCAGGTAAAGTTGGGGAGGGGTCGGGCTCACCCGGCAAGGCAAGCGCCGGCCACGGCCGACCTCCTGAACTCAGGGTGCGGTTGATCCGTCATCCGGGGCCTCGGCCAAGGCGTTCTTCCGCAAGGCGATCAAGGGTCAGGGTTCGGGCCCGCGGACCGTCACGTTGGATGGCTATGCCGCATCGCACCGTGCGGTATGTGAGATGAAAGCTGACGGCGAACTGCCTGCTGATACGAAGCTACGCTCATCGAAGTACCTGAATAATATGATCGAGCAGGACCATCGGGGCGTGAAGCTACGGATCGGTCCGATGCTCGGGTTCAAGCGGTTCAGAACGGCGGCGATCGTGATAGCTGGGATCGAACTGCTGCGACGCATCCGCAAGGAGCAGTTCAATCTGGGTCGGCTGCGCCTTCGGGATCGACGTGCGCCCGCTGTCTGGGAGGCGGTCCTGGCAGCCTAACAAAGCGACTGCATTGCGGGCTCCATAGCCACGACCTTTGGCTCGTCAGGCTATTTGCACCAGAGCCCGCTCGGGCTGGGGAGAGGTCGAAACCATTGAGGTGGGTCACCTCCAGCGGCGCGTCGTCGGTCTGACGGCCGAGGAGGTTGGGCTGACACTGGCTGAGGGCAAAGAGTTGCTTTCCGAGCTTCAACGGCTCGTGCTCCAGACCCAGATGGAGGAATACGTGATGTGCGCCCGGGTCTGCCCGGAGTGCCTGACGCTGCGGCGGCGGCGCGACTGTCGTACTCGGACGCTTCAGACGCTGTTTGGCACGGTCGAG
>Ga0335072_10013000_pt1 | contig 11871 bp, 12 predicted proteins | sample Lox_Sample_21_FD_206725 | JGI IMG/M metagenome (GOLD analysis project Ga0335072, IMG submission 206725) | Soil microbial communities from Loxahatchee National Wildlife Refuge, Florida, United States - Lox_Sample_2.1 | ecosystem: Environmental > Terrestrial > Soil > Wetlands | place: USA...
GCGATATGGTGAACACGCTGATGCCAGAAGAACCAGCCCTGTCCCGCCTTGAATAGGGCTTCCGTAAATAGCGGGCCTTCGCGCAGGTTCACCGGACTGTGCATATCCGCCCGCATCCAGTCCTCCGCAGCAGCGCGCGGGTCAGCCACAGAGCTGACATCAATCACATGCAGTGGCCAGTCGTCAGACTTAGCAATATACTGCCGCAGTGCCTCGCCATCCCCGCAAAAGCGCAGGTGGAAGGCCTCGACCTCGCCCACGGTATACCGCAGAGCTATCTCGAATAGATCAACGTCCAGATCACCATGGAATTCCAGATACTCACCTATGTTGTAGACCACGTCATCAGGACTGAACTGTTGAGCAAACCAGACACCAAGTTGCCCGGCCATCAGTTTCCGGTGCTCACCCTCAGATCCAGACACGCCTGCACACCTCGATCGTTCGGCTCATACAACTCTTAAACATGTAGCGCTCTGCGCGCCTCCGCCACAGCACGCAAGGGCTGCCATACTTGCGGCCACGGCACGCCGCCGACCTTCCCTGAGCGATGCCCAAGTTGCCACGGCTGCCGTGAATCGAGCCGAGGCCGACCTGCTCCGGCACTGACGCCAAACAAGGGCGTAGCCGCCGCGCCCAGTGTTGACGGCGACTTCCACCTCTTCCCATCCGAGAATCCACAGCACCGTGCCCTCAAAATGGCGGCCCGATCTGCGCTTAGCTTTAGAGGCGCATGTCGTGCCGCCGATCTTTAGAAAGTAGAGACTTTCATTACCTACACCGCGAAAATCCTCTCGGCTATGCACAGGAAACCAGGACATCTGCGCTACTTGCTGGCGGAAATGCTGTAAGGCAACCCGGTCATTCGCCGTCGAGTGCGATACGGAGACTTTTAGGCCGCATGTCTGTCCATGTCTCCTCGAGGTAGGCATCGCACTCTTCCTTCGCGGCGCACACGCCGGTCTCTGCCCAGCCACCAGGGACCGGGAGGTCCGCGGGCCACAGGGAGTACTGCTCCTCATCGTTGACCAGCACTTTGAATCGTGCTTCGGGTGAGTCGAAGTCGAAGGTTGTAGTCCGCACGACGGCCTCCTGCTCGCAGAGAATGATGGCGTCCCCGGGGTTACCAGCGCCATTCACGCTGGCCGTACAGGTGCTCGGATTTGATGCCGTGATCGGCGCACCAGGTCATGAACTCATCCACCTGCTTGAGCTGATAGGAGTCCTCGTTGTAGGTGGTGGCCATGACATGCCCCACCAGCCAGGTCTCCTCGCCCATGGCATACACATACGCTTCGCTCGCTCCCAGCTCGGTCATGATCGCGCTGGCCTGTGCCGCGTTCGACCCCGACAAGGTCCGCGAGTCGCTCATCTTCTTGGTCACCGGCCGAGTCAGCAGCGCCTGGTACAGCCAGGTCAGCGGCGCCCCGGCGCACTCCATGCCCAGGAACGCCATATCGACCCGGCCGACGTGATCGCGCATGTGCCGGTACAGTCCGGGGTCGATGCCCGAGGAGTCCGCTCCCACGAATATCTTCCGTCCGGCCAGTTGCACGCAGTAGGTGGACTTCGCACGAATGTCCAGGTCAGCGTGCTCACCCAGGAACGGGGTCGCGACCACCTTCCCGCCGGGGAACTCGACCTCGGAGAAGTCATCCACCTCCACCACGGGCAGGCCCAAGTGCGACACGTACAGTGAGAGCGACGGGTCACACAGGCTGCCTCGCGATGACCGCGGCACCACGACCGCGCCGACCCGCCCGCGCAGCGCCAGCAGGGTCTCCAGCACGATGTGATCCTGATGCCCGTGCGTGATCAGGACCAGGTCAATATGATCCGGGAGGTCTCGGTAGGTGAACCGGCCCGCCGCCGTGGCATCGGAGCTAACCCACGGATCGGTGACAATCGCCGCCTCAGGCGTCTGCAACACCAGGCAGGCATGCCCGAAGTAGCGGATCCGGCCTCCACCGTCGATATGACGGTCACCGGCCACGTCCGGCGCCTCAGCCAGCAGCCGGCTCAGCTGGGCGGCCTCCTCATCACCGAGCTCCAGGACCTCACGCAGCTGGGCCAGCGTCGTGGCCTGCGTCCTCGCCTTGAACAGCTCCGCCAGCCCTGGATGCCGGAACGGGATGCGCAGCTCCAAGACATCCGACGAACTCAGCCGAGGTGTGCTCAAGATGAACGGACGCTCGACCCCTGTCTCCAGGGACAGCTGAACCGACTGTCGGTCCTCGGTGTAGACGCTGCTTTCGTAGACCAGTGGCTCGATGTATCGTACCGACGGCTGGTTGTTCGTATCGTAGGCTATCTCGATCAGTCCTGACAGCACCGAAGGAAGCTTTGGATACAACGGCGTGAGGTCAAACCCGCTCGCGCCCTGCCGCACGATCTCCTCGGCCTCAGCAATCGCCGCGGCGAAACCCAGCATCTCCGCCCGGTCACGTTTGATTGCGGCCAGCAAATCGCGTATCTCACCGCTCCGGCTCGCCTGGATGTTGACAAAAAAACCACCCCGCAATTCTGGGTTATGGCTCGCATTGATATGGACCTGGGGGGACTGCAGATACGACTCAAGAAGCGGCACCTGCATGAACGTCAAGTTCATTGCCGCTTGAACCGGCGCCACCGTATGGAGCCACGCATAAAACCCATCCACGAGGGGCTCGATAATCACATCCGGCCGGAGAAACCGCGGTTCATCAACCATGCCCACTCCTCCATCACGGAAACCCTCCGCCGTGACCGCTGAATGACCTGACGGTCCACCATCTCGCCCGCGTAGCAAGGAACCGGGACCTAACTTTCGGGCACCAAATTCCAGCCTTTAGGCACAATGATGATCTCACGGCATTACTCCACGGCACTATGGCATACGAGCAGAGCACCGATCAACGGTTAGGAATGGCTGACACAGATCACCTCGCCCAGACAGCGCTAGCAGCCCGGACAGCCAAGTCTGCAACCCTGGCCGGCCCGGCGTTCAACTGCGGCACCGCATCAGTTGAACGCCGGGCCGCGGGCACGGCGTCTCGACTCCGTTATCGTCCCGGTCAGCATCTGCGGATACACACTATAATCTGCGCTGTATGCTGACCGGCTCGCCACAACGGCCAGCCATACGCATCTGCTAACCATGGCACTATGCTGCTCACGGCATCTGCTTGACATGGCACTCCCGCACCACGGGCCGCCACAGGAGTGCAAACGGCATCAGGGGCCCGCGGCCCAAGTCTGTTCACCGCAATCCCGTGATCGCAAGAATGGCTCACCGAGCTGCACTTGGCCGGGGCCAAGGCCTGCGGCGAGTCCGCAGGAACACCACGTCGCAAGGCAGGGAGAGCAGAATGAACGTTAGCTGGATGCAGCGATGCCGACCTGCAGCGCGCACAGCGGGAAGTACCACGCGCCGGTGGCTTGCGGTATTGGCGTCCGTCGGCACGCTGGCCGCCTGCGCGCCGGCCAGCGCCGACCAGCTTGCCGCGAGCTCTGGAGCCAGCGGACCGCAGTATCAGGCAACCATCGCGTGGACCGCCTACGGAATCCCGCACATAACGGCCAGTAACTTCGGTTCGCTCGGCTACGGCTACGGGTTCGCCCTCGCCAGCGACGACCTCTGCACTATGGCGAACGGCTATGTCACCGTTGAGGGACAACGGTCACGTTACTTTGGCCCGAGTGTTTCCATTCCCATGACAACAACCAGCAACCTCGACAGCGACATCTTCTGGCAGTCGGTGATCGGCCGCCACGTCATCCCCCGGCTGCTGACGATCAAGACCGGCCCGGGTGCCATCGGACCTCAGCTGCGCCAGCTGATCAGCGGTTATGTCGCCGGCTACAACCGTTATCTCGCGTCGGTCGGCGGGTCGGCTGGAGTGCCCGACCCGACCTGCCGAGGGCAGGCGTGGGTGAAGCCGATCACTATCCTCGATGCGTACCTCCTGATCTACCAGGCGATCGACCAAGAAGGTCAGGACGGCGATCTCGGCGCCATCGCAGAGGCGCAGCCGCCGGTCGGCGCCGCGGCCGCAGGGGTCTTCACGGCTGGCAGCCAGGCTGCGGCGGAACTCACGGCGGCCAAGCACGTTACGCCGACCACCCTGGCGGCGCGCGCGGCGTCTGTCGTGAGCACTCCTCCCGGCACGGGCGGCCTGCCCTCTCTGCGGCAGCTTCGGGACCTGGGCGAGCGGCTTTCCCAGGCCGAGCTGGGAAGCAATGCGATCGCGGTCGGCTCAGCGGGCACCAGGGATCACCAGCACGGCATGCTGCTCGGCAATCCGCACTTTCCATGGGAGGGTGTCGACCGATTCTATGAGGTGCAGTTCACCATTCCCGGAACGATGAACGTCGAGGGCGCCACGCTCTATGGGCTACCGCTGGTCGTGATCGGGTTCACTTCCACGATGGCGTGGAGCCTCACCGAGTCGACCGCCTGGACGGTCACGCCCTACCAGCTGACCCTCGTGCCAGGCCACCCGACCCAGTACGCCTACCACGACAGCCCAGTCGCGATGACGAGCCAGACGGTCACAGTTGAGGAGGCTGCCAAAAACGGCACGATCAAACCAGTCCGCCGCATTGTGTGGTACACCCGCTACGGACCGATAATCAATGGACTCGACGGGACACCGCTGCCCTGGACCACCCAGACGGCGTTCGCGCTGGACGACGCGAACGCGGGCAATTTCCGGCTCCTCAACCACTTCCTCGCCACCGACGAGGCGCACTCGGCGGCCCAGGAACTCTCGATCCTAAAGAAGTACGAGGGTCTCCCCTTTGTCAATACCGTTGCCGCCGACTCCACCGGCCACGCCCTCTATGCCGAAATCATGGCGATCCCGGATGTCACCAACGGGGAGGCGGCACGATGCGACACTGCCCTGGGTGCGGCCTCATTCCAGCAGATCGGGCTGCCGGTGCTTGACGGCTCCCGCCCGTCCTGCGCACTGGGCACCGACGCCGACTCCGCCGTCCCGGGCATTTTCGGCCCGGCTGAAGAGCCCACCCTGATGACCAGCGACTTCGTGGAGAACTCCAACGACAGCTACTGGCTGGCCAACCCCGCCCACCCGCTCACCGGCTATGCCACCATCATCGGAGGCACCTCCCAGCCCGGCACGGACATCGGCCTCCGCGCCCGCAGCGCGCTGACCATGGTCCTGCAGCGGGTCAGTGGCACCGACGGACTCGGCCCGCCCGGATTTACCTTCCAGAACATGAAACATCTTATGTTCTCGGACATCCAGTATGGCGCCTCGCTCGTCAAGCCGCAGCTAGTGGCGATGTGCCGATCATTCCCCGGCGGCCTCGCTCCCACCAGCACTGGCAGCAACATCCCGGTCGGCGACTCGTGCAGCGTGCTGGCCGACTGGAACGGCAGGGAAAACGTCGACTCCCGCGGTGCGGTTCTGTTCCGCGAATTCTGGGAAGCCGCCCTGGCTCTTCCCGGCGGCCCATGGTCGCACCCATTCAACGCGGCCAACCCGCTCAACACCCCGTATGGGCTGGACACCGCGAGCACGGGAGTCCAGCAGGCATTCGGCAACGCCCTGGCGACCCTGAAGGCCGCGCACGTGCCCGACAACGTCGCGCTCGGCACTGTGCAATACGTCGTGCGCAACGGCACGAAGATTTCACTACCCGGCGGGCCCGGCGATCCTGACGGCGAGTTCAATGCGATCTACCAGAAAGTCCTGCAGCAACCCGGGATGGAGCCATTGGGGGGCACCAGCTATATCCAGGTCGTCACCTGGGCTTCCGGCGACTCCTGCCCGCAGGCCGCTACCCTGCTCACCTATTCGCAGTCCGACAATCCCGCATCCCCCCATTACGCTGACCAGACCCGGCTGTTCTCACAGAGCCAATGGGTGACTGCCTACTTCAGCCCTGCCCAGGTAGCCGCGCACGCAGTGTCCATCACAGTGCTGCACAGCAGCTGAAGCACGCGCGGCCCAGGGCTGAATGTCACAGAAAGGTGCACCGAGGGATGATATGTGGCATCAAGCTATCGCATGACGGTGGCATTGCTGTCATCGAAGATAATCGTCTGCTCTTCAGTATTGAAATTGAAAAGTTAGAAAATAGGCTGCGTTACAGCTCCTTAGGTAATCTCGAGCAGGTCGCGCACATCCTGAAGTCGGAAGGCCTGGATCCGTCCGATGTGGACCAGTTCGTTGTGGACGGGTGGTTCGTGGAAGGCGTTGATGACACTGAGGTAACCGACCCTTCCGTGATTGCGAACCGCGGAGGAGGGCATCTAGATATCTCGGTGGCGCCTTACCAGGACCGCCCGGGCGCTGCGAAACCGCTTGCTCGCTACGCGTTCAGGGACTACGCGTTCAGCCCTTCGGCCGATGGCTACGCCAGCTACCACCATGTCAGTAACCATCTGCTGGGTGGTTACTGCTCCAGCCCATTCGCCGCACGCGGCGAGGACGCCCTGGTCTTGGTCTGGGATGGCGGGACGGTCCCGCGCCTCTACAAGGTGGAGGCGCAGACCCGGACTGTCGCAGCGGTAGCCACGTTGCTGCCGATCACGGGCGACACCTTCGGCGAATTCAGCTCGCACTTCGATCCGTTCTTCAAGGACACCGACGAATTCTCACCTGACGAAATGATGCGGCACCACCTTTCTATCGCTGGTAAGGCGATGGCGTATGCTGCGCTGGGCAGTGTAGAACAATCCGCATTTCCAGTCTTTGGCAGAATCATCGCTGACTTCCCGAACACCTCAGCGGAGAATTCCAAGGCCTTTGCTGAGAAAATTGTCGCATGCCGCGACGAACTGCTGCCCGGGTTGTCAAACGCGGATCTTATTGCCACCTTCCAGGCCTATCTGGGTGATCTCCTGCTCCAGAGCTTGTCCTCGCTCATGCGAGGCGGCCTCCCGAAACTGCAATTGTCACCTTTACTGCGGCCCCGTTCCTCACTCCGACCAAACTTGGTTCTGGCTGGCGGCTGCGCGCTGAACATCAAGTGGAACACCATGCTCCGGAGCAGCGAGCTCTTCAAGGAGATTTGGATTCCGCCGTTCCCCAACGACTCTGGGGCGGCCATCGGCACCGCAAGCTGCGAGATGTTTCGCCAGCGGGGCCACTTGGCTCTGGATTGGGATGTCTACAGCGGCCCGATGGCTGCTACCGGTGATGTGCCGCACGGCTGGCGTAGCCAACCCTGTGCCGAGTGGCAGTTGGCACAATTGTTGCATGCCGAGGATGAGCCGGTCGTAGTGCTGTCGGGCCGGGCCGAGATCGGACCGCGCGCACTAGGCAATCGCAGCATCCTCGCACCCGCCACGGATCTTCGCATGAAAAACAAACTGAACGCCATGAAGGGCCGTGCTGAGTATCGGCCTGTGGCCCCTATTTGCTTGGCATCACGCGCTGCGGAGGTGTTCACCCCCGGGGATAGCGACCGTTATATGCTCTTTGAGCACCGTCCGCGGCCGATGTGGGCGAAGCGTATCCCCGCCGTCCTACATCTGGATGGTACCGCGCGGCTACAGACTATTGACCCATTGGCCAATAGTCCCACGGCGCGCATACTTGCGGCCTATGCGGAGATCAGCGGCATACCAGTGCTTTGTAACACCAGCGCGAACTTTAATGGCCGTGGCTTCTTCCCGGACGTGGCCTCCGCGTCCAGATGGGGCGGCACCCGCTACATCTGGTCCGACGGGCGCCTTTACACGACACCATCGGCAGCGGGGGCGTAGCCGCCACGGCAGTGTTCGGCCCCGCCGTGGTACCGTGCGCTCACCTGCGGTGCAGCAGCGGTTTTAACACTGCGGGATCCGCCCTTCCGCAGCCTCATCCTGATCCAGGCGCTGTCCAGAAAAGGCCGTCGGCCGAGGGGACAAGCCCATCTTCGAAGAGTGGGGCCTCGGCCTCTGTGCCCTCGCCCAGCAGCGCACGCGCTTGTACCTGCGTACCCTCCTGCATTGCCTGTCGGACGATCGAGGACTTGAACAGCGGCAACATGCTACGTTCTTTATTCGCGACGAGTTCGTCCACAGCTTGCGCGAACTCGTTGGATCGGTCCTTATAGCGTTGCGCCAGTGCCTCTGACTCCGTCAAGGCTGCCTCACCGGACGATACGCCGCCGACCAGCTCGACGAACGACTCCAGCTCAGAGCTCGTGTTCTTGGTGACCTTCTTAGCAGACCAGAAGTACGAACTTTCGCTGACGTGCATGTCATAGAACGCCACCAGAAACTCGTAGTACACTCCGTATTCCCGGCGATACCGCAGCTCGAACTCCCGGAATGCAGCCTCCTCATCGACCAGGTGCGCCATAACACTATTGATGGACCGCGCAGCCAGTAGCGCGCTGTAGGTGGCCAAATGCACGCCGGAGGAGAATATGGGGTCCACGAAGCATGCTGCGTCGCCAATGAGGACCATGCCAGGCCGCCAGAAGGCCGTATTGAGATATGAATAGTCTTTGCGTACTCGGAGCTGGCCGTACTGGCCTTCCGTGACCCGCTTCGCATCCCTAAGGTACTCGCTGATCAATGGACACTCTGCGATAAGTGCTCGCAAGGCCACGTCGGGGTCACCCTGAATCTTGCTTGCCATCTCACGACGAACCACCGCACCGACGCTGGTCAACGTGGTTCTTAGCGGTATATACCAAAACCATCCACTATCAAAGGCTACAGATAGTATATTGCCGGAATTCGGCGGCTCAAGCCTCTTGCCGCCCTCAAAGTAACCGAAGAGCGCAAGGCTTCGAAAGAACTCCGAATATTTACGAGATCCGCCAACCCGGCGATATATGCGACTATTATTTCCGGAAGCGTCCACCACATACTTCGCGTGGATCCGGCCCGCCTTCCCTTCTGCGTTGGTGTAAGACACTCCGCGGACCCGACTGTCATAACTGATGACATCGGTAACGACACATTCCTCTCGGACATCCGCTCCTTTGCTGCGCGCATGGTCGAGTAAAATCTTATCAAATTTGCTTCGCTCGACCTGGTATGCGTATGACGTCTGCCCGGTCATTTTGGGCGATACCGAGAACGAAAACGTCCATGGCTCAGCGTTCGATCCCCACCGTTGTGTTCCGCCCCGCTTCACGGTGAAGCCGGCCTGTGCCAGCTGCTCTGACACGCCGGTCAGGCGACACACTCCATGTACCGTGGAGGGCAATAGGGACTCGCCGATCTGGTAGCGCGGAAACTTCTCTTTCTCTAGAATCACGACGCTGTGTCCCTGCATGGCGACCAGCGATGCTAATGTGGCTCCTCCAGGCCCGCCGCCCACGACGACCACATCGACATTCTCAACGCCTGCATTGCTCATCTGTTACCTTCTCGCGTAAAAGAAGCCGACGGTTTCTAATATGCTGCACATCGTCGACGTCCGGCTTGACGTGCCACCCTACGGAAAGGACCGTCACAATACTACAACTGCAGCTTATAACGCGTCAGTCCACAGTGGTACTGGCAGCATCGGGCGCGAAGGCATCGGGCGCCGATGTCAGTGTGACCAGCGGGACTGGTCGTCGGCCCGCCCGACAACCACATCACGCTACGAGGTCAGCGGTGTCGAACACTGACGGTCGCAAGGATGCCAGCAAAGCAATCCGAACCGTCGTCTGGGCACTTGAAGGGCCATAGCCGTGGCCGCCGCCGAGGGTTCCCGGCTACTATCGGCCACCCAGAGCTGAGTTCGGTGAGGTAAACGTCACCTGAAGGGATAACTAATGTCTAGCCTAGTGGTCAATGGCATTAATCTCAGTTTTGATGAATACGGCTCTGGAGAACCTGTCCTGCTCATAACGGGGAGCGGAGCCAGGGGCCGAATGTGGACGCCGCATCAAGTCCCGGCGCTGACCGCTGCAGGCTTTCGAGCGATCACTGTCGACAATCGTGGAATGCCACCAACGGATATATGCCCGGAAGGGTTCACGATCCACGACATGGTGGCGGATACCGTTGGTCTAATCGAGGTGCTGGGGATCGGCCCATGCCGGATCGTCGGTTTCTCGTTAGGCGGGATGATGGTCCAGGAACTGCTTCTCGGGTACCCGGACTTGATTACGCAGGCTGTGCTCATCGCTACACGCGGCAGGACAGATGCGCTGCGCAGTGCCATGTCAGCGGCAGATTCAGAGCTGCTCGACAGCGGAGTCGTATTGCCCCCGCGGTACGCGGCCGTAGTGCACGCGACTCAATTTCTTTCTCCCCGTACCCAGCGCGACGAGCGACGAGTTAGGGACTGGCTTGACATCTTTGAGATGTCGCTCTCGGAGCCGTCTGTCAACCGGACGCAGAGAGGTCTCGAATTGGTGGAAAACCGGCTTGAGGAGTATCGCAAGATAAGAGCCCGATGTCTTGTCGTCGGATTCCGGGACGATCTTATAGCACCACCGTACCTCTGCCGTGAAGTAGCCGAGCATATTCCCGAATGCAGATACGAGGAGATTCCCGGATGTGGGCATTATGGTTATCTTGAAGAACCGGAGGCTGTTAATTCGATGATCATTAATTTCTTTCGGGAAAGCTGAGAAAGCCAAATCAGGGCGTGTTGTGGTGGGCATCTACCATGCCGCGGCCGCTGCCGTTCTGCAGTGTTCAACTGGTGACATGCCGCAGTTGAACGGCCCCGGCAGGATGGCGCGACCAAGCAAAGTTCTGCCTTTGGCGACCGTGCGGAGGCTGCCTTATAACTGCTCAGTTCTTCGTATTGATCTTCTTCCCTTTCGTCGGCGCACGCTTTTCCTTCTGCGTCCCGTTTTCTGTGCTGCCGTCACTTTCTTTCGCAGCAACACTATCCTCCATATCCCTGATTAGACTCTTGGGCCGCATGTCGGTCCAGTTCTCCTCGATGAACTCGAGGCATTCTTCCCTCCCCGCCTCCCCGAAGATTGCCTGCCAGCCGTCCGGCACATCGGCGAAGATTGGCCATAGCGAATGCTGTCCTTCATCGTTGACGAGGACGAGATAATTGGCGTCTGGATCTTCAAACGGGTTCGTCACGACTGATTCCCCTTCCGCATTGACTCTCCGGTCCCGCGACACGTGCGCGTCAGGACTTCTGGTGGTCAGATTCCATTAATTATGTCGTGTGAGATGTCGATCGAATTTACTGCGGAATTCCGTATAGCTCACCGGCGCGTTAACTCCTGATCATTATTACGGTAGCTCTATTCGCGTCGCTGGTCCAGGCAGCACTGCTCCTTACTTCTCACCAAGCTTCAATCTACAGCGTAAATCCAGGTGATCGTTTCCGAGGGGTCAACCCTCATGCAATTACGGCGTGATGTGGCGGCGGCCCGCGCCGGGCCGTCCAGGCGATCGCATCGATGACGTGGCCCAGAGAGGGTTCCGGGTCGCTGACGGGGCCGCCAGGATGACACGTGCGGGCAACCGAACCGACCTGGTTCGCCGGCTTCTCTGACATCTCGACCCTGCTCATGCCGATGATGCTGCGCACCGGAATCGCCACCGTCCACACCAGCAACCTCATGAACGCGCCGTACCGGGCGCGGGCAGCTCTTGACCTGGCTCGACGTCGTCGTCCTGCCGACACCGTTCTCGACGCCCTTGGGCGACTCGGCGTACCGGTCATCGCCGACGTCGGATGCGGACATGTCCCGCCGTACCTGCCCATTGTGAATGGCGCACTCGGCCACCCCCAGTTCAGCGCCGACACTGCGTCGCTCACCCAGTCGCGCAGCTGATGTCCCGCTTTCACAGAGAGGTGAGGCAGTACGGTCATCAGCTCGACATTTTACTTCCTTACTGATGCGGTCCATGGCAAGCCCGGCGACCTCAAAGCCCGTCACAGATTATGACCTGAGGCCCACGGAACACACCTTGTCCATCTCCTCCCGCGTCCCGCCCAACCGGCCGGGCGCCGA
>Ga0335072_10013001_pt1 | contig 11871 bp, 8 predicted proteins | sample Lox_Sample_21_FD_206725 | JGI IMG/M metagenome (GOLD analysis project Ga0335072, IMG submission 206725) | Soil microbial communities from Loxahatchee National Wildlife Refuge, Florida, United States - Lox_Sample_2.1 | ecosystem: Environmental > Terrestrial > Soil > Wetlands | place: USA: Florida...
ACCAGCGTGAAGATCAGAACCACCACCCAGGTCAGCCAGGAGAGCACCAGGCCCGCAGCTGCCTTCTCGCCATCGACCGGGCTGTCAGAGATCTGCCAGCCGAGCACGAGGAGCAGCCAGCCGATCCACACGCCGAGCTGAGCACGGGATCCCGGCGAGAAAAAAACCGAAAGCACAGGTGGCAGCGCGAAAAGGACGAGGAACAGGATTCCCCAGAGAATGTAATACCCGCGCACGCCGGAGCCGAGCACGTTGCCGAACTCGAAGTTCTCGAACTTCTCCTGCGCGACGATGTTGGTCAGCGGGTAGAGGATCCCGATTATGACCAGGATCACCGAGATCGGGTCGGCCTTCTGCCTGCCGAGCTGGCGCCGGCTGGCCAGGGCGGCGATGGCTATCAGCGCGGCCACGAGGGCAGCCAGGAGCGCGATCACGGAAACACCGAGAAGCTCGTGCCGCTCAGTTTCTGATGCTGTCACGTTCCCGGCGAAGGCGGCCTCGTAGATGTTCCAGGAAACGGCGGGCAACGCGATGCCGATGGTGGCGGCGAGGCCGGCTCCGGTGCGCCTGTCCTGGGCGGTCCAGATCGCGATGACGATCGCGGCGATGATCACCACGAGCGTGCTGAACCAGAAGACGGCCTCACCCGAGCTAGTCCTGTGTATGCCTGCCCAGAACAACTGGAGCAGCGCGGACAAGCCGGTAGCAAGGGCTGCGCAGACCGCGACTCCTGTCGCGATCGGCGCCAGCGGCGCGCCCCCAGGACCAAGCGGCCACGCCGGCCCTGTCGCCTGCTGCGCCCACTGCGGTCCCGTCTGCCACGCCGGGGCGGCCGGCGTCCAGCCCTGCTGAGGATTCTGCGGCCATTGCTGGCCTGGTCCCTGCCAGGGCGGCTGTTGCGGCTGAGCCTGTTGCGGCTGAGCCTGCTGCTGCGGCCACTGCGGCTGAGGGCCCTGTACGGGGTACGGCTGCTGCGGGGGCGCCGCCCCGGGCCACTGCTGCCCCGGCGAGACCACCTGCGGTACCTGCCCGGCCTGCGTCGCCTGCTCGGCCTGCGGTACGTCAGGGCTAGTCATCCAGGGCTGCGCCGCACCAGGCCTGATCGTCTCCTGGCTGCCAGGTGCCTGTCCGGGGTCGGGCAGCACAGGCCCGCCCCTGTTCACGACGTAGGTTGGCGGTGCCGCCTGATCGGGCTCGCCGGGAGTTGCCTGCGGTACAGAAGTGGGCTCGGGCACGCTGACCACCTCGTACCCGAGCGCCGCCGCGAATGCCGTCGCCGCCCAGTGCGCGCCTGCCGTGTCCATCGCGGACCTGGACGTTACGTCGGCGGCGACCATCGAGACCGCGGCCTGCGTCGAGATTCCCTGTTTCATCCGCTCGGCGAGAAGTTCAGCCATGCCGCTGCGTGCGGCCTCCGTGAGCATCGCGATCTGCCTGGTTAGCTGTGGCACGTCGTCGTTCAGCAAGCCTTCGAGCAGGTCAGCTTGCCCGAGTACCGGCACGCCGAAGCCCTGAACCACGCGTGCCAGCGCGGCCTGTGCCAGGCCGTTCGCGTCCTGCGCTGGATCCATCGCTCTATTTTCCCTTGTTATTTAGCTTTTCGCGTCGTCCTCGGCGTCGACGATCGATGCCGTCTTGCCGGCGATCTTGATCTTTCTTGGTCTCGCCACCACCTTGTGCCCTGGCTTGACCTGCTGAGGATCTTCGCCGGGAGTCTCGATCTCCCAGTTCTGGGTCGTCAGGTTGCGCAGCAGCAGACGGCCGGGAAGGCGCTGGTCGAACTCGGCCACGGCAAGTGGCTCCTCCAGCTGGCCTGGCAGCATCAGGTGACGGTTGGTGAGCATGGCGCCCTCGCTGAGCACGAGAGCGTAACTCGTGGTCTTGAGCAGCAGCGGCGCGGCGGGTACCCGGCCGCAGTTCCAGCAGGCCCTGTGCGTGTCTCCCGGGTCGAACAGCAGGGCGGCGTTGCAGTTGGCGCACTGCCAGATGCAGTCGGCCAGCCGGTAAAGCGCTCGGCGCCACAGGCTCTCGATGATGCGCCCGGTCAGCGTGTAGTCCTTGAGGCCCGTCGTGAACGACGCGATGAACATCTGCTGGAAGAACCGCGGGTAAACCGGCCACCAGTTGTTGACCGGATGCCCGGCCGCCGGGCGGTTGGCCGGGTTATCAGGATCGAAGACGAACAGCGGATCCTGAGCGAAGTGCTTGAGCAGCAGTTCCTCATCGGAGAGTCGTTCGCGATCTTCTGAGTTGTACGACTCGTCGACGGCGGAGCCTTCAAGCGGGTGCCCGTGGCAGAACAAGTAGAACAAGAACAGCGCAAGCGAGTACAGGTCGCTTTCTGTCCTCGGCGGCGCCTCGTTCAGCATGACCTCGGGTGCCATGAACTGAAGGGTCCCCTTGATGAACGTCTCGGCACCCGTGGTGCCCACGTTGTCGTTGTCGATGATCGCGACATCGCCCGTGCCGGGGTCAACGTACAGGTTGCCGAAGCTGACGTCCCGGTAGCACAGGCCGTCGGTATGCAGCGAGGCGAAGGCGTCAACCAGGTTGAGGCCTATTTTTATCTTCACGTGAAAGTCGGGCGCCTGGTTGCTTGAGAGCATCTGGAAGCAGGTGATGAACCTGGGCTCCATGCGTGGCATGACATAGCCGAATCCCTCACGACCCGGGCTGGAGACCATGTCGATCGGCCAGATGAACGCGTGGCTCTTCGGCCGGCCGCCTTCGACCAGTTTCACGAGGCCGGCCTGGATCTTCTCGTCGAACTCCCGGCTCGCCGATGGCCGGTACCACTTGACCGCCAGGGGGCGGCCGTGCAGTTCGGTGGCGTAGACGGCCCCCTGCCCGCCGCGCCCGAGGCGCTGACCGATCTGCAGGGGGTCGGCCGCCGACCGCATGAAGACCGAGTCGCCTTCTTTGAGATCAGTCATTCTTCCGACAATCTCCGGTAATGATCGATGCCTGCGGGTGGGGAAGTAACAGCGGCGAGTTGCCGTGCGCGCGCGCTGAAACCGCTGGGAAACAGCGACCTGAGCGGAGCAGGCACGTTCCCGAGCGGTCCCTGGCTGCTGTTCTTCGGCGCAGAGCCGTCCGCGGGTGATGAGGGCGTCAGCGAATTTCTTGGCGTCGGGCGGGCAGTGGGGCTGACTGAACCCGGCGTGTGCGAGGGCTTGGGTGAGGCGGGGATCGTGCTCCCCACCGTTTGCCTGATCGTCGGCGTGCCGCCCGAATGGCGCATGGAAAGTACGACCACGCCGGCGACCGCCAGCACGAGCACGGCGATGACCGGAAGCATGATCTGAGGCCGCAGCAGGAACGCGCCTGGGGATGACCGCGGCTTGGGAGCGGACCAGGCGGGCGCCGGCGGTCCTTCGTCCCATGGCGACCTGGGCCTCGCGCGTGCGGGCACAGTGGGGCGGCTCGAGCTGCCCTGGCCGGCGCCCGCGGCAGGAACTGCCGGCGAGCCTGCCTGCTTGGGGTGCTCACGCGTTGTCCCGGCGTCCTGCGTCCAGGCAGGAATCGCGTCACCTGGCGCGGTCTCGAGTGCGAGAGTCCGGCCGGGACCGCTGAAGGGCGATGGCCGTTCCTTTTCCTGCGGCGGCGAAAGCGTCACGGACTGGTTGAGGGCCAGCGCGACCGTGGTGTCATCGCCACTGCCGTCTGAGGACGCGCAGGTAGCTGCCCAGCCGGGCAGTTCACCGCCGATCCACTCGGTACCGCGCGTGCTGCCAAGGCGCACCAGGTCGGCGGCGAAGGACTGTGCCCAGTTCGCTTCGGCCTGCGCGTTGCCGTAGCCGTCAGTAGCCGCGAAGACGCCGTATACCGGCGTCTTCGCGAGGTTGACCAGCGCCACCCTGAACGACGAGACGGCGTCGGGCTGGCACAGGCTGGTGGTCGCTGTGCCGTCGAGCCGGGGATCGGTGGGCACCGGGCTGAGCGCCCTGCCGTCGGGCAGGATCAGGATGATCTCGCCATCGCCGACCTGGCCGAGCACGGCGACCTGTGGCGTCAGCACGCCGACGAGCAGCGTGGAGCCGTAAGGAATCTCTGGCGGATCATCAGGCACCACCGCCACGGACTCGAACTCCGTGATCGGGCTGCTTGCGAGGTCCTCAGCGACCAGTTCGCGCCAGCGGGCAACGATGGCTGAGACGAGCGAACTGGCTGCCTCGGCCGACGGAGCTTCCGATGCGGGCAGGTCAGCGGCCCACTTCCTGGCCACCGAGCAGGCGGCCGTAACGGCGAAACGGGATCCGCGGTCACTGCGGAAGTGACGGATGTGGCCGTGTCCGTCGGCGACCGCGAAAACCGGCAGGCTAGGACGGCCAGGGCGTTCGGCCCGGTTGGTCAGCACCCCGTCCTGGTTGGGCATCCTGGCCCGCACGTGATCGGCGCCGATCGCGCTCGCCGAGAAGATCTCCCAGGGGTCGTCGTACTTGTCGACTTTCGTCGTCTGGCCATCGCGGCTGTGCCGTGCCATGGGTCACAGCACCACGTCTGAGATGTCCGCGATGATCGGACCGTGCCGGTCATCGGCGCCTGGCATCGGAGCCGAGCGGACATTCGGGTTCGTCACCCAAAGCGACGCCCGGTGGAGCTGGTCGGCGATCTGCTCGACGTCGCTGGCTACCAGAACGGGCAGGCTCGAGTTGCCGATGAATTTTGTCAGTGCTTCTGATCGCGCGGTATTTCCGATAGCCACCGCGATCCGCATGCCGTCGCGTGCGGCCGGAACCGACAGCAGAGCCTGGAGCCCGGCGTCGAAGTCGGCGGGCTGGTCGGTAGGCAGCCCGTCGGTAATCAAGACGAGCACCGGGCGCAGTCCCTTGCTGGCCTGGTCGGTGATCAGGGCCTCGCCGACCATGCGAAACGCGGGAGCCATGAACGTGCGGCCGCGCTCGACTGCCGCGAGTTCCCGCCAGCGCATGTTGTTAGCGGGGGTCGGCTCCCTGATGTGCCAGCGCGGCTCATCGGCGAAGGCAATAGCGCGGACCAGTATGGTTTTTTCCTGCTCTCGCTCCCAAGATGCGAAATGCTGGAGCATGTCACCTATTGCGAAGTTAAGCGCCTTGATTTTCGCGCCCATCATGGAGCCCGAGCAGTCGGCAAGCAAAATTACGTGCAGGGGCCGGCGGGCGACGCCGCCTCCAGGCATCACCGACTTGGTCCGCATGTAGTGGATATCCATGCCACTCAACGCTGGGTCAGCCCCCTCCCGTTTCCCGCAGGAAGCCCCGGCGCGGATTCCCTAATCCTGACGCCTTTACTAACGGGACGTCAAAGTATGGCACGTTTCGCTTTAGGCTGTCGGCCAGGTCAGGTCTTGTCCTGCCCGTTCGCCTCGCCCGCGCCCGGCCCGCCAGGCCCGTCCGGTTCATCCTTGCCTTCGGGCTTCTCGCCGGGCGCCGGCGCCGCTTGTGCGGCTTCGGCCGCCGCGCCAACCTGGGCGACCTCGGCAAGCAGGCTCTCCAGCCTGCTTCCGGTGATGCGACGGAACGTACGGTGGTCACGCGTACGGTCGAGGACGGCAACCTCTAGCTGGCTGGCGACGATTTCCACGCGGTCACCGTTGGCCGGAGCGGCTAGCCCGGCAATGGCGGTCGCCAGCGCCGCGGGCAGCGACATGCCGTCCGAATAGTGCTCCTTCAGCACCGTGCCGATCCGGTCCGCCCGGCCGCCTACCGCCACGTACCCGTGCTCGTCGTTGACCGAGCCGTCAAACGTGATCCGGTAGATCTGGTCATCGGCCGGTGCCTGGCCAACCTCAGCGACGACTATCTCTACTTCGAACGGCTTGGGACTGTCAGTGAAGATCCCGCCGAGGGTCTGCGCATACCAGTTGGCCAGGCCCCGCGCCGTCACGTCCTGCCGGTCGTACTGGAACCCGGTCAAGTCCGCGTACCTGACGCCTGCCTTGCGGAGGATCTCATATTCGTTGTAGCGGCCTACTGCGGCGAACGCGATCCGGTCGTAGATCTCGCTGATCTTGTGCAAGGCACGCGACGGGTTCGGCGCGACGAACAAGATGCCGTCGGCGTACTGGATTACAACTCCGTCGCGGCCGCGCGCGATGTTCTTGCGCGCGTAGTCCGCCTTGTCCTTCATCGCCTGTTCAGGCGACACGTAGAACGGCATCGACACCGCTGGCGTTTCCTTAACTATGTGTGTCCGCTTTGTGGATTAGCGCGCTACTCCGCGCGCATGGAGGCCGAAGGGCCGTCAGGGTCGGTCATCCGGCCGGCGACCACGGCTTCGGCGTAGCCGCCCGCCTGCGCGTCGGTGAGCCGCTGGTAGCCATCGGCGGTGACGGTCGCGACGAGCGGGTAAATCCGCCTGCTCATGTCGGGTCCCCCGGTCGCCGAGTCGTCGTCGGCCGCGTCGTAGAGCGCCTGCATGCAGGCCATGATCGCGTCGGACTCATTCATGCCGTCCGAATACAGCTTCTTCAGCGATCCGCGCGCGAACACCGAGCCCGAGCCGATCGAGTGGAACCGCCGCTCCTCGTAGCGTCCGCCCGCTACGTCGTAGCTGAAGATCCGGCCGCCGTCTTCCTCTGTGTCGTAGCCGGCGAAGATCGGCACGACCACGAGTCCTTGCATGGCACCGCCGAGATTGCCGCGCACCAGCCCCGCGAGCCGGTTCGCCTTGCCCTCGAGCGAGAGCAGCCTGCCTTCGAGTTTCTCGTAGTGCTCAAGCTCGAGCTGGAACAACCTGACCAGTTCCAGGGCGATCCCTGCCACGCCGGAGAAGCCTATGCACGAATACTCGTCGCTTCTGAACACCTTCTCGATATCGCGCTGAGAAATCATGTTCCCCGCGGTGGCCCGCCGGTCACCGGCCATCACGACACCGCCGCTGAACGCGGCGGCGACGATCGTCGTGCCGTGCGGAAGCTCCCTGGCCAGATCAGGGGTCACTTGCAGGCCGCGCACACCTGGCAGCAACTCTGGTGCGGCAGCCGCGACGAAATCGCTGAACGACGACGTCCTCGCGGTCAGGTAAGCCGCGCCCATCAGCCTGGCATTCGTGTCAGCCAACGCGATCCTTTCCCTAGCCGCCCTTCATGGGCCGGGCGGTCACTCACCTGACCCTACTGCCACCACGCCGCGCACCGGCCGGGGCGGTGCGGTCATTCGCCGCCCTTCTGCACGTACGACCTGACGAACTCCTCGGCGTTCTCCTCGAGAACCTCGTCGATCTCGTCGAGGATCGCGTCGACGTCGTCGGCCAGTTTCTCCTGCCGGTCCCTGAGCTCTTCCGTGCTCTGCTCGACCTCGGCCTCTTCGTCCTGGCCACGCCGGGACGCATGCCGCTGTCCGCCCGTATCTTTAGTCGCCATACCGACGCCCTCCATACTCTTGCCCGAACCTAAAGCTATCCTCGCCCACGCGTGCCCAAGCTAATCACGCCGGAGGCGACCAGGGCGGCGCTACTTGCCGGTGAGAGCAGTGACCAGTTCTGACGCCGTGGCGCAGCGGTCAAGGAGATCGCCTACGTGCGCCCTGGTGCCGCGCAGCGGTTCGAGGGTAGGCACCCGCTGCAGCGATTCGCGACCAGGAAGGTCGAAGATGACCGAATCCCACGAGGCGGCCGCGACCGCATCGGGGTACTTCGCCAGGCAACGGCCGCGGAAGTAGGCCCTGGTGTCCTCTGGCGGATCTGTGACGGCTCGCTGGACGTCCGCCTCGCTTAGCAGCCGCTTGAACCGGCCAGAAGACACCAGGCGGTTGTAGAGCCCGCGATCGGAACGTACGTCTGAGTACTGCAGGTCGACGAGCTGCAACCGCGGATGATTCCAGGCGAGGTTGTCACGGCTGCGATAGCCGTCGATGAGCTGGAGCTTGGTGACCCAGTCAAGCTCGCCCGCTAGCTGCATGGGATCGTCGGCCAGGCGGGCCAGCGCGGACTCCCAGCGGTCGAGCACGTCGGCGGTCAGGTCGTCGGTATTGGCGCCGAACTTGTTCTGCGTGTACTTGCGGGCGAGTTCGGCGTACTCCATCTGGATCTGGACCGCCGTCAGCTTCCTGCCGTCCCGCATTGGCACCAGGTGCTTGCAGGAGGGATCATGGGAGATCGCGCGCAGTTCCGCGACAGGACCTTCGATGGCGAGGTCGGCACCGAGGAACCTGTCCTCGATCATCGAGAGCACCAGCGCCGTCGAGCCCAGCTTGAGGAACGTGGAGATCTCGCTCATGTTCGCGTCGCCGATGATGACGTGCAGCCTGCGGTACTTCTCAGGGTCGGCGTGCGGCTCGTCGCGCGTATTGATGATCGGGCGCTTCAGCGTCGTCTCCAGGCCGACCTCGACCTCGAAGAAGTCGGCTCGCTGACTGATCTGGAAACCGTCTTCCCTGCCGTCGGCGCCGATGCCCACGCGGCCCGCGCCGCAGATCACCTGCCTGGTCACGAAGAACGGCGTCAGGTGCCTGACGATCTCGGCGAACGGGGTCGACCGGCTCATCAGGTAGTTCTCGTGACAGCCGTAGGACGCGCCCTTGTTGTCTGTGTTGTTTTTGTACAGCTGGATCGGGGCGCTGCCTGGAATGGCGGCGGCCTGAGCGGCCGCCTCTTCCATCACCCGCTCTCCCGCCTTGTCCCACAAGACGGCCGACATCGGTTCTGTGCACTCGGGCCCCGAGTACTCAGGATGGGCATGATCGACATAGAGTCTCGCGCCGTTGGTCAGTATCACGTTGGCCAGGCCGAGGTCTTCATCGGTGAGCTGACTGGCGTCAGCGGTTTCCCTGGAAAGGTCGAACCCGCGGGCATCGCGCAGCGGGTTCTCCTCCTCGAAGTCCCACCTGGTGCGGCGGGCACGGGCCGCCGTCGCCGAGTGGTAGGCGTTGACCACCTGGGACGAGGTGACCATCGCATTCGCGCCAGGCTGGCCGGGCACCGAGACGCCGTACTCGGTCTCGATGCCCATCACTCGGCGAACGCTCATGACTCCCACACTAGTGCCGCACCGCGACTAGCCAGGTTATTGGCTCGCGCCAAACCGCTGACCAGTGTCACAGGTATTGGCCGGTGTTCGCCACGGTGTCGATGGACCGGCCAGCTTCGTTGCCGCTCTTGCCAGACACCAGGGTCCTGATGTAGACGATGCGCTCGCCCTTCTTGCCCGAGATCCTGGCCCAGTCGTCCGGGTTGGTGGTGTTCGGCAGGTCTTCGTTCTCGCTGAACTCGTCCACGCAGGCCGACAGCAGGTGCGCCACCCGCAGGCCCTTCCTGCCGGTCTCGAGGAATTCCTTGATCGCCATCTTCTTGGCACGGTCCACGATGTTCTGGATCATGGCGCCGGAGTTGAAGTCCTTGAAGTAAAGGACTTCCTTGTCGCCGTTGGCGTAGGTGACCTCGAGGAACCGGTTCTCCTGCGTCTCGCTGTACATGCGCTCAACGACCCGCTGGATCATCTCGGCGACGGTCGACTCCTGCGAGCCGCCGTGCTCGGTTACGTCGTCAGGATGCAGCGGCAGCCCCGCCACCACGTACTTGGAGAAGATCTCCCGCGCGGCTTCGGCGTCAGGACGCTCGATCTTGATCTTCACGTCGAGCCTGCCAGGACGCAGGATCGCGGGATCGATCATGTCCTCGCGGTTCGAGGCCCCGATCACGATCACGTTTTCCAGGCCCTCGACGCCATCGATCTCGCTCAGCAACTGCGGGACGATCGTGTTCTCCACGTCGCTTGACACGCCAGAGCCCCTGGTGCGGAAGATCGAGTCCATCTCGTCGAAGAACACGATGACGGGCATGCCCTCGCTGGCCTTTTCCCTGGCACGCTGGAACACCAGCCGGATGTGCCGCTCAGTCTCCCCGACATATTTGTTGAGAAGCTCAGGGCCCTTGATGTTGAGGAAGAAGCTCTTCCCCTCCTTGGCGGCGCTTGACGCACCGTCCGCGCTGGCACTGGCGAGCTGGGCCGTACGGCGCGCGACCTGCTTGGCGAGCGAGTTCGCGACGGCCTTGGCGATCAGCGTCTTGCCGCAGCCGGGCGGTCCGTAAAGCAGCACGCCCTTCGGCGGCCTGAGCTGGTGTTCCTTGAACAGGTCCGCGTGCAAATATGGCAGTTCGATCGCGTCCCTGATCTGCTCGATCTGGGGCCCGAGCCCGCCGATCTGCTCGTAGGTAATGTCAGGAACTTCCTCGAGGATCAGTTCCTCGACCTCGGCCTTGGGTATTCGCTCATACACGTAGCCTGACCTCGGCTCGAGCAGCAGCGAGTCGCCGGCCCGCAGGGTCCCTGCCAGCAGCGGCTCGGCAAGGCGGACGATGCGCTCTTCGTCGGCGTGCGAGATGACCAGCGCCCGGTCGCCGCCCTCGAGCAGCTCCTTGAGCATGACCACTTCGCCGACGGTCTCGTACCCGAGCGCGACGACGACGTTGAGCGCCTCGTTGAGCACAAGTTCCTGGCCGGGGCGGATGTCGTCGAGCTCGATGCTGGGGCTGACCGAGACGCGCATCTTCCGGCCGCCGGTGAACACGTCGGCGGTGCCGTCCTCGTTGGCCTGAAGGAACACGCCGAAGCCTGACGGCGGCTGCGCCAGCCGGTCGACCTCTTCCTTTAGCGCGATGATCTGATCCCTGGCCTCGCGCAAGGTCGCGGCCAGTCGCTCGTTCTGGCCCGTGACGCTCGACAGCGCCGCCTCGGATTGCGCCAGCCTGTCCTCGAGCAGCCGAGATGTCCTGGGAGAATCGGCGAGCTTGCCACGCAGCGCCGTTACCTCCTCCTCAAGGAAGGAGACCTGGTCCGTCAGGACCTTGACCCTGACCTCGTCATCATGGCGCGCGGCGCGAGCGCTGTCGTCACGAGAGGCCATGCCCCTCACCCCCTCCTTAGAGCGGACTTACCTAGACCCTACCTAGCCCCGGTCATTCCGTAACCTCACGTGGGGCATCCGTCCCGTTCTTTTCTGCGAGGACCGCCTGCGAAGATCGCCTGCGAGGCGACTAGGCTGGTGTCCCAGCTAGTAGCATTTCGTGGTTTTCCTCGGCTAAACCTGACGCAGTCCGGTATCTATATATTTCCACCATATCTGGTATCGCAACGCCTGCTCCATTTAAGCCGGCCCCACGCTCACGAACCAGCCGACTCAGGTTCTTGGGCGCCCTTAGCTGGCCGCCGGCGGCGCGGCGGTGCGATCACGCCTGGCGCCAGCCGCCTGGCCGTCACGATGAAGCCCGTGTGCCCCACCATACGGTGTTCGGGCCGGACCGCGAGACCTTCGACGTGCCAGCCCCTGACCAGCGTCTCCGATGCCGCGGGCTCGTCGAAGCCGCCATGTGCGCGCAGGTACTCAACCACGCGGGACAACTGAGTTGTCGTCGCCACGTAACAGCAGAGCAGCCCGCCCGGGGCGAGCCAGCTTGCCGCGCCTTCGACCTGCTCCCACGGCGAGAGCATGTCGAGCACGACCCGGTCGAAGTCGCGGAGACCGCCGGCTTGCCCGCCAGGCAGATCGTCGGCCACGAGCTCCCAAGCTGGATGCGGACCGCAGAAGTAGCTTTCCACATTGCGCCTGGCGATCCCGGCGAAGTCGGTCCTTCTTTCGTAGGAGACCAGCGTGCCGCTCTCGCCGATCGCACGGAGCAGCCAGCAGGTCAGGGCGCCAGAGCCGGCTCCCGCCTCGATGACACGCGCACCGGGGAAAATGTCCGCCATGGCGATGATCTGGGCGGCGTCTTTCGGATAGACCACGGTAGCCCCGCGTGCCATCGAGACCGTGTAGTCGGCGAGCAAGGGCCGCAGGGCGATGTACTGCGTGCCGCCAGAGGCCTTGACCACGCTGCCTTCTGGCTGGCCGATCAGGTCGTCGTGCGCTACCGAGCCCCGGTGGGTGTGGAACGCGCGGCCTGCCTCGAGTACGA
>Ga0335072_10013002_pt1 | contig 11871 bp, 9 predicted proteins | sample Lox_Sample_21_FD_206725 | JGI IMG/M metagenome (GOLD analysis project Ga0335072, IMG submission 206725) | Soil microbial communities from Loxahatchee National Wildlife Refuge, Florida, United States - Lox_Sample_2.1 | ecosystem: Environmental > Terrestrial > Soil > Wetlands | place: USA: Florida...
TTGACGACGATCTTGTCCGTCAGAAGCCCGATGTTTTCTCTCGTTACAGTTGCCATAAGAACCCGTTTGTTAAAAGCGGGGGGCAAAGGTAGGTATTTTTTGCTTCCTGGCCAATATGGCAGTAGACTCACAGCTGCGGGAACTACCTAAAAGCCTGTGCGGATGATAGGACTCGAACCTACATGCCTTGCGGCGCCAGATCCTAAGTCTGGTGCGTCTGCCAATTTCGCCACATCCGCAGAAAATCGAACTCAAACGTAATCACTTGTTCCCCACATATTTCGCCATCGGCGCCGGATCAGCGTCCGGCAAGGGGAAAGCGTGCAAAACTAGGCTTTTTTTTCGTAAATTCGTAGGTAATGCAAATGGAAACAGTAGCAGCAATACCGAAATACAATCTTACGGAAGACCAGGAAAAAAAGCTTATACTCAGGGAGTACCGGGCTCTGCTTCGCTCGCTCAAGCCGAAACTCAAACTGGGTGACAAGGAACTCATCCGCTCAGCCTTTGAAATGGCCGCCGACGCACATAAGACCATGCGGCGGAAAAGCGGCGAGCCATATATTTTGCATCCGCTTGCCGTAGCCCGCATCTGTTCCGAAGAGATCGGCCTGGGCGTTCGGTCCACGATCTGCGCCCTCCTCCACGACACCGTTGAAGATACGGATATTACGCTCGAAGATATTGAAAGGGAATTCAGCGGCGAGATCGCCCGCATTGTCGATGGGTTGACCAAGATCTCCAATGTGGTTGACGTCAATGCTTCCCGGCAGGCGGAGAATTTTAAGAAGATCCTCCTTACGCTGACGGACGACCCCAGGGTCATTCTCATCAAGCTTGCCGACCGCCTGCACAATATGCGGACCCTGGACAGTATGAAAAGGGAGAAACAGCTGAAGATCGCCTCCGAAACGGTCTATGTTTATGCTCCGCTGGCGCACCGCATGGGGTTGTACACCATCAAGACGGAACTGGAAGACCTGGCGATGAAATATCTCGAGCCGGAGGAGTACCGGGAAATTGCCCGCAAGCTTTCCGAGACCAAACGGGAACGCTCCCGTTATATCAACGAGTTTGTCAAACCGTTAAAGGAAAAGCTCGACCAGGCCGGTTTCAGTTTCGATATCTACGGCCGTCCCAAGAGTATCCATTCGATCTGGAACAAAATGCGCAAAAAAGGGGTGGCCTTTGAAGAGGTATACGATCTCTTTGCCATCCGGGTCATTCTCAACTCCCCGTTGGAGAAGGAGAAGGAGGACTGCTGGAAGGTTTATTCATTGATCACGGACGAATACAGCCCATCGCCCGAACGGCTGCGCGACTGGCTCAGCAATCCCAAGTCAAACGGTTATGAGGCGCTGCATACGACCGTTATGGGCCCTCAGGGTAAATGGGTGGAGGTCCAGATCCGGTCACGGCGGATGAATGAGATTGCCGAGAAAGGGCTTGCCGCCCACTGGAAATATAAAGAAGGCGCCGCCGACGAAAGCCGGTTTGACAAATGGTTCCAGCAGATCCGCGAGGTGCTGAATACGGAAGACAACGATTCCATCGATTTCCTGCAGGATTTCAAGACCAGCTTCCTGGCAGAAGAGATCTACGTGTATACGCCGAAAGGGGATGTAAAAATGCTCCCGGTAGGGTCCACGGCGCTTGACTTCGCGTTTTCGATCCACTCCGCCATCGGGGTGCAATGTATCGGCGCCAAGGTCAACCACAAGCTGGTACCCATCAGTCATAAGCTCCGCAGCGGCGATCAGGTGGAGATCATCACCTCGAGCAAGCAACGGCCGACGGAAGACTGGCTGAGCATTGTCGTGACCGCCAAGGCCAAAAGCAAGATCAAGGATGCGCTGAAGGAAGAAAAGAGAAAGATCGCCGACGAGGGGAAATATATCGTTCAGCGCAAGCTGGAGAATTTTGGCGCGGCATACAATCAGCACAACATCGACGTGCTCACTGCCTGGTATAAGCTAAACTCCTCTCTTGACTTCTTTTACCAGGTCTCGGTCCGCAACATCGACCTGAAGGAATTGCAGGAATTCCATTTGTTGGGCGACAGGCTGGAACCCCCCAGGCCGGCCAAACCGGTCGCTGAGCAGCGGCTTGCCGATCCTGCTGCAGCCCCGGCCGTTCCGAGAAAAGACACCGAACTGATCATTTTCGGCGAAAGCAGCGATCGCATTGTTTATACGTTGGCCAATTGCTGCAAGCCTATTCCGGGTGACGACGTTTTTGGCTTCGTATCCGTGGGCAAGGGGTTGACGATCCATCGGACGAATTGTCCAAACGCGGCGAAGCTGCTTGCCAATTATGGTCATCGTGTCGTCAAAACCAAATGGGCAAAGAATAAAGAGATTTCCTTTCTTACCGGCGTCAGGATCGTGGGGATGGATGACGTCGGCGTCATCAATAAGATCACCAATCTTATTTCGGGCGAGTTAAGGCTCAACATCAATGCCCTGACGATCGAGGCAAAGGATGGCGTATTCGAAGGCAATATCCGCATCTATGTACATGACAAGGAGGAGCTGGAAGAGCTGGTCTCGAGGTTGATGCAGCTGAACGGCATCAATTCAGTCGTCCGGTACGATGCGGAAACAACATAAATCGGGCCGGGAGAATTTCAATCTTATACCTTATTTTTGCCGCCTCAAAAGTCAAATGAACAATAGATGGTCGATGTCATTCTAGGCCTCCAGTGGGGAGACGAAGGAAAAGGAAAGATCGTGGATTATTTCGCGCCCCGCTATGATCTGATCGCCCGGTTCCAGGGTGGTCCCAATGCCGGGCACACGTTATTTGTAAAAGACAGGAAGGTCGTTCTTCACCAGATCCCTTCCGGTATCTTTCATGAAGGAACGGTCAATCTGATCGGCAATGGGGTGGTCCTCGACCCGGTCACGCTGAAGCGGGAATGCGAAACCGTTGCTTCCTTCGGGATCGATTATCGCAAAAACCTGTATATCGCCCAGCGCACCCACCTGGTCCTGCCGACCCACCGGGCGTTGGATAAGGCTTCTGAAATGTCCAAGGGTCAGGAGAAGATCGGGAGTACGCTTAAAGGTATCGGCCCCGCTTATATGGACAAAACCGGCAGGAACGGGCTCCGGGTAGGGGATTTGCTGGATAAGACCTTCACCACGCAATATATCAGGCTGCGGCTCAAACATCAGAAGCTGCTGGACAACCTCAACTTCCAGGAAGACCTCTCCGAATGGGAAGAAGAGTTCTTCGAAGCGCTGGATTTCATGCGTCAGTTCAAGATCGTCAACGGAGAATATTTCATCAACGACAAACTGTCCCAGGGAAAGACCGTCCTGGCGGAAGGCGCCCAGGGAAGCATGCTCGACGTCGATTTCGGTACGTTCCCTTACGTCACTTCTTCCAATACCATCTCCGCCGGCGTTTGTACGGGCCTTGGTGTCGCCCCGCAACGGATCCGCGATGTGATCGGCGTCTGCAAGGCATATTGTACGCGCGTGGGCAGCGGACCCTTCCCCACCGAACTGGAGGATGCGACCGGGGAGGAGCTCAGGAAGCTCGGAAATGAATTTGGCTCCACGACGGGACGACCCCGCCGCTGCGGTTGGATCGATGGGGTCGCGCTGAAATTCGCCTGCATGATCAACGGCGTAACGCAGATTGTCATGACCAAGGCGGACGTGCTTGATTCATTTTCGGAATTGAAGGTCTGCACCGATTATTCGGTGAACGGCGAAACCACCGATGAAATTCCGTTCCAGATGAGCCGGTTAGCTATTCACCCCGTATGGAGATCGATTCCCGGCTGGGGAACGGATATCACCGCAGTAAAAAAATACGATCAGCTGCCGGCAAAAATGAAGGAATACGTACAATTCATTAACAATTATCTGGGCGTGAAAATTGCCTATATTTCCAATGGTCCCGGCAGAGATCAGCTCATCGGGCTTGATTAAAAAACAGCTGCGGCGGAGCCGCCCTGGCTGCTGAAAAACACCGGAAAATTTATTCTAAAAAAAATTTGGCGGATTAAAAACTTAGCCGAAAATTTACATTACAATCTTATTGGGCATGGCACCAAAATCTGATAAGGAGGGAAAGGGTTCAAAGAAATCCGCGCCTCAGGCACCGAAGGACACGCCGGAAAAACCGTCTTCCAAAACCAGGAAACAAACGGATGAGGATGACGACGATCCGGATGAGGATGATGATGCTCCCAAAGCTTCCGCAAAATCGTCTGTTAAGGGTACGACGTCAAAAACCAGGAAGGAAGATGATGACGACGATGATGACGATGACGATTATGAAGAAGTGGACGAATGGGATAAGGTGGAAGAGGAAGAAGAATGGGATCCTGATTTTGATGAATTCGATATTCCAAAATCCAAGACCAAAAAAAGCACAGGCGGAAATACTTCAAAGAAATCGACAAAGGCCGGCGACGAAGATGATCTGGGATTAGATGATGATTTCAAGGATCTCGATCTTTTCAACGAGAGTGGCTTTGATGAGGAAGAAGATGACTTCTAGCGGTCTTCCGGCCGAAAGCAGGCGGTTCGTTTCCTTTCCCGTTACCGATTTTCAAAGGACAAAAAGACAGATGTTGACTTGGGCGGCCCGGGTCGACATTTTTTGCTTTCTGGATAGTCATGGCTATCCTGACAGCCTCGGACCGCGGGTAGCGGGCCCGGGGAAGGAGTCTGTAGGGGTAGCGGGTCCGGGGAAGGAACGTGCGGGGGTAGGGTGCCTGCTGGGTGTTGGCGGATGGGATTGTTTTGAAGCCTCTGCCGGCCAGGGCTTCCCGGGATTGGAATCATGGGCCTGCGATCGTGGGGAATGGTTGTTCGGCCACTTTGGGTATGACCTGGCCGCGGAGACCGAAGGAGGTGAGGCCCGATTCGCCCCGAAACCGGACCCCATCGGCTTCCCGGATCTTTTTTTCTTTATTCCCGAGACGCTGATCGAGCTCACTGCCACGACCATCCGGATAGGGTGTTTTCGGGGCGACGGGGAGGCGATCTGGAGACAAATCGAGGAAATTCCGGCCGATAGGGTCCATAGGGCCCCTACTTCCGATATGGTCCGGATCCCGCCTTTTACAGCGCGGTTCACCCCGGCTGAGTATCGGGAATGTATCGCGGGCCTCCAGCGGCATATCCTTCGGGGGGACTGCTATGAGATCAATTTCTGCCAGGAATTCTATTCCCGGCCGGCCGATCTTGACCCTCTTGCGGGCTGGTGGTCCCTGAGTCGGGCTTCACCCAACCCTTTTGCCTGCTTCTACCGGTTGAATGGCCGCTACCTCCTTTGCGCCAGCCCGGAACGATATCTCCGAAAGATCGGGGACCGGCTTTTCTCGCAGCCGATCAAAGGCACTTCTGCCCGTTATCCCGACCACCCGGCCGCGGATTCGGCTTCCGCCCGGGATCTTTTCCTCAGCGCAAAGGACCGCGCGGAAAATGTCATGATCGTGGACCTGGTCCGAAACGACCTTTCGAAGATCTGCCAGGCAGGTTCGGTAAGGGTGGAAGAGCTGTATGGCATTTATCCGTTTCCCCAGGTATTCCAGATGATCTCCACCGTTACCGGTATTCTCCGGCCGGATCTGCATTGGATCGCGGCGATCCGCGAGACCTTTCCCATGGGGTCCATGACGGGAGCCCCCAAGCACCGGGTCGTCGGGCTGATCGACCAATATGAACGCTCCCGCCGGGGGATCTTCTCCGGCGCGGTGGGGTATGTCACTCCTGAAGGTGATTTCGATTTTAATGTCGTGATCCGGAGCCTCCTTTATAATCGCGAAAGCCGCTATCTATCCTACCAGGTAGGCTCGGGGATCACTTTTTACAGCGACCCGGAAGCGGAATATGCGGAATGCCTGATCAAGGCGGGAGGAATTTTGAAGGCGCTGGGCGTGTCCTGAAATACAGAAGCCGGCGGACTTCTCCAACCGGCCTCGTATCGTACATAAACAACTTGAATCTCTTTTAATTGTTAACGGCCACCTGTGCGATGTCGCCTGCGGGGGTGCCTTGAAGCTGCTGCATCGATTCCGTCAGGATCTGGTATTTGTTGGCTTCGAACAGGTTCATCTTGTCGGCCGGCAGCTTCAGGTCGTAGCTATTATTGGTGCCGGCCATGATCTTGTCGAAATCCGGGTTATAGCGGTTGAATTCGGTCGAATCCATGAGGGTATAGCGCGCGATCACCGAAGCCAGGTATTTGCCGGAGATGGCTATGGTGCTGGAGCCATTCAGTTCCGTCTCGCTTAACTGCCGGTGAAAGACATACATGGCCGAACCGGACAGCTGCTGCATTGCTTCGTCCCGGGTAAGGGTAGTAACACCGCCCTGGCCTTCGAACACATATTGGGTGCCGATAAAACGCTTGACGTGGTTACGGGATTCCGCCGGCAGGTAATATTGGAGGTCCCAGAAGTTCCGGCTCCCGCTCCGGTGGATCGCATGGTAGACATTTGCAGTCCCGGCATTGTAAGCCGCAATCACTAACAGCCAGTCCCCCAATTGATTGTAAAGGTCTTTCAGGTAAAGGGCAGCTGCGCGGGTGCTTTTCACATAGTTGCGGCGCTCATCTACATTCTTGTTGACCTTCAAACCCAGGTCGCGGGCCGTTTGCGGCATCAGCTGCCAGGGCCCTACGGCGCCCGCCCGTGAAACGGCGGAAGGTTTGAGGTTGGATTCGATCACCGCGAGATACTTCAATTCCCGGGGAAGATCATATTGGGTGAGGATGCGTTCAATGAGGTTGAAATAAGGAGTGCCGGTCATGCGCACCTGCTGCAGCTCTTCCCAATTTTCCTTGACGTAGTCCTGGATGAAATTCAGTGCTTTAGGATTCAAGCGCGACCCGTTGCTCCCGCCTACCGAGGTAGCCAGGAAAAGCTCCGAGAAAAGATAGGATTGGGGATCGGCTTTGGTAAGCGTAACCGGCACCGGGGTGGCAGCCGCGACCCGCCCTGTATCCGTGGAGAAGTCGGCAGGAGAGAAGTGGGCAGGGTACACCCATCCCGAGCTCAGAACAAGGATGGTAAAGCCCAACAATAAAAGCCTCTTGTTGCACATGATGTCCAACGTTTTAGATTGGTAAACAGCCCCTATTGGCGTTTACAATCTTTCATAGGTTCGGAAAACAGGAGAAATCGCTTCACGTCTCTCAGTCACCATAGAGTAGGACGGCTTGGACTTTGTTATAAGACCTCGTAGGACTTTATTGTTGCATCATTTGATGCGAGAACTGAAGCAAAAGTAACTCTTTAAATCGACTTGTCATAACCTGAATACCAAAAGGCATGCCATTCGTGTGGGTGAATAAAGGGAGAGAAATTCCGGGGATTCCGGTGAGATTGGCATAAACTGTATATATATCAGCAAGATACATAGCAATAGGATCACTCATCTTTTCGCCATGCTTAAAGGCGGTACTGGGGGAAACAGGCAGGACGAGTATGTCGAACTCCTTGAATAACATATGGGTATGATCCATCAGCAGTTTTCGGACCTGCTGGGCCCTGGTAAAATAGGCATCGGAATAGCCTGCGCTTAACACAAAGGTTCCCAACAAGATACGCCGTTTCACCTCCCTGCCGAATCCTTCCGACCTCGTCCGTTTGTAAAACTCTGTTAATTCAAGGCCTTCCTCCGGGGTCCGGTAACCATAGCGGATGCCGTCGAAACGCGCCAGATTGGAGGATGCTTCCGCCGTGGTCAGTACATAATAGGCGGGGACGATGTAGTCAAAAAGCTCGAATCCGACTGCTTCCACGGTATGGCCCTGCCGGCGCCAGTCATCCAGGCGGCCCAGGATGGTATCCCGGATCTCGGGGTCCAGGCCTTTATGGTCTAGCGCCTCCTTAAAATAAGCGATCCGGTATCGTTTACTGCGGTCTATATTCCCCAGTGGAAAGGCCGGCGGTTCCGATCTGGCCACGGTGCTGTCAAATTCGTCCGGCCCGGCGATCACTTCCAGGACCAGGGCTACATCCGGAACGGTTTGACCGAAAATTCCGATCTGGTCAAAGGAAGAGGCGTAGGCGATCAGCCCGTAGCGGGAGATCCGCCCGTATGTTGGCTTGAACCCTACCAGGCCGCAAAAATCGGCCGGCTGCCTGACCGATCCGCCGGTATCACTGCCCAGGCTGACCATGGCCATTCCCGCCTGCACGGCCACAGCGGACCCGCCGGACGAGCCGCCCGGCACCCGGCTGGTACAGCGAGCATTCAGCACCTTGCCATAGGCGGAATTCTCATTGGTAGACCCCATCGCAAATTCATCACAGTTATTCCGGCCGATGATGATCGCGTCCTCCGCGAGGAGCTTTTCTACAACCGTCGCGTTATAGATCGACGTAAAACCGGTAAGGATCTTCGATGCGGCAGTCAGTGAGTGGCCCTCGTGAGCGATCACGTCCTTCAGCGCGACGACAACTCCGTGCAGCTTGCCCATGGGATTGCCGGACGTCCTTTTCTTGTCAAGGGCGCGGGCCCTGCCCAGGGCCTCGTCTTCATACACTTCCAGGAAGGCGTTTAGATCTTTGTGCTCCCGGATCCGTTCCAGGTAGTGGTGGACCGCTTGTTCGCAGCCGTCGGGATGATCCTCCAGCCAGCGACGGTAATTTGTTATGGAATCAAAGGGATGCATGTCTACTGCCATTCTTTTTTACTGCCATTCTTTCTCCCGAAGCTTTTCACGTTTTTCCACCCGGACGCAAAGCACAATACTGATCTCATATAAGAGGATCAGGGGCGCAGAAGCAACGACCGTGCTCAGAATATCGGGCGGAGTGATGATGCTGGCTACGATCACGATGATCAGAATGGCATATTTACGAACCCTGCGCAGATAGGTCGCGCTGACGACTCCGATCTTCGCCAGGAAATACATTGCCAATGGAAGCTGGAAAGCCAGACCTGCGCCCAGGACGATCTGGGCCATGGCGGTAAAGTAGCTGCCGATCGTCCAGATGTTCTCGATATTGCTGTCCAGCTTGAAATTGGCAAAAAAGCTGATGGTATACGGCGCAATGATAAAATACCCGAAGAGTACGCCCAGGAAGAAGAGCATCGATACCCAAAAGATGACGCCGCGGGTGTTCCGGAGCTCATTTTCTTTGAGGGCCGGTTTTGTAAACCGCCAGAACTGCCAGAAAATATAAGGGAAGGCAACAATAAACCCGCCGATCAGGATGACGTTAAAATACGTATCGAACTGTCCTGATACGACATTGCTTTGCATCTTCAGTTGAATATCGGCCATGCACAATTTATTGCCGAATCCCCATTTATGGCCCACCTCGCACAAGGTTCTATAGGTCCAGAAGTCGCTATGCGTCGGACCCATGAGAATACGCTGGACGATAAACTTATTATAAACGGCCATGAAGATCGCCCCCACGGCGACAGCAATGGCCGACCTGAACAAGTGTCCTCTTAATACATCCAAATGTTCGACAAAGGACATCTCTTCTGTCGTTCCCGTCTTAATCCGTCTCTTGAATAGTGCCATGGAAATGAAAACTACAGGGTATAAAAGTAAAGTATAAAAGAAAACCCCGCAAAAATTGCGAGGTCCGTCTACTCGACAGCGAGCAAAATCTTTTAATTATGGATGGACGAATCCTGGGAAACCTGCTTGGTAGTTGTTGTTGAATTCGTCGTTACGGTCGTCTTTTTGTCGTCGTTCACATGTTCTTCGATCTCACGTTGTACGTTATCCTTCGCATCTTTGAACTCGCGGATGCCTCTTCCCAGGCCGCGCATCAGTTCAGGGATCTTTTTGCCACCGAACAAAAGGAGCACTACAAGTGCTATCAGAATAATATGCGGACCACTGAATAAATCTCCCATAACTTCATTTTAAGTACCTGTAAAGGTAAGCAGATATATTGACAACAAAAAGATAAATTGAATTTCGACAAAAATTTGCTCCGCAAAATAATTTTTTGTCTCAATGCCCCTAATGTCGGCACTTTCCTCCCATTCGGTCGTAAAGTGCGAACCGGGCTCCGCCCGGTTTTAGTGCGCCATTCTTTTCTCCTTGATGCGGGCGCTCTTGCCGCTCCGGTCACGCTGGAAGTACAGCTTGGCCCGGCGTACCCGGCCTACTTTGTTCAGCTCAACAGATTCGATATTGGGGGAGAACAGCGGGAAAGTCCTTTCCACGCCCACCCCGTCGGAGATCTTTCGGACGGTGAAGGTGGCTGTGTGGCCTTCGCCCTGGCGCTTGATCACTTCACCCTTGAAACCCTGGATACGCTCCTTGTTCCCTTCGATGATCTTATAATTGACGGTGATGTTATCGCCGGCCTTGAAGGCTGGAAACTCTCTTTTTCCCGTCAGTTGCTCGTGCACAAAGGCTACAGCTGAGTTCATAAACAAAATTTTGTGACGCGGGGGGCGTCTTTTAATATGTGCCGGGAATGCGCCGACAGTTGAAAAGTAGCGCATTCCGGCAAAGCGCTAATGTCTGTCCTTCGGACAAGTCGTGTCCCACGACTTTAAAAGGATTGCAAAGTTAGCAAGATCGGCCGTAAAGTCCAAACTTTTTTCCGCCCGGCGCGCCAGGCTTATCTCGCCACATTGACCGCCCGCTTTTCCCGGATGACCGTCACCTTGATCTGGCCGGGGTAGGTCATCTCCGTCTGGATCTTTTGGGCAATCTCGAAACTTAGCTTGTCGCTGTCAACGTCGGTGACCTTGTCCGCTTCCACGATCACGCGGAGTTCCCGTCCTGCCTGGATGGCGTAGGCCTTTTCCACGCCGGGATAGGCGAGTGCCAGGCTTTCCAGATCCTTGATCCGCTGAAGATATTGTTGCATGATCTCCCGGCGGGCGCCCGGCCGGGCGCCGCTGATCGCGTCACAGGCCTGGATGATGGGGGCGATCACATATTGCATCTCTACTTCGTCGTGGTGGGCGCCGATGGCATTGACCACCGCAGGATTCTCGCCATATTTTTCGGCCAGCTTCATCCCCAGCAGGGCATGGCTGAGCTCCGTTTCTTCATCCGGTACTTTACCGATATCGTGCAAAAGGCCGGCCCGTTTGGCCAGCTTGGGGTTCATCCCGAGCTCGGCGGCCATGATGCCGCACAAATTCGCAACCTCGCGACTGTGCATCAGCAAGTTCTGGCCGTAGGAGGAGCGGAATCGCATCTTCCCGACGATCCTTACCAACTCCTTGTGAAGACCGTGGATCCCCAACTCGATGACCGTCCGTTCCCCGATCTCCATCACCTGCTCTTCGATCTGCTTCCGGGTCTTCTCTACGATCTCTTCGATCCGCGCCGGGTGGATCCGGCCATCCGTCACGAGACGCTGGAGCGATAACCGGGCGATTTCCCGCCGCAGCGGGTCGAAGGAGCTCAGTACGATGGCTTCGGGCGTATCGTCAACGATCAGGTCTACTCCCGTGGCTGCCTCGATGGCCCGGATATTCCGGCCTTCGCGGCCGATGATCTGACCCTTGATCTCGTCGCTTTCCAGGTTGAAGACGGTGATCGAATTTTCGATCGCCTGCTCCGCGGCTGTCCGTTGAATGCTTTGGATGATGATCTTCCGCGCCTCCTTGTTCGCCTTTTGCTTGGCGTCGTCGATGATCTCCTGCTGCAGCGCCAGGGCGCGCGTCTGGGTCTCCTGGCGGAGGCTTTCAACCAGCTGGGAGCGGGCTTCATCCGCGGTGAGGGCGGCAATTTTTTCGAGGCGGCGGATGTGTTCTTCCTGGTGTTTTTCCAGCTCGGTCCGCTTCAGGTTGACCACTTCGATCTGGCGGGTCAGGTTTTCCTTGATGGTGTCGTTGTCCTTGGCCTGCTTATCGAGGTTCTCCAGCTTTTGATTGATGCTTTGTTCTTTTTGCTTGATCCGGGATTCGG
>Ga0335072_10013003_pt1 | contig 11870 bp, 11 predicted proteins | sample Lox_Sample_21_FD_206725 | JGI IMG/M metagenome (GOLD analysis project Ga0335072, IMG submission 206725) | Soil microbial communities from Loxahatchee National Wildlife Refuge, Florida, United States - Lox_Sample_2.1 | ecosystem: Environmental > Terrestrial > Soil > Wetlands | place: USA...
CGGGACCGCGAATGCCTTGCCCGCCTCGCGGATCCCGCGCAGGTTGCCGTACAGCATCAGGAGCACCACGAAGATGGAGATCAGCGTGATGATCGTGGCGTTGTTGATGGGGCTGTTCGGGAAGGCCGAGGCGACGGCCGCGGTACCAGCCGCGACCTGGACGGCGACCGTCACCACGTAGTCGACGAGCAGGGCGACTGCCGCGATCTGAGCTACCCGCGGGCCGAAATTGTCCCGCGCGACAACATAAGAACCGCCCGCCCTGGTGTAGATCGTGACGACCTCACGGTAGGACAGCACCACAAGGACCATGACGAACAGCACGACACCGGTCAGTGGCAGGATCAGCGTGAACGCCGCTGCCGCTAGCCCGCCCCTGAGCAGCTCGATGAGGATTTCCTCGGTGCCGTAAGCCGACGACGAGATCCCGTCCGGCGAGAGCACGCCGAGAGCCAGCACCTTGGACAGCCGCTGCTCGCCGAGCTGCTCGTTGATCAGCGGCTTGCCGAGGAGGCGGCGCTTGAGGGTGTAGCCAAGGCCCTCAGCCAGATCGCCCCGCTGCCTCAGCGAGCCGACCGCTCGTCGCATGGCCACGCTGCAGCGTCCTCCCCTTCCGACAGCACCTGACGTGGCCTTTTTACCATTGCGACGGCGCCTGGCGGGAGACCGGGCGCGGGCCCGACCTCAGGCCATGTCGCCAGAAGCCGAGCAGGCCGCCTTCGTCGCCCCGTGCTGGCCGTCGGTACGGCAACGCTGGCCTTCGGTGCAGCACCCAAGAGTACTGGCTGTCCGAGTTGTCCGTCAGCTTGACATCTGCGTCTTCCGGCAGGCATGCTCAAGGGGCTCTGTAAAACGGACACCTTGATCGGTGAGGCGTCTTCACGGACACAGGCCACTGATCCCACCCGTCGAGAGACGCTCCGGATCAGGACACCTCTCCCCGGAGTAAGGGGTGAGGCCAGGTGGCTGCGCGGGCTTGTTGCGCGCTACGCCGTGAAGTGCCAAAGCTCTAACGAGGGGGTGCCTGGCCGGTCCCCGCCCGGCGGCTTCCCTTCCAAGGTGCCCTGGTTCGTGCATGCCCGCCTATGACCGGCGGGTGGCTGAGCATGGCGCGGTATCAGCCGCGGCGGGAAGGAGGCGAGTAATGGACTCCGATAGTCCGGGCCGAAAATGGCCCCTCGCCGCTGATCCTGCCTGCCACGGGCACGCGCACGCAATCCCGGTTCTCAGCTAGCATCCGGCCAGCCTAGGGCTGCCGTACCGGGCTGTGCGTGCCCCCCGACCCCGCCGTCGTGACGGCGGTGAAAGGGGTGATCCGCCGTGACCTCAGCAACGTCAGACCTGTCCGGTGTCGTAACCGACGGCGCCGGAGGCGACGCTGCAGCGCCCGGCAGTGTCGCAAACGACCGTGCCGTACTCGACACGGCTCACGTCGGCGACATCCGGGGCGCGCTGGGCACTATCTCCGTTGACGACCTAGCAGCGCGCAGTTCGGCAAGTGCCAGGCTCAAGACGCTACTGGCGATCGTGGGGCCCGGTCTGATCGTGATGGTCGGCGACAACGACGCCGGCGCGTTCTCCACCTACGGCCAGGCTGGCCAGAACTACGGCACGCATCTGCTGTGGACGTTCGTGCTGCTGATCCCGGTCCTCTACGTGAACCAGGAGATGGTGCTGCGGCTGGGCGCGGTATCCGGTGTCGGGCACGCAAGGCTGATCCTGGAAAGGTTCGGCAGGTTCTGGGGCGCGTTCAGCGTCATCGACTTGTTCCTGCTCAATGCTCTGACGATCATCACCGAGTTCATCGGGATCACGCTGGCAGCTGGCTACCTCGGCGTACCGAAAATCGTCGCTGTGCTGCTGGCCGGACTGGTCATCGTGGCCTCCGCGATGACCGGCAGCTTCCGGAGGTTCGAGCGGATCGCGATCGCCTTCTGCGCAGGGTCGCTGCTGCTGATCCCGCTGTACGTGCTCTCGCATCCGTCCGCGGGTCAGGTCGCCACCGGGTTCGTGCTGCCGAGCATGCCCGGCGGCAGCGGGCAGCTGGGCACGGTCATGCTGCTGGTCATCGGGATTGTCGGCACGACCGTCGCGCCGTGGCAGCTGTTTTTCCAGCAGTCGTACGTCATCGACAAGCGCATCACCCCGCGGTTCATCCCGTACGAGAAGGTTGACCTGATCATCGGCATCGCCATCGTCATCGTGGGCGGCGCGGCGCTGATGGGCGCTTGTGCGGCGGCGTTCGCCGGCACGCCTGGCGCCGGCCACTACACCGATGCCGCCGGGCTGGCGTCCGGCATCGCCGCATCCGCCGGGAAGGCCGCTGGCGCATTGTTCGCTGTGGCCTTGCTGGATGCCGCGATGATCGGCGCGTTCGCGGTCTCGCTGTCCACTGCCTACGCGCTCGGCGACGTACTTGGCCTCAAGCACTCCCTGCACCGGGGGGTGCGGCAGGCTAAGGGTTTCTACGTCATGTACGCGGCGCTGATCGCCGGAGCCGCGACAATTGTGTTGATTCCTGGCTCTCCGCTCGGGCTGTTTACCGAAGGTGTGCAGGTGCTGGCAGGCGTCCTGCTGCCAAGCGCCACGGTCTTCCTGCTGCTGCTGTGCAACGACCGGGCGGTGCTCGGCCCGTGGGTTAACGGGCGGTTCACCAACGCCTTCACCGGAGCCGTGATCGCGCTGCTCGTCATGCTGTCGCTGATCCTGGTGGCGTCGGTCACTTTCCCGCACATCAGTTCGCGGCAGATTCTGATGATCATGATCGGGTTCGGGAGCCTCGCGGTGATCGCGGTGGCCGCCATCCTGGCCCGCAGCCGGAGCAGGGAAACGGACGTGCAGACCGCCCCGACTGGCGCTGCTGAAGCAGGCAGGCTGACGCGGCCGGACAGCCTGAGCAAGGAGAACTGGCGGATGCCCGCCCTGACCATGCTTGCCCCGGCACCGATGTCGGTTGGCCGGCGGCTCGGCCTGACCGGGATGTGGATCTACCTGGTCATCGCGATGGGTGCGGTGGTGTTCCGCGTCGTCGAGGTCGCGATGGGTCACTGAGGACCGCAGCCTGGAGTCGCCCGGGGGTCCCCGCACCGGCAAAGCACAGGCCGGGTAGGGCTAGCGCACCGCGCCGGTCACCAGCCAGCGTGACGTCCGGCAGCGCAGTGTCAGGGTGGCGAACCTGGCCAGCATCCAGGCGGTATAGGCGAGCCAGAGCGCGACAAGCCCCGCACCTGCCTGGATTACCAGGGCAGCCGCCGCGCCGAACACGGCGAGTGTGACTAGTCCGGCCAGCGCCAGGTAGTCCTGGTCGCCGGCGCCGATCAGCACCCCGTCCAGGACGAACACCACGCCTGCCGCCGGTTGCTGCACGATGATCACGAGCAGCACGGCGAGCAGCAGGCTGCGCACCGCCGGCGTGACGCCGAACAGGCCGGGTATGGCCGGCCGGAGCGCGAGCAAAAGGAACGAGAAGATCACGCCGTAGACGGCGCCCCAGCCGATCATTCGCCGCGTGGCGGCTCTGGCGCCCGACACGTCACCGGCCCCGAGGTACCGGCCGGTGATTGCCTGCGCGGCGATGGCTATCGCGTCCAGCGCATATACGAAGAGATTCCACACCCGCATGGCGACCTGGCTCGCGGCGATCGCCGCATCTGACTGCCGGGCTGCGATGGCGGTCATCAGGACGAGCACCGCTTGCATCGCGAGCGTGCGGAGAACTAGCGCGGTTCCTGCGACGGCGGCGGTCGCGACGCCCTGGCGGTTCGGCCGCAAACTTATGCCCGCGCGCCGGGCGCCGCGCGCGACGACGACAAGGTAAGCGGCGCCTGCCCCGGTCTGCGCCACGAACGTGCCCCAGGCCGAGCCGGCGATGCCCCAGCGCAGGCCGAGCACAAAGGTCGCGTTGAGCGCGATGTTGACGACATTAGCGACGACGGCGACGAACAGTGGCGTCCTGGTGTCTTGCAGCCCGCGCAGCACGCCCGTGCCTGCCAGCACTGCCAGCATGGCGGGCGCGCCGAGCAGGCTGATCCGGAGGTAGGTGACCGCCTGGCGGCTTACTGCCTGGGTACCACCGAACGCGGCGACGATACGCGGGGCAAGCGGCCAGCCCGCCGCGAAGACTACGACGCCGATGGCCGCCGCGAGCCAAAGGCCATCGATGCCGTGCCGGATCGCGGCGTCCCGCCGGCCTGCCCCGAGCTGGCGCGAGACGGCGGCCGTAGTGCCATAGGCAAGGAAGATCGACACACCGACGAGCGTGGCCAGTACCTGGCTGGCGATGCCGAGACCAGCGAGGGGAACCGTGCCGAGCCGGCCGACGATCGCCGAGTCAGCCAGCAGGAACAGCGGCTCGGCGACCAGCGCGCCGAATGCGGGAATCGCGAGCCGCACGATCTCGGCGTCCTGCGGGCTACGCAGCCCGGAGAGCAACCCGCCTTGCCCGCGCTGCCGACGCTGCTGTCCGTCGTCAGCCAACCACGCCCCTGGCGCGCAAGTCCGTGATGTCGGAGGCCGTCAGACCGAGCCCGGCCAGTACGGCATCGGTGTCCTGGCCGGGCCGCGGCGGTGGCTCGGGCTGAGCCGCGGGCGTTCGCCCGAACCTTGGAGCCGGAGCCGGCTGGACGACTCCGCCGGTCTCGACGAACGCGCCCCTCGCAGCTGCATGCGGGTGCGCCGGAGCCTCGGCAAGGTTCAAGACAGGCGCGACACAGGCGTCGGTACCGGCGAACACCTGCTCCCACTCGGCCCGGGTGCGGGACGCGAAGGCCGCGGCGAACCGTTCTCGCAGCACCGGCCAGCCGTCGCGGTCGTGCTGCTCCGGCAACTCCGCGCCGGCTAGCCCGAGCCCGTGCAGCAATGCCGCGTAGAACTGCGGCTCAAGCGCGCCAACGGCGACGTACTGCCCGTCGCCAGTGGCGTAGGTGTCGTAGAACGGTGCCCCGCCGTCCAGCAGGTTGCTGCCGCGCTTGTCCTGCCAGGTACCGGAAGCCCGCATGCCGTACACGAACGATGTGAGCAGTGCTGAACCGTCGACCATCGCGGCGTCGACTACCTGACCGAGGCCGCTGCGCGCCCGCTCGAGCAGGGCGGCGAGAATGCCGAGCGCCAGCAGCATGCCGCCGCCGCCGAAGTCTCCGAGCAAGTTGACCGGCGGTACCGGGGATTCCCCGGCCCGGCCGACCATGCTCAGCGCGCCGGAGATGGCGATGTAGTCGATGTCATGGCCGGCCGTCGGCGCCAGCGGGCCGTCCTGGCCCCAGCCCGTCATGCGGGCGAAGACGAGGCGAGGGTTGCGCTCCGCGCAGACCTGCGGGCCAAACCCGAGCCGCTCAGCCACGCCGGGCCGGAAACCTTCGACGAGCACATCGGCGCTGTCGGTCAGCCGGAGCAGCACGTCGATGGCGGCCGGGTCCTTGAGGTTCAGCCCGATCGAGCGACGCCCCCGGCTCAGCGGGTCGGCCGGCCGTCGCGCCTGCGGACCGCATCGTTCGGCCCGCTCGACGCGGAGGACGTCGGCACCGAGGTCAGCGAGGATCATACAGCCGAAGGGGGCAGGAGCCAGGCTGGCAATCTCGATAACCCGAACGCCGCTGAGTGGACCCATCGCTCACGCCCTCCGATGCCGCGGCGCTGACCGCGGATGGTTTGTCCGCATCGCCGGTCTAGCGATAGTAGCCATCGCCGGCCGCCGGCCGACCGGGCGGAGCGTTCACTTTGTCAGCCAAGCAATTGTCTATCTGGCAGAAAGGGTGTTAGCAAGGACGCAGCGACCATTCGCGTCGATACGAAGGAGTGATGTCAATGCCGAGGTACCGTCCGGTGGTGCTGGCTGCTGCCTGTGCACTCGCGCTCGCGGTGCCGGCCAGCGCAGCCTACGCCGCCACTGCCCATCACGCGGCTAAGCCGGTACTGACCGTAGGGAAGAAAGGCGGGCTCGCGGTCAAGAAGCGGGCGGTGCTGAAAGCTGGTCTGGCAAAGGGCAAGAGTGCCACGTTCACGCTCGGCAGCTACAGCGCGACCTGCAAGTCATCCACGCTCCGGGCGAAGGTCACTGCCAACCCGGCTAGCAAAGGCAAGGCAACGCTCTCGCTCACTGGCCTGACGATCGGCCGATGCACACTGAAGGGCGCGCCGGAGGGCGTCAGCCTGACTGGCGTCAAGGCGCTCAATGTGCCCTACGGCGTGACGATCAGCTCAGCTAGCGGATTCCCGGTCGCGATCGCTGGCAGGTCGTCGGCAAAGCCGGTAAGCCTCCAGGCGACCATCAATGCCAGTTCGCTCGGAGCCGGAACCCTGAGGTGCGTCTACACCGCAGCGACAGTGACGGCGCACGCCTCGAACACCGGCAACAAGGTGTCGGTCACCAAGCAGAGCTTCACCCTGGACACGGCGAAGTCATCATCGGGTGACTGCGCGGTAGCTTCATCGGTGACGCTTTCGGTGACCTACGGGCCGGTCCGCGACACCAGCGTCAGGCACAGCCCGAAGGTGTTCTTCAACTAAGCGCCAGATACCCGGGCACGGTCTGCGGGGCTGGGTCTCGCTCCGCAGACCGTGCTTATCCCGGCAGGGTTTATCCCGGCGGACTAATCAGCATCAGCGCGAGCGTCGGGCAGGCGGCGACCGCCCGGCGTGCCAGCTGCTGCAGCTGCAGCGGCACCGGGCCGGGCCTGATGATCGGGTAGCCCCACGGATCGGCCGAGATCAGCTCAGGCAGCAACTCGATGCATAGCCCGCGGGCATCGCAGGCGATCGGGTTGACCCGAAGCTCGGGCTCCTGGGCTTGCGGCTGGTGCCGGGTCCCGCCGTCCGGGTCCGTTCTCACCGCGAGCCCCTAGCCGGGACGGGCAGGACCGGAGGCCCGCCAGCCCGGGCGCACGGCCCTGCCCTCAGGTGCGCCTGCAGGTCGGCCGCGAACACGCTCAGGGCACTGCGCACCAATCCGGCAGCGCCATCGGGCAAATGGCACGCCCCGCGACCGGTGACGAGGTCAGCGAGCTGCTGGACCCGGCCGATGATGTCCGGGCCTGGCCGGCCGAACGCGATCCAGTTCAAGGCGTCGGCCAGCGCTGGCAAGCCGTTGCGGCACGGCCCGCACTGTCCGGCGCTCTCGGCGGCCAGGAAACTCGCTATCCTCGCCGTCTCGGCTAGCCCGCAGGCCGCCTCGGGCAGTACTGCCAGCACACCGGGGCCTAGCGCGGCACCAGCTGCCCGCATGCCCTCATGACTGACCGGTACGGCCAGCGCGGCTGGCAGCGGCAGCCAGGTGCCGAAGTAACCGCCGGTGAGGACCGCTTGCGCTGGCTGGCTGACGCCGCAGTGCTGCAGCACGTCGCTCAGCGCGGAGCCGAGCGGAATCTCTCGCACGCCCGGCCGCTCAACCGCTCCGGTTACCGTCACCAGGGCGGAGCCGGGAGCGCCGGGCGTCCCTGCCGCGGCGAACCAGTGGCTGCCGAAGCGGGCGATCAGCGCGATATGCGCAAGCGTCTCGACGTTGAGGACGAGAGTCGGCCGCCGGTGCGCGCCCCGCTCGGCGGGTCGCGGCGGGACGAAGGTCGGCAGCGGCGCATTGCCGTTCAACGCGCTGATCAGCGCGTTCTCCTGACCTGACAGATATCCCCTGGCTACCGTGACGACCTCGACACGCACCTTGTCGAGCGCGGCCCGGCTTCGTTCGGCGACTGCTTCTGTCAGGAAGTGCACCTGCGCTGGGTCACCGTGGCCAGCGCAGAGGTACGCACGGGTGGCGCCGACAGCGCTGGCGCACGCAGCGATGCCGTCCAGCACGAGGTGCGGAGCACGACTGAGCAGCACGCTGTCCTTGCTGCTGGCGGGCTCGGATTCCGACCCGTTAGCGACAATGACACTGCCCTTTGCAGCACTGCCCTTCGCGGTGTCGCGCGTGCCAGCCTCCGCGACCGCGCGCATCTTCCGGCCAGCCGGAAAGGCGCCGCCGCCCCGGCCGGTCAGTCCCGAGCTCTCTACGTCCTCGATCAGCGCCTTCGGCCCAAGCCGGGCGGCTGGCAGCGGACCATACTGATCGATGTGTTCTGCCAGGGACAGCGGCTGGTCGCGCACGATCAGCCGCAGCTCGCCAGGCTCAGGCGCGGCCGGGCGCCCGGCGCTGGCCGGCCCGTAGCCATGCATTGTCACGGACTAGTCCGGTGCGGCCGGGCCACTCCCGCAGGCGGTGTCGTCCGCGTGCCGGACCGGGCGCTCCAGTGCGGTCCCAGCGGGCCGGCCCGCAGCCACGCTCCGCCTGCGATCAAGGTCAGGGCGATCAGGACGACGCCCGCGGTGCTCGCCACCGGGCGGTCCGGCCACGCCAGCGCGAGCCGCCAGATTGTCAGCGCGGTGACGGCGAGCACACAGCACCCGGTCAGGACGAGTACCCACCGGACCGGGGTATCGGTCCCGGTGCCGAGCCCGTGCAGCACGGCCACCGGCCAGCACAGGTAGGCCGTCCAGTGAACCGCCCGCCAGCCCCGCAGGCCAATCCTGGTCCGCAGCAGGCTGGTGATGATCAGGGCGAGCATCAGGTCGAGCGCGATCGCGCCAAGACCAACCCAGATCGGCCGGTAGGACGAGATAAACGGGATGAACGCATCTTGCAGCGGGATGGACACGAAACCGTCCAGGACCGTCGTCAGCACGTGCACGGCGGTGAATCCCAGCGCGAGCAGGGAGAGGTTGCGGTGCAGGCCCAGTGTGACAAACCCGGGCCAGGCCGGCCGCTGGAAACGCACTGATGACAGCAGGCCAAGCGCCATGCTCGCGGTCAGCAGGACCATGGCCACCAGGCCGGTTGCCCTCGTCGCGTACCACAGTGGCGTCGAGGACGTGATGACGATGGCGCCGATGCCCCCGCCGCTGGTCACGCCGCATCGCCCGGGTCGCCGTACGGCCAGCCCGCCGTCGTCTCCACGGTCCCGTCATGCCGGACCAGCCGGGCCGGCAACCCGGTGGAGTGCAGCCAGTCCAGGGCGGCCGCCCCGCGGACGATGGCGGCCGTGCTTGCCGTGTTCGCGTCGGTGCACGTTCCGGCCGCGACGCTGACCGTGCGCCAGCACGACCTGGCGGGCTCGCCAGTCGACGGATCGATGATGTGATGCACCTGGCGGCCGCCCAGCGTCCAGGTCCGCACCGTGGTGCTCGACGTTGCCAGGCCGCCGGAACTGATCGTCACGGTCTGGCCAGCCGCCCAGTCCGGTGCGGCGTGGTCATCGGTGACCCTGATCGCCCAGTCATCTGGCGGCGGCTGACCGGCCACCGCAACGTCACCGCCGAGACTGACCAGGACGCCGCAGTCCATCCGGTCGGCTATCTGCTCGGCGCACTTGTCGGCCGCCCACGCCTTGGCTGTGGCGCCTAGATCGAGCTGGGCACCGTGCTCAAGCCGGACCCGGCGGCCGCCGCGGTCCAGCCGCACCCTGGCCCAGCCAGGTACCGGGCCAACTGCGCCGGTCAGCCGCGGCGGTGCACCGCCCGCCGCGCGCATGTCAGCGAAGTCCCGGTCGTAGCCCAGGCCGGTCAGCGCTCGCCCGCAGGTCGGATCGACGTCGCCGCCGGTGAGCCTGGCCGCGCGCAGGGCAACGGCCAGCAGGTCGGCGAACAAGGCACTGACCGGAGTCGGCTTGCCGTCAGCTGCATTCAGCCTGGAGAGCTCGGAATCGGCCCGGAAGCGGCTGCAGGCGAGGTCGACCTGCGCGAGCAACCCGTCGGCGATGGCGCGGGCCTGGCCAATCGCGCCCGGGCGGGTAACGAGCAGGACCGCGGTGGTGCCGAACACCTCGAAGGTGTCCCTGGTTATCGCACTGGTCGTCACCGCGCACCGGCTGTCATGACGCGCCGGACGTTACCTGGCCGGTGCTAGCTGTCTGGCCAGGCGGCTGAGCCGGGATAACGATGGCGCCGTGCTCGTTCCGGTGCCCGGCCGGCGCAGCGCGGGCGGCGGAATGGTGGCCGAGCGCAGCCGTCAGCAGCCCGGCGACCGCGACCGCAGCGGCGCCCGCTCGCCAGGTCAGCATGCTGATCTTGGCCAGGCCGGCCTCGCGGACCTGCGTAGCGGCACGGATGTCGTGCTGCGGCATGACACCGTCCTTCCTGGCCCCGGCCCGTTTCCCTGGCAACGCGGGCTGCCGGGCGACAGGCGGGATGGCCCTGCCCGCGATGGTCGCTGCTCAGGTACCCGGCTCCGCTACCAAGTCTAAAGTCGGGTCCTCGTCTTAAGGATCGGTGAAGTCTGGCTCCGGGTTCACGCAACTCCCGGTTTTCGCGGCTCCTGGCCGCGCGCCGCGCGCTGTGCCCGTCTGCCGGGAGGCCGTGTACCGTCTGACTATGCACGGGTACACGCAGGACAAGGACGCCTACCTCAAGCGGCTGCGCAGGATCGAGGGACAGGTCCGCGGCCTGCAGCGAATGGTCGAGGACGACACCTACTGCATCGACGTGCTGACCCAGATCTCGGCGGCCACGCGGGCGCTCCAGGCGGTGGCCATCGGCCTGCTGGAGGATCACCTAGGACACTGCGTGACCCAGGCCATCGAGCAAGGCGGCCCGGAGGCCCAGGCCAAGGTCAAGGAAGCGGCTGACGCCGTCTCGCGCCTCGTCAAATCCTGATGATTTGCCGGGATTGCGCGCTCCCGGTGACCCCAAAAAGCCATATGGGCATCCGGTTGTGTTGTCACAGACCGGGCATAACGTCTCATAAGGCTCCGCGACAACGCTCGAATCGATGCTGAGTCGCTCGATGCCTAGCCGAGATGCTCGTCGAAGCGGGGGCGGCCGGAGGCGGGGCCGCCGCCGGTGATCCTGCCGAACGCCTGCAGGTTAGCCAGGCTCTCGCCGCGCTTAACCCGCCAGGCGTACTCCTTCCTGATGGCCGACGCGAAGCCGATCATGAGTGCCTGATCGAATGTGTCGTCGGCATAACTGAGCACGCAGCCGAGTAGCCGGTCGATCTCGGCCGGGCTGATCGCGTCGAGCGGCAGCCGCCCGACGAGATACACATCCCCGACCGGGTCGAGCGCGAAGTGCACGCCGTACATCCGGGCATTGTGCTCGAGCAGGAACCGGTAGAACTCTGCGTGGTTCTCGTCGGGCTGCCGGCAGAAGAAAGCCTCGATCAGCAGGCTGTGCGTACCTGCGATGAGCCACGCCATCGTTTTCAGCTTGTGCTGGCCCGGCAGCGTGACCAGGTAGCTGCCCGGCCGGGGCGACTCATAGCTGACCTCGAGCGCGCCGAGCGCGGCCCGCAGGGCCGAGTCGTAGTCCGGCATCCTCACGCGTCGACCGGTGCGGCTGCCTCGGTGGTGACCGTCGCGTACAGCTGCAGGAGCGCGTCGACCGTAGCGGACCAGCCGAACCGCGAGGCGTGCTCGCGCGCGCCGCGCGCCAGCCTGGCCAGGCTGGCCGGAGCGGTGATCAGCTCGCGCACGGCCCTGGCGTAGTGACCGGGATCGCGGGAGTCAACCAGGACACCGGAGTACCCGTGCCGGACCGCGATGCGCAGCCCGCCGACAGCAGCTGCCACCACCGGCGTGCCGCATGCCTGAGCTTCCATTGCCACCAGGCCGAACGACTCCGAGTAAGACGGCACCATGACCAGGGTGGCCGCCCGGTACCACTGGGCAAGCTCGCGCTGCGGGCACGGCGGCTCCAGCCGCACCAGCGCAGACAGACCGAGCCGGGCAGCGAGCTGCTCCAGCCCGTCAGGGTCCTGGCGGCCAGTTCCGCTCGGGCCCCCGACAAACGCGACCGTGAGCCTGCCGGCCAGCCCCGGATCGTCCGCAATCAGCTGAGCAGCAGCGTGCAGCACGACATCGGGGGCCTTCAGTGGCTGCACCCGCCCGGCGAAGACCAGAACCACG
>Ga0335072_10013004_pt1 | contig 11870 bp, 11 predicted proteins | sample Lox_Sample_21_FD_206725 | JGI IMG/M metagenome (GOLD analysis project Ga0335072, IMG submission 206725) | Soil microbial communities from Loxahatchee National Wildlife Refuge, Florida, United States - Lox_Sample_2.1 | ecosystem: Environmental > Terrestrial > Soil > Wetlands | place: USA...
GCTACCTGGGTGACCCGGCCGCGAATCCCGCGGCTTACGAGGTCAGTTCGCTCAATGATGATCCGGAACGGGCGCTGGCTACTGCGGTACGCCCATTGCTCATCATCCACGGGCTGGCCGACGACAACGTGTTCGTCGCCCACTCCCTGCGGCTGTCCTCGGCGCTGCTCGCGGCCGGCTACCCGCACTCCGTGCTGCCGCTGTCCGGTGTGACGCACATGACTCCGCAGGAGGTCGTCGCAGAGAATCTCCTGCTCCTGCAGGTCGCGTTCCTCCGCGACTCCCTGTCGCGACAGGGAGTGTAGCCAGTCTCACATCCTGGAATCGCGCCCCAATGCGGCATCCTGTTAATAACTGGAATAAGTTCATGGCATCGCCTGCGCGCGCCGCCTCCCGTTGCCGCGCGCCGCGGCACGATCACGTACCTAGGCAGCGAGGACGCTGATGACACAACTTTCGGAAGCGCCTGCTAGAACGCGGGCGCAGATCGGCGAGCGGACGCTCCGCAAGGATCCGTGGTGGAACCGGGGGCGCATCGTCGCCTCGCTGCTGACCATCTGGGTTCTGTACGCGACGGTCCGCGTGTTCACCGGGCACTGGTATTACGTACCGCAGTACCACTACCTGACGCCGTTCTACTCGCCCTGCGTCAGCGGCGAGTGCGTGCCGGGCTCGTCCGCCCTGGGGCAGTGGATTCCGGCGGTGCCGCCGATCATCCCGTACGCGTTCGTCTCGCTGGTGTTCGTGCTCGGGTTCCGGTTGTCCTGCTACTACTACCGGGGTGCTTACTACCGGGCGTTCTGGCGGGCGCCCGCCGCGTGCGCGGTGCGCGAGCCGCACGCGGCCGACACCGGCGAGTCCCGGTTCCCGCTGATCGTGCAGAACCTGCACCGCTACTTCTTTTACGTGGCGATCCCGATCGCGATCTTGCTCACCTACGACGTCGCGCAGGCGTTCCGCGGGCCGGACGGCAACTTCGGCATCGGGCTCGGCTCGATCATCATGCTGATCAACGTGGTGTTCATCTGGGCGTACACGTTCTCGTGCCACTCGTGCCGGCACATCACCGGCGGGCGGCTCAAGCACTTCTCCAAGCACCCGGTCAGGTACTGGACCTGGACGCAGATCTCGAAGCTGAACAGGCGTCACATGGCCTTCGCGTGGATCTCGCTAGGTACGTTGATGCTCACCGACCTCTACATCATGCTGGTGGCCAGCGGCGCCTTCAGCGATCCCCGCATCTTCAACTAGTCGCAACGGGCGAGATGAGTTATGGCTACCCCAGAATCAACCGACATCGAGCGTTACTCTTACGACGTCGTAGTGATCGGCGCCGGCGGCTCCGGGCTGCGCGCGGCGATCTCGGCGCGCGCTCGCGGCAAGAAGACGGCGATCATCTCCAAGTCGCTGTTCGGCAAGGCGCACACGGTCATGGCCGAGGGCGGTGCCGCCGCGGCGATGGGCAACGTGAACCCGAACGACAACTGGCAGGTGCACTTCCGTGACACCATGCGCGGCGGGAAGTTCCTGAACAACCCGCGGATGGCGGAACTGCACGCCAAGGAGGCCCCGGACCGGGTCTGGGAGCTTGAGGCGTGGGGCGCGCTGTTCGACAGGACGGCCGACGGCAAGATCTCGCAGCGGAACTTCGGCGGGCACGAGTACCCGCGGCTGGCGCACGTAGGCGACCGCACCGGGCTGGAGATGATCCGGACCTTGCAGCAGCGGGTCGTCGCCCTGCAGCAGGAGGACTCGCTGTCGGCCGGCGACCCGGACGCGATGATCCGGGTGTTCGCGGAGACGACGATCACCCGGCTGCTGAAGGACGCGTCCGGCCGGATCGCCGGCGCCTTCGGGTACTTCCGCGACACGGGACGGTTCGTGCTGTTCGAGGCGCCGACGGTCATCATGGCCACCGGCGGCATCGGGCGGACGTACAAGGTCACGTCGAACTCCTGGGAGTACAGCGGCGACGGTCACGCGCTCGCGCTGCTGGCCGGCGCAGACCTGATGAACATGGAGTTCGTGCAGTTCCACCCGACCGGCATGGTCTGGCCGCTGTCGGTGGCCGGCCTGCTGGTCACCGAGTCGGTCCGCGGTGACGGCGGTGTGCTGCGCAACTCCGAGGGCAAGCGGTTCATGTTCGACTACGTGCCTGACGTGTTCCGCGCGCAGTACGCGGAGACCGAAGACGAGGCCGACCGCTGGTACACCGACCCCGACCACAACCGGCGGCCGCCCGAGCTGCTGCCTCGCGACGAGGTGGCGCGCTCCATCAACTCCGAGATCAAGGCCGGGCGCGGGTCACCGCACGGCGGCGTCTTCCTCGACATCGCCTCGCGGCGTCCCGCGTCGTACATCCTGCAGCGGCTGCCGTCCATGTATCACCAGTTCATCGAGCTCGCGGACGTGGACATCACCAAGGAGCCGATGGAGATCGGGCCGACCTGCCACTACGTGATGGGCGGCGTCGAGGTCGACCCGGACACGGCGGCGTCCTCGGTGCCCGGGCTGTTCGCGGCCGGCGAGGTGTCCGGCGGGATGCACGGCTCCAACCGGCTCGGCGGCAACTCGCTGTCCGACCTGCTGGTGTTCGGCAAGCGAGCCGGCGACGGCGCGGCGGACTACCTGGACTCGCTTGGCTCGGCGCGGCCGGCGGTGTCTGGTGCTGACCTGGACGCCGCGGTCGCGGAGGCGCTCGCGCCGCTGTCGCGCGCGGAAGGCGAGAACCCCTACACGGTGCACGCCGAGCTCCAGCAGATGATGAACGACCTGGTCGGGCTCATCAGGCGGGAGTCGGAGGTCAAGACCGCGCTCGGCGAGCTGGAGAAGTTCAAGGAGCGGGCCGCGCGGGTGGCCGTGCCAGGCGAGCGGGCCTACAACCCGGGCTGGCACTACGCGCTCGACCTGCGCAACATGCTGCTCGTCGCCGAGTGCGTGGCGATGGCCGCGCTGGAGCGGCAGGAGTCCCGCGGCGGGCACACCCGCGAGGACTACCCGGAGATGTCGCCGGAATGGCGCAAGGTGAACCTGATCGAGACGCTGACCGGCGACAAGATCGAGCTGACCCACAAGCCGCTGCCCGTGATGCGGCCCGACCTGCTCGGCCTGTTCGACAAGAGCGAGCTCAAGAAGTACATGACCGATGAGGAGCTGGCCGACCTGCCCGGGCCGCAGACTCCGGATTCGTCCGCTACCGCTGCGGCGGAGGAGGGGCACTGATGGGATACGAGGCATCGCTCCGGGTCTGGCGCGGTGACGCCGGGTCGGGCTCGCTTGTCGATTACAAGGTCGAGGTCAACGAGGGCGAGGTCATCCTCGACGTGCTGCACAGGCTGCAGGCCACCCAGGCGTCCGACCTCGCCATCCGGTGGAACTGCAAGGCCGGCAAGTGCGGCTCCTGCTCGATGGAGATCAACGGCATGCCCCGGCTCGGCTGCATGACGCGGATGTCCACGTTCGCGGAGGAGGACGTGCTGACGATCACGCCGATGCGGACGTTCCCGGTGATCAGGGACCTGGTCACGGACGTGTCGTTCAACTACGCGAAGGCGCGCACGATCCCGTCGTTCTCGCCTGACCCGGCGATCAAGCCGGGCGAGTTCCGGATGCAGCAGGAAGACGTGAACCGGTCGCAGGAGTTCCGCAAGTGCATTGAGTGCTACTTGTGCCAGAACACCTGCCACGTGATCCGCGACCACGACGAGAACGAGGGCGCCTTCTCCGGTCCGCGGTTCCTGATGCGGGTCGCCGAGCTCGAGATGCACCCGGCGGACGAGGCGGACCGCCGGAACATCGCGCAGGACGACTTCGGCCTCGGCTACTGCAACATCACCAAGTGCTGCACGGAGGTCTGCCCCGAGCACATCAAGATCACCGACAACGCGCTGATCCCCATGAAGGAGCGCGTCGCGGGCCGCAAGTACGACCCGCTGGTCTGGCTCGGCTCGAAGATCTCCCGCCGCCCGGAAAAGGCCGGCACACCGGCCGTTCCCGGCAAGCGCTAGCCGCTGTTACAGGGACCGTTGCCCCGGAATTCGGGGCAACGGTCCCTTTTTCATGATCACGAAGGAAAAGTTTCCTATACGCACGATTTTCTTTCGTGATCATGGTCCTACTCCCGGATATCCCCGATGCGGCCCAGTCGTGGTAGTCCCGGCGCGCATCCAGCCGTGCCAGCATCGTGGGCTCGTCGATCTCTAGCAGGAACACCCGAGTGAAGCGGCCGGCCACCTCTAGCTGGTTGTCCGCACCGCCGCAGACGCTTGTGACGCGAATGAGAGCCAAATTGGTGATTTGAGGTTGCTTTGGTGACCTGGTGCGGCGGGGCCGCTCCGAGCAGACGTTTCGCGCGCTTGTTCGTGACGCGCCGCGCTGCTGGCGGCGGCTGTCAGCTGAGCCCGTTCAGCAGGTGCGAAGAGAAACGCCGGTACTATCCCGGGCCTGAATGGGCCGCGGATAGCATGACCAGGAACGCGGGCCTGGGCCGGGGTCGCGCGCCTCCGGCAGCGAGAGGGCACGATGTACGCGCACATTACGTTCCCAGAGGCAATCGTCGTCGGGCTGATCCAGGGCGTCACCGAGCTGTTCCCGGTGTCCAGCCTCGGGCACAACGTGCTGATCCCGGCGCTGATCGGCGGCAGCTGGGAACAGGATCTCAATGTGTCGTCGCCGGAGTCGCCGTACCTGGCGTTCATCGTCGGGATGCACGTGGCCACGGCGATCGCCATGATCATCTTCTTCTGGCGGGACTGGCTGCGCATTATCAAGGGCTTCTTCGCCTCGCTCGCGCACGTGATCCGCCCGGCGCCAGGCACCAATCGCTGGGCGCCGCAGGACACCGACCAGAAGATGGCCTGGATGATCATCCTGGCGACCATTCCTGTCGGCATCGCCGGGCTGGCGCTCGAGCACGACTTCCGGGTGTACTTCAGCAAGCCGATACTCACGGCGCTGTTCCTCGCGCTGAACGGCGTCATCCTGCTGGCCGGCGAGCAGGCGCGCAGGCGGCGGATCGCGCTGGACGAGCAGCAGTCCACGGCGGACAAGGAAGCGGCCGACAGGGAGATGGCGGCGACGGCGAGGCCGGGCGCCGGGCGGCACGCCGCCGGGCAGCGCGCCCTGAAGGAGCAGCAGGCCAGCCTCGCGGTGCAGGCCGACCGGCGGCTGACCCAGGTGGGCTGGCTTTCCGCGTTCGGCCTCGGCGCGTCGCAGATCTTCGCCCTGCTGCCAGGCATCAGCAGGGACGGCATCGTGATGGTGTGCGGGATGTTCCGCGGGCTGTCCAGGCAAGACGCCGCCCGGTTCTCGTTCCTGCTCTCCGCCCCGGTGATCCTGGCGGCGGGGGTGCTGAAGATACCGGACCTGACCGGCCCGCTCGGCGCCGGGGTTCGCGGCCAGGTGCTGGTCGGCTCGATCGTGTCCGGCGTCGGTGCGTACCTGGCGTTGCGATTCTTGGTCAGGTATTACTCGAACTCAGCGCGCACGCTAACGCCGTTCGCCATATATTGCCTGGTCGCGGGCATAGGAAGCGCGATTTATCTCGCGGTCAGGTAACCGCGCCCTGCTCGCCGCGCGAGATGCGGCCGCGGATCCTGCCGCGCTCCTTGGCGTCGAGCACGGTCTTGCGGAGCCGGACCGCGGCCGGCGTCACCTCGGCGCACTCGTCGTCCGCGCAGAACTCAAGGGCCTGCTCCAGGCTGAGCAGCCGGGGCGGAACCAGCCGCTCGAGCTCCTCCCCCGTGGACTGCCTGACGTTGGTGACCTTGCGCTCCCTGGTGATGTTGACGTCCATGTCGTCGGCCCGCGAATTCTCGCCGACGATCATCCCCTCATAGACCTCGGTGCCTGGCGAGACGAACAGCGACCCGCGCTCCTGCAGGTTGAACATGGCGTACGCGTTGGCGGTGCCGGTGCGGTCGGCGACCAGCGAGCCGGTGGCCCGGCCGCGGATGGCGCCTGCCCACGGCTCGTAGTCCTCGAAGACGTGGTGCGCGATGCCGGTGCCGCGTGTCTCGGTCAGGAACTGGGTGCGGAACCCGATCAGGCCGCGAGACGGCACCAGGAAGACCAGCCGCACCCAGCCCGTGCCGTGGTTGGTCATCGACGCCATCTGCCCGCGGCGCACCGAGACCAGCTGGGTGACCGCGCCGAGGAACTCCTCGGGCACGTCCACCGAGAGCCGCTCGACGGGCTCGTGCAGCTTGCCGTCGATTTCCCTGGTCACGGCGGCCGGACGGCCGACGGTCAGCTCGTAGCCCTCCCGCCGCATGATCTCCACGAGCACCGCGAGCGCGAGCTCGCCGCGGCCGCGGACCTCCCAGGCGTCCGGGCGCTCGGTGGGCAGCACCTGCAGCGACACGTTACCGACCAGCTCCCGGTCGAGCCGGTCCTTGACCAGCCGCGCGGTGACCTTGGAGCCCTTCACCTGGCCCGCGAGCGGGGAGGTGTTCGTGCCGATCGTCATCGAGATCGCCGGCTCGTCCACGGTGATCAGCGGTAGCGGCCGCGGGTCGTTCAGGTCGGCGAGGGTGTCGCCGATCATGATCTCGGGGATGCCGGCGATCGCCACGATGTCGCCAGGTCCGGCGCTGTCGGCCGGCACCCGGTCCAGCGCCTCGGTGCGGAACAGCTCGGAGATCTTCACTCGCTCTATCGAGCCGTCGTGACGGCACCAGGCGACCTGCTGGCCGCGGGAGATCGTCCCGTTGTAGACCCGGCAGAGCGCGATGCGGCCCAGGTACGAGGACGCGTCCAGGTTGGTGACGTGCGCCTGCAGCGGCGCGCCCGCCTCGTAGACCGGCGGCGGAACGGTCTCGCGGATCACGTCGAACAGCGGCTCCAGGTCGTCGCTGTCCGGCATCTCGCCGTCGGCCGGGCGGGTCAGCGAGGCGCGGCCCGCGCGCGCGGCGGCGTACACGATGGGGAACTCGATCTGCTGCTCGGTGGCGTCCAGGTCGATGAACAGCTCGTAGCAGGCGTCAACGACCTCGGCGATCCGCGCGTCGGACCGGTCCACCTTGTTGATCACCAGGATGACCGGAAGGTTCGCCTCCAGGGTCTTGCGCAGCACGAACCTGGTCTGCGGCAGCGGCCCTTCGCTCGCGTCGACGAGCAGCAGCACGCCGTCCACCATTGACAGGCCGCGCTCCACCTCGCCGCCGAAGTCCGCGTGCCCCGGCGTGTCGACGATGTTGATCGTCAGCCCGCCATGGGTGACGGCCGTGTTCTTGGCGAGGATCGTGATGCCCTTTTCCCGCTCCAGGTCACCCGAGTCCAGCACCCGCTCCGCGACGTGCGCGTGGGCCCCGAACGCCCCGGATTGCCAGAGCATCGCGTCCACCAGAGTGGTCTTGCCATGGTCGACGTGCGCGACGATCGCGACGTTCCGCAGGTCGTCGCGGGTCGCGAGCTCGCCGGCGCCGGCCTGGCGCTGCGTGGTGGTCTGCTGTACGGGCATGCGTGAGTTCTCGCTGCTTCGACGTCGGGGACTTGCGCCGTCCGAACTATGCGGCGCGTCTCTAGTTTATCGCCTCGCAGCACATGGGCCGGGACACCCGCTCATGGGCGAAGCCGCAGGCGATCAGCGCGGCCACGCCGACTGCGAACCCGGCTGCGGATCCGGTGACTGCCTTCATTGTCCGTCCTCATTTATCCAGGTATGTGTAGCACCTTAGGCGGCTTAGGCGGGAAGCCGCGAGCTAAGACGCTGTGCGCCGCGAACATAAGGCGATCGCCCGATGCGGTGCCGGGGGTCTTAGCGCGAACCTCAAGGTACGGGGAAACCAAGGCCGGTTCCCCGGGACCGAGGAGAAAGCATGTACTCGTACCTGATGGTCAGCGAGGTCGCCAGGCAGCGGATGGCCGAGCAGCACGAGGCCGCAAGGAAGGCAAGCCGGCGGCGGGCAGTCCGCAAGGCGATGAAGGCGCAGCGCAACGGCGCGGCGGCTGACGTGATCGAACTGCCGCCGATCCCCGACTACGTGGACGGCACGTTCCGCGCGGCGGACGACGCGGCCGCGGACGAATGCGCGACCTGCTAACGTCACCGCACGCCGCCGGGTATCTGACGCCGCGGCCGGGCCATACGGGAGTTGGCTCGGCCGCGGCGGCTTGATGCCCGTGGCACCCGCGATTACAAAACGCCACAGACATTAGCAATTTCCGTGACCATTGACGTTAGTCGAATTGCAGTTCGACCTGATGCTACGCTTTTGCCATGGCCGCGTATCTACCACCTGGCTGGCCAACGGGGGTACATCCGCCGGACAGCGACGACTTCGAGACAACTGCCGTCGCGTGGCTGCTCGAGATCGTTCCGCCCGATTACCGGCTGCACGGGGTGCTGCGCCGGCATCCCGTGGCGCTCGCCGCCATGGCCAGGCACCATACGTCGGCCTGCGTTGAGGGCGCCCGCGCCGGGTACCGCACCGTGCGCACCGAGCTCGCCGAGGAACTGCCGCCGCACGCGGTCGACGCGGTGCTCACCGCCTACCGCACCGAGGGACGCCGGCTCGCCGCCACCGCGCGGGCGGTCGTCCTCGTCGAGCGCGCCATTCGCGGTGAGGTCTTTACGCCGAGGTTGTGAGCCTCCGAACATGGATAACGCGGGACTTGCGGAAAAGTGATATCACTATGATAGCGTGGTATCAAGCAAGCTCCACAGGAGGTGGGCACATGTCAGCCCAGGCGCAGATCGCGGACAACAAAGGCGTTTACTCCCGCAGCCAGGCGATGCCGGAACGGCCCGCGTGGCACCTGCCCGGCGTGCCGATGCTACTGCTCGACGTCATCTTGCTAGCCGCCGCGATCGTCGCGCTCTGGCAGGCCAGCCACCATACGGACGGCGGCAGGACCGGCCTGGTGTGGACGGGCGTCATCCTCATCGCCGCCACAGTCCTCGTGTTCCGCGGCCTTACCCCCGTCGCGCCGGGCCGGGCGCACGTCGTGCAGCTCTTCGGCAGGTACCAGGGGACAGTCCGCGACCAGGGCCTGCAGTGGGTGAACCCGTTTGCCAACCGCGTAGCGGTCTCGACCAGGATCAGGAACCTGGAGTCGTCGCTCGCCAAGGTGAACGACGCCGACGGCAACCCGATCGAGATCGCCGCCGTCGTCGTCTGGCAGGTGCAGGACACCGCGTACGCCACCTACTCGGTCGACGACTACCCGGACTTCGTGGCCATCCAGACGGAGACCGCCGTCCGGCACATCGCGTCCAGCTACCCGTATGACAACCGGGGCAGCGGCGCGCTCTCGCTCCGCGACAATGCCGACGAGATCACCCAGCGACTGTCGTCCGAGCTCACCAACCGGGTGCGGTCAGCCGGCGTGCAGGTCATCGAGACCAGGCTGACCAGGCTGTCCTATGCGTCGGAGATCGCCCAGGCCATGCTGCGCCAGCAGCAGGCGAGCGCCGTCGTCGGCGCGCGGCAGAAGATCGTGGAAGGCGCGGTCGGCATGGTCCGGATGGCCCTCCAGCGGCTGGACGAGGAGGGCGTCGTCGAGCTGGACGAGGAACGGAAGGCGGCCATGGTCTCGAACCTGCTCGTGGTGCTGTGCAGCGAGCAGGCAACCCAGCAGGTGGTCAACACCGGCTCGCTGTATCAGTGACGGCCTGATGTCCGAGCGCAAGAAGATATTGCTGCGCCTCGACCCGGCGGTCCACGACGCCCTCGCCAAGTGGGCCGCCGACGAGATGCGCAGCACCAATGCCCAAATCGAGTTCCTGCTCCGCCGCGCCCTCGGCGAGGCCGGCCGGATGCCCGGCCACGCCAGGCAGATGCGCCGCCCCGGCCGCCCCCCGGCCGACCAGGCCGAAGCCTCGGGCGGGTCACCGCCCTGGAGCCGGCCTGCCGACGAAGGTAAAATGAACGGCAACTGAATACGCACGGGAGCTCGGGCTGACCGGGCTGAGAGGGTGGCTAGCCGCCTGCTGGCGAGACCAGCGGGACATGGCGCGCGCCGCCGACCGTCCGAACCTGTCCGGGTAATTCCGGCGTAGGGAGGCAGCCGTGGCCACAACGGCAGATTCCACCAGTACCAGCGACAACACCACGTTTGTCACCGTCCCCGGCGACCGCCGCTCCGAGGTTGGGCGCACGCTCGCCGAGCCGGTGCCCCAGGCGCTGAGCCTGACCGACCAGTTCGGCCTGTGGGGCAACCTCGGCGTGAGCCTGCTCGGCTTTACCGGCGCGATCTTCGTGCTGCAGCCGGGCGGCGCCGGGACGCCGGAGCTGTCGCTGGCCGCCGCGCTGACCGCCATCGTGATCGGCACGCTGCTCGGCACCCTGGTGCTCGCGTTTTCCGGGGTACCTGGCACGCAGACCGGAGCGCCGGCCATGGTGCTGCTGCGCGGCCTGTTCGGGGCGCGGGTGTCCTACCTGCCCACCGTGCTCAACATCGTCCAGCTCTTCGGCTGGAGCATCTTCGAGCTGGTGACGATCGCGACGGCCGCGCATACGGTGGCACCCGCGCTGCCGAAGTGGGGATACGTGCTGATCGCCGGGGCGGTGACCGGGCTGCTGACCGTCCACCCGCTCGGCGCCATCCGGGTGCTGCGCCGGTACGCCACCGCCGCCGTGCTCGTGGTGATGGTCTACCTGCTCGTCCAGTTGCTGCGGCATCCGCTGCCCGCCTTCACGCACGGCACGTGGTCCGGGTACTGGGCCGCCACCGACACCGTGGTCGCCGTCGCCATCTCCTTCGTTCCGCTGGCCGCCGACTACACGCGGCACTCCCGCAGTTCGCGCGATACCGTCGCGGGCTCGCTCGTCGGCTACAGCGTGACCCAGGTGCTCTGCTACGTCATCGGGCTGCTGGCGCTGGTCACCGTCGCGCACGGGAACCCCAACGACATCTTCGCGGCGTTCATCGCGCTGCCGGCCGGCTCGCTCGGGTTCGCGATCCTGGCCGCAAGGGAACTCGACCAGTCGTTCGCGGACGTGTACTCCACCGCGGTGTCGGTGCAGAACCTGCGGCCGCTGTGGGACAGGCGCGTCCTGGCGGGGCTGATCGCCGTACTGACCACGGCGGGCGCGCTGTGGCTCAACATCGCCGACTACGAGAACTTCCTCACCCTGCTCGGTTCGGTGTTCGTGCCCATGTCGGCGGTGCTGATCGTGGACTACTTCGCCTTCGCGGGGCGCCAGCGCTGGGATCTGTCGGCCTCGGCCCGCCCCCGCTGGCTGATGCTGCTCCCCTGGGCCGCGGGATTCGTCACCTACCAGCTCATCAACCCCGGGTACGTGTCCTGGTGGGCGTCGGCGTGGACGTCTTTCGGGAAGGCCATCGGCTTCACCCCGGCCAGCTGGATGTCGGCGTCGATCCTGTCGTTCTGCGTGTCGGCGGTGCTCACGCTGCTGGCCGGGTGGCTGGCGCGGGCTGTCCGCCGGTAGCGCGGAGGATCCGCTTCTCCGGTCGATCGTGACAGACTTGGAATGCGAATGCTTCCCTGACGACGACGACGCCGCCGACGCCGCCGAAGGATGAATACCGGAGACGAGATGATTGAGACTCCGCCATCGCTGACCGGTGAGGCACGTTACTCCGACCAGGACCTCGAGCCGTTGCGCGCCGCGCTGCTGGCGCTCAGCAAGGGCGATTTCAGCCAGCAGCCACGCACCGCGGGGGAAGACAGCTCGGTCCTCGGCCAGATCTGGCCGCTCGTAGATGCCGTCGGCACCGAACTGTCCGCGCTGAACGACGAGGTCGCCCGCCGCGCCGAACAGGTCAGGGACATCGCCATGGTCACCACCGCGGTCGCCCGCGGCGACCTGACCAGGAAGGTGACCGTCGACGTCCAGGGCGAGATGCTGCAGCTCAAGCAGACCGTGAACACGATGGTCGACCAGCTGTCCGCCTTCGCCGACGAG
>Ga0335072_10013005_pt1 | contig 11870 bp, 9 predicted proteins | sample Lox_Sample_21_FD_206725 | JGI IMG/M metagenome (GOLD analysis project Ga0335072, IMG submission 206725) | Soil microbial communities from Loxahatchee National Wildlife Refuge, Florida, United States - Lox_Sample_2.1 | ecosystem: Environmental > Terrestrial > Soil > Wetlands | place: USA: Florida...
GGCCTTCTGCAGGTGCATGAGCATCTCGCCGCTGGCGTCGTAGGCGGCGTGCAGCTCAGCGGGATTCCTGATGCGCGATACGCCGCGCCAGGCGCCTCCGTCGTACGGCTTCATGAACAGCGGGTAGCCGATCTGTTCGGCGATCGCGTCGAGGTCGAACGGCTGGTTGTACTTCGCCGCGGTGTAGGCGTACCGAGCGTTGTCGACCGGGTTCTTGTACGGAACAAGTACCGTTTCCGGCACGTTGAGCCCGAGCCGCATCATGGCGCAGTAGGCCGCGTGTTTCTCCATCGACTGGAAGGTGAACGGGCTGTTCAGCAGGTAGACGCTGTCCATCAGCGCGACCTTCTTCAGCCACTCGCGCGGCACGTAGTACCAGTAGGCGAGCCGGTCGATGACCAGGTGATAGCGCGGCTTGTCGCGCAGCCCGAAGGGCTCTATGGTGATCCGCTCGCAGTCGAAGCTGTGCCTCGAGCCGCCTGGGCCAGCCACCGGTCCGAGCCGCCGGACGATCTCCTCGAACGCGCGCGGCCAGTCTTCCTCGGTGCCGAGCAGCAGCCCGATCAGATGCCGATCAGATGTCATCGGCCTCCTCCCTTCCTCTTCCGCACACCTGCTGCAGCAGTTCGGCCAGCCATGGATGGAGCGCGTCGCGCCACGCCGTGAAGTTGTGGCCCGCACGGGCCTCATGCAGCGTCGCCGGGTAGCCGGCCGATCGCAGCAGGGTCAGCATGAGGCGGTTGTTCGCGATGTTCTCCTCGACCGAGCCACAGGTCAGAATGGCCGGAACGGGGACGCCTGGCACGCCGTCGGCCTCCATGGCCGCGGTGAACGCGGTGATCCTGCGGTAGTAGCGGAAGCGCCGTTCCTGCGGATCCAGGCGCGGTACGAAGAAGCTGCCGGACTGCAAGAACAGGCCGCCGAAGGTGCCAGGCCGGCGGCAATGAGCGTGCAGCATGGCCAGCGCGCCGAGGCTGGTGCCCATGCCGACTCGCCCCGTGGTGGCAACTAGGCCGGTCAGGGCCGGAATCACCTGCTCCGTTAGAGCGCGGGCGTATCTGGCGCTGGCCGAGTACCAGCTGTTCCGGTCTCCGGCGGTGAGCAGCGCGGCGCGCAGCCGCGGTAGCCATCCGCCGGCGATACCGGCACCGAGGTAGTGAGTCAGGCTTGCCAGCGAGTCATAGTCCGGCCCGTCATGCACGACCAGCAGCGGAAGCGCGGCATCGTCAGGCGTGTTGCTTGGTGCCCAGATCCGCGCCGCAACGGCGCCGCCGAGTGGCGGTACCGGTACTTCCAGTGTCACGGCGATGCCAGGATCGGCTGGTGCCGCCAGCCACGCAGGCACAGCGCTAGCTCGGCCGACAGCAACTGGCTCGACAGGCACACGCACCGGTCACTCCTCCGCATCAGCCGTTCCTGCCTCATTAACCGCCCATGGTGCCTGTTCTGAGAAACGGTGACAATGGCTCTCCTGAGCCCCGCCACGGCTGAGTCAATCCCTTTGCAGAAGTGACATAGGTGAAAGAATGGCCTGATGCGGCATACGCTGCGTTAGCGGGGAGGAAACGAATGGCAGGTGCCGGAAGCCGCCTGACCCGACGACGTAGCCGGATGGCACTCCGGCGGCTGCGGCTGCGCGGCAATCTGGCATCGGGGCCGAGCAGCCGCGCCGGCGTTGATGAGCCCGCCAAATGGAGATCTCGGCGACTTCTCCGGCTGGTGACGGTGCTTACGGCCGTTGCAGTTCTCGTGTTTATCTTGTGGCTCGCCTGGGTGGCTTACCTCTACGTCGCACGCGGGGGTCCGTCAGGTCTCACTTTTGATCCAGACCGCAGATGCTCATCACTCGGGTTTTCCTGCGGGATCCTCACGAACATACTGGCGTCCGCTGTGCTGGTGGCGCTGGCTTCGTCCTTGGTGCTATGGCGACTTTTCGGCTTGCAACGGCGCTATCGGGCGCGGGCACGGGAGGGCTCACGCGAGCTGGTGCCGACCGCCGGAGCGATCATCGACAAAGTCGTGGGCCGAGACGACTTGTGCAAGGCGGTGATGGCCGACCTGCATGACCGCGGCAGCCGTCCGCACGTGATCGCCGGCGGCGTCGGGACCGGTAAGACGGCGGTCCTGGTGCGGCTGACGGAATTACTCGCCGAGAAGAACGCCATCCCGGTCCCGATTCGATTGCGTGATGCCGGAATCGATTTCGACTTCGAGAACCTAGCCCGCGACCGGTTCCTTGCCGAGGTAAATCCGACGCTGTTCTCGTTCGCGGAGGGCGAGACCATCTGGCGCCGTCTCCTGCAGGACGGGAAGATCATAGTCCTAGCCGACGGGCTAGAGGAGGCCCTCGCCGCAGAGCCAGAGCGAGACAACATCATCCGGTCCGCCATCCGGCGAGCGCACCAGCAGCACCTGCCGCTTGTCATAGCGTCGCGACCGCACGGCCCGCTCCGCGCCACGGACGCGGCCGTCTTGAGCCTTGAGCCGCTCAGCTACGAGGCGGCGCTGGCGTACATCGTCGGCGGGCTCACCGGCGAAGACGAGCGGCGGCTGGCCTGGATCGTCGAGACTGCAGAGGTAGTCGAGGCGCCGATATACCTGCAGATCACCCGCGAGCTCAAGATCAAGGGCCTGCTGGAGCCTACATCGGCCGGTCAGAGCGGCGTCGTAGACACCCGCGGCGTCGACCGGTCGAAACTGCGGCTGAGCCTGCTGGAGACCTGGGAACGCGCACTCATCGCTGGTCACCTCCGTGAGGAAGTCCCGCTGAACCGTTCCGAGCGCCATGCCGCAGTCGAGCATTTGTCTGCACTTGCCTGCATCGGCCTCAAGCTCGACCGGCTCGAGGTCGAGTTCGACGACCTGCAGGACGAGGCAGTCCAGGCAGAGGTGCGGGCGCGGCTGGCAGAAATCGACAGGCAATCAGGGCAGGCTCCCGGCGTGCGCAGCGTCGACGTCCGCCTCGCAGCAGCCTGGGGGGCGCAGCTGGACCTTGTCGAACTGCGGGGGAATAGCGTCCGGTTCCCGCACAGCCTTATGCAGGCCTACCTCGGATCGCGGATGCTCGGGGTGGCATTGCGGGATTCGGACTTCCTGCGGCAGGCAATGCAGCATCCCAAGCCAGGTCGCGAGTTCCTGATCGCTCTGGTGCTGGGCTCGCGGGCTGGCAACTCAACGGTCAGCAGGCGGCCGGTGCGGCCGGTGCGGCCGGAGCCGGGCCGAGAAGCGGCCGCGCCGGGTCCGAAGCGCGGGCGCCGCGGCGGCAAGGCTGCGCACAAGGACCCGCGCGAGTCGGTCGGGCCGCTGCGCGATGCGATGGCCAGGCGGGAAGACACCAAGGTGCTGGATGTCTACGCCGCCGCGCTCGAGATCGATAGCGTCGCCGACGAGCCGATGCATGCCGTCATCGCCGCCGAGATCACCGACAGGTGGGGGCAGATCCACACCCAGGATCCGAGGACGCTGGAAGAAAGCAAGCTCAGCGTGGTGCACCGGTTGGCCGAGGCGGCGCGGACGATCGAGGAGAGAGGCCGACGAAGCGACAGCCTCGCGGCCACGCCTGCCTACCCTCAGCTATATGTCATCGCGTGTGCCGATCGGTCGTACCAGGTTCAGCTAACAGCAGCTCAGGAGATCGGCATCGGGGGCAGCTCGGCATACGCCGCGCTCCGGGCACAGCTCGAGTCACCCTGCGCTGTCTGCGCGGCCGAGCGTGCGGCCCGTTCCGCCACCGATGCCGATGCGCCACGACCGGAAGCGCACAGCGTCACCGACTCCGCCCGGGCATCGATCGTCAGCGCCTGGCTCGCACCGATGCTGGTCGGGTCGATGGGCGGCGGCGACGTCTCGCCGGCCGACAAGCTGCTGGCTCAGAATGCCCGCGCGGACCTGGCGCAATGGCTGCGGCACATGGGCCAGGACGACCGGCAGGCCGGTGAGCAGGATTTGTCTATTTCGCTGGAGATTGCGCTCGCGCAGGGGTTCAAGCATGCAGCCAATCACCGGCCGTCGTATCCGGACACCCTGCGCGAGGCGCGGTTGTACCTGGCCGAGCAAGCCCTCGAGATGCTCAAGGGCGCGCGCTACTGGTTCTCGCAGCTGACGCTGTTTCACGCGCTGTGCTTGCTGAGCATGTCGGAGGTGCTGCGGGAGCCCGACGACCGGCGCGGAGCCAGGCCCGAGGCGATTGTCCAGCACTGGCTCGATGTGGCCGGGCGTGACCGGCGGGGCCGGGCTGATTCTGCCGATGCAAGCAGTGAGCTGCACCCGTTCGTCCGCGAGACCGCAGTGCTTGTCGCTCAGGCGCTCAGGACAGGACGGCCGCAGCGATACTGCTGGATCGACGAGAGTAGCGTCGTCGCTCAGGTGGGCTCGCGGAATCTCGGACAGGGAACGCCGCACGGTCGGCATCCGTTGTGGATCCCGCCGTCGGCCGGCTGGACGGCGCTGGACGGCCGGGCACAGCAGCTGGTCGCCGATGTTCTGCTGCTGCTGAACCTGGCCGACCGTGGTGATCACCCGACCGAGCGCGAGCGGCGGCTCAAGCGCTCGAACCGCACTGACCTACCGCCCTGCATCGCCCAGTACCGGGATGCGCTGGAGCCAGGGCGCACCGTTGGCACTGCCGTTTCCTCGGTGCCCGGCACCAGCTGTGTCGATGGCTGCGTCTTCGAGCTGTGTCCTTATCCCCCGAAGGGCATCCAGCCTCGGGTCGAGATGAGCGAGGCGTTCTGCCGACGGCAGCAGACGCTGATCACCAGGCCCAGGGACCCGCGCACCGGGCGAGCGCCCTGGCAGCAGGCACGGCCGCGACAGCTCAAGCAGTTCTGGATTGAGATGGCTGACCGCGCGCGCGGACCACAGCCCCGTTCCGCGCCGACTGACTGGACAGGCGGCTCCTAGCGTGAGTTGCGATGCGATCTGGCTAGTAGCAACGGTCCCGGCCTGGCAGGCTGCAAGAAGTGAACTCCTGCGCGGTCCGGCGGTGCTCTCCCCGACCCGCCGCAGTCTCCGCCGCGTAGTAAGGAGATGGCGATGACAGCCGACGCTGAGCGTCCGGTGATCTCCGTGATGCTCGCCGTGCCCGATGCTACGGCGGCTGCCAGGTGGTATGCGGACGCACTCGGCGCCAGGGAGCTGTGGAACCTCGGCAGCGTTGTCGGGCTGACCGTGGGTGGCGCCCCGTTCTTCCTCGGCGAGCCTGCGAACAACGGCTGGGACACCCCGGCAGCCCTTGGCTCCCGCACGGTACGGGTAGAAGTGTTCGTCGACGACCCTGATGGCTTTATCGAACGTGCGGTGACGGCTGGAGCCGACGGCAGCGTCGACGAGATCCGTGATCACCAGAGACCTTGGGGCGTTCACCGTCAAGGCGGCTTCATTGACCCGTTCGGGCATCTGTGGCTGGTCGGCGACGGCTCCCCCCTCGCAAGACACTCCTCGCGATAACCGCGTACCCCACCCGCGCCTGTCCCGCCCCCGCTCCGCCAAGCTCACCCTGGCAGGCTGTCCCGCCCGGCTCACCAACCCGACCCCACAGCTGTACCGCCCCGCTCACCAATTCCCCCCACAGCTGTTTCCCTGGCCCACCAACCCCACTCTGGCAGCGACGAAGCGGCCAAACTGTCGGTAGCTATCGATACTATGTGCGAGTAGGTGATCCTTCCGAGAGGCGGTGACGATGCCATGAGCGAACCGGATCGCGCCGAGTCGCCAGCCGTGACTGCCGAGCCAGCAGAGGATCCCGGGTCGCTCCCCGTGGGCAGCGTGCCGTCTGACGGAGCGGTGCTATCGGACTCGCCGCCATTCGACATCTTGAGGTTGCTGAAAGAGCAGATGGCGGACGAGGAGCCGTGGGAGTTGTCGGCGGCCGAAATCGCCAGGCTGCCACGGGCCGGAGACGAGCCGCCCGACACCGATGAGGTGCCGTGGTGGCTGTCGGAGGAATTCACCGGCAGCGATGCCGAGCTGGAAGCGGCGTTCCTGCGTAACCTGCCTCCCGATATCCGGGCCGAGTATGAGGCCGCTCCCTGGACCGGCTCGGGTGAGGCGTTAGCGGCCGGCTTTCTGCACCACGACGAGTTCGCCGGTCCGCGAGGTGATGGATTCGCTTCGGGCGGCGAGCATGACATCCTGCCGCCGGGCCTGGAACTAGCGGTTGCCGCCGCGCAGACCATGGGCGGGCTCGCCGACCTCGGGGAGTCGGAGCTGATCGGCGTGCTGTGCGCATGGCAGCGGCTGACCGCCTGGACTCAGGCCCGGCAGGCAGCTTGCCTCAACCAGCTGGTGCGGCGACGCAACGACCAGTCGGTCGCGCTGAAGCGTCCCAGCCTGGCCAGCCATGTCGATGATGAGATCGCCGCAGCGCTGGCGCTGACCGGGCGCTCAGCCGGACGACTGCTCCAGGTTTCGGCCGGACTACCTCGGCTGCCGGGCGTCCTGCAGGCGCTGGAAGCGGGGCGGATCGACTGGGCCAAGGCCGGGTTGTTCATCGACTACCTGGCCGGGCTGCCAGATTCTGATGCTGCCGACATCGCTGCATCTGTGCTCGAAGGCGCCGACCGCAAGACCTCGGGACAGCTGCGAGCAGCTCTCGTGCGTGCGGTGCTGGCTTATGACCCCGACTCGGCGCAGCGCCGGCGCGAGCAGGCCCGAAAGGACGCCAGCGTGCAGGTGTGGCAGGAGCCGTCGGGCAATGCCGCGCTGGCCGGCCGGGAGCTCGCGCCTGCTGACGTGGTGCACGCCTCGGCCCGGCTCACTGAGTGCGCCAAGTGGCTGCGCAAGCACGGCGCCGCGGGTTCGGTCGACGAGTTGCGCGCCGCCGCGTTGATCGCGCTGCTCACCGGACAGCCGCTGGACTCCCTCGTGCCCGGCGCCGCAGATAATGGCACCGCTCCTGACGGCAGGGTCCCGGACGATGGCGGGACTCCGGACGATGGCAGCGCCGCGAATGACGGCAGTGCCGCGGCCAATGCGGGCTCCCCGGACAGCGAGAGCTCGGCCGAGATAACTGACGCTGTCGCCGGCGCATCTCGCGGCGCGCCTCGGCTCACCGGGTCGATCACCCTGACGATGCCAATGTCGGCGTGGCTACGCCAGTCAGGTGCCGCCGGTGAGCTTGGCGGATTCGGTCCAGCCGACGCCGCGACGTGCCGCGAGCTGGCCGACCGAGCCGGGCCGACCGCTCGGTGGTCGCTGATCCTCACCGACGCCGCCGGTTGCGCGGTGGCCTACGCGCGCGCCTCGGCCGGCTCCTCCGGACCAGGCACCACCTGGACCAGCGCGATCCGGTGGATAGACGGCCTCCGCGACAGGCTGCAGATCCTGGAGAGCGGGACCTGCAGCCACGCGCGCCGGTGCGGCAGTTACCGGCCGTCGACCTCGTTGTGCAATCTCATGAAAGTCCGGCAGCGCACGTGCAGCTTCCCGGGCTGCCGACGCCCGGCACGGCGGTGCGATCTCGATCACACCGTGCCTTACGACGCCGGCGGCCCGACCTGCGAGTGCAATCTCGCACCGCTGTGCCGGCGCCATCACCAGGCCAAACAGGCCCCCGGCTGGCACCTGACCCAAGACCAGCCCGGCCTCATGACCTGGCGAACACCGAGCGGCCGAATCTATACGACATGCGGGGAGCTCTATCCCGTCTAGATCTTGCCGGTATGTCCGGCCTGCTCGTAGCCTCTGCTGATGAGCACATCTGGTGTGAAGCCGACGCTGCTATATCTCTATGGGCCGCCAGCAAGCGGCAAGCTGACTGTGGCGACCAGCCTGGCCGAGCTCACCGGCTTCTCGCTGTTTCATAATCACCTCAGCGTCGACGCGGTCAGCTGCGTGCTCCCCTTTGGCAGTAAGCCCTTCACCGAGGTGCTGCATCGACTGAGACTGGACGTCTTCCAGACTGCCGCTCGAGCTGGCATCAGTCTCATCTTCACTAACAATTCTGCTTGGAGCGGTCCTGATGCGCGGTCTCGGTTCGCTGCCTTCGCGACAGCAGCCGAGCGCACAGTTGACGCCGAGGGTGGCCGGACCATCTTCGTCAAGCTCACTGCTCCGTTGGCAGTGCTGGAGGAGCGGGTTGGCCAGGAGTCAAGGCGTCGTCTTGGCAAGCTGGCGGACATAGCCCGGTTGCGTGAGCTCGTAACAGGTCTCGATCAGTCAAAGCTCCATCCGAGTGACCTGGAGATTGACACAAGTACTGCTAGCGCTGGAGTAGCCGCACTGTATATCCGAGACGCGCTAGCCGGACGCTGAACCTGGAAGGCTGTTCTTCGGTGGCACCCGGATATCACCGTCGGCGGCAGTCGCGCGTTTCTGATCGGAACGCGGGGACCGGCCCAAGACACGTGCGGCGTTATGTCATGCATAACCCGCTGTGTCGCCGGCATCATCAGGCAAAACAAGCCCCCGGCTGGCACCTGACCCAAGACCAGCCCGGCCTCATGACCTGGCGAACACCGAGCGGCCGAATATATGCGACGTGTCCGGAGCCGTATCCCGTCTAGGGTTTGGCGTCATTCACCGGACGGTGGGGAAGTTCCAATTGTCGCCCGCTCCTTGCCGACTGAAATGCCGCATGACGTCACCGCCGTCAGATTCTGCGGCGCTCCAGCGATCCACGGGCAGAAGTCCCTCCTTGCGGAGCGAGGCGGCGATTTCACGCTTCGCGCGGTGCATCGAGGATGCGCGCAGGTTATATTCGGCGACATTGCCGTCCTGCCAGGTGACCTCGCATTCGATTTTCGCGTTGCCCTGGCGGAGTGAGACCGCGACGATTTCGTCCATCGCGTCTGCTGACATGTGGCCGCCTTATCTCAGCGAGCCAATGTGGCACCGGCTCGACTGTGGGGATCGACACTACGCAATCGCCGTTCCCGACGGCAACGAGTTCGACGTCAAGTGACCTACGTTCCGGCAGCTCTAGCCTGGGTCGCCTCGCGCTGGACTGCCCACGCGTCCGCCACCGGACCTACGTGCCCAAGCTTGTCGGGGTTGCTCACTGAGCGGATCGTCTGGATCTGCCCGTCGAGTACGTCGAGCGCCAAGGTGCTGAGGACCATGCCGTTCCGATCGCGGAGGATCCCTCCCGGCTGGCCGTTCACCTCGCGCGGCTCGAGCGTCACATCGATCCGCACGAGCCAGGGGAAGACTGAGACAAGAACCCGCACCACTTTCTCAACGCCGATGATGCTCCTGGCGAACGCCGGGGCCTTGCCGCCGCTGTCCCCGACTATCTGAACGTCAGCGGCAAGCAACTCCTGCAGGCCGTCAACGTCGCCTTTCCGGAGCGCGTCGAAGAACCGCTCGGCGAGTTCCGCACGCTCACGCCGGTCGGCCTCGAACCTGGGCCGGCCCTCATCCATGTGGCGGCGCGCCCGTGCCGCGAGCTGACGGCACGCCGCCTCTGACCTCCCTACTGCCGACGCGACCTCATCGAAGCTGAACCCGAACACTTCTCGCAGCACGAACACCGCCCGCTCGAGCGGGCTGAGCCGCTCGAGCAGCAACAGGGCCGCCATCGACACCGAGTCGGCCAGCTCCGCCGCGCGCTCGGGGTCACAGTAGGGGTCAGTCAGCAGCGGCTCGGGGAACCACGGTCCGACGTACTCCTCGCGCCGGACTCGGGCCGACCGCAGCACATCGATCGAGATGCGGGTGACCACGGCCGAGAGGAAGGCCCTGGCCGACACGGGTGCTGTCGAGGAGGCCTGGTAGCGCAGCCAGGTCTCCTGGACCGCGTCTTCGGCCTCGGTCACGCTGCCGAGGATCCGGTAGGCAATGGCGAACAGCAGGGGTCGCAGCTGCTCGAACTCCTCGGGCCGGGTCATGCCAGTTCTTCCCTGAAGCCTTGCCGCCAGCAGGGGTAGCGCAGCTGCCAGCCGAGCTCCCGCTTGGCCTTGGCGTTGGAGAAGCCGCATCCCTCGGTCATCAACTTCACCGCAAACTCCCCGGCCAGCAGCCGGGCTAGCCATTCGGGGACCCGCATCGGCGGCTTCGCTCCCGCGCACGCAGCCAGATACGGCAGCCACTCGCCTACCGGGGCCGGTTCATCGTCGACGATGTTGAACACGCCCATTGCCTTCTGCTCCAAGGCTAGGACCGTAGCGCTCGCCGCATCGTCCAGATGCACCCACGAGAAGTATCCGGCCCCGCGCCCGACCAGCGGAAACTTGCGCTTGCGCACGAGGTCGACCTGGTCGTCAGTGGCGCCAGGCCCGTAGAAGGCGCCATAGCGCAGCGCCGCGCCGCCGGCCTTCACGACCGCGTCCTCGACGTGAAGAACTCCCTGCGCCAGCCTCTGCATCATCGCCCCCGCTCCGAGGTCCGGCCGGTCCTCCTCGGTCAGCACCTGCCCGCCGGTGAAGCTCTGCGCGAAGCTCTGCGCGAAGCTCTGCGCGACGATATGGGGAACGCCAGCGGCCTCGGCAGCAGCCAGCAAGTGATCCGTCCCTTCCGTGCGCAGCCGGAGGGTGGTGGCGAAGAACCGGTCGGGATTCCTCAGGTTCGGCCTGCCAGCGTGCGCCGCGGAAAGCGCAGTCATCTGGTGCACGATCACGTCCGGGATCGCCCTGGCTACCGCTTCACCGACCGACATCGCATCCAGCCCGTCCATCACGACGCCTTCGGCGCCGAGCTGCGTCACCAGGGCCAGTTTGGCGGCGCTGGTGGTGGTCGCTGTCACCTGATGACCGCGGGCCACCAACTGCGGTACCAGCCGCCGGCCGATGACTCCGGCCCCGCCTGCCAAGAACACCCGCATCACGATCCCCTTCCGGAGGCTGTCTCTCAACTAGACGAGACAGCCCGGCCGGCTGTGACATGGCGAGCACAGGCAGGTGGGGACTATGGAGCGAGCGTGCTATCTACGCGAGCGGCGCTAGGGCATTCGCGAGCGGCTCCAGCTGCTCAACGGTGTACGGTCGCCGCAGATTCACGATCGCGAGCTCCACGCCGGCCTCGCCGAGTGCGGCCGCATTAGCGGCGGTTTCGGCAGGATCGCCGGTGAAGTGCACGTGGCTGGACAGCAGGATCTCCGCCGGGTCGCGGCCGATGTCGGCGCAGTGCTGGTGCAGGACGTCACGCGCGTGCCTGAACTGCTCGACCGTGCCCCCGACGAAGTTCCAGTGCTGGGCGAACCGCGCGGCAGTGCGCAGCGTGCGCTTCTCACCACTGCCGCCGATGCAGATCGGCGGATGCGGCTGCTGCAGCGGCTTGGGGTTGCACATCGCGTCGGTCAGCTCGTAGTAGCTGCCCTTGAAGGACGTCTTCTCCTGGGGTCCGAGCAGGCCGGTGAGGACCTCGCAGGCTTCCTCAAGCCGGTCGCTGCGTTCCCTGGGGCTACCGAGCTCGATCCCGTAGGCGCCGGACTCCTCGGTGTTCCAGCCGGCGCCGATGCCAAGCTCAAGCCGGCCGCCCGAGACAATGTCGAGTGTCGCGGCCATGTTGGCCAGGACCGCCGGATGCCGGTAATGGATACCCGTGACAAGCGTTCCCAGCCGTAGCCGCCGAGTCGCCTGCGCCAGCGCGGTGAGTGTGATCCAGCCCTCCATGCAAGGGCCGGAGGAGTCGTCGGTGAAGATCGGATAGAAGTGGTCGAAGGTCCAGCCCGACTCGAACAGCTCGATGTCGTCGGCCGCGCGCCACACCTCCAGCATGGCGTCCCAGGTGGTGTTCTGCGGCGAGGTCTTAATGGCGAATCGCATGCTCCTATTGTGGTCTGTGCGGGTGGCAGGCAGACGGCGGGGATGCCCCAGAGCTAAGGAGCGCAGATGGTGGTTGGGACAGTAGCGATCGTGGGCGGCCGGGTAGTGCCGATCAACGGTGACCCGGTCGACGATGGCACTGTCCTGGTGGCCGACGGCAAGATCACG
>Ga0335072_10013006_pt1 | contig 11869 bp, 10 predicted proteins | sample Lox_Sample_21_FD_206725 | JGI IMG/M metagenome (GOLD analysis project Ga0335072, IMG submission 206725) | Soil microbial communities from Loxahatchee National Wildlife Refuge, Florida, United States - Lox_Sample_2.1 | ecosystem: Environmental > Terrestrial > Soil > Wetlands | place: USA...
TTGAGCGCGCGTGTCACGACGGAATCGATGATCGATGCAAATGCCGCCATCTGCGGCCCACAAGGAAGCTGACGCGCCCCCAGGGAGATGTCTTCAATTCCGCGATAGACCGGGACGCGCGCCTGCAACTCGGAATTGCGCCAGGTAGAAAGGCGAACGCCAACGGTGCCGTGGCGGATCAAGCCCAAATCGCATTCAGGGGAGGCGACGAGACGGAGAAAATCCCATGCCAGTTCCTTGTTGTGCGACCCGGAGCCGATAGCCAGCGCCCAGAAAACCGAAAGCGAAACCGATGGGCAACCTTCCGCGCTCGGAATCGGCGCGATGGCGACCTTGCCTTCGAGCGGTGACCCCGGCGCGCTTGATCGCGCAGCAAATCCAAACCAGTTCGCCATCATTGCCACTTCTCCCTTGAGAAACAGGTCGCCGGATTGCGTTGAGTCGAGATGCGGCGACTGAGGATGGCACAGTGCGGGATTGGTGACGACTCGCCGGTAAAAGTCGAGTGCAGCGACTGCCTGTTTTGTAGCGAGCTGCGGACGCCCCGCCGAATCGACCAATTCGCCGCCCCTGCTCCATACCTGGAGAGCGAAATCGTAGAGGGTATTATGTCCGTCGGGAAACGAGGCGAAGACCGTTCCGTACAGGCCCTCTGCGCGGCCCGTGAAGAAGCGCGCGATCTGTTCAAATTCCTGCCAGGTGGCCGGCGGAGCCAGGTTTCGGCCGACGTGCGCGCGGAATGCACCCTGGTGCTCAGGAGAACCAAACAAGTCCGTTCGATAGACAAGGCACTCGGGTCCGTCATGCCAGGGCAACGACGAAAGCCGTTGGCCGAAATACAAGGGCTGAACAAGCGATCGCGCCCATCCGGCCGGCCACTCGGGGATCGGAACCCGCTCCTGCCAGGGCTGCAAGTCTTCGAGGATGCCTGCGGCCATGCCTTCGGCGAGCCAGTCGGTCACCAGCAGCGCGAGGTCGAATTCGCCCTCGCCCAAGCCGCCTTTTGCAATGGAGGCCTGATAGAGCTCGTGAATCCCCACGGATTCCAACTCGACTTGGACGTCAGGATGGGCGGCCTCGAAAAGCCGTGCCTCTTCGGTGAGGGCATGCACAAAATCCGCATAATTTCGAAGCAGGATTCGAAGCGTCTTCTTCATTATTTTCCCGCATGCGCCTCTGCTCGCACCCGCGCAAGCAGCTCAAGATACGCGCGGGCGGTCTCGGTGATTGTCTCCGGCCTGCCAGAATCAATGGCCGCGAGGTTCACGAGGTCGCTTCCAACGCCGAGGGCCCGCGCCCCGGCACGCAGAAAGCTCTCTGCATTGTCGAGCGTCACGCCGCCGGTGGGAATGAGCTTCAGGGTCGGAAAGGGAGCCAGAAGAGCCTTCAGATAACTCGCTCCTCCCATTGCCGAGCAAGGAAAGATCTTGATGTAGTCGGCCCCTTCGCGCCGCGCATTGAAGACCTCAGTCGGCGTGAGCGCGCCGGGAACGGAAAGCTTCCCGTTATTCTTTGTAACGGCAACGACATCCGGGTGAAGGCTCGGGCTGACGACGAATTCGGCTCCCGCGTCAATCGTGGATTGAGCGTCCGTGCCATTGGTCACCGATCCGGAGCCGAGCAGGAGCTTCTCGCCGTATTCTTTCTTGAGTTCCTTCAGCAGCCCGACAGCGCCCGGCACGGTCATGGTGACTTCGACTACCGTTACGCCGCCGGCGATCATGGCTTCGACCACCGCATGCGCCTGGGCCGCGGACTTGGCGCGCAGCACTGGAATCAGGCCCACTCGTTCGATGATTTCCTGCGTGGTTTCCGGCATTTCTCCTCTTATCGCGCAATCCGCACGGATCCGCCCTTCATGGCTCGCTCAACTTCATCCAGGTTGACCATGCTGGTGTCGCCTGGAGTGGACATTGCCAGCGCCCCGTGCGCGACTCCACAGCGCACAGCCCAATCGACTGGATTGCCGGCAAGCATGCCGTAGATCAGTCCGGAGGCAAAACTGTCACCGCCGCCCACACGATCATAGATGTCCATTTCCCGCTGCGGCACGTGCACGATCCGGTCCTGGTAGAGTGCAATCGCGCCCCAGGCATTGCGGCTCGCGGTCGTCGCGGTGCGCAGAGTGCTTGCCACGAGTTTCACATTTGGATAGACCGCCGCAACTTCGCGCAGCATCTCTTCGTACCCGGCAATCGGCAACTCAGTGAAATCTTCTCCGACGCCTTTCACTTCGATGCCCAGCATGGCCGAGAAGTCTTCCTCATTTCCGAGGAGAAGGTCAACTTTGCGCACCAGTTCGCGATTGATTTCCTGCGCTTTCGATTTGCCCCCAATCGCTTTCCAAAGGGAGTCGCGGTAGTTCAAGTCGTAGGAGACCGGCGTTCCATGACGCCGCGCCGCATCCATCGCTTCCGCGGCAACATCGGCCGTAGAAGCGGACAATGCCGCAAAGATACCGCCGGTGTGGAACCAACGGGACCCGTTGGTTGTGCCAAAGATCGTCTCCCAGTCAAAGTCGCCCGGCTTTACCTGGCTAATTGCCGTGTGACCGCGGTCACTCGATCCCGCGGCAGGGCGGATGCCGAAGCCGCGCTCGGTAAAGTTCAGGCCATTGCGGACCGTGCGGCCGACGCCGTCAAACGGAATCCATTTCAGCAGGGATAGGTCGACGCCGCCCTGTAGCATCAGGTCTTCTACCAACCGCCCAACCGCATTGTCGGCGAGTGCGGTGGCAATCGCAGTGCGCAGGCCAAAACAGCGCCGCAAGCCACGGGCCACATTGTATTCGCCTCCGCCTTCCCATACCTGGAAATGGCGTGTGGTGGAAATGCGGCCCTCGCCGGGATCGAGGCGCAGCATCACTTCGCCCAGGCTGAGGCAATCCCATCGGCGCGTAGAATCGGGAATCAGAATCGGGTCCATGATTTCGAGCACAATTGTTCATTGAAACTGTAACGCATTGGGCAGCAGGCATCGCGTTGGAGTTGGCTCGAATAGATAAATCGGCTTACATGATAGATTTCTTGGGGCGGGCTGATTGTGAAATTCCTGGCGACCAAGAGCCACCTTCAGGAATCACGAAACAGCAAGGGGGAATTCAGCTATGAGCCATGATCTTTTCGACCTCACGGGTCGCGTGGCAGTGGTCGTTGGGGGCACTACTGGCATAGGACACGCGGTTGCCCTGGGTCTTGCGGGTGCGGGCGCCGACGTGGTGGCCAGTTCGCGGCGGGTTGAGCAAGTGGAGAAAGTGGCTTCGGAGATCGAGGCGCAGGGCCGCCGGACCCTCCGCATCCCGAGCGACGTGCAGAAGCGCGCTTCGCTCCAGGCCTTGCATGACGCGGTCCTCAAGGAATTCGGCAAAGTCGACATCCTGGTGAATGCTGCCGGAGTGACGCAGAAGGTGGCGACTCTCGATGTCGACGAAGCGGACTGGTCCCGCGTTCTCGATATCAATTTGAATGGAACCCTCCGCGCCTGCCAGGTTTTCGGGGGGACGATGGTGCGCGCGGGCTATGGGCGCATTATCAACATTGCCTCGCTGACCACGTTCCTCGCCTTTTATCGTGTTGCGGCCTACTCGGCCAGCAAGGCCGCGGTGGGATCGCTGACCAAATCCCTGGCCATTGAACTGGCATTGACCGGAGTGAACGTAAATGCGATTGCTCCTGGTATGTTTCCTACAGAATTGAACGCCAGCCTCATCAACGGCACGCCGCGCGGAGAAGAACTCAAGATGCGCACCCCGATGCAGCGCTGGGGTGAACCGAAAGAACTGGCCGGCACGGCAATTTTTCTTGCGTCGGAGGCAGCCTCATTCATCACCGGCGAGATCATTGCCGTGGATGGAGGGTTCCTGGCCAGCGGCGTGAACCAGTAGAGACGGGCATTAAGGGACTGGGGAAGAAGGGGATCAGGTATCGCGGTGAAGGTTACCAGGGCATACGTCAACATCACCTCGCCAGGTCGAAACTTCGTCACGCTCAAGATCGAAACCGATGAAGGCGTCTACGGCCTGGGTGACGGCACGCTGAACGGCCGTGAACTGGCCGTAGCAAGCTACCTCACCGACCACGTAATTCCGTGCCTCATCGGCCGCGACCCATTCGATACCGAGGACATCTGGCAGTATCTCTATCGAGGACCGTACTGGCGGCGCGGTCCGGTGACCATGGCGGCCATCGGAGCCGTCGATGTCGCGCTCTGGGACATCAAGGGCAAGGCGCTCAAAACTCCGGTCTACAACCTGCTCGGCGGCAGAAGCCGCGATGGGCTTCTGGTCTACGCGCACGCCAACGGCAGCGACATCGAACATGCGCTCGACAACATCGCCAGCCTTCGCGACCGCGGGTACAGGGCGATCCGTGTGCAAAGCGGCATTCCCGGCCTCGCGACCACCTACGGGGTTGCCCATGATCCGGGCCACTACGAGCCCGCCGAGCGCGGTCTGCCGACCGAACACGCATGGGCCACGGAACCCTACCTCCGCCACGTGCCCAAGCTCTTTGCCCGCGTCCGCGAGATCTTTGGCGAGCAATTGCATCTGCTCCACGACTGCCACCACCGGCTCACTCCGATGGAAGCGGCGCGGCTGGGAAGGGAACTGGAGCCATTTCACCTGTTCTGGATGGAGGACCCGACGCCCGCAGAGCTGCAGGAGGGATTCAAGGTCATTCGCGAGCACACCACAACCCCGATTGCTGCTGGAGAGGTCTTCAACTCCATCTGGGACGCGCACGATCTCATTCGCAATCAGTGGATCGACTACATTCGCATGACGACAGTGCATAGCGGAGGCCTGACCCATCTGAAAAAGGTTGCCGACTTTGCCGCGCTCTACCACGTGCGCACCGGCTGTCACGGAGCCACCGATCTGTCTCCGGTGAGCATGGCCGCGGCTCTTCACTTCGGCACGGCGATTCATAACTTCGGCATCCAGGAACATATGCCGCACACCCTGGAAACCGATGCGGTATTTCCCCATCAGTACGCGTTCAACGACGGCTTCATGCATCCCGGCTACGCACCCGGCCTCGGCGTGGACCTGGATGAGACTCTTGCCGCTCGCTATCCCTATCAGCGGGCGTATCTGCCCATCAACCGCAAGCTCGACGGTACGCTGACCGATTGGTAGAACCCATGAGCAAACTTGCGGAAGAGCGAGAATCAGCTGCCGAACCGGCAGCGCTTCCCGGTCGATGGACCATCTGCGCCATGCTGTTTGTGGCCACCTCAATCAACTACATGGATCGCCAGGTGCTTTCCATCCTGAAGCCTTTCCTCGAAGGCGGCACGCTGCATCTGCAGCCTTTTTTTCACGGCTGGCCTACGGTTGAGCGCTCGATCAACCTGAACGAGGTGCAGTACGGATACATCGTGTGGGCCTTTCAGATTGCCTATGCGCTGGGCGTGATCTTCGCCGGGCGCTTTATCGACAAAGTCGGCTGCAGGGCCGGGTATCCGATTGTGACAGGCGTGTGGAGTATCTCCGCCATGTGCCATGCCCTCGTCACGTCGGTATTCGGTTTTGGTGTGGCCCGTTTCTTTCTCGGATTAGGCGAGAGCGGCAATTTTCCCGCCGCCATCAAGGCCACGGCGGAATGGTTTCCGCCGCGGGAGCGCTCCCTGGCCACCGGAATCTTCAACTCCGGGGCCGGTGTCGGAGCGATCCTTGCACCATTTCTTGTTCCATGGGTCGCACTTCACTTTGGACGGCGCGCATCCTTCCTCATCACGGGGACATTCAGCGCCGCATGGATCGTCTGGTGGTCGGTGCACTACCGCAAACCGAAGACACCCACCGATGCTTTCTCCTCGACCTCGCCAAACCATGCATCTCTCCCATGGACGCGTTTGCTTCGCTATCGCCAGACCTGGGGCTTCGCGCTGGGCAAGTTCCTCACCGATCCGGTCTGGTGGTTCTATCTCTTCTGGCTGCCTGGCTACTTCAATTCGCGGTTCAAGCTGGACCTGTCGCATATCGGGCTGCCCCTGATCGTCATCTACGTCGTTTCCACTGTCGGCAGCGTCACCGGCGGATGGCTCCCGCGCGCCTTTGTGCATGCCGGCATGGACCTGAAGCGCGCGCGTCTCGCTGCCATGTTCACTTGCGCCTGCCTGGTTGTGCCCATCGCCTTTGCGGGCGGGCTGCACTCGGAGTGGACTGCCGTCGCTTTGCTGAGCCTCGCCACCAGCGCCCACCAGGGTTGGTCGGCCAACATCTTTACCACCGCGTCCGACATGTTCCCCAACGAACTGGTGGGAACCGTCGTGAGCTTCGGGCAGGTCGCCGGGGCATTGGGCGGGTCGATCTTTGCGCTGGTCGCCGGACACATTCTTCAGTTCACGCACAGCTATGTGCCGTTGTTCCTTTTCTCCGGCTTCGCCTATCTGCTTGCCCTTCTGCTGTTGCGTACCCTTGCCCCAGGGTTGAAGCGCGCTGCATTGGAGCTTTGAAGCAAGGCGATGAACGCTCTCTATCACAAGGCGTTGACTGGGATCGTTCGCACTTTTGTCATGCTGATGGCCGCGATCTTTGCTCCCGTGTGGACGTTGCGCTGGTGGCAGGGTTGGGTGTGCCTGGCGGCATTCTTTGTTCCAGCCTGCGCCATCACCATCTGGGTGGCGAAGCATGATCCGGCACTGCTGGAGAGACGCCTGAAGGCCGGCGCCAAAGCAGAGAAGGAGAAAGGCCAGAAGATCGTCCAGGGAATTGCGGCAATCGTGTTTCTCGCCGATTTTCTGGTTCCGGCATTCGATCACCGCTTCGGGTGGTCGCGGGTTCCTGTCTGTGCTGAGGTGCTCGGTGAACTGATGATGGTTCTCGGCTTCGGCCTCGTCTTCGTGGTGTTCAGAGAAAACAGCTTCACTTCCGGCATCATCGAGGTCGCGGAGAACCAGAAGGTTATTTCCACGGGACCTTACGCGCTGGTTAGGCACCCCATGTACTCTGGGGGATTGATCATGCTGTTTGGGATTCCATTGGCGCTGGGGTCGTGGTGGGGAATGCTGATCAACGTTCCCATGACCGCAGCCGTCATCTGGAGGCTGCTCGACGAAGAACGGTTTCTGGTGGAAAAGCTTCCCGGGTACGCCGAGTATCGTGAAACTGTGAAGTACCGGCTGGTCCCGTCCATCTGGTAGAAGATTGAAAGGCTTTGGTAGTTCTAAAAGGGAGTTCGAATGGCGGTACAACGCAAGCTGCGCATGGGCATGGTTGGGGGCGGACCGGGTGCATTCATCGGCCCCGTTCATCGCATCGCCGCGGAACTGGATGGCAAAATCGAGCTGGTTGCCGGCGCGTTTTCGCAGTCGGCCGAGCGCTCGCGCGCCGCCGCCGAGTCGTATCGCATCGACCCCGCGCGCGCCTACGCACATTACGAAGAAATGCTCGCCGCCGAGCGGATCAGGCCCGATACCATCGACTTTGTGGCCATCGTGACGCCCAATCACCTGCATCTGCCGGTTGCCGAGTCCTCTTTGCAGGCCGGTTTTCCGGTGATGAGCGACAAGCCGGCCACCGCGACCTATGCCGAGGCGCTGGCCCTTGAGGCGGCTGTCACTAAGTCCGGTTTGCCCTACGGCCTCACCCACACCTATGCCGGCTATCCCCTGGTTCGCGAGGCCCGCGCCATCTGCGCTTCGGGACAGCTGGGCCAGATTCGAAAGATTGCCGTCGAGTATCTGCAGGGATGGCTCAGCCAGCCCATCGAGACGACGGGCCAGAAGCAGGCCGCGTGGCGATCCGATCCTGCGCTCAGCGGTCCCGGCGGTTGCATCGGCGATATCGGTGTGCACGCCTTCCATCTGCTCGAATACGTTACCGGGCTGCGCGTCACCGATCTGAATGCCTCGCTGCTCTCCGTCGTTCCCAGCCGCCGTGTCGATGATGACTGCACCGCGCTCCTGCGCCTCGACAATGGCGCCGGCGCCATCCTGATGACCTCGCAGATTGCCGCCGGCGAGGGCAACGGGCTGCGCCTGCGCGTCTATGGCGAGGCCGGCTCCCTCGACTGGCGCCAGGAAGATCCCAACCGCCTGCGTCTCAAGTGGCTCGACGGGCCGGAGGAGATCCGCCACGCGTCCGGTAGTTATTTGAGCGACGAGGCCCGCTCCGTAACCCGTCTGCCCGGCGGCCACCCTGAGGGCTACCTCGAGGCCTTCGCCGTGCTTTATCGTGAATTTGCCGATGGTTTGAATGCCTGGAGGAATGGCGAGGCGAATCCGATGCCCGCAACGTTGCCAGGAATCGAGGCCGGCGTGCGAGGCATGCGCTTTATCGACCGCGCCATTGAAAGCAACCGCAAGCAACGCTGGGTCGAATTTTAGGATTCGATGTTTTTGGGGAGAAGGAATGAAGACGATCAAAGGACCGGGAATCTTTCTGGCGCAGTTCGCAGCGGATGTAGCTCCTTTCAATTCGCTTGAAGGGATGGCGCTGTGGGCAGCCAAGCAGGGATTTGCCGGGGTGCAGATTCCCACCTGGGATAAGCGTCTCTTCGACCTGAAGCTGGCCGCGGAGAGCCAGGACTATTGCGACGGTGTCCTTGGCAAGTTGAAGGATGCCGGCGTTGCGCTCACGGAGCTCTCCACTCACTTGCAGGGCCAGCTCGTCGCCAGCCACTCAGCCTACGACGTGCTCCTTGAGGGCTTTGCTCCGGCCGATGCAACCGACCCCAAAGCGCGCCAGGAGTGGGCGGTCCAGCAATTGGAATGGGCTGCGACAGCGAGCAAGAGGCTCGGCGTGAAGGCCCATGCAACGTTTTCCGGCGCGCTGGCGTGGCCATTCTTTTATCCATGGCCGCAGCGGCCCGCAGGCCTTATCGAAGAGGCGTTCAAAGAGCTTGGCAAGCGCTGGCTGCCTATTCTCGACACATTCGACAAGGCCGGCGTTGACGTTTGCTTCGAATTGCACCCCGGCGAAGACCTGCACGATGGCGTCACCTTCGAGCGCTTTCTCACCGAGGTAAACGATCATCCTCGCGCCAACATTCTTTACGATCCAAGCCACATGGTCTTGCAGCAACTCGACTATCTTGAGTTCCTCGACATCTACCACGAGCGCGTCCGGGCATTTCACGTGAAAGACGCGGAGTTCCGTCCCACCGGGCGGTCTGGCGTGTATGGCGGCTACCAGGGCTGGATCGACCGGCCAGGCCGCTTCCGTTCTCTGGGAGACGGCCAGGTTGATTTCAAGTCCATCTTCAGCAAGATGGCGCAATACGACTATCCCGGCTGGGCCGTTCTGGAGTGGGAGTGCTGCCTCAAGCATCCGAAAGCCGGCGCGGCGGAAGGAGCGGTCTTCATTACCAACCACATCATCCATGTCACGGACCGCGCATTCGACGACTTCGCCGGATCAGGCGCGGACGCGGAGAAAAATCGCAGGATTCTCAGTCTCGAGCCGGCGCAGGAACCCGAGTCAGAAATGAAGTAGAAGCTGGGGCATCCGCTGGTTCGCTCAAACCACGATGCCCGCAGATTTGTAAATCTGCGTCATGTACCGCATGTCGCGCAATCCCTCTTCGCCCGGTGATTGCGGTTGCTGGCCGGTCACGATGCAGTGCGAAAAGTGCTCGGCTTCGGCCTTGAACTGGTAGGGGTCGCGCTGCGGATTCGGCTCATCGAGGTGCGTGCCAGAGAATTCGCCGGTCAAATGCAGCCCCTCGTAGATGAATGCCGGATTGGCATCGATCCATCCCTTCGACCCGTGTACGCGGAAGAATCCCTCCATCGGCGCGCCGTAGGTGGTGTTGCACGCGGCCAAAATCCCTGACGGGAATTTCATCGTCCACGAGACGTTCTCTTCCACCTCGTTGAACCGGCCGTCGTGGTCGATGACCGATGCAAACGCGGAAATGTCCTGCGGCTCTTCGCCGGTCAGGTAGCGGCAAGCATTCAACGCATAGATTCCCACGTCCATCAGCGGACCTCCGCCGGCCATCTTCTTGTTCAGCCGCCACTCGCCCGCCTTGATGTTGAATCCGAAGGAGCTCTCGATGGCCTGCACCTGGCCAAGCTCCCCGTCGCGAATCAGCTTGATCGCCTTCAGATTCGTCGGCTCGTAGTGGCAGCGATAGGCAATCATCAGCTTCACGTTCGCTGCTTTGCAGGCTGCAATCATCTGCTCGCATTCGCCCACGCTGGTCGCCATCGGCTTTTCGCACAGCACATGCTTGCCGGCCTTGGCCGCGCGTATCGTGTATTCGGCGTGCATGGAGTTCGGCAGGGCCACGTAGACCGCATCCACCGCTTTGTTTTGCGCGATGGTATCGAAGTTCTCGTAACTGTAAATCGAGCCGGCCGGAACTCCGTACTCCGCCGCAATGCGCTCCGCCTTGTCGCGATGGCCGCTCACCAGCGCCGTGATCTGCGAGTTGGAACTGTTGCGCACGCCCGGCATGAAGTGCGCGGCGATGCGGCCCAACCCAATCACCGCGTATCCAATTTTGTGGCTATCATCCTGCGCTTCAAGCCGAGGCGCAATGCCCGCCGCCAGTCCCATTGCGCTCAATCGGGCAAAATCTCTTCGCGTCAGTTGCATCGATACGACCTCCAATCGCTCCGCACACGCAGCAGGGAATCGCAGCAGGCTTTTCCAGCGTGGTTGCGACCCTCTTCTGTTCGCCTCAACTATAAACTGCGGGGCTGCGCCCATTCCGAAATCGCCTCAACGTCTCCGCGCCCGCTTTCGAGTCACGGTAACCAGCTTTCCGGTAACTGCGAATTTGCGGTGTTCCACCGGCGATGAAAGCACAAGGCTCGTCACCGGGTTTCCATAGGGAAGCAGCGCCTCGATCAGCGCCTCCAGGTCGCCCATATTCGTGGTGGTCACCTTCAGAAGAAAATCGTCGCCGCCTGTCAAATGATGACATTCACGGACCTCTTGCAATGTTTGAACGTACTCGACGAGCCGTGCATAGTGCTGGCCGTCGCAACGCATCCGAATGAAGGCGGTCACCTCCAACCCCAGGGCCTCCGGATCGATCTCGACGGTGTAGCCGCGCAGAACGCCGATTTCTTCCATCTGCCGCAGCCGTTCGGCTGTCGCAGTAGGAGAAAGCCCGATGCGCCTTCCCAGTTCTGCCACACTCAGCCGCGCATTCGATTGCAGCTCTTCCAGCAGTGTTCGGCCGCAGTGATCCAATAGCGTAGTGGAATCCATTGTCATAGCTGCCTATTCTAGTTGATTCAGAGTCAATGCAGCAGGCAGGCGATGGAATCATCCTGTACCTCATCCGGTTGCCGTCCTACCATTTTTATATGGAATCCGTGGTCCTCGACGGCCAGCCCCTGACCCTGGCCGAGATTGAAAGCGTATCGATTCACGGCTGTCGCGCCGCGGTTGCGCCGGCAGCCCGCGAGCGAGTTGTCCAAAGCAGAAACCTGATTGAGCAAATCCTTGCCGAAGGCCAGACCGTCTACGGCGTCAACACCGGATTCGGCAAGCTGTCTGACGTGCGCATTCCGCCGGACAAGCTCGCCGAGTTGCAATTCAATCTCGTGCGCAGCCACGCCGGCGGCGTGGGGCAGCCGCTTTCCGAGGCCGAGTCTCGCGCCATGCTCCTTCTGCGCGCTAACGTCCTGGCTAAAGGGTTCAGCGGCGTTCGCCCGGCACTGCTTGAACTGCTTGTCGACCTGGTCAACGCTGGCGTCCATCCCGTCATTCCCGAGAAAGGTTCGGTAGGCGCCAGCGGAGATCTCGCGCCGCTGGCTCATCTCGCGCTCGTCGTTATTGGCGAAGGCGAGGCTTTCTACCATGGCGAACGCATCTCCGGCGCCGAGGCATTGCGCCGCGCAGGCCTCAAGCCTCTGCAATTGGCCGCGAAAGAGGGCCTCGCGCTTCTCAACGGAACCCAGGCCATGA
>Ga0335072_10013007_pt1 | contig 11869 bp, 8 predicted proteins | sample Lox_Sample_21_FD_206725 | JGI IMG/M metagenome (GOLD analysis project Ga0335072, IMG submission 206725) | Soil microbial communities from Loxahatchee National Wildlife Refuge, Florida, United States - Lox_Sample_2.1 | ecosystem: Environmental > Terrestrial > Soil > Wetlands | place: USA: Florida...
CCTCGCGCAGATGGCGCGTCAGCACCGCATCGTCGAGGAGGGCCAGCACGCGTGCACCGTCGCCCAGCGGCAGCAACAGCGCCTCGGTGCCCGGCGCAGCCGCCAGCGCGGCGCGGCTCGCCGCACCGTTGCGCCGCGCGCCGGCGGCAAGCGCGGCGAGCTCGGCGCGGAATTCCGACTCCGCCGCGGCCAGCGCCGCCGCGCCTTCGGCATTGGCAGGCTCGATCGCAGCGTCGCCGCCGAGCAACAGCGCCGCGCCGGGAAAGCCCGCCAGCGCCTCAACCGGCAGCAGCAGGACCGGCCGGTCTTTCTCGTCACGTCGCGCCGCCATGTGCCTCCGAAGGGGTCGGAACCCCCCTTGCCCGCGCAGCGTTTGCGGAGCGCCCACCAGAACCCAGGATGCCAAAGTAACCTTATGAAAAGCTTAAGCGTTTTCGGCTGTAACGAGCCGGTGATCCGGTCGCTCACCATTGCTGGCAAGCGCTTCGAGATGCGGGTTGAGGCCCAGCCGGAAGGCGGCTGGCATTGGCTTATTGCCGCACCTGGCGAGATCGTGCTGTCGGGCGAAGCGGCGAGCGAGATGCAGGCGATGGATTCCGCCTGCCGCGCCGGCCGGGCCTTGGCGCGGCTGGCCGCCGCCTAGCGATCGCCAGCGGTCCGTTTCGCAGGCGCAGGGCCGCGCCGCGACAAGCGGGCGGCCCTTGCGCTTTAGCGCTACCCCTGCCCGCGCTGCTCGCCGAGATCGGACGCGCTGTCGGAGGTCGCCTGACCGGTCGCTTCTTTCACGGCATCCGCGGCGGCGTCGGCGGTGTGCTCGGCGACGGTGCGGGCACGCTCCGCCGCCGCGCGGCCGAGATCGGCGGCGCGCTCGCGCAGGGCATCACCGGCGTTGCCGCCGACGCGCTCTTCGAGGCCGCTCTTCGGCAGCAGCAAAGCGATCACCGCGCCGGCAAGGAAGCCGAGTGCCCCCACCGCCAGGGGATGCTCCTGCATCAGGTCGCTGAAACGGTCGTCCACCCGGGAGAAATGCGCGCCGGTATCCTTGGCCCGGGATCGCGCCTGCTGCCAAGCGGCGCTGCCCGCCGCTCTGCCGCGCTCGATGGTGTCGCCGAGCTTGCCGCCGGCTTCGGCCACGGCGTCGGACGCTTTGTCCAAAGCCTCGCCCGATTTCTGGCGCGCATAGGCATAGCCGGCGGATTCGGTCGGGTATCGCGCGGCGGCGCTGCTGTCGGCGGCCGCGCCCCAGCCCGCCACCTTGTCGCGCAGCTGGCCGGCGAGTTCGCCGGCGCGCCCGCCGGCGCTGTGCGTTGCGTCGGCAACGCGCTCCTTGACCGCCCCACCATATTCGGCGAGGCGCGCCCGGGCGGTCGATGACGTCAGCAGCCAACCGACGCCCATGCCGATCAGCGCCAGCGGCACGGGATGGTTGCGCAGCATGTCGCCGAAGCCGCCATCGTCGCGGCTCATCGTGTCCTTCACCATGTCGATGCCCTTTCCCAAGAGATGGCGCGGCGCAAGGCGGCGCTCGATCGCATCGAGGATTTCGCCGATCCCCGCCCGCGTCTTGGCGAGATCCGCTTCGATCTGTTCCGGCGATTTGCCGGTGGCGTCGTACCTGCCATCGTCGGGCGGCAACAGCTCCGGAGCCTCGCCGCTCATCGCATCTGCTCGCGCGCCCATTCCGCATTCTCGCGCAGGCTGCGCAACGCGCGGTCGGGCACGAGAGCGCGCGGCCCGACATCGGCGCGGCCCTTCAAGATCAGAATGCCGCCGACGAGAACGGCAACGCCGCCGACGATGAGCGCGGCGGCCCAGATCGGCAGCACCAGAGCGAGCGCGAACACCGCCGCTTCGAGCAGCACCAAGAGGCCGGCATAGAGGATGACGCCGCCGATGGCGATCTCGACCGCGCCGGCGCCAAGCTGGCGGGTCTTATCGACGAGCTCGGCCTTGGCCAGCGCCACTTCCTGGCGGAAGAGGCGCGATGTCTCGCGCGCGAGATCGCCAAAGAGCCCGGCCACGGTACGCTCCTGGCGCGGCGGCGGCGTGCCGATATCCTCGCGCGCCACCATCACCGCGGCTCCCTGCCGCCGGCGCCCGGGCCGTAGCCGGCGAGCGGTTCTTCCGCCGCCTCGGCGGCATGGTGGCCGTCCTCGCCGCCGGTCATGGCATAGCCGCGCGGCGCGCTGCCGCTTTCGGATGGCTGGGCCAGCAGGCGGCCGATGACGAAACCGGTGGCGACCGCGCCGGCGACGAAGAGCGAGGGCCGGCGGCGCGCGAAATCCCCCGTTCCGGCGAGGAGATCGGCGAGTTCGCGCCGGCGCACCGTCTCGGAAAATCGGTCGATCTGCGCCGCCGCCTGATCGGCGTAGCGGGCGACCGCCGGGTTCTCGTCGCGCTCAAGGGTATGCGCGGTGTGGCGCAGCGCTTCGGCGAGGCCGTGAACCGCGTCCGCCACACGTCCCTTCTGCTCGTTCAGCACCGATTGCGCCGCATCGCGCATCTGTTCGCCGAAGCGCTGCGCGCCTCGGGAGGCACTGCCGATCGCCTCATCAGCCGCGCGCCTGCCGATCTCTGCCGCGTCCGCCTGCTGCTCCGCCATCGCTCGATCTCCCGCCGACACGCGAGCGCCGCCGCTCTCGCGATACGGGAAAAACGTTGGCGGGAATGCCCGGTTCCAAGCCGCGCGCGGCGCGGCAATCGCGGGCTGCGTCCGCTCGTCGAGGACGAGATCCGCCTTAGAACGCCTCCGCCTCGAGCTCCATCAGCGGCTTGGCGCCGGCCGCGATGTTGGCGAAGAGGGCGTTGGTTTCCGGCAGCAGGCGCGCGATGTAGAAGCGGGCGGTGGCGAGCTTCGCCTTGTAAAAGAGCGCTTCCTCGCCGGCAAGCTTGGTCAGGGCCACCTCGGCGATGCGGGCCCAGAGATAGCCCATGGCAACGAGACCGAAGGCGCGGAGATACTCGCTCGCCGCCGCGCCCGCCTCGTCGGGATCCGCCAGACCCTTCTGCGCCACCAGCGCGGTCACCTGCTGCAAGCGGCCGAAGGCCTTGATCACCGGCGCAACGAATTCCTGCAGCTCCGGCCGGCTCGTCTTCTCTTTGAGCCAGGCATCGACGGGATGGAAGAAGCGCCGCAGCAGCCGGCCGTTGTGCATCGGCATTTTGCGGCCGACGAGATCGAGCGCCTGAATGCCGTTGGCGCCTTCGTAAAGCATGGTGATGCGGGCATCGCGCACCAGCTGCTCCATGCCCCATTCGCGGATATAGCCGTGGCCGCCGAAGACCTGGACGCCGAGATTGGCGACGGCGAAGGCGTTGTCGGTGAGCATCGCCTTGACGATCGGCGTCATCAGGCCGATGAAATCCTCGGCCTCCTCGCGCGCGTCGGGATCGGGATGGCGATCGGCCTTGTCGAGCGCCAGCGACACCCAGCCGGCGAGCGCCCGCGCGCCTTCGGTATAGGCCTTCATGGTGAGCAGCATGCGCCGCACATCGGGATGAACGATGATGGGATCGCCGGGCTTGTCGGGGAATTGCTCGCCCTTGAGCGCGCGGCCCTGGAGGCGATCCTGGGCGTATTGCCGCGCCGTCTGATAAGCCGTTTCGCCGAGCGCCAGGCCCTGCAAGCCGACGCCGAGCCGCGCCGCGTTCATCATCGTGAACATGGCGCGCATGCCTTTATGCGCCTCGCCGACGAGATAGCCTTCGGCTTCCTCGAAATTGATGACGCAGGTGGCCGAGGCCTTGATCCCCATCTTGTGCTCGATCGAGCCGCAGCGGACGCCGTTGCGCGCGCCGACGCTGCCATCCGCCTTGACCAGGAATTTCGGCACGATGAAGAGGCTGATGCCGCGGATGCCGGGCGGGCCGCCGGCGATACGCGCCAGCACGAGATGGATGATGTTGTCGGTCAGATCATGCTCGCCGGCGGAAATGAAGATCTTGGTGCCGGTGATCTTGTAGACGCCGTTCGTGCCGGCGGGCTCGGCGCGGGTGCGGATCTGGCCGAGATCGGTACCGCATTGCGGCTCGGTGAGGCACATCGTGCCGCTCCAGCTGCCATCGACGAGGTGCGGCAGGAAGGTTGACTTCTGCGCCGCGGTACCATGGCGGTAGATGGCGCTGTAAGCGCCGTTGGAGAGGCCGGGATACATGCCGAACGACATGTTCGCCGACGATACCATCTCCTCGACGAAGAACTGCAGCGTGTGCGGCAGCCCTTGCCCGCCATACTCGGGATCGCAGGCGAGCGCCGTCCAGCCGCCCTGGCGGAAGACGTCGTAGGCTTCTTTGAAGCCCTTGGGCGTGCGCACCACGCCGTTCTCGAAGGTGCAGCCCTCCTCATCGCCGCTGCGGTTGATCGGGAACAGCACCTCCTCGGCGATCTTGGCGCCTTCCTCGAGCACCGTCTCGAACACATCGGGGGTTGCGTCCTCATAGCCGGGCAGCTGCGCCAGCTCGCCGACATCGAAGAGTTCGCGCAGCACGAAGCGATAATCGCGCAGGGGGGCTTTGTAGATGGTCATTGGAGCGTCCTCCGTGCGGTCCGGGGCACCTCACCCCCGTCCCTTCCCTCCCCCTCAAGGGGGGAGGGGGAAGAATGACGGGCGGAGAGGCGCCGCGGCATGAGAGCTAATTCCTCAGCGGCTTGCCGGTTTCGAGCATGTGCTCGATGCGGGCGAGGGTTCTGGGCTCGTGCAGCAGCGCGAGGAAGGCGCGGCGCTCCAGCGCCAGCAGTTGATCCTCGCTGGTCTCCTGGGTGACGTCGGCATCGCCGCCGCTCAGCACTTCCGCGAGCTTCTGCGCCACCACCGCGTCGTAGGCCGTGGCCTTGCCCTGGCGTACGAGGTCGTCGACGCCGAGCTTCAGCGCCGCGGCGCCGGTCGGGCCCGGCAAGTTGAGCGGCACCGGCTTGGGCGGCTGATAGTTGCGCGCGAGCTCGAGCGCCTTGGCCTTGGCATCGGCGAGGAGGCGGTCGCGGTTCATGGTGATGGCGTCGCTCGTGCGCAGCATCAGCGTGTCGCGCGCTTCCGCGGCCGAGCGCGACACCTTGGCGAGGGCGATGGTCTCGAAGGCTTGCATCAGCGGCGGCATCGGACCGCCGGGGCGCTTCGGATTGGTCGCATGGCGCGTCACCATCTCCTTGCAGCCGCCCCAGCCCGGCACCACGCCGACGCCGGTCTCGACCAGGCCGATATAGCTCTCCGCATGCGCCTGCACCGCGGCGGAATGCAGCAGAATCTCGCAGCCGCCGCCGAGCGCCATGCCCGCCGGCGCCGCGACCACGGGGAAAGGCGCGTATTTCACCGCCTTGTAGGTGTTCTGCCCTTCCGCCATGCCGGCCTCGACGAAGGGCCAGAGCGCGACATTGACCGCGAAGAGCGCGAGGCCGACATTGGCGCCGACGGAGAAATTGTCGGCCTCGTTGTAGATCACCATGGCCTTGAAGGCGCCGTTGCTCTTTTTCACGGTATCGAGGCCCTTCGCCAGCATGGCCATGCTGTCATTGTCGAGGGCGTTCATCTTGCTGTGGAACTCGAGGCAGACGACGCCGTCGCCGACATCCCAGAGGCTGGCCGAGCCGTTGCGCGCGACCGGCTTCGCGCGGCGCTTCACATCATCGAGCAGCAGCACGCCCGGACGGCGCTCGACCGGCGCATAGCTGCCGCCGAGCGTGAGATATTGCAGCGTGCCGTCGGCGGTGCGATAGAAGGACTTGCCCGCCGCCTGCTTCAGCAGCGGCGGCACGGCAATCTTCTCGGCCGCGAGCAGCGCAAGCACATTGTCGACGCCGATACGGTCGATGAGCTCGAAGGGGCCGTACTTCCAGGTGTAGCCCCAGCGCATCGCCTCGTCGACGGCGACGATGGTGTCGGCGATCTCCGGCACCAGCGCCGCCGCATAAGCGAGGGTCACGGCGAGAACGCGGCGCGCATATTGGCCGCCGCGGTCGGCGTGACGCAGCAGCGCCTCGGGCTTGCGCTCGGCGATGCTGGCGAGCGTCGGCTCGGCGACGGGGCGGTATTGGCCGGTGGTCAGGTCGATCGCTTCGCGCACGCGGCCGGTCGCGGTCCGGGTCAGGCGGTAGAAGCCGCCCTTGCCTTTGCGGCCGGTGTAGCCCTCGGCGATCATCTTGGCGATGAGCGGCCGATCCTTGTAGAGGCGGAGATAGGGATCGTCCTTCGGCAGGCTGCGCTGCATGCTCGCCGCCACTTGCGGCGTCAAATCGATGCCGACGAGATCGAGCAGGCCGAAGACGCCGGTCCGCGGCATGCCGAAGGGCCGGCCCATGATCGCATCCGCCTCTTCGACGGTGAGGCCGAGATCGAAGGCGGCCTGCAGCGCCGACTGGATCCACATGCCGCCGATGCGGTTGGCGATGAAGCCCGGCGTGTCCTTGGCGTGAATCACGCCTTTGCCGAGGCGGAGATCGCAGAAGGCGTCGAGCTCGCGCACGACCTCGGCGCGCGTCTTCGGCCCGGCGACGATCTCGAGCAGGCGCATATAGCGCGGCGGGTTAAAGAAATGGGTGATGAGGAAGTCGCGCTGGAAGCTTTCGGGCATGCCGGCGACGAGATCGCGCAGCGGAATGGTCGAGGTGTTGGAGGAGACGATCGAGCCGGGCTTGCGCGCCGCCTCGATCTTGGCGTAGGTCGCGTGCTTCACCTCGAGCTTTTCCAGCACCGCCTCGACGATCCAGTCGCAATCGGCGAGCTTGGCGAGATCATCCTCGAGATTGCCGGGAGTGATGAGCCGCGCCGCGTCGCGATGCATCAGCGGCGCGGGATCGGTCTTGAGCAGCCGCTCGATCGCCTGCTCGGCGACAACGTTGCGGTTCTTCGCCCCGGACGGGACGATATCGAGGAGCAGCACCGGCAGCCCGGCATTGGCGACATGCGCGGCAATGCCGCCGCCCATGACGCCCGAGCCGATCACCGCGACTTTGCCGATCGCCATGGCGTGCCTCCGCTCAGCCGCGCTCGAGGATGGTGGCGATGCCCTGACCGCCGCCGATGCATTGCGTCGCCAGCGCGTAGCGCTTGCCCTCGCGCGCCAGGAGCGATGCGGCCTTGCCGGTGATGCGCGCGCCGGTGGCGCCGAGCGGATGGCCCAAGGCGATGGCGCCGCCATCGAGATTGGCCTTCGCCTCGTCGATGCCGAGCTCGCGCATGCAGGCGATCGCCTGCGAGGCGAAGGCCTCGTTGATCTCGACGATATCGATGTCCTTGATGGCGAGCCCGGCGCGCTTCAGCGCCTTTTGCGCCGCCGGCACCGGACCGATGCCCATGATCTCGGGCGCGCAGCCGGCGACGGCGATGCTCTTGAGCCGCGCCAGCACCGGCAGATTGTTGCGCTTGGCATAGTCCTCGGTCGCGACCAGCACTGCCGCGGCGCCGTCGGTCAGAGGCGACGAGGTCCCCGCCGTCACCGAGCCCTGCGCATCGAACGCGGGCTGCAGCGCCGAAAGCGCCTCCTGCGTCGTGTCCACGCGGATGCAGCCATCCTGATCGACCGTGCCGTCCTTCGCCTTGATCGGCACGATCTCGTCCTTGAACTTGCCGGCGGCCTGGGCGGAGGCCGCCTTTTTGTGGCTCTTGACCGCGAGCTCCTGCTGATCCGTGCGCGTCACCTGATATTTCCGCGCCACGTTCTCGGCGGTCTGGCCCATCGAGATGTAGGCCTCGGGATAATCCTTGGCGAGGCCGGGATTGGGCAGCGGATTGAAGCCGGTCATCGGCACGCGCGTCATCGATTCGACGCCGGCGCAGATGAAGGCCTCGCCGGCGCCGAGCTGGATCGAACCGGCAGCGATGTGGATCGCCTGCATCGAGGAGCCGCAGAAGCGGTTGACCGTGGCGCCGGCGACGCTCAGCGGCAGATGCGCGAGAAAGCCGACGATGCGGCCGATATTGAGCCCCTGCTCGCCCTCGGGGATGGCGCAGCCGACGATGACGTCCTCGATGTCCTTGGGATCGATCTTGCTGCGCTCGACGAGGGCGGCGACGACTTGCGCCGCCAGATCGTCGGGCCGCACGCGGGTGAGCGCGCCCTTCTTGGCGAAATGGAAGGGCGAGCGGGCATAGCCCGCGATCACGACATTGGTCATGGCGTTCCTTTCCGGCCGGCGGTGCGGGCCGCCGCCTCTTTTCGACAAATGCTGTCCTCGATCTCGGCGCCGATCTCGCGCAGCTCTTTCAAGGTGAGCGCGATCTCCTGCTGCTGGCGCTCGAGCTCGGCGATGCGGGCGCGGCCTTTGACCAGGGTGGCGCGGAGCTGTTCCAGATGATCGGCGTCGACCTCATAGAGGTCGAGCAGCTCCTTGATGTCGGCAAGCGCGAAGCCGAGGCGCTTGCCGCGCAGGATCAGCTGCAGCCGGGCACGGTCGCCGGCGCCATAGATGCGGTTGCCGCCGATGCGCTGCGGCCGCAGCAACCCCTGATCCTCGTAAAAGCGGATGGCGCGCGGCGAGATCCCGAGCTCGGCCGAGAGGTCGCCGATGGCGTAGAGCCGTCCGACGCCGGACGCGGCGGAAACCGATAATGCTGACGTAGTCATAACGTTAACGTCATAGGCATGACGTTAACGTAAGGTGTGCGCAGATCAATGTCCAGCGAAAAATACCGGGCCTCGTCTCACACTTCCCGGATGGTGGCGCTGCTGACCTGCTCGAGCGCGGGGCGGTCGCGGATGATGATCCAGCCTTCGTGCAGCTCGATGAAGCCGCGGCGATGCCATTCGCGCAGGCACCGGTTGACGCTCTCGCGGGTGCCGCCGATCATGCTGCCGAGCTCGCGCTGGGACAGCGCCAGCCTCGCCTGGGGATTGCTGCCGACGAGCCGCAGCAGCGCCTTGGCGAGCCGCGTCGGCAGGCCGAGGAAGGCGATCTCGTGAATCTGCTGGTCGGTGCGGCGGAGCCGTTCGCACAATACTTCCAAGAGCTTGACGCCGATGCTGGGGTGGCGCTCGAGATACACCAGCATGTCGCGGCGCTCGAGCACCAGGAGGTCGCAATTGGTCAGCGCCACGGCATCGGCGCTGCGCTCCTTGCCGTCGAGCAGCGCCATCTCGCCGATGACCTCGCCGACCCCGACATCGGCGAGCACGATCTCCTTGCCGTCGGGCGAGGGCGCGCTGATCCGGACGGTGCCGGTGACCACGGTCATCATGCTTTGCCCCGGCGCGCCGATGCGGAAAATCACCTCGCCGGCGGCGAAGCGGCGACGCTGGGCATGGGTCGCGAGCGAGCGCAGCGCCTCGTCGTCGAGCCCAGCAAACAGCGCGCAACGCCGGAGCATGCGCCCGGCATCGTCCCGCGCGGTATCGAGGGCGTTCGGCAATGCGGCCTCCAGCCGCCGTTCCCAACCTGCCCTATTGTCGCACCGCGCTACCGGCCTCGTCCAGCGCGGAGACCGCCTTCGCCCGCCAGAAGCCCATGTCCATTTCGGTATAGAGCCGGACGGCCAGATCAAGCTCCGCGCGAGCCGCCTCAGGTTGGGCGAGGTCGCGGAGCAGCAGCCCCCGCTCCAGCCGGCAATGCGCCAGCTCCGGCCGCAGCCCCAGCGCCTCGGCACGGGCGATGGCGCGGTCGAAATGCTGGTCGGCGGCCTCCATTCCTTCAAGCCTGCCCACTGCCGCAGCCAACAAGCGCGCCGCGATAGCTTCCAACATTCCCTGCTGGCGGGCCGCTGCGATCTCGAGAGCCTCACCGGCGAGCGACCTCGCTTCTTCCAGCGCCCCCTCGCGCAGCCTCGCCAGTCCGAGATAGGCGAGGCATAGGAGTTTGCCTTGCAGAAACAGACTCGTTTGTTGCGAGACCAGCGAGCGCGCAAGCACCTCCGCCCCCGACGCGGTACGGCCTATCTCGATTTGGGCGAAGCCGATGAGGATGGCATTCACGGGCATGAAATACCGGATGTCCATCGTCTGGCAGAGTTCCTGAGTTGCTTCCAAAGCTTCGAGCGCTTCTGCCATCCGCCCCTGGTACGACAGCACTCGCCCCAGATACCAGCCGGAAAGCGCCAAGTCATAAGGCCGTGCCGTCTCCTCTGCGATGGTAATCGCTTCTTCAGCGCGTTGTTCGGCCTCGCTGAACCGGCCAGCAAATGCATGTGCAGCTGCAACCAAGCCGAGAGAGAGCACCGATCCGGTTCCCGTCGTCCCGAACCGACGATGGCGCAGCGGCCCGCGAGTCCAATTGTCCTGCTCGCTGAGCGTGGAAAAGACGGCGGCGAGTTCACCACGCCACAAATGGGCCTGGGCGACAAAGATACGAGCGGACAGAGCCATCCCGGTGTCTCCGAGCTTCTCAGCCTTACTCAGCGCGAGTTGACCGGCGGCGATCGCGCTCTCGCAATCACCGAGCTGGTTGTGCGCCACTGCCTCGGAAACCGCGATCACGCCAAGGCGGTGATCGTCGCCGATTTCAGCGGCCATTGCCTTTGCTTCGCCGACGAGTTGCTTGATTCGCGAGAAGCCGCCTGACAGGGCCGCGAGCGCGGCGCGCAGGGCGAGACGCACATCTATCCCGCGCGTCATGAATTCCGGAGTAGTCGGGAGATGCGCCAAGGCTTGAAGCGCCTGCTCCAAGGAACTGATTGCCTCTGTATACGCGGAGATCTCAAGCGCACGGTTGGCGGCTTGAAGCAGATATTGCAGTGCTTCCTGCCATAGTTCGCCCTGGAAAGCGTGGTGTGCCAAGAGATGCGCCGGTTCCCCGCCGGACCGCTCCATGGCAGCGAACACGCTGCGGTGCAGATCTCTGCGTCGCGACATCAGCAGTGTTTCGTAAGCAACATCCCGCGTCAGCATGTGCTCGAAGAAGAGCCCTGCCGGGCCGACGCGCAAGAAGCCAGCCTGTACAAGGCCAGTAAGTCGCGTCTCGACCTCGACTTCCGGAAGATCGGAAACCGATTGCAGTATCTCTCGCGGCACTTCGTGGCCGATCACCGCAGCGACATGCAGCAGTTCCTTTTCTGGTGGGGGCAGGCGATCGATGCGCGACGCTAGAACCAAGCGCACGTTCGAGGGCACGCGAATCTCGTCAACTTTCACCCGCTGACTGTAGCCGGCAAGAGTGTCATCGAGAGCGCCCGTCTCAGCGAGCGCCCTGGTCGTCTCTTCGAGGAAGAAAGGGACGCCGCCGGTCTTCTCGACAAGATGTTGCCTCAGGGGACCGAGCTCCGGGTCGGTGCCGAGCAAATGTGCGAGCATCTCCTGCCCCGCTTCGGGCGAGAGCGGATTAACGCGCATAGCCATGATCTTCTCACCACCCACGACTCCGCCTGCCTCTCCGGATCGCTGTGTCGCGACCATCAGCAGTCGGAGGCTCTCGGCGCGCTCTGCGAGCATCGAGACGATCGCGGCGGATTCGCTGTCCGCCCATTGCAGGTCCTCGAAGACGAGAAGCAGCGCTCGGTCCTGAGAGAGCGAACTAATCCACTTCGCGAGAGCGTCGAACGTGTAACGGCGACGGGCGTCTGGTTCCAGAGCGTACCACTCGCCATCATCGACGCGAACGCCGAGGATCGTGCAAAGCGCTGAATATGACCATCTGTCGCTCGAGGCGGGCGCAATTCGGCTGAGGCGATCCATGAGCACAGCGTCGTGTTCGTCGAGCCCGAGCCAGCCGCTGAGCAGCATTGCAGGCATCGCGTAGGGCGCATTGAGCGAAAACGGCATGGCGCCGCTGCGCAAGACGATCCATGCGTCGGTCCGGAGATCGCGTAGGAATTCGTGCACCAAACGCGACTTACCGGTGCCGGCGTCCCCTGACACCAACACCAAACGCCCCGCTCCCGCGAGAGCGCTGGCGGCAGCTTGGCGCAGCTGCGTAATCTCGGCCTCGCGATTCACCATGGGGGTCAGGCGC
>Ga0335072_10013008_pt1 | contig 11869 bp, 6 predicted proteins | sample Lox_Sample_21_FD_206725 | JGI IMG/M metagenome (GOLD analysis project Ga0335072, IMG submission 206725) | Soil microbial communities from Loxahatchee National Wildlife Refuge, Florida, United States - Lox_Sample_2.1 | ecosystem: Environmental > Terrestrial > Soil > Wetlands | place: USA: Florida...
TGTCACAGCGATCGCGTACGCGCTTTCCTATTTCCGCACGCTGCGCAGAATCGTAGAAGAACCGGATATCGTGCCCGGCGCGCGCCGGCTGGGCTGGCTGCCGCCCTTCGGCAGCGCGCCCGAGACTGCCATCGTGCAGTTCAGCATCCGCACCCTCCTTCGCAGCCGGCAGCATCGCGTGATTCTGGCTTTTTATCTCGCCATTGGGTTCGCGATGACGGTGTTTCTGCTGCGCACTCCGGCCGTCACCGAGCGGCTCCTGGAATCCATCGTGGTGGATCCGCTTCAGGAGGTCAGCATTCCGATTCTGGCATCGACGCTGATCATGATGATGGCGTGGGTGGTGGGGACCCGCGTGCTGTTTTCGATGCCGATGGATCTGGGGGCCAATTGGCTGTTCCGCATCACCAGCGGGCTCGAGGGCGCGCGATACCAGGCGACCGCGAGGCGATCGCTGCTGGCGCTTGCGGTGATTCCATGCTGGCTCGGTTCGGCGGCGATGTGCTTTGCGCTTTGGCCGTGGCGGCAGGCGGCGGCGCACGTTGTGGCGCTAGGACTTTTCGGCACGATCCTGGCGGATGTCTGCACGTTTGCCTTTCGGAAGATTCCCTTCACGTGCTCGTATTTGCCGGGGAAATCGCAAGTTCACATGGTGGTATTGGGAGCGCTGGGACTGCTGTACTTTACGTTGTTTGTGGTGCGGTTCGAGCGCGACGTGTTGCAGAGCGGACGCATGACGGCGGCGCTGATCGCGACGCTGCTGGTAACGGCGGCCGTGGTGCGATGGCGGGCGGTGGCGCTGGCCAAACAGGACACGGCATGGCTGCGGTTCGAGGATGCTCCGGGAGACGAAATCCTCACGCTCGGGCTGTCGCAGGGGAGGAATTGACGCGCGCTATTTATCGTCGTCGTCGCCGCGGTATTTCTTGGCAGCCTTGACGAATGGCCCCGGCATCTCCACTTTACTCTCCCCCGGATACGGTCGTTTCCAATCTGTCGCCGAGTACCATGTTACGTGGTTCAGGAAGTTCGGGTCGACAGCGTCGGCTTTGTCGTACTTGCCTTTCATCACCTGCCCGGTAGCCAGGAGCCAGGCTTTTTGCAAGGGACTGTACCCGAGGGTGCCGGCCGTAAGTGCCGGTCCCTGGTCGAGAGGGATAGCCGAAGACTGGTGGTCGTATGGCGTCAGATCGGGCGTGTTTTGAAACACGTCGAACATGGGAGACGCCACCAGATCGAACTGCGTCAAGGGCTGCATGCCAAGGATATTCTCGATGGTGCGGTTGATGTTCTCGGCTGTGTACGTGGTATGAATCGTCTTTCCCTGGCCGGGCGCCTGCGGAGCCACGGTGTAGGGGCTGACGACAAAGACCGGCTGCCGGTGGCCATCCACGTGATCGACGCCGTTCTGGGAATCGTCTTCCTCGACGAAGATAGCCGATTGCGCCCAGATTTTACTGTGGCTGATGGCATCCACCATCCGGCCAAGGGCCAGATCGTTATCGGCCTGGTAGTTGATCGGGAATGGTTCGCCCTTCGTAGTTCCGGCGGTGTGGTCGTCCGGAAGCCACAAAATCGTGAGGTTGGGAACCTGACCCGCGGCATCCAGTCGCTGGAACTCGGGTATCCAGTAATCCATCCGGTACTGGTCGGGAATGGTGAGATTGAACGGCGGATAATGCGGGTCCATGATCTTCGCCGCCGAGGGAATCTCGGAACTCACATGGATCGCATCGTCCGGAACGATGCAACTGGACTGAGGAGCTTTGCCTTCCTTGCATTGCGCGGTCCGGTAAAAATCGCTCCAGGTATAGTTCTTGCCATCTGGTTTCCTGGCAACCTTGGCGTCGTTGCTCCATTCGCCATACAGCCTGGCGGAAAGTCCCCTGGCTTCCGCCGCGGTCCAGAGAAAGCCCTTTGGGGTATACGTCAGGGCATCCTCGGAATTTCCGCCGGGATAGGAACGAATCCAGTCGGGCGACAGGATGTCGTTGGAGTAGAAGGACCCCGACATCCCGATCCAGGGATGACCATCCGCGGACTGGCGGCTGGGAGCGTAGACGTTGTCGAGCAGCGGGAAGCGTTTGACGAATGCGTGCTGGTTGGGGACGGCGGAGGCAAAGATCGCGAGCTTAGGGTCGCCGTTGCCCCATGGCACATCTCCCAACATCTGGTCGTAGGTGCGGTTCTCTTTGATGACCAGAAAGACGTACTTGATGAGGGATGGCTCGCCGATGTGCCGGGGAACAGCCACTGGCGCAGCGTGGGCGTCGATGTATTCCGGTCCCACTTCGAGATTGGTAGTCAGGTTCCAGTGATTATTGTCGAAAACCTGTTCGCTGAACCGGGCCAGTTCATTGGCGTTCGGCAGCGGGATCAGATTGACGGTGCCGGTATCCTGATGCGTGTTGAATCCGGTGAGGCCTCCCGAACGCGCGGGAACATGCGTGCCCAATCCCTTATCGTCGGCCACCACCAATTGCTTTTGTGCATGGTCGTAGGCGATCGAGGTGGGAAAATAGCCGGTGGGGATGTAGCCGATTACCGGATGTGCATCCCTTCCCTGAAGATTGACGACGGCGACGGCATTGGCCTGGCCGAGCGTGACGTAAGCCCGCCCATCGCCGGTAACGGCGACGCCATTCGGGCCGGAGCCGAAAAAACCACCGGCGATCGGAACGCTCAGATCGACGGTGCGCGCGACCCGATCGGTCCGAAGGTCGATGACCGACAGGCTGTCGCTGTACGCATTGGCAACATAAAGGTCGGACCCGGAGACGGTCATGCCGGCCGGATGCAGCCCGACAGTGACAGTTTTCACCTCTTTGCCCGCCGCGAGGTCAACAACCGAGACAGTCCCGGTGATCGCAAAGGCATCTTTGCGGTCGACTACGATCGGCGTTCCGTCGGAGTAATTTGTGAAGTCTGCGGCGGTAGCGGGGCGTCCGCCTTCATTGCTGACGTAGGCGTATTTGCCCTGGATGACCACGGAATTCGGCGCATTGCCGACCGGAATCTGCGCGGTGAGCCTGGCGGGGGAGGCGGACAGGTCGACTACGCCCAGCGTGTTCGCCACGTTCAGGACCACATAGGCGCGCTTGCCGTCTCCAGAGACTGCAATACCGCCGGGGTTGATGGATTTCGTATTGTGATACGGGCGGCCATCCGCGGGTGGACGGGGTAGTTCCACGCTTTGCGCGTGGGTCAAAAGACCGGTCTGCGGATTCACGCTGGCTATGACGACATGGTTGTCGTCCTGGCTGAATAAGAGGCTTTTGCCATCCGTGGAATAGGCGATGCCGGTGAAAGACCCCGCTTTGCTGGGCTTGGATTCCGCGCTCATAGAGGCTGGCGTGAAGCGCTGGAGAACCTTACCCGTCGCCGTATTGAATACGATAACCGGTTGGGGCGCGCCCATGAGCAGCACGGCGCCGGTATTTGTGGCGGTGTTGGGATTCAGAGCGATGGATTTGGCGCGCACCGGCGAACCGAGGTCGATGATCTTGCCGGCGGGTGTCAGCGTCTGGTTGTCCGAAGCCACAATGGACCCATCCTTTTGCGGGCCAACCGTGCGATTGGGATTGGCTGTTTGCGGGTTTTGAGCCGGACTCAAAAATGCGGCTGAGCCGGCGATCAGGAAAATCCGCAAAGCTCTCCCTAACGTGCATGCCTCGCTCGGCGTGTGCATGGTTGATTGTCCTCCTCCTGGCGATCGCGGCCCTCGTCACGGACAGTGGTTTTGCGTGCAAATCGCCGATGGCGGCGCGCGCACCGTTCAACCCTGCTTCAAGGGCAAGGCCATTATACCCGCTCAGTGTCACAATTCCGTTATTGCAGCTCTGTGCAAATGCGCGATACGCACGGAGGCAACCTAACGAACGGTTCGGCAGCGCCCGGGCCTGCCTTACTCCGGGTACCACGGCTACGACTCCGCTCTGGGCAGTGGCGACACCATTCTCGCGGTCTGAGCTGCGGTGAGGCAGCCACCAGATTCCGGTGCGGCGCTTGCGCGGGTGTGGTTACGAATTGGAAACCCCGGAATTGTGAGAAGCCTGAGTACCATCCGCTTGGCGGGTTTGAATTCCACCCGCTCCAACTGACGACTCCCCGCTCGCTTTCGGGCATCCGCCAGGCGCTTGACCGCGTGAGAATCTTCGTAATGTTCATCCCGAGGCAAGGCCTTGCAGGGGCAATGCTTTGAGACGCCAAGACTTGATCATATGATCGCGGCACTGGCATGGACAGCAGTTCGAGGAGATTCCCGCGGTAGCGAAAGTAGAGTGATTCTTCCGTTGGTGCTCCGCCAAAATCGAGTGGAACAATACCAGCGGACCGAAGGCGAGCCGGCGCTTCCGGCAGCAGTTCGCCGATCCGGCCTGAAGGCATTGTGAAGACTCGCCATGGAGCGTCGCACCACTGCGAGGCCGTGGCGCCAGCCGGCCGGACAGCTGAACTTTCGGCGCTTAGATTGGTGGCGTAGGCTGGAATTATGCGGGTGCTGATATCGGGCGCGGGGATCGTGGGGCCGACGTTGGCTTACTGGCTCAATCATTACGGATTCGAAACCACCATTGTCGAGAAAGCTCCCAGGTTGCGGACCGGGGGCTACGTTATCGATTTCTGGGGCGCCGGGTTCGACGTGGCTGAACGCATGAACCTCATGGAGGAAATAAAGAGCAAAGGATATCTCGTCGAGGAAGTCAGGATAGTAGATCGAACCGGAAGACGAGTAGCCGGATTCCCGGCTGCGGCGTTTGCCCGGGCTACCGGTGGGCGGTATGTGAGCTTGCCGAGAGCCGATCTCGCCGCGTTGATTTTCGGGCGAATAGCAGACCGGGTAGAGCCGATTTTCGATGACAGCATCTCAACCATAAGAGAGGAAAGTAACTGTGCCCGAGTGGTTTTCGCAAGTGGACTCCAGCGCGAGTTCGACTTGGTAGTGGGTGCCGACGGTTTGCATTCCCGCGTGCGTGAAATCGCCTTTGGACCGGAAGCCCAGTTTGAACAATTCCTGGGATATAAGGCCGCGGCGTTTGAGGTCGCCGGGTACAGGCCCAGGGATGAACTGGTATACGTCATGTACACCGAAGTTGGCCAACAAGTCGGACGCTTTGCCATGCGTGACGACCGGACCATGATCCTGTTGACGTTTGCGGATCGGGACCCGGATGTCGGCGGTCCTTCCGCCCAGAGGGCTCTGCTACGGCGACGCTTCGGGTCGAGCGGGTGGGAATGTCCCGCCATCCTGGACGCGCTTGACAGCGCGGACGGGCCGGAGGACTTGTATTTCGACCGGGTCAGCCAGATTCGGATGAAGGCGTGGTCGCGTGGGCGCGTCGTGCTTGTGGGCGATGCCGCCTATTGCGTCTCTCTGTTAGCCGGCCAGGGTTCGGCTTTAGGAATGGCCGGCGCCTACATTCTGGCTGGGGAACTCCATCGAGCCAAGGGGAACTACAGTCTGGCGTTTGCGCGATACGGAGCGCTCTTTGGGCCGCTCATTGACGCCAAGCAGAAGGCATCGCTGCGTTTTGCCGGGACGTTTGCGCCAAAATCGCGTACGGCAATGTGGCTGCGGAACCGGATCTTCAACTTGCTGAGCATCGGATGGGTTGCAGATTTGGCAGTGGGCCGCGACCTCGCTGACAGGATTCTGCTGCCGGATTACTGAGAAGCCAGATCGTCCCTCACTTTGAGGCAGCCCACGGGGGTGGTTTGAATCAGATATTTCCGGCGTGGAGGTCGAAGCCGGCAACGGAGCTTTCGCCGGCGTGCCGCAAATGAAGACGCGGCCCCTTTCGACTTGTCCCCGGGCTTCCAGGGATATCCTCTGCGAACACACGCACGGCGTTATCCTGGAAGAGGATTCGGCCTCGCGTGACGAATTTGAAGAGCGGACACTTCGACGGGCGGCCGGTGCCGGCGCGATGGGTGTTCACCAGCATCGATCGTCGCGTTGCGTTCGGGTCCGCTATCGTGGCCTTGGGAGTTCTTCTCACCGTACTGAGCTACGGCACCCGCGGGGCCTGGGGCATCCAGCGCCTTTGGCCGCTCCTCGTGGTTGGCCTTGGTTTTGTCCGGATCGCTGACCAATCAAGCCGAATCGCAGGCTGGGTGTTGATGATTGCAGGCGGTGGAGTGCTTCTTTCAAACCTCGGCCTCTTTACTCTGCCCGAGTGCGAGGTCGTGCGGTACTGGCCCCTCACGGTCGTAATTGTGGGCCTCCTTGAGGTGGTGCGGTCGCGGAGTATAGGAGGAAAAGGTGAGGGCGTTGGCGCCTTGTTCCTTGGAGTCTGGCTGCAATTGTCTTACTTCGGCGCGCCTCACATTAGTTCTTATCACCCCTGGCCCCTGGCGCTTGCAGCGGTCGGCGGGCTGGCGGCTTGGAGGGGTCTGAAAGCTCCCCAAAAGCTCTTTTACGTTGGGTAGCGTTCGGCCGCAGAAACTGGACTTGAGCGAGAAGGCCTCTCGCGCGCGCAATCCTCAATAGCGTCGCTCGTTATTTCACCAGCAGGGCGTTTCCTTCGTCCGCTCGCCTCGTCTCGTCCTTGCGCCCCTGGCGGGTACCGCGGACTACCAGGTATGACGCTTCGGGGAGGAGCGAAGCGATGGTTTGCGCGCGCTTCCAGCAGGCAAATGGCAGAGCGCAACGGTTGTGAACGCGAGCGAACGGATACGGTGCCGCCGCGCAGGCACCTCGCGCGGACAAGAAACGCCGCGCCGGCATCGGGATCGAGGAACGTGAGGTTTTCAGGACCTCCCACGCCTCTAGAAAAATGTCGGGAAATCCCGGGCGCGTATCGGCGGGACGCGGCCAAAGAGGGCGACAGCAAGGATCGCGAGCGACGGTTCCAAGATGGTCTGTCCTAGAACTGGGCGGCCCATCCTGCGGTCCGCTTTTCGCGGCATGATTTCCTGCACGGGACGAAACTCTCGCATTGGCGAGCACGTCCGAGGCTGTATGGATTTTCTGCGCGATCTTCGCCATGGCGTTCGCATGATGCTGCGCGCTCCAGGATTCACGTCGCTGGCGGTACTGACGCTGGCGCTGGGAATCGGGTCAAATGCGGCGATATTCGGCATCGTGCGGGCGGTGCTCCTGGCTCCGCTGCCGTATGCCGACCCCGGACGGCTGGTGGTGCTCGATGTGCGCAACACCAGGACCGGAGCGGTAGCGCCGGTCGCCTTTTTGCGCGATTTGGCCGACTGGCGCGAGCAGAGTCGAACCTTGCAGAGCCTGGCATATTTCCGTTTCTCGATGCTGACCGCGGATGGTGACCTGCCGGAGGCGGCGTATGGCGCGCAGATCTCGGCGGAACTCTTGCCGATGCTGGGAGTGGCGCCCATGATCGGGCGGTATTTCACGCCTCAGGAGGACACGCCGGGTAACGAGCACGAAATTGTTCTCAGCTACGATATGTGGCAACGGTACGGGGCGGATCGCGCGATTGTGGGGAAGAGCATTCGCCTGGTGGGACGCGGCGCCGCGGAATGGCGGGTTGTGGGCGTGATGCCGCGTGGGTTCAACTTTCCGCTCTCGATTCCGACGTCGGTAAATCCTCCGACCCGGCAAATGGCATACTGGGTTCCGCTGGCGGAGGATCTCCTCGCACTGAAGCGTGATGGCAGAAACGGGGGCGCGGTCGCGCGGTTGCGCCGTGGCGTCACGCTCCAGCAGGCCAGCGCGGACCTCAATGCCATCGCGAAAAGGCTGGCAACGGAATACCCGGACACCAATGCCGACCGCGGCGTGCGTGTTACGCCGATGGCGGAGGAACTGGAGGGCAGCTCGCGCCCGACCCTACTGGTGATTTTGCTGGCGACCGGACTGGTTGTGCTGATCGCGTGCGTCAACGTGGCGAGCATGCTGCTGGCGCGATCGACGGTGCGGGCGCGGGAGACGTCGGTGCGTTTGGCGCTGGGCGCGAGCCGCGCGCGACTGGTTCGGCAGTGGACCACCGAAACGCTATTGCTGGCACTGGCGGGCGGCGCGCTGGGATTGGAACTGGCGAACCTGTCGCGCGCGTCGTTGGTGTCGCTCGCACCACCCGACCTCCCCGGCATTGGGAACGTGCGGATCGATCTCGCGGTGTTCGCGTTTGGGGCGGCAGTTTCTGCTGTCGCCGGGGTGATTTTCGGGATCGCGCCGGGATGGCATGCATCGCGGACCGATCCCCAGGCGGCATTGCGCGGCGGGCGCGGCAGCATCGGGCCGGAGCGCCGGCGCGGGCGCGATCTGCTGGTCATGGGAGAAGTCGCCTTGGCTGTGCTGCTGGCGGTGGGGGCGGGACTGATGGTGAAAAGTTTCGCCAGGCTGATGGCGGCAGACCAGGGGTATCGGGCGGACCGCGTGATGACCGCGATTATCGTGCAGAACGACGGCACGTTTACCAGCCGGAAACAAAAAGTGGACTTCTATACGCGCCTGCTGGACGATTTGCAGCGCACCCCGGGAGTGGAAGCAGCGGGAGCGGTAACCGGTGTGCCGCTTTCCGGCAACATCCCCTCAATGCCTTTGCACGTGGAGGGCGCGGAGGAGACGAGCGCGCCGCTCTGCGCGATTCAGCCGGCCAGCACCGATTATTTCGACGCCATGTCGATTCCCCTTCTGCGCGGCCGCATGTGGACGCGGCCGGAAGCGGACAGCGCGCGATGGGTCGCGGTAGTGAACGACGCGGCGGCCAAACGTTTCTGGCCGGGCCAGGACGCGCTCGGAAAACGTGTGAGAATGGATGCGCCGGCGGGCGCCGGATGGAGGGAAGTCATCGGCGTGGTCAAATCGACGCGCGACGGCGCGCTCGATGCCGAGGCCGGCCCGGAGGTGTATGTGCCGATGGAGCAGGACGCGCCTTTCTTCCCCCAGTTTCTGGCGGTGCGGATGGCGGCGAAGACTACATCGTTTGCCCAAACTTTGCGTGCGGCGGTGGCGCGGGTGAATCCGCGGCAGCCGGTATTTCTAGCCACGTCGATGCAGTTGCTCCAGGCGAACTCCGCTTCGGAGCGGCGATTCGGAGTGGTGACGCTGGGCGCCTTCGGCTTGTTGGCGCTGGTGCTGGCGGCGGTGGGAATTTATGGCGTGGCCTCTTACTCGGTGGAGCGGCGGACGCAGGAAATCGGCGTCCGCATGGCGCTCGGTGCGAGGACCATGGATTTGGTACGGATGGTGCTCGGACAGGGGTTGCGGACCTCGGCGGTCGGGATCGGAGCTGGAATGGCGGCTGCATGGGTGCTGACGCGATGGATGTCGAATCTCCTCTACGGCGTTACGGCACGAGATCCGGCGATCTTTCTTGGCGTGCCGGTGCTGCTCGCGGCGGTGGAGCTGGCCGCTTGCTATTTGCCGGCGCGGCGGGCGTCGCGGATGGATCCGGTGGAGGCCCTGCGGAGCGAGTAGATGGTCACAGCTTAGAGTATCGAGCGGAAGGACACGCGGCCGGTATTTTTGAGAATCGGGTGAGTGCGCGGAGCCGGGCAGCGAGGACACTGCCGATTCGGCCTTGGGGCAGGCGAAAGGCGAGCAGAATTTTCCGGTTCACCGGCGCTGGACTGGAAAACGCCGCCCGTTAGTTCCCTTTGCCAGCCATCTGGGTGCGGTGCGAAACATTTGCAACCGACTTGCACATTTGATCGCGAGGTGAATGCGATGCGCATATTTGCATTGGTATTGACGACGGCGGCGCTGGCGGTGGGAATTAGTACGACCGCGCCGAAAGCGGCCGCGCAGGTCGGCATCGAAGTCGGTGTCGCTCCCGACTGCCCATACGGCTATTACGATGTCCCGCCATACGCCTGCGCGCCTGCGGGCTACTATGGTCCGGAATGGTTCAGTGGCGGCGTTTTCATTGGCGCCGGGCCGTGGTTTCATGGGCCGGAACATTTTCACGGGTACGTAGATAACCATTTCGACCGCGCTCACTATCACGGATCGTTCCCGCACGCGGGTGATCGGGCGGAGCAAGGCAAGCGAGTCGACGCCGCGCACTTCCACGGTAATGAGATGAGGGATGGCCACGGTCACGTAGTGAAACACTAGGTGGCCATCCTGCGGCAAGGCGCGAGGCAATTGATCACGCGGTCGCGGCACTAATCCTGAGTTGTCGCAACCTAGGTCATGTCCTCCAGTTACCCCTGCATTTTGCCGGCCCCTTGGAATCCTTGCCTTGGCGGTGGGGCGGGCGTTTTTTTGTCTGCCGGGATCACTTTCGCTCCTGCGAATGGCGCCTGGGAGCTGCGCGAATCGCGCGGCCTCCGGGCGCGTTTTTTTTTTGGCGCAGCCGGTTGCTTTCAGTCACAGTCAGGAACGCGATGAGCGGGTCCAATCCGAAAAGCCGGCTGATCCTTCCGGATGACAGCGGCGCAACACTAAGAACCGAAACATCTGGCGAAGGGCGGCTGGGAATCGCCGGAACATACCCCGGGCCGTCCGCTTTCGCGCCGCAATTCCGGCGGCGAGCACATCGAGACGAATGTGAGGACCGGGCGATAGTACGCCGCGGTAGGCAACTGGCGCTATCGAAATGGAGCTGTGCGGCATAAAATCCCTGACCTAGTATCGACTTATGAGCTTTGGGACGGGAGCGCTGCTGGGTCCATACAAAATTGTTCAGCCGTTGGGAGAGGGTGGAATGGGCGCCGTCTATCGCGCCCGGGACGAACGGTTGAGCCGCGACGTCGCCATCAAAGTCCTGCTTGCCGGTGCGGTGAGCGATCCCGACTGCCAGCGGCGATTCGCCCAGGAAGCCCGCGCCGTGAGCGCGCTCAACCATCCCAACATTCTGACCGTGCATGACATCGGCCTCGCCTCCGGTTGGCCGTACATTGTTACGGAACTAATCGATGGCGAATCGCTCTCGGCGGTGGTCGCCCGCGGTCCGGTGCCGGTGCGGAAGTTTCTCGAGATTGCGGTGCAGTGTGCCGGCGGCCTGGCGGCCGCGCACGCCGCCGGCATTGTACACCGCGATATCAAGCCGAACAACGTCATGGTCCGGCGCGATGGCTGCGTGAAGATTCTGGATTTCGGAATTGCCAAGATGCAGGCAAAGTCCGCGGTAGCCCCCGCGCACGAAACCACCCCCGGGATGGTAGTGGGAACCGCGAGTTACATGAGCCCGGAACAGGCGCGCGGCGAGGCGCTGGATTTCCGCTCGGACCAGTTTTCGCTGGGCCTGATGTTCTATCGCATGCTCACCGGCCAGGGCGCGTTCGAACGGAATAGCGCCGCGGGAACCATGGCGGCGATTATCGAGGACGAACTTCCGCCGATCAGCCCGACCGTCCCGGCCCCGGTGCGGTGGGCCGTGGAGCGCTGCCTGGCAAAAGACCGCGAGAACCGCTACGCATCGACGGCCGACCTGCATTCCGAGCTCCGGCACATTCTGGAGCACCTTAACGAGATCACAGCGGAACGGACGTCGAGCATGGCGGCGGCGTCCGCGCCGGTAAAGCGGCGCTGGTTCCGCACCGTGGGATTATCGCTCGCCGCGCTGATGGCCGGGCTTTTGAACGGGATGCTGGTTCCGGGGCCGCGGGCGCCCGACCTGTCCTCCTATTCCATGACTCCGCTGGCTACCGAAGAGGGGTACAAGACTTCGCCCGCGTGGGCGCCCAACGGGAGGGATATAGCCTATAGTGCCGAAGTGGATGGCGTGCTGCAGGTTTTCGTGCGCGGGGTGAATGGGACAACTCGCGCCCAAATCACGCGGGCGCCGGCGGATTGCCAATCGCCGTATTGGTCGGCCGACAGTTCGACAGTGTACTACCAGATGAACGGCGACTTGTGGTCGGTGAGCGCGGCGGGAGGGCTTTCGGAGTTGGTGCAGCGCGGCGTCTCGGCGGCGGCCATCGGCCCGGCGAATGCGCTGGCATTTCTGCG
>Ga0335072_10013009_pt1 | contig 11869 bp, 10 predicted proteins | sample Lox_Sample_21_FD_206725 | JGI IMG/M metagenome (GOLD analysis project Ga0335072, IMG submission 206725) | Soil microbial communities from Loxahatchee National Wildlife Refuge, Florida, United States - Lox_Sample_2.1 | ecosystem: Environmental > Terrestrial > Soil > Wetlands | place: USA...
GGTCCCGGCCGCGCCCGTCGCCTCGATGATGAGGCTCTCCTCGCTCGCGCCGCCCCGGGCCGGCGTGCGGCCGGTGCGCAGGGCCAGGGCGATCAGCAGCGTAAGCGCCGCGGGCACGACGCCGATGACGACGTATTCCAGGCTGTAGCCTGCGTTGGTGTAGACACCGGGGACGTTGCTCACGATCGTCTTGCCGCCCGCGCCGACGGTGCTGGTCTGGAAGGGGTGCGCGGCCACGATGGCGGTGAAGATCGCCGTGCCGACCGACGTCCCGATGGAGCCCCAGACGGCCAGCATTCCGGCACTCACTCCTTGCCGGTCAGCGGGAACCGCGTCCATGAGCAGGTTCGGGTTCGAGGCGTAGTAGAACCCGAAGCAGACCCCGTAAAGCAGGCCGATGAACACCTGCTCCTGCCAGGTCGTATGCCAGGCGATCCACAGCGCCGTGGCGAGCAGGAGCGACGCGCCGCTGATGATCAGCGGCAGCCGCGCGCCGATCTTGCGGCACAGCCAGCCGCCGAGGATCCCGAAGGCCATGCCGAACAGCGCGGTCCAGATCGTGATGTGCAGCGCCATCTGCAGCACCGAGAAGCCGTTCGCGTAGCTGAGGTCGCCACGGAAGCTGAGGATCTTTGCCATCACCGACACCGGCTGGTGGGCCTGGGCGGCCGCCCCCGCCAGGATCTCGCCCTTGAGCACCGGCGCGGTCGGCGTCTCGAACATGTAGGCGATGGTGATGGACAGGGCGCTGATGGACAGGGTGACCAGGAACGCGGCCGCCATCGGGATGGCGACCTTCGGCGCCCGCAGCAGGGACAGCTCCATCATCGGCTCGGGTGTGCGCAGCTCCCAGCCGATCCACGCGGCCAGGACGACGACCCCCGCGATCAGGTACCCCAGGCTGCTGAGGACGCCCCAGCCCCACGACGATCCCTCGCTGACGTACAGCAGGACCAGCCCGATGCCCGCGCCGAACAAGACGGCGCCGATGATGTCGAACCGCTGCCTGATACGGAACGGTGACTCCGGGATGGCGAGCATAACGACCGGGGTCGTCACGATCACGTAGATGACCAGGAACCAGAACACCGACCGCCAGCTGTAGTGGTCAGTCAGCGCGCCGACGACGATCGGCGTCACGACGCCCCCGATGCCGAATCCGGTCCCCAGGACGCCCACCGAGATGGGGATCCACTTGCGCGGCATCAGGTCGCGCACGATGCCGTACTCGACCGCCGTCATCGCCCACGAGGCGCCGCCCAGGGCGCGCCCGACCAGGAACACCGGCCAGCTGCTCGTGAGCACGCACAGCAGGGCTCCGGCCAGGAACAACAGGCCAGACAGCAGCGTCACGCGCTTCTTGCCGATCTTGTCGCCGAGCTTGCCAAGCAGCGCCATCGTCGCGCCGCCGGCGATGCCAACGATGGTGACGGCCCACGTGATGTTGGCGCCGGCGGCGGGGAACGACGTCGCGATCTTCGGCACGATGATCGAGATCGCGCCGATCTGCATGGGCGCGACCTCGGAGTACAGCACGAGGGCGACGAGGATCATGATCAGGCGGCCGGTGCGGGACGGGTCGATGCGGCCCGCGTCCTCCGGCGCCACTAGCGAATCTGGGACAGTCTGCTCGGCCATGGTGAGGTACCTCAACTGCTTCGGTGAGAGGCCGTACGGGGGGGGCCGACGGGGGCCGGCGAGGGGCCAGCGAGGGCCGGCGGGTCGGTGGGCTTGACTGCGGAGGCAGGCACCTGGCGAGGTGTCAGTTGCCTGGCTTGCTGGCCGCGCCGCGGCGCGCGGTGATCGGCTCGGCGATGCGCTGGGAGTCGACGACGCGCTGCATCGCCTCGATCGTCTCGGCTAGGCCGGGTCCAAGCCGCGGCCCCGGGGTGAAGGTGACCGGCAGCTTCTTCATGCCGTTGATGACGCCAGTCGTGTCGTAGTGCACCGCGCCGCCCGGGACGCAGGCGTAGTCCGGCATCCGGTCAAGCACCGCCGTCAGCATCGACTTGAACGTGGCCCGGGCCACGTTCGACCCGATGCACCGGTGGATGCCGAGGCCGAAGCTGCTGTGCCGGTTCCCGGTCCGGTCCAGCCGGACGTTATGCGGGTCGGGGAATACGCTCTCGTCCCGGTTGGCGATCGCCCATGACAGCCACAGGCGCTCGCCCTCCTTGAACTCGGTCCCGTTGACGACGCAGTCCTGGGAGATGGTCCGCCCGTCTCCCACGGCCGGCGTGTAGAAGCGGAGGAACTCCTCCGTCGCCGGGTCAAGCAGCGTGTCACGCTCGTCCGACAGCCGGTCCCGTTCCGCGGGGTGCTCGGACAGCCATTCCAGGGAGTGCGCGGTCAGCGCGGTGGTCGTGTCGAAGCCGCCGCCGATGAGGAGCATGACGACGCCGAGGATCTCCGCGTCACCCGGCCGCTGCCCGTTGATCTCGCACGTGACAAGCTCGTTGATCAGGCCGGGCCGCTGGTTGTCCCTGATCTGGTAGATGCTCTGCATCATGTGCTCACCCATGCGGCGGCTGAGCGCCATCACCCGGGGGTGATCGGGCGATCCTGGCGGGGTGTAAACCGAGGCGTGGGCGGGCTCGCAGTAGATCTCCCAGTCGGCCAGGCGCAGGCCGAGCATCGCCATGGTGAGCACGGCCGGGACGATGTTGGCCAGGTCATCGACGAAGTCGGCCCGGCCAGACTCGATGACCTCGTCCAGGCAGGCCCGGGTGATCTCATCGGTCACCGACTTCCACCGTGCGACCGCGGCCGGGGACAGGTACGGGTTCAGCGCCTGCCGGTAGTAGCGCTGCTCCGGGGGGTCCATCTCAAGGAAGCCGCCCCTGGTCGCCATCTCGCTGGGCGCGGGCGGGATGCTGATCCCCTCGTAGCCGCACTTGGTGCCGGAGATGTCGTGGTCATTGGACAGCAGGTCGGCGCGCCGGGCGAGGTCGAAGACCTCCGTGTTGCCGCTGGCGAACCAGTAGCCCCCGTGCGTGTCGTTCCAGGCGACCGGGCACCTGGCGTGCAGGTCGTCGGAAATCTGCTCGAACTCGAGCCGGTATCGCTCGGAGTGGCGGTCCAGGCTGATGGCAGGCCTGCCGGGCGCCGCTCCCACCGGATGCGCTTGGTCTGCGTTCATGGCTGATTTCTCCCGCCGGGGTGGCCCGCCGCCCGGCGGGGGGGTGGGCGCAGAGGGCGATGCTGGTCAGGCAGCATCTTCATTTTGATAGAATTCTTACTCTCGAAACATTGCGTTGACAAGATGCCGGCCCGGTTGTCATGCCCGTCGGGCTGGGGCCGCGCGGCGAACGTAACTTTCGATAGATCGATGGATATTGACAAAGCGCGCGGTCGCGGGATGGACTGGCGGGGTGCGACCACCTGGCCGCTGCGTGCCTGGCCCGCAGCCGACCCGGGCGCCATCGCTATCACCGTGTGGAAGGAGCACCTCATGGCAGGACGGGTCGAGGGCAAGGTGGCCCTCATCACCGGTGGCGGCCGGGGGCAGGGCCGGAGCCACGCGCTCAGGCTGGCCGCCGAGGGCGCCGACATCGTCGCCTTCGACATTTGCCACGACCTGGCGAGCGTCGCCTACGAGCTGTCCACCCCCGACGACCTCAAGGAGACCGTGGCGCAGGTCGAGGCGCTCGACCGGCGGGCCATCGGCATCCAGGGTGACGTGCGGGACCTGAGCTCCCTGGCGGGCGCGGTGCGGGCGGCCCTCGACAACTTCGGCCGCCTTGACATTGTCTGCGCCAACGCGGGCGTGGCCAGCTTCGTCCCCGGCCTGGGTATGGAGGGCTGGGCCGAGGTGGCGGGCACCAACCTGGTCGGCGTGATGAACACCTTGCACGCCGCCCTGCCGGTCATGGGCGCGGGCGGCTCGGCCATCGTCACCGGCTCGTTCGCGGCGCTCATGAAGGGCGGCGTTGGCAGCGAGCCGGGCGGGATGGCCTATTCCTACGCCAAGCGGCAGCTCATCGACTACGTCAAGTGGATCGCGGCGGCCGCGGGACCGCGCGGGGTCCGGGTCAACGGCATCCACCCGACCAACTGCAACACGCGCCTGCTGATGAACGACGGCATCTACGCCACGTTTCGGCCCGACCTGGAGAACCCGACCCGCGAGGACGCGCTGCCCGCGTTCGCCACCATGCAACTGCTGCCCGACGTGCCCTACGTCGAGCCCGCCGACATCAGCAACGCCGTGGTGTTCCTCGCCTCCGAGGAGGCCCGCTACATCACCGGGCAGTTCATCAGCGTGGACGCCGGCGCCCACCTGAAGCTGCTTGACTGAGGCGCCGCGGCCAGGACAGGAGGCCGTCAGGGCGATAGCGCAAACAACACGACCGCTCATGCTAGCGTTAATACTTGCCAATACATCAATGCATTCGCTGGCAGGGGCGCTGGCCCGGCTCGTGGCTGGCGAATGGTGAGATGGCGGATGCCGAAGGAGAAGCCGTAGTGCCTCGCGAGCCTGTGGCCGCAACAGAGGTCTTCAAGGCGCTGTCCGACCCGATCCGGTGGAACATCGTCCAGCAAGTGGCGGCCCAGGACGAGTTCGCCTGCAGCATCCTCGAGGAGACCCTGCCGGTCTCCAAGCCCACCATCTCCTACCACGCCAAGGTCCTCATCCAGGCCGGCGTCATCGCCGTGCACAAGCGCGGCCGTCATTACTTCTACTCGCTGCGCCGGGACGTGCTGCGTGGCGTCATCGATGAGGTGCTGGGCCTGTCCCCGGCTCCAGGCGCGGCCGACAGGGGCGCCGAGACTGCCTCCGCCGCCGCGCCCGCCGGGCTCGCGCGGCCGGGCCCGGCGCTGGCCGCACCCGAGGCCGACGCACTCGTCACGCTCCTGACCTGGTAGTCAGGCCGGTTCGCGTTGCCGGCCGCCCGGCCGGCGGAAGGGAATCAGCGCATGGCGCACAGCCGTAGCGACGCGGTACTGCTCTCCAGCCCGGGGCCGGGCATCCGCCTGGTGACGCTGAATCGCCCGAAGATACGCAACGCGATGACCGCGGAGCTGACCGCCGCCTGGAACGAGGCTCTCGACGAGGTGGCGGCCGACGCCGAGACCCGCGTACTCGTCGTCACCGGCCAGGGCAGCTCGTTCTGCTCGGGCGCCGACCTGTCGTGGCTCGATCAGGGCTCTGCCGATGACGTCACGATCTGGCGGCTCAGGGAGCGGATGCTGCCGTTCTACCGGAGCTGGCTGCGGGCGCGAGCGCTTCCCTTCCCCGTCATCGCCGCGGTCAACGGGGTGACGGTCGGGGCGGGCGTCTGCCTGGCGCTGTCGTGCGACCTGCGGTACGCGAGCCACGCCGCGAAGTTCAGCACCCCGTTCATCTTCCGCGGCACCCACGGCGGGATGGGGGCCACCTGGCTGCTTCCCGAGGCGATCGGCGTGCTGCGGGCGCGCGAGATGCTCTATACCGGCCGCGAGGTCAAGCCGGAGGAGGCACTGGACTGGGGGCTGGTGACCGGGATCGCCGATGACCCGCTCGCCCAGTCCCTCGCGGTGGCGGCCCGGATCGCCGAGGCCGCGCCGATCGCGCTGCGGCTGACCAAGACGGGCATCGAGCACGCGGCGGGCAGCCTCGACGCCGCGCTGGAGTGGGAAGCCCTGGCCCAGCCGGTCACGATGACGACCGCCGACCAGCATGAGGGCATCATGGCGTTCCGTGAGAACCGGGCGCCTCAGTTCCGCGGCCGGTGACCGCGTCTCCTCGCGTTCAGTACCGGATCAGCGTCGAGGAGGTCACCTTCACCGGGCTGCCGTCGCCGCCGGTCCAGGTGTCCTCGGTGACGGTGAAGAGCATGCGGCCGAGCCGGCCCGTGCGCTCGGAATAGCCGGTGAGCCGGCTGACGCTGGTGATGACGTCACCCGGCCGCATCCGGCTCCCGTACCTGACCGACACGCCGCCATTGAGCTGATGTTCAAGGCCGGGTCCCGGGATGCCGAGCAGGCGCTCGGGGTAGTCGAGGGTGCTGCCCGGCCGGGCCGAGCCGGGCTCGTCCCGCTCGGCGGCCATCCAGGCGAACGGGTTGAAGTCCTCCGGCGCGACGATGCCGCCATGGCCGGTCGCCCGGGCGTACCCGGCGTCCCAGAACAGCCGGGGCGGCTGCCGCGGGTAGTAGACGGCGATGGCCCACCGGCGGATGTCTGACTCCGCGACGGGGAAGGACACCTGCCTGGCCAGCTCCCGGCCCACGGCGCCGCGCATCGCCGCTGAGATGGTGCTCCGCGGGCCGCCTGCCATGGTCCCTTCCTCCCGCCCCGGCCGTGATCCGCCGGGGCCACATAGTTCGCTAACGGTAAAAGTAGTGACCACTGCGGCAGGCGACAAGACTTGACACTCACCCGGGACTACTATATTTACACAACCATCGAACTTTATCTGGCGCGCTGGCTTGGACGTGCGCCCGTCCGAGGGGGCGGCAGTGACGATCGGAAAGCTGTTTCACCTGATCCACATGACCGGCGACGTGACGGCGCTGGAGGCCTGGTACCACGACGTGTTCAGCGTGCGGGACTTCATCGAGCACAACTACATGCCGGGAGAGAAGCGCGATGCCTCCCTGGTGGTCCTGGGCGACTGCGTGATCGAGCCGCTGGCCCCCGCCTTCCGCGTCGACGGCTGGGACGCGATGCCGCTGGGCCGCTTCTACCAGCGCTTCGGCCCCCACTGGCACTCGATCGCCTGGTACGCCGACGACGCGACCGAGATCTGGCGGCGCTGCACCGACAGCGGCATCCGCGTCTACACCGAGGGCGGCGTCCCCGCCCGCACGGCGCCCCCGGCCAGCTCCGCGATCACCACGCATCCGAGGGACACCATCAGCCAGCTTGAGTTCATCCGCCTGGACGGGAGCCGGCTGGCCGAGCTTGACCCGCGGCTGCGCCCCGACTGGGACCCGGACTGGTGGGTGACGAGCCATCCCCTCGGCCTGCGGCGGCTCGCCTACACCACGGTACTGACCCGGGACCTCGATCGGGCCAAGCGCCTCTACACCGGTGTCCTCGGCGGCACCCTGCTGCACGAGGGCACCTCGGAACTGGCCGGCACCGCCAGCGCGTACGTCCTGATGGGCGAGCAGACCATCGTGGAGCTCGCTCGCCCCACGCGCGATGACACCATCGCCGCCCGCGACCACGCCGCCAACGGCGAGATCCACCACGCCGTCACCTTTACGGTGGCCGACCTGGAGCGGGCCGAGGACTACCTCACGTCCGCGGGGATCAAGGTGCTGGAGCGCGATGATCGCACCCTGATCACCGACCCCGCCACGACTCACGGGGTGCCGTTCCGCTGGACCACCTGGGCGGTGCCCGGCGACCCCCGCGACTAGCGACCACGGTCCAGCGCCCGGCGCTAGCGGCCCGATTAATTGAATGTTATTTTTACAAGTATGAAAATGAGTCCGGGAGAGACGCGGGTGACAGAGGGACAGACGCTCTACGTGGACGGCAAGTGGACCTCCGCCACCGATCTGGGCACGTTCGAGGTCACCGACCCAGCCACGGGCGCCCTGATCGGGCGCGCCTCCGACGCCGGGGCCGCCGAGGCCGACCAGTCCATAGCGGCCGCGTCGGCCGCCTTCCGCTCCTGGTCGCGCCGGACCGCCTACGAGCGGGCTGAGGTGCTGCAGCGGGCGCATGCGATCATGACCGCGCGAGCCGGTGAGCTGGCCGAGCTGATGACCCTGGAGCAGGGCAAGCCCCTTCGGGCGGCGCGCAACGAGGTCGGATATGGCGCGGACTTCCTGGCGTGGTACGCGGAGGAGGCCACGCGCGTCTACGGCGCGACGATTCCCGCGTCCCGCGGTGACCAGCGCCTGACCGTGCTACGCCAGCCGGTCGGCGTGGTGGCCGCCATCACCCCGTGGAACTACCCGGTCTCCATGATCACGCGGAAGGTGGCACCAGCCGTCGCCGCGGGGTGCACGATCATCATCAAGCCCGCCGAGCAGACGCCGCTGTGCGCCGTCGAGATGTTCCGGATCTTCGAGGAGGCCGGGTTCCCGCCTGGCGTGGTCAACCTGCTCACGACCAGCCGCCCGGCTGTCGTGGCCGACCCGCTGCTGGCCTCGCCCGTGGTCCGCAAGCTCACGTTCACCGGCTCCACGCAGGTCGGCATGATGCTCGCGGCCCGGGCGGCCGCCACGATGAAGCGCGTCTCGCTCGAGCTCGGCGGTCACGCCCCCTTCATCGCGTTCGAGGACGCCGACATCGCGCGCGCCGCCAAGGGTGCCGCCATGGTGAAGTTCCTCAACACCGGCCAGGCCTGCATCTCCCCCAACCGCATCTACGTGCACCGCTCCCGCATGGAGGAGTTCCTCTCGGTATTCGTCGCCCGGGTCAGCGCGATGAACGCGGGAAGCGGCTTCGCCGACGGCGTCAGCATCGGCCCGCTCATCGATGACGCGGCCCTGGCCAAGATGGAGCGCCAGGTCAGCGACGCGACAGCCAAGGGCGCTACCGTCCTGGCCGGCGGGCGCCGCCTCGTCGGGGGCGAGCTGGGCAACGGCCGCTTCTGGGCGCCGACCGTGCTGACCGACGTCACCGCGGACATGGACATCTACCACGAGGAGACGTTCGGGCCCATCGCGCCGGTGATCGCGTTCGACAGCGAGGAGGAGGTCATCAAGGCGGCCAACGCGACCACCTACGGCCTAGCGTCCTACATCTACACGACCAGCATCGCCAGGGCGACGCGGGTGAGCGAGGCGCTGGAGTTCGGCATTGTCGGCGTCAACGACATCAACCCGACCGCCGCGGCGGCCCCGTTCGGCGGCGTCAAGCACAGCGGGCTGGGCCGGGAAGGCGGGCAGGCGGGCATCGACGAGTACCTCGACACCAAGCTCGTGGGCCTCTCCCTGGCCTGAGGGCCGGCCGCTCGCGCCACGGGGCCCGCCCGACGGCCGCCTCAGCGGCCCGCCGCCGGCAGTTCCACGGTGGCCGATCCTGGCGCCAGCTTCCTGCCCTCGCCGTCCTCGGTCCAGATCTCCAGGTCAGCCAGGCGCCGGCCCTCGGTTTCGCGGACCGCGGTGACGACCCCGCGGGCGGTGACCGTCATGCCCCGGGTGTTGGCCGCGCGGAACTGGCAGCTGAGGCTGACGATCACGCCGTCGTCGCCCAGCCAGTCACGGACCAGGTTATGGAGGTAGGCCAGCTGCAGGTTCCCCATGCCGAACGCCGTCGGGTAGCCGGCCTGCCGGCCGGCCTCATCGTCCATGTGGATCGGCACGAACTCGTCGTTGACGGCGGCGTAGCGATTCCAGTTGTCCAGCCCGGTCACGCGCGTGAACGGCGGCAGTTCGTCGCCTGCCCTGACCTCAGCCACGCCGCTCCTTACGAGTTCTACGCTTTTACACGTGTTTAAGGGTCAACAGCAGCTGGCCTCACCAGGTCAGCAGGGCCGTGCCCTCGTCGCTCGCCGCCTGGGCCGGACGCCGCTTGCGCCGAACCGCCCTGGGCTGCGCCCCGCCTGGGGTGACTGGCCGCTCCGCCCGCCGCCGGGCTGGTGCCCCGGACTGGCCGACGTCATCCGTAGCCGCGTCCGCGCTAGCGCCCCCGGCCTGGCCACGTGCCGGCAGTGCGAGCCGTCCCAGCTGGTCAAGGGCCTGCTGCAGGACGTCGCGGCGCAGCGCGTAGAAGTAGTTGCGCCCTTCCTTGCGCACCGCGAGCAGTCCGGCCTGCTGCAGGGTCTTGGCGTGGTAGGAGATCGTGGGCTTGGAGACGGGCAGCGTCTGCTCAAGGTCGGCGCAGGGCAGCTCATCGACGGCGGCGAGTTGGGCGATGATGCTCCACCGGACGGGATCTCCGATGGCCCGGAAAACCTCGATCGGCGCGCCGTCAGTCAATGATTCCATCACGGTTCCCTGAGATAGTTCGACAACTGCTTAAAGCATAGGCCTATCCCTTCTGTTCCCGGTGGTCGGCGCAGCGCTAGGGCGCCCACGGCCGACGGGCCGCGGGCGCGGTCGCGCCTCGCATGGTCCTAGTTGATCTTGGCCGCGGCCCTCCGGTCGGTGACTGGCTCAGCGATGCCCTGCCCGGTGACGACCTGCTGCATGGCCTCGATCGTCTCCGCCAGGCCCGGCCCGAGGCGGGGGCCGGGGGTAAAGGTGGCGGGGAGGTTCTTCATCCCCTGGATGACGCCGATCGTGTCGTAGTGCACCGCCCCGGCCGGGTCGCACGCGTAGTCAGGCATCCGGTCGAGCACCGCGACCAGCATCCGCTTGAACACCATGCGGGCCATGTTGGAGCCGATGCACCGGTGGATGCCGAGGCCGAAGCTCGCGTGGCGGTTGCCTTGCCTGGCCAGGTCGATATCGTTCGGATTAGGGAAAACGGAAGGGTCGCGGTTGGCCATCGCCCAGCTCAGCCAGAGCCGCTCGCCCTCTTCGAGTGCCTGCCCGGCGATCATGCAGTCCTGCGCGATCGTCCGCCCGTCACCGGGGGCGGGGGTGTAGAAGCGCAGGAACTCCTCGGTGGCCGAGTCGAGCAGCGCTTCCCGCTGGGCCGACAGCCTCGTCCGCTGGCCGGGGTGCTCGCCCAGCCACTCAAGCGCGTGCGCCGTGAGCGCCGTGGTGGTGTCGAAGCCGCCGCCGATCAGCAGCATCAGCACGCCAAGCAGTTCCATGTCGTCCGGCTTCTTGCCGTCGATCGTGGAGCTCACCAGCGCGTCGATCAGGCCCGGCCGGGGGCTGGCCCTGACCGCCTGCAGGTGGTTGTACAGCTGCCCGTAGGCCCCCATCATCATCTCGACGACGTGGTCCCATTGCGGCGATCCCGGCGGCGTGTAGACGCTGGCGTGCGCGGGCTCTACGAAGGCCTCGTAGTCGGCCAGCGGGATGCCCATCATCGCCAGCGTGAGGATGGCGGGCACGATGTTGGCCAGGTCGTCGACGAAGTCGATCGATCCGGACTCGATCTTCTCGTCCAGGCAGGCCCGGACCAGCTCGTCGGCGACCGGGACCCAGCGCTGCACGGCGGCGGGCGACAGGTAAGGGTTGAGTGCCTGCCGGTAGTGCCGCTGGGCCGGCGGGTCCATCTCAAGGAACCCGCCCTGGTGCGCGTTCTCCGTGGGCGAGGGGATCGTGATGCCCTGGTACCCGCGCCGCTCGTTGTTGACGTCATGGTCGTTGGACAGGTACTCAGCCGAGCGAGCCAGCTCGAAGACCTCGTGGTGGCCGGCGGCGACCCAGTGCCCCTCGTAGGTGTCGGTCCACGCGAGCGGGCACCGGGACTGCATGTCGGCGGTGATCGCCTCGAACTCATGCCGGTACTGCGGCGTGTGACGGTCAAAGTGATAGCGGTTCTTCTTGCGGTCCTCGGTCACCGCCGACCCTCCTGCATTACGTGGGTTGGGTCACTTGTGCCAGTCGTGCCACTTGAGGTAGCCGCCGGCGTCGACGCGCATCTGCATGCCGGTGACGTACCGTGACTCGTCGGAGGCCAGGAACAGCACCATGTTGCTGACGTCGACCGGCTCGATCCACGGGATCGGGAAGCCCTGCTGGACGTAGAACGCGGGGGTCGCGTCCTGGATGGTCGGGTTCTCCAGGTCCGGGCGGAACGAGGCGTACATCGGCGGCGACTGCAGCATGTCGGTGTTGCAGTTGGTCGGGTGGACCGCGTTGGCCCGGATGAACCGCGGCGTGAGGTTGCGGGCCAGCTCGTGGATGAACTCCGACAGGGCGCGCTTGGCGTACATGTAGGCCGTGCCACCGGGGTCGGTGCCGAGCTGCATTTGCGGTAGCGCGTTCATGTAGGCGGCGGTCGAGCCGGTCGCGATGATCGACGACCCGTCGGGCAGGAACGGCAGCGCCGCGTGGATCGCGTTGATCGTTCCCAGCAGGATCGT